>Ga0105049_10005855_pt1 | contig 14320 bp, 18 predicted proteins | sample MAT06_FD_78087 | JGI IMG/M metagenome (GOLD analysis project Ga0105049, IMG submission 78087) | Freshwater microbial communities from Lake Fryxell liftoff mats and glacier meltwater in Antarctica - MAT-06 | ecosystem: Environmental > Aquatic > Freshwater > Ice > Liftoff microbial mat | place...
GAAGATGCGGTCGATCGGGTCGCGGTGGATGTCGATCTGCTGGATGCGGTGGTACGGGACGACGGATGCCCTGCGGTTCAGGACCCCGTGCTGGAGCTCGAGCGCGTCGTCCCACGCCGACCACTCCCAGCACCGCCACCGCCAGCCCACGATGCTCACGCCGATCACCGCGGCGACGACGGCGACGACACCGATGAGCCCCGCCAGCGGCGGGTGCCCGGTGACCGCGGCGATGGCGGCGCCGGCGATGCCGAGCACCACCCAGGGCACGGTGCTGCTCACCGCCCACACCACCCGGATCCGGGGGTCGAGCTGGTGGACGGTGCCATCGAGCGTGAGCCCTCCCGCGTCGCGCATGGGGCCATGGTACGCGCCCGCCCCCTGACGGTTCTGGCGAGGTCGGCGACGCACGAGGCCCGCTCGCCTGCGCCGGCGGCCGCGAGCCCGGCGGTACCGTGGGCAGATGACGATCGAGCTGGTCACGACCGACTGCGTCTTCCGCCTGGACGGCGGCGAGTGGGAGGTCACCAACAACATCTGGCTGGTCGGCGACGACCGCGAGGTCTTGGTGATCGATGCCGCCCACGATCACGGCCCGATCCTCGAGGCGGTCGCCGGTCGCCGGGTCGCAGCCATCGCGCTCACCCATGGACACAACGACCACATCAACGCGGCGGTCGCGCTCCAGGAGGCCGTCGACGCGCCGATCCTGCTCCACCCGGCCGACCTCATGCTCTGGCACGAGATCTACCCCGACCGCCGGCCCGATCGCGAGCTGGCCGACCACGACGTGCTGCGCGTCGGCGGTGCGGAGCTCGGCGTCGTCCACACGCCGGGGCACTCGCCCGGCGGGTGCTGCTTGCACCTCGCCGAGGGCGGTCACGTCTTCAGCGGCGACACGCTGTTCTGCGGCGGGCCCGGCGCAACCGGCCGCAGCTACAGCGACCACGACACGATCGTGGCGTCGATCCGGGCCCGGCTGCTCACCCTGCCGCCCGAGACCATCGTGCACACCGGTCACGGCGAGACCACCACCATCGCCGCCGAGGCCGACGGACTCGCGTCCGACGAATCCTGACCGGTCGGCGGCGTTCTCTGCCGACCACGGCGGGGCCAGGAGAAGGCGGCCGACGTCGGGGATACCGTCGCTCGAGACGGCCGCGACCCGCGGTCACCGACCGATCACGAGGAGGAGCGATGGAGCTCGACGAACTGGTGGCGACGATGCCCCATGCCACGGCACTGGGGATCACCATCACCGCGGCCGACGCCGCGGAGGTGGTCGGCACCGTGGCGTGGGCCGAGGACCGGTGCACCATCGGCGGCCTGCTGCACGGCGGCGTGCTGATGGCGTTCGCGGACAGCCTCGGCGCGGTGTGCGCCTTCCTCAACCTGCCGCCGGGGGCCGGAACGTCGACCATCGAGTCGAAGACCAACCTGTTCCGGGGCGTGCGTGAGGGCACGGTGACCGGGGTGAGCCGTCCGCTCCACGTCGGTCGCACGACGATCGTGGTCCAGACCGAGGTCCGCAACGAGGCGGGCAAGCTCGTCTCGCTCACCATCCAGACCCAGGCCGTGCTGACCTGACAGACCCCAGGGCGCCGGTGGTCCCGCGAGGGTTGAGACGCCGCGAATCGGCGCGCCCCCAAGCGGGGTTCACCGCCACGGTGGCTCGTAGCATGGCTTCATGACGACCTTCCGTCCCGCCCAGGTGGCCGAGCTGCTCGGCGTCAGCCCCGACACCATCCGGCGGTGGTGCGACGAGGGCCGGCTCCAGACCACCAAGACGACGGGCGGGCATCGCCTGATCGACGGGCGCGACCTCGCTCGGCACCTCACCGAGCAGGAGCGGGCCTACGAACCCGACTCGGTCATCGGCCAGTCGGCGCGGAACCGCCTCACCGGGATCGTCACCCGCGTGCAGCGCGACAACCTCGTGGCGGTGGTCGAGATCCACGCCGGCCCGCACCGCCTGGTGTCCATGATGACCAGCGAGGCCGTCGACGAACTGGGACTCGAACCCGGCGACCTCGCCACCGCGGTGGTCAAGTCCACCAACGTCATCGTGGAGGTCCCGCCGACCCCGTAGCGGGAGTCGGCGGTCGAGCTCAGCGGCGGTACTTGTAGCGACCCATCTCGGCCATGCCGGTGCGGATGTCGAGACGGGTGTGGGCAGGATCGAGGTCGGCCATGGCGGCGTCGACGTTGATGACGAGTCGCTCGGCGTCGCTCCAGTCCTGGTAGGAGCCCGCGTCGATGTCCCACGCGAGGTCGACGGCGCTCATCCCCGAACCCATCCGCGCGCCGACCTCGGCCATGAGCCAGTCGAGGTACCCCTCGAGGTCCCCCATGCCGTCCGCGTCGGTGAGCGGCCCGTGCCCGGGCACGACGACCGTTGGCTCGAGGGCGCGGATGCGCCGGCACGCCGCGCTCCAGTTGGCGACGGGCCCGGCCCAGATCACCGGGGTCCCGCCGTTGAAGAGGATGTCGCCGGTGAACACGACCCCGGCGTCGGGGATGTGGGCGATCACGTCGCCGGCGGTGTGCGCGGGTCCGACCATCTCCAGGGCCACGACGTGGTCACCGAGATCGATGTCGAGGGTGGCGGCGAAGGTCTCGTTGGCCGGAACCGGCGTGATGTCGTCGAAGCGGAACGGCCCGAAGGCGTCGGCGATGAACCGGTTGCCGTCCTCGCCGAGGTCCATCGCCTTGAGGGCGTGCAGCAACGCCGGAGGCACCTCCTCCATCTCCCGGGCCGCGGCCTCCGACGCGATGATCCGCACGTCGCCGAGCAACTGGTTGCCGTAGGTGTGGTCGCCGTTGGCGTGCGTGTTCACCACGGCATCGATGGGCCGACCCGTCACGAGCGGGGCCAGGTCGTCGAGCATCTGCTGGGTGAGGCGCAGGTCGAAGAGGGTGTCGACGAGCAGCGAGGTGCCGTCGCCGGTGACGAGACCGGCGTTGCTGTAGCCCCACTGGCCCGACGGCTGCAGGTAGGCGAAAACCCCGTTCGCCACCTCGGTCACGCCTCGTTCGTACGTCATGGTTCGCGCTCCCCCGGTGGGGCCGAGGCGTGCTCGGCCGTTGCTGGAACCCCGCGCGAGCGTAGGCTCGCCGACGTCGGCGGGTTCACAGGCCCCGGCAGGAGTCAGCCAGCAGCGCAGCGGCAGCGGCGGGGTCGGCTGCACCCGATCGCCACGGCGCGGCGACCACCTGCTGGTCGGCCATGGACACCACGGTGTCGCCCTGCACCGACCCGTGACGCAGTAGCGGCTCGTGCGGGTCCCGTCCCTCTTGGCGGGCTCGGTACACCGGGGCGAAGCCGCCGCGGCCGATGAGGGTGAGGTTGTCGTAACCGGGGATCTCCATGGGAAGACGGGGTCGGGCACAGGCGCGCCGCCGACCGCCGCAGCTCGCCACCGTCCCCGGGCGCCGCCGGTCAGCACCGGCGCGTCCTCCACACCTGCCAGGCGATCCAGCAGGTGAAGAACGACACCGCAACCATGGCGCCGAGCAGGGGCCCGCCCTCGCTGGTGAACGAGAGCCACCCGAACAGGTACAACGTCGGGTACACGATGCCGCCGGCCGTGAACCACAGCACGGCCGTGGTCCACCGCTTCCCGCTGGCGAGACCCCAGGCGCTGAACCCGGAACCCACGACCACGACGAGCACGTCGGCGAACACGAACGCGTCCATGACCTCCGGCCGATCCGCCATCAGCTCGAACCAGTCCCGGATGGTGGGCGACGTGCTGAGCAGCAGCCACCAGATCAGCCCCAGGACCGCCTGGGCGACCAGGTAGCCGACGTAGATCCGTTCGACCGGCGCCGCGGATCGGTCCCGGGGGGCGGTTCGCGTCGGACCGGTCATACGCCATGATGCGCGCAGATCGGCGCGACGCGGGCGTTCCGCGGGCCGCAGTCGATCGCACCGATCGCGACAATCGATCGGCTGCCACCGCGCTGCGGCGTGCGTCCACCACCACCTCGACGTCCTCCTCCTCCTCCTCCCTCCGACCAGGTCTCCCGTGATCGCTTCCTGGTCACCGAGCACAACTGCGCCATCCTCTCGGTGGCCCGCGAGCACCCCCACGCCTGCTCCAGCGAGATCGAGTTCATCCGCGCCGTGCTCCCGGAGGCCGAGGTCGAGCGCACGACCCACATGGTCACCGGCGCCCACTCCTGCACCTACGAGATCCGCCGGCGCTGACGCCCAACGGTCGAGTCGCGCCGACCACGCACTCGGGACCTTGGTCCCTGGTGGGGCCCGCACGGGGTGGTCACGATGCAGGTGGGTTCCGGTGCGAGCCGACCACATCGGGTGGCGACCAGCACCATCAGCAGCAGGAGGGTGTCCCATGAAGGTGCTCATGCTCGACGAGGGGGTCGGTCTCGGTGGTCTGGTGGAATCGGATCTGATCGACGCCGGTCACGAGGTCCTGCGCTGCCACCCGTGGGGTCAACCGGACTTCCCGTGCGTCGGGTTGCTCGATCGTGAGCTGTGCCCGCTGGAGCACTCACCCGTCGGCGTGGCGGTGAAGATGAGCGTGGAGGGCTCTGGCTGCCCGGGCCATCACGAGCAGGGGGTGTTGTGCTCGTTGCGACGGCGGGTCCCGCTCGTGCTCGCCGGCTCGTCGCCGGACTCGATGCTGGTCGGCCTCGCGGCGGCGATCACCCCGGGTCACGAGAACGTCGTCAGGGTCGTGGAGGCGGTGGCCGATGCCGACATCACCGAGCTCTCGACCATCGCTCGTGCCGCCACCCTCGGCGTGTTCGAGCGCCACGGCCTCACCCACGCCGACATCGACGGCTGGGTCGTTCGTCGCGACGACGGGCTCATCGCCCGACTCGTGGCCGACGAGGACGTTCCCCGTCCGGTGCGCGAGGTCGCAGCCATCAAGGTCCATGCCGAACTGAAGCGCCTGGCTCCCGATGCCGCCACGATCAGCGTCTCGGTCATCAGCGCCGCCGATGCCGATCGAGCCAGCGCCCGCTGAACCGGCGCGCCGCCCACGTCGGTCCGCCTTCAGCGGATCGGACCCGTTCCCGGTCCCTGCTCGCCTACCCCCCGGCGAGCAGGACGTGGGCGGCCCGGCGCATCTGGAGGTCGAAGAAGGCGTCGTAGTCGGTGATCACGTTGTGCAGGTGGCCGTGGAGCTCGAACGAGAGCATCCCGAAGAGCTGCGTCCACACCAGCAGCCCGCGCGACAGGACCGGGTCGGGAACGTCGGTGCCGCCGAAGACCCGGAGGGTGGTGAAGTCGGCGTGCACCGCCCGCGGGATGGGTGTCGCCGTGTCGTTCTCGATCTCACCAGCGGCGTAGCCGTCGGCGACGAGACGGACGCACACGAGGCTCAACCGCTGGGCCGGCACGGTCGTGGCGACCGGAGCCTGGTAGCCGGGCACCGGGCTGCCGTAGACCAGGTCGAAGTCGGCCCGGTTGACCAGCGCCCAGTCCCGGATCGCCGTTGCGAGGGCGAGCCACCGTGTGGCGGTGCCGGCGCGGGTCATGGCCGCCTGTGACGCCTCCGCGGCGTCCGCGACGGCGTCGTAGGCATCGACGATGAGGGCGGTGAGCAGGTCGTCGCGGCTCGGGAAGTACCGGTAGACGGCGGACGACACCATGCCCAGCTCGCGCGCCACTGCGCGCAGTGACAGGGCGGCGGCGCCCTGCTCGGCCATCTGCCGGCGGGCGACCTCCTTGATCTCGCGGGTCAGCTCGGCGCGGGCACGCGCGCGGGCAGTGGGGGGCTTGGTCGTCGCATCGGTCGCCATGCATCCAGTGAACCACGAAACGAGAGCATGTGAACGAAACAAGAGCAGTGCTCTTGACAAGATCAAGCGCAGGGTACAGGGTGATCTCAAGCGAGAGCAGTGCTCTCGCAACGGTCCCCCGACCGGACGATCGACCAAGGAGCCCATCATGAACGACACCCTCGACCCCGCCACGAACGCCGAAACTGTCTCCGGAGCGACGCCGGCGCGACCCGCTGTCCGCTACATCGAGCCCAAGAAGGCCACCAACACGTTCAACCGGATCGTTGCCCGCCTCGCCAAGATGGGCCTCAGCGTCTGGGGGTCCCGCGAGCTGCGGGTTCGTGGTCGCACATCGGGCGAGTGGCGCACCACTCCCGTCAACCTGCTCACCCACGAGGGTCGGACCTACCTGGTCGCCCCCCGGGGCACCACCCAGTGGGTCCGCAACCTCCGGGCCGCCGGCGGCCACGGCGAGCTGCGCCTCGGCCGGAACACCGATGCGTTCGTGGGCTCCGAGGTCGCCGATGCCGACAAGGTCGACGTCCTGCGGGCCTACCTGAAGCGTTGGAAGATGGAGGTCGGCGTGTTCTTCGACGGCGTCGACGCCTCCTCCACCGACGACGAGCTCCGTGCCATCGCCCCCGGCTACCCCGTGTTCGCCGTCGCCATCGCCGCCCGCTGATCGAGTCGGACCGGTCCGCCGACGCGGGAGTCTCGGACGCCGTCGCGGCGTGGGAGAGTTGCCCATGGGCGCTGAGCGACGGATGCGGACGGCGTTGGTGCTGGGCGGCGGGAGCGAGATCGGGTTGGCGATCGTGCGCCGCCTCGCCACCCAGGGCCTCGAGCGGGTGGTGCTGGCCGGCCGGGACCGCGACGCGATCCGCCTGGCGCTGGGACCCGACCCGCTGCTGGTCGATGCCGTCGACGTCGTCGCCTGGGATGCCCTCGACGTGGCGAGCCACGAGCCGCTGGTGGCCCGGGCGGCCGAGCTGCTGGGGTCGATCGATGTGGTGGTGTGCGCCGTGGGCCTGCTCGGCCACCACGCCGGCCTGTCCATGACGGCCACCGATGCCGACCTCCTGCTGCGCACGAACTTCACCGGGCCGGCGGCCACGCTGTCCGCCGTCGGCCAGGCGCTCGAGCGGCAGGGCCACGGCACCATCGTGGTGATCTCGTCGGTCGCCGGGGCGCGGGCCCGCCGGTCGAACTTCGTCTACGGGTCGGCCAAGGCGGGTCTCGACTCCTACGCCCAGGGCCTGGGCGATGCGCTGGTCGACACCGACGTGCGGGTGCACATCGTGCGACCGGGCTTCGTGGTGTCGAAGATGACCACCGGTCTCGATCCCGCACCCATGGCGACCACGCCGGCGGTGGTTGCCGATGCGGTGGTGGCCGTCCTCGACAGCACGACCAACCGCGTCGTGTGGGTGCCGGGCCGCCTCGGCCCGATGATGGGCGTGCTCCGCAACGTCCCGGCGCCGCTCTGGCGCCGCATCGCCGGCGATCGCTGACCCCTCCGGGGGATCAGGCCACCGCGGCGTGCGCCACTCGGAACAGCTCGTTCCCGACGACGTCCGGGTCGGCGCCACCGGTCACGACGAGCTCGGCGCTGCTGCGCAGCACCCCGGTGACCAGCATCGTCACGACCCGGGGGTCCCGACCCGGGTCGGCGTCGGCGACCAGCTCGGTGACGATCGCCCCGAGGGTGCCGTAGAGGTCGCGGTGCCCGTCGGCGATGTCGGCGCGCACCTCGTCGGTGAGCGCCGCCATGTCGGTTGCGGCAGACATCATCGCCTGGTGCTCGGGCGCCGTCAGGTAGTCGAGGTGGAGGCGCAGCCACGCATCGAGGCGCTCGAGCGGTGGCCGGTCCTCGGTGGCGATGGCCGTGCTCGCCGCCTGGAGCGGGGCGAGCTCGGCGCGGAACCACGCGGCGAGGATGTGGCCCTTGTCGGGGAAGTAGCGGTAGAGCGAGTTGCGGGCCAGCCCGACCTCCGACGCGATGGTGGCCAGGCTGACCTGGCTCACGCCGCGCTCGGCGAACAGCCGCGAGGCCGCAGTGATGACGGCCGCCTCCTGCTGCGCGATGTGTTCGGCGACCGTGTCCGCCGCGATCTTGGGCACGGTCAGACGGTACTGCCCGCCCGAGCAGATCCGGGTTCCACGCGACCCGACTCGAGGTGGAACCGATCGACGCCGGCCGGGAGCTGGTCCACGTTGTGGGTGACCACCAGCGTCGCGATGTCCCGGGAGCGCGCCTCGGCGACGAGCAACGCCATGATCTCGCGGCCCTTGGCGTCGTCGAGCGCCGCGGTCGGTTCATCGGCGAGGAGCACGGCAGGGCGGTTCATCAGGGCCCGGGCGATCCCGACGCGTTGGCGCTCGCCGCCCGACAGCTGCGCCGGTCGGGTGTTCGCCCGGTGGTTCAGGCCGACCGCGTCGATCAGCTCGGCGGCGCGCCGTCGAGCATGACGATCGAGGTGACCGCCGATGTGGGCCACCAGCTCCACCTGCTCGATGGCGGTGAGCGACCCGAACAGGTTGGGGCTCTGGAACACCAGCCCGATCGACTCGCCTCGGAGGCGGGTGCGGGCGGATCGCTTCAGGTCGGTGGCGTCGGTGCCGGCGACGACCACCCGGCCCGAGTCCACGGCCCGCAGGAGCCCGGCCACGGCCACGAGGGTGGACTTGCCCGACCCCGACGCACCGGTGAGGGCCACGACCTCACCGGCCGGGATGGCCAGCGAGGCCTGGTCGAGGATGGTGAGGGTGTCGTCGCCATCGGGGACGGCGACGGAGACGGCATCGAGCTCGAGGTTCATGAGTCGGCTCCCAGGGCGATGATCGGTTCGACGGTGGTGACCCGACGGATGGCGACCAGGCTGCCGACCATGCCGAGGATGACGAGGGTGGCGGCCGAGGAGAGCACCGGGCCGGCCTGGAGGCTGAACGGGACGCCCGACCCGACCAGCTTCCCGATCCCGACGGCGACCAGCGCGCCGGCCGCGGTGGCGGCCACGAGCACCACCGCGAGCTGGCCGAGCGCATCGCGCAACACGTACGCGTTCGATGCGCCGAGCGCTTTGAGCAGCCCGATCTGACGGGTGCGCTGGATGGTCCAGACCGTGAAGAAGGCGGCGACGATCAGCGCCGAGATCACCAGCAGGAACCCGGTGATGAGGCTCATGGTGGCGGTCTCCGCGGCGTAGCCGGGTGAGCCCGCGTACGCCTGGTCGCGGGTCTCGGTGGCGGTGCCCGCAGCCTGGTCGATCGCCGGCAGCGAGGTGATCGCCTCGTTGTCGCCGGCCCGGATCGCCACCGCGGAGAAGCGGCCCTTGGCGCTCGGTCCGTACACCAGCTCCTGCCACACCTCGAGCGACGAGAAGGCGATGTCGACGTGACCGTAGGAACCGCCGAAGGTGAAGCCGAGGATCGGCAGCGTCACGTCCGGTCCGACGACGGTGAGCTCGTCACCCACGGCCAGGCCCGACGATGCCAGTTCCTCGCTCAGCACCAGGCCCGGCGGCCCGGCCAGCGCAGCGCGCCCCGCGCCCTCGGGGGCGAGGAAGCTGTCCGGCGGCGTGCCGTAGAGGGCGAAGTCGACCGTGTCGCCCGACGCGGTGCGGGCGTTGAAGAACGCGACGCCGAGCGGGGCCACCTCGAGGTCGGTCCCGCCGGCCGCGGCCTGGGTCCACGGCTCGAGGTTCTCCGGGGTCAGCGAGGAACGGCTGAAGCTGTGCTGGGCCCCGGGTTGCAGCGCCAGGTGGGTGAGCGGGAGGCCGCGCAGACCGGAGATGCCGTCGTCGACGAGCCCGGCCGCCAAACCCGAGAGCAGGGTCGTGAGGAGCGCCACGAGGCCGATGACCACCCCGACCAGGGCGAACCGGCCGCGGGCGACCCGCAGGTCTCTCCATGCCAGGAACACGATCGTTACTCCTCGATGTCGACGGTCGACAGTTGTCGACGTTGTGTCGCTATCTTATCGACACTGTGTCGCGATCGTGGCGCGAGCGGGAGCCTTCCTGGTCGTGGGACCCGGGGTGTTCGTCGTCGGGGCCGTCGGGTCAGATCCCGGGCTTCCAGATCATGACGAAGAGGAGGCCCACCAACAAGATGTGCTGGATGCCGGTGAACATTGACTGCAGGCGGCCCGCATCGGCATCGCCCGCTGCGGCCTTCTTCTCCGCCGGGGCCAGCAACCCGAACTGGAGCGCGACGACCAGGATCCACAAGAGCAGGCCCACCGACACCCAGACCTGGGAGAACGTCCAGACCTTCTCGCTCATGCCCACGAGGCCGCACCCGATGATGCCGGCGATCACCGTGGCCGGACCGTAGATCTTGAGGGTGTTGCCCTGGACCAGGCCGGCGAGGGCCTGCGACGCGGCCGGACCCTGCTTGCGGGCCCGGACGTTCATGACGGGCACCGCGAAGGCGGGGCCGAACGCCACGATGATCGACAGGATGTGCAACAGGAGCATGACCTTGTAGCCAGCACTGCCCATGGGTTCCGTTCTCCGAAGGTTGAGGACGCGGTGTCGCCAACCCTAGACGGGGCATCGACCGGCCAGCGAAGCGTGCCCGGCGGATTGAGTACCGGTTACTCATCACCGTCGGCGGCCCAGAGCGCACGATGTCCCCAGCCCGGCCGGCACCTGCCCCGGGCACCAGACGGAGGAAGGTACCCATCGTGATCAACCAGCGCGTACGTCTCGGCGTGTCTGCAGGAATCGTCGGCTCGCTCATGCTGCTGAGCGGCGCCTGCGGCGGTTCGACGACCGAGACCGGCGGATCGCCGTCCAGCTCGACGCCGGTGACGGCCAAGTCGAGCACCGAGACGACCGAAAACGTCGGCGGCGGCACCGAGAAGCCCACCATCACCATCCAGCAGGGCGTCACCACGACGACGGTGAAGTCGACGCCGACCACGGCGAAGAAGGTCCTCGGACCGGAGTTCGTCACCGCAGCGGCGGCGGCGTTCCAGACCGACCTCGGCGACTTCAAGGCGCTCGAGATGACCATCCACCCCGACCAGCCCCGGGCGGTGGTCCAGATCCAGGACCCGGCCAAGCCCTCCAACATCGACGCCTACGAGTTCACCGGTTCCAAGGTCGGATCGCCGTCGCCCGTCACCCTCACCGGTGACACCACGGACATCGAGGCGAACCTCTTCCTGGCCAGCACCATCGCCTGGGACCAGATCCCGGCGATGATGGAGCAGGCCGTGGCCGAGATCGGCGAGCTCGAGGGCTCGACCGGCGTGACCCACCTGATCATCCAGAAGAACCTGCCCTTCGACGAGGACACCGTCATCAACATCTACGTCGACGGCGGCACCCGCAGCCAGGGCGGCTACGTGAGCTTCCTCAACGACGGGACGCTCAAGAAGGTCTACGGACCGTCCTGATCCTGGTCGTGGCGGGCCGGGGCCCGGGCCGGGTCCGGGCTCCGACCACCCGCCACGAACCGCAACGGGCACCGGTTCCGCCTGCTCACCGCCGAGCAGGCGGAACCGTCGCGTCGAGCCTCGGGTCGGTACCCTCCCGTCGTGCCCACCATCGCGGTCGACGGGATCGACCTCTTCTACGAGCGACTGGGTGATGGCCCACGGCTGCTCTTCTGCAACGGGTCGGGGACCACCATCGACACCAGCCGACCCTTGATCGACTACTTCGCCCGGTCGTTCGAGGTCGTCGTGCACGACCAGCGCGGCCTCGGCCGCACGTCGGTGCCCGATGCGCCGTCCGCCATGGGTGACTTCGCGGCCGACGCCGTGGCGCTGCTCGATCACGTCGGGTGGGACGCGTGCCGGGTGTTCGGCGTGAGCTTCGGGGGGATGGTGGCCCTCGAGCTGGCGGTCACCGCCCCCGAACGCATCGAGCGGTTGGCGCTGGCGTGCACCTCGGCCGGCGGCGCCGGTGGTTCGTCGTACCCCCTGCACGAGCTGGCGGACCTGCCGCCGGCCCAGCGGGCCGAACGGGGCATGGCCATCCTCGACACGCGGTTCACGGCGGCGTGGCTCGACGACCACCCGACCGACCGCGGCATCGTCGAGATGCAGGCGGCCCGGAGCACGGCGCCGAAGTCCGACGAGCAGCGACGCGGGGAGCGGCTCCAGCTCGAGGCCCGGCGGGGCCACGACGTGTTCGACCGCCTCGGCACGATCACGGCGCCGACCCTCGTGACCGCCGGGCGCTACGACGGCATCGCGCCGCCAGCCAACAGCGAGGCCATCGTCGCCGGCATCGGCGCATCGGCCGACCTGCGGCTCTACGACGGCGGCCACCTGTTCTTCATCCAGGACGGTGCCGCGCTCCCCGACGTCGTGGCCTTCCTCGGGACGTAGCGCGCATCCGTCGGCGACGGTCCGCTCCGGAGTTTCCAACGCGTGTTCGAAATGGCCGGCCGACAGCCTCTAAAGTCCCGGCCGAAGGCGACGCCGACCGACGGTCGGCGTCATGAGGTCTCGGGGGAACGATGAGCAGCAGACGGACGATGGGCGCGGTCGCGCTGGTGGCGGTGCTCGCGGTGGTGGGGTGCTCGTCGAGCTCGGAATCGGGCGGCGTCGCTCCCACCACCCCACCATCGGGCGGCACCACCGGCTCCTCGGCACCAGCAACATCGGGAACCACCCGGCCGCCGCTGGAGGGGGCAGTACCGACCGCCAGCGGTCCGATCACGGGGGGGACCTATGGCGTGCCGTACAACCCGATGCCCGAGGGTCTCGCCGACGAGTACGGCTACGTCGAGGAGGAGTTCTTCATCAGCGGGTCGGCCGAGTCGTTCGTGGCCGACGGTCCGCTCGGGATCGACGGCCGCTGGTCGGTCACGCCCGGTGAGACCGCGGACTACACCACCCGCATCCTCGTCCGCCGCCCGGCCGATGCAGCGAATGCCAACGGGATCGTGCTCATCGAGTGGCTCAACGTGAGCGCCGGCCGCGACTCCGACGCCGACTTCGGCATCCTCCACCCGGAGCTGCTGCGGGAGGGCTACGCGTATGTCGGCGTATCGGCCCAGGCCACCGGGGTGTCCGGTGGGCCCACCCGGCTCGAGGTCCCGGGCGTGCCCCCCGAGGCGATCATCCCGTTGAAGGAGTGGGACGCCGAGCGCTACGCCCCGCTCAGCCACCCCGGCGATCCGTTCTCCTACGACATCTTCACCCAGGTGGCCCGCCTCGTCCTCGACGACGGCGACACCGGCGTGCTCGGCGACCAGCCGGTCGCCCACGTCGTGGCCATGGGCGAATCGCAGTCGGCCGGTCGCATGGCGACCTACACCAACGCCATCCAACCCGAGTCCGGGGCGTTCGACGCCGTGTTCATCCACAGCCGGGGCTCGGCCGCGGCGCCGCTCAACGCCGACACCACGGTCACCACGCCCCCGGGCGGCATCATCCGCACCGACATCGGGGTGCCGGTCCTCCAGTTCGTCACCGAGACCGACCTGCTCCGCCTCGGGTTCCTCGCCGCTCGCCAGCCCGACAGCGAGTGGGTGCGTACGTGGGAGGTGGCCGGCACGGCTCATGCCGACGCGCAGACGCTGGTCTACGGATCGGCGTCGGGCCGCGTCTGGCTGGTCGGCTCGGAGGACTACGACCCGAGCGAGACCTGCGGGCAGATCAACGACGGCCCGCAGTCGCCGGTGGCCCAGGCCGCCCTCGCTGCGCTCACGGCGTGGATGGTGAACGGCACGGTGCCGCCCACCTCGCCGCTCATCGAGGTGGTCAACGGCGACATCGTCACCGACGCGACCGGCAACGCCGTCGGCGGCATCCGGACCCCGGCGGTCGACGCGCCGATCTCGGTGCTCACGGGCAAGGGCAACCCGGCCAGCATCTTCTGTTCGCTGTTCGGTGGCGAGACCCCGCTGACCCCTGAGCAGCTCCTCGCCCTCTACCCGACCAACGACGACTACGTCGCCGCCGTGCGCGCGTCGGCCGAGCAGGCGGTCGCCGACGGGTTCCTCCTCACCGAGGATGCCGAGGCGATGATCGCCGAGGCCGAGGCGGCCCCCATCCCGTCCTGATCCCGGGTCGCGGCCGGTGGGGGTGCCGGTGATCTCGTCCCCCGCGCCATCGAGGAGCTCCTGTGTCCGATCGACCGACCGAGTACCGCCAGCACCGCTTCCGGACCCCGACCGGCGGGTGCGAGCTGTTCGTGGTGCGCCACGGCGAGTCCGCGCCGGCGGTGCACGATCAGCCGTTCGCGCTGGTCGACGGCCACGGCGACCCCGAGCTGGCACCCGACGGCCGGTGGCAGGCCGAGCGGGTCGGTGAGCGGCTGGCATCGGAGCCGATCGACGCCATCTACGTCACCAGCCTGCGGCGCACCCACGAGACCGCCGCGCCGCTCGCGGCGCGGCTGGGGATCACGCCGATCGTCGAGCCGGACCTCCGCGAGGTCTTCCTCGGCGCGTGGGAGGGCGGCGTCATGCGGGTCCGGGTCGCCGAGGGCGATCCCATCGCCGGGCGCCTGTTCGCCGAGCAGGACTGGGGTGTCATCCCAGGCGCCGAGAGCAACGCGGATCTGGTCGCGCGGGTGGTGCCGGCGCTCCAGGGCATCGC
>Ga0105049_10005856_pt1 | contig 14319 bp, 13 predicted proteins | sample MAT06_FD_78087 | JGI IMG/M metagenome (GOLD analysis project Ga0105049, IMG submission 78087) | Freshwater microbial communities from Lake Fryxell liftoff mats and glacier meltwater in Antarctica - MAT-06 | ecosystem: Environmental > Aquatic > Freshwater > Ice > Liftoff microbial mat | place...
ATCAGCTCCATCAGGTCGTTCCTGAACACGACCGCGCCCGGCGTGGCAGCGATGTTGACGCCCAGTTCGAAATCATTGGGCGCGCGCCGGGTGACCAGACCCTGACCCTTGCCGACGTCCTCGAGCAGGTTGGAAAGCCCGGTCATCAGGCTCAGGCCGCCGCTCTCAATGGTGCGGCGCGCGACCTCGGGATTGGTGTGGGCGAAATTGGCCGGCGACATGGCGTTGGTCAGCTGGCGGGCAAGGAAGTCGACCTGCGTCCGGGTCCGCTCATCGACCGGCGCGGCGGCGATGAAGTCCTGAAGCTGGCGCGCGGCCAAAAGGTAGGACTGTTTGATATAGTCGTAGACGGGTTCTTCGCTCCAGGCCGCCCCCGAGAAGCGGCGGTCGCCCTTGGCGGGGGCGGCGACCGGTTCGACGGTCTGGCCCATGGCGCGCTCGCCCATGGTCCGCCACAGGGCGGTCCAGTCGTTCCACCCCTTGGCCTGGGCCTCGAACAGGGCGGCGGGCTGCATCGTCACCGCAGCGTTGAACTCGGTCATTGCCCGCAACATCGTGGTCGGATCGTACGGCAGTGTGGCCGGCGCGGCGGCCTGGGCCAGCGTCGTCTGCATCGCGGCGGAAGCGTTGCGCGCCAGCGTGGTCAGGGCCTCGGCCACCACCGAGGGGTCCGGCAATCCGGCGAACGCCGGAATCTCGGCTTCCATTGCCTCCGCAGCCTGGGTCGGGGAAGGCGTTTGCTGGGCCATGCGGAAGGTTCCGTTCAGAGGGCGACGAGGACGTCGACGGCCACGCAATCACGGGGCGCGACGAACAGCAACGCGAGCGCGCGGTCGGGGTTCAGCGCCGACCACACCGGGCAGGGCTCGCCGGCGGCGTCGATCAGGGCCGACGTCGGCGTCGGGCGGCTGGCGGGATAGTGGGCGGCGTCGAAGGGCATGGCGATCTCTGCAAGCGAGTGGCGTTCGATGACGGTCGTATGCCATGGCTTTTTTGTTCTGTAGATGCCAGACTTTGAACAATCACTGTGCATATTTGCACAAGGCGAGCATGGCCGACTTCAACTGGAACGACCTAAGCGCCTTTCTGGCGGTCGCCCGCACGGGACGGCTGACCACAGCGGCGGCGCGGATCGGCATGGACCACACCACCGTGGGGCGCCGCATCGCCGCGCTCGAGGCCGGCCTCGGCGCACGCCTGTTCGATCGCAGTCCCCAAGGCTATGCCCTGACCTCGCACGGCGAGCGATTGTTGCCGACCGCCGAGCGGATCGAGAGCCTGACCCTTCAGGCCGCCCACGAATTGGGCGAGGCCGATCAGGCACTGAGCGGAACAGTCCGGATCGGCGCGCCCGAGGGCTTCGGCAGCTATGTCATCGCGCCGCTGATGGCGCGGCTCGCCGACCGCCACCCTGATCTGCAGATCCAATTGGTGGCCATCTCCGGCGTGCTCAGCCTGTCCAAGCGCGAGGCGGACATCGCTGTCACTCTCAGCGCGCCGCGCGAGGGCCGTCTGGTGTCGCGCAAACTGACCGACTACGGCCTCAGCCTGTACGCGGCGCCCTCCTATCTGGACCCGCGCCCGGCGATCCTGACGCGCGCCGACATGGGCCGGCATCGCTTCATCGGCTATATCGGCGACCTGCTCTACGCACCCGAGCTGGACTATATGCAGGCCCCCGACGTCGACATCCACGTCAGCCTGCAGAGTTCAAACCTGATCGCCCAGCTTCAGGCCACATTGGCGGGGGCCGGTCTGTGCGTCCTGCCGGACTTCATTGCCGCGCGCGAGCCCGGCCTGCGGCGCGTATTGCCCGACGCCGTGCATCTGGACCGCAGCCTGTGGCTGGTGACCCACGCCGACCTCAAATCCCTGGCCCGCATCCGCGCCGTTACGGCCGTGATCGTCGAGGCGGTCAAGGCAGACCGCGCCATGTTCACCGGCGGCTGACCCCGCCCGCCGTTATGACCAGCTGTAGGCCGTTTTCGTCTGGGTGAAGAAGTCCGCCGCCGCGAAACCCTGCTCACGCGCGCCATAGCTGGACGACCTCGAGCCCCCGAACGGCACGTGATAGTCGACCCCCGCGGTCGGCAGATTGACCATTACCATCCCCGACCGCGACCGGCGTTGAAAGTCCCGCGCGTGCTTCAGGGACGCGGTGACGATGCCCGCTGACAGGCCGAACTCGCTGCCGTTGGCGATCTCCAGCGCCGCCTCATAGTCCTTGACCCGCAGCGTGGAGGCGACCGGGCCGAACACCTCCTCGGTATTGATCCGCATTCCCGGCCCGGTGTCGGAAATCAGCGTCGGCTGGACGTACCAGCCGGGCTTGTCCAGCGTCAGTCGTTCGCCACCCGTGACCACCCGGCCGCCCTCGCCCCGCGCTATGTCGATATAGCGATAAGAGTTTTCCATCTGATCCTCGGACACCGCCGGTCCCATCTGGGTCGCTGGATCGAGGGCGTCGCCCACGCGCAGCGCCGCGACGCGTTCGGCCAGGGCCGCGACGAAACGGTCATGGATGCCGTCCTGCACGATCAGCCGGCTGGAGGCCGTGCAGCGCTGCCCTGTCGCGAAGAAGGACCCATCCAGCGCGATCTGCACCGCCCGGTCCAGATCCGCGTCGTCCAGCACGATCAGCGGGTTCTTTCCGCCCATCTCCAGCTGCACCCGCGCCTGCCGCTTGACCGCGCCGAACGCGACCCCGGCCCCCACGCCCTGCGAGCCGGTAAAGCTGATCCCGGCGACGTCGGGGTGATCGACGATCGCCTGTCCTACCCGTCCCCGGCCGATCACAAGATTCAGCACGCCCTTGGGCAGGCCCGCCTCGTGCAATATGGCGACCAGAGCCTCGGCGGTCGCCGGCGTCGGACCGGCCGGCTTCATCACCACCGTATTGCCGAAGGCAAGCGCCGGAGCCGCCTTCCAGGCCGGGATGGCGATGGGGAAGTTCCACGGCGTGATCAGCCCATAGACGCCGACCGCCTGACGATAGGTCTGAATCTCCACGCCCGGCCGCACCGAGGCCAGGTTCTGGCCGTGCAGACGCAGCGCCTCGCCCGCGAAATATTTCAGGATGCGGCCGGCCCGGACGGTCTCGCCGATCCCCTCGGCCAGGGTCTTGCCCTCCTCGCGCGACAGCAGCCGCCCCAGCGCCTCGCGCCGTTCCATCACCAGGGTCCCGGCCCGGTCGAGAATGTCGGAGCGCACTTCGGGCGAGGCCTCGGACCACGCCGGAAAGGCCGCCTTGGCGGCCGCCACAGCCGCGTTGACCTCTACGTCTGCGCCGTCGGGCGTGCGGGCCACGACCTCTCGCGTATCGGACGGATTCATTCTCTGCGTCGGCCGGTCGGCGGCGACCTTTTCGCCGTCGATCCAGTGGCACAGGTCGAGCGTCTCGGTCATCGGCATCCTCGTCATCGCTCCGGACGGCAAGCGGCTACCCGATTGTCTGATGCGCTGATAGCGGATTCCCGATCGCGGCGCTCGCCCCGGCGACGCCATCTCACGACTCGACGCCCCGTCGTATTTGTTTTAAGCCTAAACTATGTCGTCGAACTCCCCGATCCGAAGCGTCGCCGTCATGGGTGCCGGGCCCGGCGGCCTGTATCTCGCCATCTCGCTGAAACTGCGCGATTCGTCGCTGGACGTGGTGGTACACGAGCGCAACCAGGCCGACGACACCTTCGGCTGGGGCGTCGTCTTCTCCGACCAGACCCTTGCCAATCTGAAGGCCAACGATCCCGAAACCGCGGCGACCATCGAGGCTGCCTTCGTGCATTGGGATGACATCGACGTCCATATCCACGGTCAGTGCATCCGCTCCGGCGGGCACGGTTTCGCCGGCATCGGACGCCAGCGGCTGCTGACCATCCTGCATGAACGGGCCCGGTCCCTCGGCGTCGACCTGCGCTTCCAGAGCGAGGTCGCCGACCCCGCCGCTCTGGATGCCGACATCGTCGTGGCCGCCGACGGCCTGAACAGCCGGGTCCGCAACGACCGCCCCGAAGTGTTCGGCGTCGACGTTGACGTGCGGACCAACAAATACATCTGGCTGGGCACGCACCAGACCTTCGAGGCCTTCACCTTCGCCTTCGTCGAGACGCCGCAAGGCTGGATCTGGGCCCACGCCTATCAGTTCGAACCCGGAGCCTCGACCTTCATCGTCGAATGCGCGGAGGCGACCTGGCGCGGTCTGGGCTTCGATCAAATGGATCAGGACCAGACTTGCCGCGCGGCCGAGGCCCTGTTCGCCGACTGGCTGGGCAGTCATGCGCTGATGAGTAACGCCAAACACCTGCGCGGCTCGGCCTGGCTGAATTTCCCGCGCGTGGCCTGTTCGAACTGGCGCGACGGCAAGGTGGTGCTGCTCGGCGACGCCGCCCACACGGCGCACTTCTCCATCGGATCGGGCACCAAACTGGCCTTCGAAGACGCCATCCGCCTCGCCGAGGCCCTGACGGACGACGGCGACCTCGACTCTGCCCTCGCCGCCTATGAGGCCGAGCGCCGGGTCGAGGTGCTGAAGCTGCAGAGCGCCGCGCGCAACTCCACCGAATGGTTCGAGGCAGTCGACCGCTACACCGGCCTCGATCCGATCCAGTTCACCTACAGCCTGCTGACCCGCAGCCAGCGTGTCAGCCACGAAAACCTGCGCCTGCGCGACAGGGCGTTCCTGACCGGCGTCGAGCGCTGGTTCGCCGACGCCGCCGGCGCGCCGCCGTCCAAGGCCCCGCCCCCGCCCATGTTCGCGCCACTGCGCCTGCGCGGCCTGACCCTGCCCAACCGGGTCGTGGTGTCGCCCATGTGCATGTATTCGGCCGAGGACGGACAGGTCAGCGACTTCCATCTGGTCCACCTCGGCTCCCGCGCACTGGGCGGTGCCGGTCTGGTCTTCACCGAGATGACCGACGTCTCGGCAGATGCCCGCATCACCCCGGGATGCGCCGGACTGTACCGGCCCGAACACCGCGACGGCTGGAAGCGGATCGTCGATTTCGTGCATGCCCAAGGCTCCCGCATCGCCATTCAGCTGGCCCATGCCGGCCGCAAGGGTTCGGTCGAACGGCCCTGGGGTCCCCGCGCCGACCAGCCCCTGCTGGAAGGTGGCTGGGCCCTGATCGCTCCTTCGCCTGTCGCCTGGTCCGACGGCGACCAGACTCCGCGCGAGATGATCCGGGAAGACATGGATCGTGTCCGCGACGATTTTGTCCGCGCCGTGGGCTGGGCGGTCGAGGCCGACTTCGACATGGTCGAGCTGCACTGCGCCCACGGTTATCTGCTGTCCTCCTTCCTGACCCCGGTGTCGAACCGGCGCGCTGACGAGTTCGGGGGTTCCGTCGAAAACCGGCTGCGATTCCCGCTGGAGGTCTTCGCCGCCATGCGCGCCGCCTGGCCGGAGGAGCGCCCGATGTCGGTGCGTCTGTCGGCCAGCGACTGGGTCGATGAGGGACTGACCCCCGAAGACTCTGTGGTCATCGCCCGCGCCTTCGCCGATGCCGGTTGCGACCTGATCGACGTCTCGGCCGGCTCGACCACGCCGGACGCCCAGCCGGTCTACGGCCGCATGTTCCAGACCCCGCTCAGCGACCGCATCCGCAATGAGGCGGACGTGCTCACCATGGCGGTCGGCAACATCTATGAGACCGACCACGTCAACAGCATCCTCGCCGCCGGCCGCGCCGATCTGTGCGCCCTCGCCCGCCCCCATCTGGCAGATCCCAACTGGAGCCTGCGCGCCGCCGCCGAACTGGGCTGGCGCGGCATCCAGCCTCCGGTCCAGTACCTCGCCGGCTTCGGCCAACTGGCCCGCAATCTGGAACGCCAGCAGCAGGCGGGGCCGGTATGACGTTTGAGGGCCAGCATGCGGTCGTGACCGGCGCGGGCTCCGGCATTGGCCGGGCCTCAGCGGAGCGGCTGGCCGAGGCCGGCTGCCAGGTGACCCTGATCGGCCGCCATGTCGCCCGTCTGAACGAGACCGCCGACCGCATCGGCGACCTGGCCTTCGCCGCTCCCGCCGACGTCACCGACCCCGACGCCTTCGCCGCCGCCATCGAAGCGGGACGCGACCGGTTCGGGCCTATCGACATCCTGGTCAACAACGCCGGGGCCGCCACCTCGGCCCCTTTCCTCCAGACCGACGCCGAGGCCCTGCGCGCCATGCTGGCCCTCAATCTGGAAGCGCCGGCAGAGGCCGCGCGGCTGGTGCTACCCGGCATGCTGACCCGCCGCCGCGGCCGCATCGTCAACGTCGCCTCGACTGCGGGTCTGAAGGGCTACGCCTACGTCTCTGCCTACGTCGCGGCCAAACACGGTCTCGTTGGCCTGACCAAGGCCCTGGCACTCGAGGTCGCCACGAAAGGCGTCACGGTCAACGCCGTCTGCCCCGGCTTCACCGACACCGATCTGGTCGCCCGTTCGGTCGAGGCGATCGTCGGCAAGACCGGCCGCAGCGAGGACGAGGCCCGGGCCGCCCTCGCCGCTTCCAACCCGCAAGGGCGGCTGATCACCCCTGACGAGGTCGCCGCCACCATCGTGTGGCTTTGCGGCGACGCGGCCTCGGGCGTCAACGGTGCCGCCATCCCGGTGGCCGGAGGCGAGCTGTGAACCCCGCCCTGACGACACTGCCAGACCGGTTGGGCGGCGCGCCCGACGGCAAGCGGTCGCTGCGCCTGTGGCTGCGACTGCTGACCTGCTCCACCCGCATCGAACAGACCGTGTCCCAACGGCTGCGCGACGATTTTGGCTCCACCCTTCCCCGGTTCGACATGCTGGCGGCGCTGGACCGCGCGGGCGAGGCCGGCCTGACCAAGGGCGAGGCTGCCGGAATGTTGATGGTATCCAACGGCAACGTCACGGGCCTCGCCGCCCGGCTCAAGGCCGACGGCCTGATCGAAGCCATGGCTGGTGCCGACCGGCGGGTGCAGCGCGTGCGCCTGACCCCGGTCGGCCAGACCCGTTTCGCCCTCATGGCTCTGGCTCACGAACGCTGGATCGAGGCCCTGTTCGCCGATCTGACTGCGGCCGAGGCTGACGCCCTGACCCGCCTGCTGGAGCGCACCAAGCGGTCGCTCCATGCGACTACACACGAGGAGCTGAACGAATGAAGGCGCGCGACAATCAGGCGGCCCATTTCCTGTGGTCGATCGACGACGAGGGGGTCGCCAGCCTGACCCTCAACCGGCCCGAGCGGAAGAACCCGCTGACGTTCGAGTCCTATGCCGAGATGCGCGACCTGTTCCGCGACCTTATCCACTCCATCGATTGCAAGGTGGTGATCATCAGCGGCGCCGGCGGCAATTTCTCCTCCGGCGGCGACGTGCACGAGATCATTGGCCCGCTGACTGAAATGGAAATGCCGGCCCTGCTGGCCTTCACCCGCATGACCGGCGATCTGGTCAAGGCCATGCGCGCCTGTCCCCAACCGATCATCGCCGCACTGGACGGCGTCTGCGTCGGTGCTGGCGCGATCATGGCCATGGCCTCGGACCTGCGCATCGCCACGCCGCGGACGAAGACAGCGTTTCTCTTCACCCGCGTCGGCCTGGCAGGCTGCGACATGGGCGCCTGCGCCATCCTGCCCCGCCAGATCGGTCAGGGCCGGGCGTCGGAACTGCTGTTCACCGGCCGCATCATGAACGCCGACGAGGGCGAACGCTGGGGCTTCCACAATCGTGTCGTGGAAGGCGAGGCGTTGATGGAGACGGTGCTGGAGCTGGCGCGCGCGCTGGCCAAGGGTCCGACCTTCGCCCACGGGATCACCAAGAACCAGCTCAACGTCGAATGGGACATGAGCCTGGACGCCGCCATCGAGTCCGAAGCCCAGGCCCAGGCCATCTGCATGCAGACCAGGGATTTCCGCCGCGCCTATGAGGCCTTTGCAGCCAAGCGCGAGCCGGTGTTCGAAGGGAATTGAGCATGGCGGACCGCACCTTCCTCGACTGGCCCTTCTTGGACGACCGCCACCGCGCCTTCGCCGCCGACATCGAGTCGTGGGCCGAGGCGAACGGCGACGTCCTGCACCTCCACGGCGATCATGACCTCGACGGTGACTGCCGGACCATCCTGAAGGCGCTGGCCGAGGGCGGCTGGCTGAACAACGCCATCCCCAATGCCAACGGCCAGCTCGACGTCCGCACCCTGTGCCTGACGCGCGAGACCCTCGCCCGCCGATCCGGCCTCGCCGATTTCGTCTTCGCCATGCAGGGACTGGGCTCCGGCCCGATCAGCCTGTTCGGCACGAACGACCAGAAGTACCGCTGGCTGCCGGGCGTGGCCTCGGGCCAGACCATCGCCGCCTTCGCCCTGTCCGAACCCGACGCCGGTTCCGACGTCGCCGCCCTGACAACCACCGGCCGCCGCGACGGCGACGGCTGGGTGCTCGACGGCGTGAAGACCTTTATCTCCAACGGCGGCCTGGCCGACCGCTACACCGTCTTCGCCCGCACCGGCGACGGCACGGGTGCCAAGGGCATCAGCGCCTTCGTCGTCGACGCCGATACGCCCGGATTCGAGATCGTCGAACGCATCCCCCTGATGGCCGCCCACCCGCTTGCGACTATCCGCTTCAACGCCTGCCACATCGAAGGCGACCGCATTCTCGGCGCGCCGGGCGACGGCTTCCGCATCGCTATGGCCACGCTGGACGTGTTCCGTTCCACCGTCGCCGCGGCCGCCCTCGGCTTCTCGAGGCGCGCCTTCGACGAGGCAGCGTCCCGCGCCATCGCCCGCAAGCTGTTCGGCGCTCCCATGAGCGATCTTCAGCTGGTTCAGGCCTCCCTGGCCGACATGGCGCTGAAGATCGACGCGTCGGCCCTGCTGATCTACCGCGCCGCGTGGCTGAAGGATCAGGGGGCACCGCGCGTCACCCGCGAGGCCGCCATGGCCAAGCTCTATGCCACCGACGAAGCCCAGTCCGTAATCGACGCGGCGGTCCAGCTTTTCGGCGGGCTCGGCGTCGTCTCAGGCCATCCGGTCGAGCGCCTGTACCGCGAGATCCGCGCCCTGCGCATCTACGAAGGCGCGTCCGAAGTGCAGAAGATCGTCATCGCCCGACAGGTTCTGTCAGGTCTGGGCGGAGGCGCCTGATGGGGACCAGCGCTCACCTCGACCGGTTCGTCCTCGACCATCTTCCTCCCGCCGGGCAATGGCCGGATCTGATCTTCGACCAGCCGGAGCTGGTGTATCCCGACCGGCTCAACGCGGCGGCGGAACTGCTGCGCCGCGCCGTCGCCGCGGGCGGTCCGGACGCCCGGGCCCTCATCGACTTCGAGCACGAATTCTCATGGAGCCGGGTCGATGCCATCTCGAGCCGGATGGCGCGGGTTCTGGTCGAGGACATGGGCCTGATCCCCGGCAATCGCGTGTTGCTGCATGGTCCCAACGCGTCCTGGACCGTCATGGCCTGGTTCGCGATCCTGAAAGCCGGCGGCGTGGTCGTCGCCACCATGCCCATGCTCCGCGCCGCTGAACTGGCCACGGTCATCGACAAGGCCTGGATCACCCACGCCCTGGTCTATGAGACACTGACGGAGACGGTCGCCAAGGCGAAGGCCTCGGCACCGGTATTGACCCGCGTCTTGGACTCGGCGTCGTTGCGGAAGGCCGCGCAGGCCCTGCCCGCCGGCGTCCGCTTCGACGCCGTCGACACCGCTGCGGACGATCCGGCCCTGATTGCCTTCACCTCCGGCACCACGGGCGCGCCCAAGGGGTGCGTCCACTCCCATCGCGACATCCTCGCCATGGCGGATACGTTCGGTCGCCACATCGTCGCCCTGACCAGGGACGACATCGTCGTCGGCACCCCGCCGATCGCCTTCACCTTCGGCCTCGGAGGGCTGGTGGTCTTCCCGGCCGCCGCGGGAGCGGCCACCGCCTTCCCGGACCGTCCGGGCTTCGAGGCGCTGGCCGAGACCGTCGCGCGCCATCACGCAACGGCGCTGGTCACCGCCCCGACCGGCTACCGCGCCCTGCTGAAGCTGACCGGCCAGCATGACCTGTCGAGCCTGCGCACCTGCGTTTCGGCCGGCGAGGCCCTGCCCGCAGCCACCTCGGAGGCTTGGCACACAGCGACCGGCGTCCGCATCATCGACGGCATCGGCTCGACCGAGATGATCCACGTCTTCATCTCCGCGCGCGGCAACGACATCCGCCCCGGCTCCACGGGCAAGGCCGTCCCCGGCTATCAGGCCCGCATCATCGACGAGGCCGGGCAACCCCTCGCGGCGGGCGAGACCGGACGGCTCGCCGTGCGCGGCCCAACCGGCTGCCGCTACCTCGATGACGACCGTCAGGCGGCCTATGTCCATGACGGCTGGAACCTGACCGGCGACGTCTACCGGCTGGATGAGGACGGCTATTTCTGGTTCGTGGCCCGGTCCGACGACATGATCGTCTCGTCCGGCTACAACATCGGCGCGCCCGAGGTGGAGCACGCTCTGCTGCGCCATCCGGCGGTCGCCGAGGCGGCGGTGATCGGGGCTGCAGACCCTGAGCGTGGTCAGATCGTAAAGGCCTTCGTTGTTCTGAACCCGGAGCATTCGCCGTCGGACGGGCTGAGAACCGCGCTGCAGGTCCATGTGAAGGGCGTCATCGCCCCTTACAAATACCCCCGCGCCCTCGAATTCGTGGATACGCTGCCCAGGACCCAGACCGGAAAACTCCAGCGCTTCCGGCTCAAGGAGCGGACATGACCGGCCAGGTTTTCACAGTCGGCCGCCGGGTCCGCTTCGCCGATTGCGACGCGGCGGCCATCGTCTTCTTCCCCCGCTATTTCGAGATGCTGAACGGGGTGGTCGAGGACTGGTTCGCAGGCCCGTTGCAGGCCTCGTTCCGCGAGCTTCACCTCAACCGCCACGTCAGCGTCCCGACCGTCGCCGTCGAGGCTCGCTTCATCGCTCCGTCGCGGCTGGAGGACGAGCTGACCTTCGCCCTGACCGTGACCAAACTGGGCGGAGCCTCCTGCGGCCTGCGCCACCGCATCAGCGCCGGTCACCAGCTCCGGTTCGAGGCGGCCCAGACCATTGTCTACGTCGGCGCGTCGCTGAAGCCAGAACCCTGGCCGGACGCCCTTCGGGTTCACATCGTGCCTTTCCTCGAGACCACCGCATGAACCGGGTCCTGCTGCCCGAAGGCTGGCCGCGGCCCAAGGGCTACGCCAATGGCATCGCCGCCGAGGGCCGGATGGTCTTTGTCGCCGGCCAGATCGGCTGGGATACGTCGGGTGCCTTTCCCGACGGGTTCGCCGCACAGGTCCGGCAGACGCTGGACAATACGCTGGCGGTCCTGGCCGAGGGCGGCGCAGGCCCTGAGCATATTGTCCGGATGACCTGGTATGTGGTCGACAAGCGCGACTACCTCGCCGCCCTGCGGGAGATCGGTGGCTTCTGGCGTGACCTGATCGGCCCTAACTACCCCGCCATGGCCGTGGTTGAGGTCAAGGGGCTGATCGAGGACGCCGCCCTGGTCGAGATCGAAACAACAGCCGTTGTCAGGTGACCTGACGTGCCGCGAGACTTGGCACCGGATGATTCCCGGGCCACTGGTGAAACCATGAGGCTTTACGACGACGTACTCGGCCGGCTCGAGGCCGAGGCCATCCATATCCTGCGAGACGTCACGGCGGAGTGCGAGCGGCCGGTCATGCTGTATTCGGCCGGCAAGGATTCGGCTGCCATGTTGCATCTGGCGCGCAAGGCCTTTTTCCCGGCAGCTCCGCCCTTCCCGTTGCTCCACATCGATACGATGTGGAAATTCCGGGAGATGTACGCCTACCGGGACAGCGCGGCCGCTATAGCCGGCCTGCGCCTTCTGGTTCACCGCAACCCCGAGGCGATGGCGGAGGCGATCAATCCCTTCGACCACGGCGCGCGGGTCCATACGGATCGCTGGAAGACCGAAGGTCTGAAACAGGCTCTGGACCTGCACCGTTTCGACGCGGCCTTCGGCGGTGCCCGGCGCGACGAGGAGAAGAGCCGCGCCAAGGAGCGGATCGTCTCGGTCCGCTCGCCCGGGCACGGCTGGGATCCCCGGCGTCAGCGGCCCGAGCTCTGGAGCCTGTACAATATGCGGCTCGGGCCCGGCGAGACGCTGCGGGCTTTTCCCCTGTCCAACTGGACCGAGCTCGACGTCTGGCGCTACATCCAGCGCGAAGCCATCGCCCTGCCGTTTCTGTATTTCGCCGCCGAGCGGCCGGTCGTGATCCGCGACGGTGCCCTGATCGTGGTGGACGACGACCGCATGCCGCTCGCGGCCGGCGAGACACCCCTGATGCGCCGGGTCCGGTTCCGCACCCTGGGTTGCTATCCCCTCACCGCCGCCGTCGACAGCGAAGCCGACACCCTGGACGCCATCGTGCGCGAGGTGCGGGAGGCGTCGATGTCCGAGCGTCAGGGCCGCGCCATCGACCACGATCCGTCCGCCTCGATGGAGCAGAAGAAGCGCGAGGGATATTTCTGATGACGCGCCCCGATGCGATCGACACCGGTCCCCGAGAGATCGTCCGCCTGATCACCTGCGGCTCCGTCGACGACGGCAAGTCGACGCTGATCGGCCGCCTGTTGCACGACGCCGGCGCGGTGCCGATGGATCAGTTGGCGGCCTTGCCTCTGATCGATGGTGCCCCGGACCTGTCTTTCCTCGTCGATGGCCTCGCGGCCGAACGGGAGCAAGGCATCACCATCGATGTGGCCTACCGGTTTTTTGACATCGGGGCGCGTCGCTTCGTCCTGGCCGACACGCCCGGCCATGAACAATACACCCGCAACATGGTCACCGCCGCCTCGACCGCCGATGTGGCCGTCGTCCTGGTCGATGCGCGCAAGGGCCTGCTGGTTCAGACCCGGCGGCACAGCCGCCTGCTGGCCCTGCTGGGGGTCCGACGGCTGGTGCTGGCGGTCAACAAGATGGACCTCGTCGACTGGGACCGGGACCGGTTCGAGTCCATCGTCGAGGATTACCGCGCCTTCGCCGCCACGATCGGCCTGACGGATGTGACCGCCGTCCCGCTCAGCGCCCGGCTGGGCGACACGGTGGCGACCCGCGGCCCACACATGCCCTGGTTCGCCGGACCGACCCTGATGGACTGGCTGGAGCGGGTCCCGGCGGGCGATCCTTCGGAGACCGGGTTCCGCATGGCTGTTCAGGCGGTCAGCCGCCCGCATGCCGACTTCCGAGGCTTCGCCGGCCGGATCGTGGCTGGCGTGATCCGGCCCGGCGACGCCGTGCGCATCCTGCCCGCAGGGGCGGTCGGGACGGTCGCGCGGATCGTCACCGCAGACGGCGATCTGACGGAGGCCCGCGCGGGCCAGTCCGTCACCCTGACCCTTACCCCCGACCTCGACGTCGCGCGGGGCGACCTGATCGCCGCCGCCGACACCCCGCCCGAGGTCGCCGATCAGTTCGCGGCCCATGTCGTATGGATGTCGGACCGACCCCTGTTGCCGGGCCGCGCCTACGGCCTCAAACTCGGCTCGGCCACCGTCAAGGCCCGGGTCAGCGACATCCGGCACAAGGTCAACGTCGACACCGGCGAGGAACTGGCCGCCCGAACGCTCGAGCTCAACGACATCGGCCTTTGCACCCTGTCGCTCGACGCGCCCCTGCCGTTCGAACCCTATGCGGCCAGCCGCGACCTCGGCGGCTTTATCCTGATCGATCGGGCGACGCATGAGACTGCGGGCGCGGGCATGATCCGTTTCGCCCTGCGCCGCTCGGCCAATGTCCGGCCTCAGGCGCTCAGCGTCAGCCGCGAAGATCGCGCCGCCCTCAAGCACCAGACGCCGCTGGTGCTTTGGTTCACCGGTCTGTCCGGTGCAGGCAAGTCCACCATCGCCGACCGGGTCGAACAACGGCTTCTGGCCGAAGGAATGCACTCTGCCCTGCTCGACGGCGACAATCTGCGGCATGGCCTGAACCGGGACCTCGGCTTCACTGACGCCGACCGAGTCGAGAATATCCGGCGCGTCGCCGAGGTGACACGGTTGATGGCCGACGCCGGCCTGATCGTCCTGGTCTCCTTCATCTCGCCGTTCCGGGCCGAGCGGCAGGCCGCGCGTGACCTGATGGCTCCGGGTGAGTTTCTCGAGATCTTCGTGGATACCCCCTTGGCCGTAGTCGAGGCCCGCGACGTCAAGGGCCTCTATGCCAAGGCGCGCGCCGGCCAGCTGGCCAATTTCACCGGCATCGACAGCGCATATGAAGCGCCGGACAAGCCCGAACTTCGAATAGACACCACGGCCTGCACGCCCGATGAAGCGGCCGACCGCATCATTGCCCTCGTCAAGGCAGCCCTGCAGTCGAACGACGGCTAACTCAGGCCGG
>Ga0105049_10005857_pt1 | contig 14317 bp, 11 predicted proteins | sample MAT06_FD_78087 | JGI IMG/M metagenome (GOLD analysis project Ga0105049, IMG submission 78087) | Freshwater microbial communities from Lake Fryxell liftoff mats and glacier meltwater in Antarctica - MAT-06 | ecosystem: Environmental > Aquatic > Freshwater > Ice > Liftoff microbial mat | place...
GGCCATGGACGTAGCTCGTGTGGCTGGTAGCGCTTCACGTCGGCGAGTTCGGGAGACAATCGGATCTCGCCGGTACACTTGGCAAAGTAGCACAGCATGACTTCGTTTTTCTTCTCAAAAATATAGTTACCAATGATTTCTGTGGACATGACATCAAGATTGGTCTCTTCCTTGACTTCGCGCGCGACACCCTTGATTGGGTCTTCATTCTTTTCTAGGTATCCCGTCACAAGCGCGAAAAATCCCTCCGGCCAGCCGGCACCGCGCGCCAACAAAATGGCACCTTCGTGCTCGATCAGCACGCCGACGGCCGGTGTAGGGTTGTCGTAGTAAACGTATCCGCATTCGTCGTCAGCGCATGCGCGCCGAGCAGTTGCGCCGCCATCTTCTTCAAACTCTCGATCAGCGAGCGGCTTGGCGCAGCGGGGGCAGAAATTGAACGTCATACCGTCACTTCGCCCGAGCGGGATGATTTGGAGCCGACCGCGATCTTCGTGGGTCTCGAAACGCAACACAACAAAGAGCGCAAATCCCCCCCGACCCCTCCTTCGGCATGCTCAGGACAGGCACTTTTCCAAAGGGGGAGGTCGCTATGCATAGTTGCCCGGGAAAAAACGCCGCTCGACTAATTCGATCAGGATGTGAATCACCTTGATGTGCAGCTCCTGCACGCGGTCGGCGTAGCCGCTGGTGCCCAAGGTAATGACGTCGACATCAGCAAATGTCCCAAGAATGGTCTCTGCCTTGCCGGTCAGCGTGATAACGTGGATGCCATTTGCCTTCGCATATTCAGCCGCCTTGATTACGTTGGCACTCTTCCCGGAAGTGGATATGCCAAGCAGCACGTCGCCCTTACGCGCGTGTGCTTCAAGGTAGCGTGAAAAAATGAACTCGTAGCCGTAGTCATTGCCGACACAAGAAATATGCGACGGATCGCTGATCGATACCGCCGGCAACGCCCGGCGATCATTGCGGTAGCGTCCCGACAACTCTTCCGCGAAGTGCATGGCATCGCACATGCTGCCGCCATTACCGCAGGAAAACACCCGTCCGTCGGCTTCGAACGACTTGCCGATCACCTCGGCCGCAGCCGCGATGTTGGCAAGCGTTTCTGGCGAGGCCAACAACTGCTCCAGCGCCAACTGGGATTGCTTGAGATTGGTGAGTACAACGTCTTGTGCGGTCATCATTGCAGTTCCTTTGAACACTTGTTCGGCATCGTAGGCTGCATGGAGCGCAGCGGAATGCGGGTCGATTCAACAGTACGCAGCGACCCCGGAATACGCGATGCTCCTTCCGGGCTACTTTGCTACTTCGCCGCGACCCAGCCAGCAACCGAAGCCAGTGCCGCGTCAATGCCTGCGGGGTTCGTCCCACCGGCCATCGCCATATCTGGCTTGCCACCGCCCTTGCCACCGACTTGCTGGGCCACATGATTGACCAGCTCACCGGCTTTGAATCTGCCGATCAAGTCTGCTGTGACACCTGCGGCGATCTGCACCTTGTCGCCTTCGACGACGGCCAGCACAATCAAGCCGGACTTCAGCTTGGCTTTAAGTTGATCCATCGTTTCGCGCAAGCCCTTGGCGTCGATGCCTTCGAGCTTGGCAGACAGCACTTTCACGCCGTTCACATCCCGCGCCTGCCCGAGCAATTCATCACCTGCAGACGCTGCCAGTTTCGACTTCAACTGCGCGAGTTGCTTCTCGAGTGACTTGACGTGTTCGAGCGTCTGGCTGATCTTGACGTTGAGTTCTGACGGCTGCGCTTTGAGCAATCCTGCTGCAGACTCCAGGTCTCGATTCATCGCTTGCACATACTCGAATGCGACCAACCCGGCGACTGCTTCAACCCTTCGCACCCCCGCCGCCACGCCGCCCTCGCTGACAATCTTAAAGAGGCCAATGTCGCCTGTGCGGCCGACGTGGGTTCCGCCGCAAAGCTCTTTCGATGTACCGATCTCAAGTACGCGGACTTCGTCGCCGTATTTCTCGCCAAACAGCATCATGGCGCCAGTCTTCTGCGCCGCCTCAAGCGCCATCACCTCGGCACTAGTCGCCTGATTGTCCAGAATCTCGGCGTTCACGAGCGCTTCAACTTTTGCGATCTCCGCGCCTGTCATCGGTGCGTTGTGGGCGAAGTCAAATCGCGTCTTGTCGGCGTCAACCAGTGAACCCTTCTGTTGTACGTGATCCCCCAGCACCTCGCGCAATGCTTTGTGCATCAAATGGGTCGCCGAATGGTTTCGCATCGTCCGCGCGCGAATGTCTCGATTCACATTCGCTTTCACGCTGTCACCGACGTTTAAAGTCCCTGTCGCCAGCTTGCCGTGATGGCCAAAGACATCCGCCTGTATCTTGCTGGTATCACCGACGTCGAATATTGCGGCAGCACTGGCAAGCATGCCGACATCGCCCACCTGCCCGCCCGACTCGGCGTAGAACGGCGTCAGGTCAAGCACCACGACGCCCGCATCTCCCGCTTGCAATGCGTTGACCTGCGCGCCGTTCGAATATAGCGCCAGCACGGTTCCGGTCGCATCGAGCGAATCGTAACCCTTGAAAGTGGTCTTGGCTCCTTCATACGATAGCTTTTCCTTGGCGGCAAACTTGCCCGCGCCACGCGACCGCTCCTGCTGCTCCGACATCGCCTTATCAAAACCGGCCATATCGACGTCAAACCCGCGCTCGCGACCGATGTCTGCGGTGAGATCGACCGGGAAGCCAAAGGTGTCGTAGAGCTTGAACGCAGTCTCGCCGTCCAGATGCTCGGCATTGGTTGATAGCGCCGCGTCGAGGATGGTCATGCCGTTCTCGAGCGTTTCGCCAAAGCGCTCTTCTTCCTGCTTGAGGACCGCTTTGACGCGCGCTTTGTGCTGCGCGATCTCCGGAAAGGCGTCACCCATCACGGCTGCCAGATCGTCAACCAATTTGTAGAAGAACGGCTTCTTCTGACCAAGCTTGTAGCCGTGGCGCATCGCGCGGCGCGCAATACGCCTTAGCACGTAGCCGCGACCGGCGTTCTCGGGGATGACCCCGTCGCAGACCAAAAACCCGCACGCGCGGACATGGTCGGCAATCACGCGCAGGCTGGGGTTGGTAATGTCCTTCTCACCAGTCTCGCGCATACCTGCTTTGATCAAGGCCTGGAAGAGATCAATCTCATAGTTGGCGTGGACGTGCTGCAACACGGCCGAAAGGCGCTCCAACCCCATACCGGTGTCCACCGATGGCTTTGGTAGCGGAATCATCGGGCCGTCGGCAACTTCCCGGTTGTACTGCATGAACACCAGGTTCCAGATTTCGATATAGCGATCGCCATCTTCATTCGGGCTACCGGGAGGACCGCCAGCGATATGCGGGCCGTGATCGTAGAACAATTCCGAACATGGCCCGCAAGGACCGGTATCGCCCATCATCCAGAAATTGTCAGAAGCGTACTTACCTCCCCTGTTGTCGCCGATGCGGACAATGCGTTCCTTCGGCACACCAACCTCGTCCGCCCAAATGTTGTACGCCTCGTCGTCATCGGCATAGACCGTGACCCAGAGTTTTTCAGCGGGCAGTTTGTAGGCGACCGTCAGTAGCTCCCATGCGTACTTGATGGCGTCGCGCTTAAAATAATCACCAAAGCTGAAGTTGCCGAGCATTTCGAAAAACGTGTGGTGACGCGCGGTGTAACCGACGTTTTCAAGATCATTGTGCTTGCCCCCTGCACGTACACAGCGCTGCGAGGTGACCGCGCGGACGTAATCGCGCTTTTCATAGCCCAGGAATACGTCCTTGAACTGGTTCATGCCGGCATTGGTGAACAGCAACGTCGGATCGTCGTGCGGCACCAGCGAAGACGATGCGACATGGGTATGCCCTTTCGACTCAAAAAATTGGACGAAAGCTTGCCGAATTTCGGAGACGGTTGGAACGCGGGCGGTAGACGGGTTGGAAACGGCGGACATGGCGGTTAAAGGCAGCGTTGAATAAGCGGCTATTTTAGCCGACCGCCCTCTCTATTCACAGACTCGGTGATGACCCGAGTCAAGGTTGCGGCGGGAAGCCCAATATGGCGGATGCGCGCTGGTACTTTTCTTCCAGTTCGCCCTCGGAATTCGCCGCCATGTTGAGGCAGGCGTAGCGGTGGCTTTGCAGCCAGCGCGACTCTCGTTTGAGCTCGCCACCCCGCTTCTTGAAGGTGATTAATTGGGCGTCGGGATCAAAGCGGCCCAGCGCGGCCAATTCCGCCGCCGCAGGAAAATGCTGCTGCGGCAGGCCGTCAAACCGGCGATAGACAAAGCTGGTGGCCAACTTGTACCTACCCCCAACTGCGCGGCACTGATCAATCGCGGCTGGCTCGCTAAGCGCTAGACGGATGGCCAACGCATGCAAATTGACGCCATCCACGGCCTCATACATGTCCGAAAACTGCATCGCCATGCGCGGGTTCACTTCGATCACTTTGCAGGCCCCCGTGTCCGGGTCGAGCCGCAGCTCGACGTTGAACAGTCCATGGTCGAGTCCAAGGGCGAGTACCACGTCAATGGTGGTTTGATGAATCGTGTCGATGAATTGCGCCGGCAAGCGGCTTGGGTAATCCCAACGCAAAAACGCGTCCGTTCCCGGATACATCACGGCATCAATCACGCCAAGTATGTGCACCCGGCCATGTTCGATGAACCCGTCAACGTTAACTTGTACGCCTTCAATGAGTTGCTCGGCGATCATCCAGTGGCCGTTGATCTCACTCACCCCCAGCCGTTCAACGACGTCGTTGAACGGACGCACCAAGCGCTTGATGATGAACATTTCCCAAGACTCGAAGTCGAGGTGGCGTCTAAGTTCGGCGAAGCTATCCACGCGGCGCGCAAGGACTGAGTAGGCGGCTTTGACGGGCTTGGCATAGAACGGGAATTCCAACGCAACTTCATCCGCCGATTTCACCGTATAGGGAAAGGTCGTAAACGCCACCGTTGCATCGGGCACATGCCGTTGCAATAGCTCTCGTGCGAGCGACTTGTGCTGGGCATTCAACACCGACCGCGTGGACATCGCGGGCAGCCCGAGGCGCTCGCCTAACAAACCCGCCGTTAGTGCGCCAAACTGTTCCTGGCTTGAGACGATACCGTCAATGCGACCAGATCCATACTTTTTGGTCAACTGATCGACAAACCGGTAGATATCGAACCAGAGTAAGGTCGCGTTTGACGGGAAACGAAAGAGATCGAAACCCTCGTAAAAAAAACGATACTCGTTGGTGGCTTGGGCGGACAATTTCCGCAGCTGCGGTATGTCCCACTCTTGGTCGAACAGGACGAGTATGTTTTTCAACCAGGGACGCCTGGACTGGCTGAACCGACTTGAGGCTGCTGCTGGCACACAAGGACCGCAGGCTGCTGTTGGGTGATGCAATGAATATTTCCGCCGCCCAACAGGATTTCCCGACCCGGTACTTGCACCACCCGTCGATTTGGAAAGCAATCCGCCAGGATCTGCGCCGCAACATCATCGTTCGGATCGTCAAACTTGGGGACGATCAGGCCACCGTTGCAAAGATAGAAATTAATATACGAGGCAGCCAAGCGCGTGAGCGGCTCGCGCGCGATGGCATTGCCAGCCTCGACGGTGGCGTACTCATCCGCCGTGCCGGTCATCACCGCCGGCAAGGGCAGCTTGTGTACCTTGAACGCCCTGCCCTTCGCGTCGATACTCGCCTCGAGCACGGCCAGCGCCGCGGCGCAAAACGCATACTGCGGATCAGTTCGATCTTCCGTCCAGGCCAGCAACACTTCAGCGGGTCCGCAAAAACAGCACATGTTGTCGACGTGTTCATCCGTCTCATCGTTAACGACACCGCGCGGCAACCAGATCACCTTGTCGATCGTCAGATATTCGCGCAGTCGGGCCTCGATACCGCTGCGGTCCAGCTCCGGGTTGCGGTTCGCGTTGAGCAAGCACGCCTCGGTGACCAGTACCGTGCCTTCGCCGTCGACGTGGATGGCACCGCCCTCCATCACGAAGCTCTCGGTTCGATAGCGCGCCAAGCCTTCGATCGCAAGAACGCTTGCCGCGACCTCGTCATCGCGTTGCCAAGGCGAGTACAGGCCGCCATTGTGGCCACCCCAAGCGTTAAACGTCCAATCCACCCCGCGGACTTCTCCCTGACCGTTCACCACAAACGTCGGTCCGGTATCCCTGCACCACGCGTCATCGGTTTCAATTTCAACAATGCTGATCGAATGATGCGTCGGCGTCGCATCAATCGCCGCCAGCGCGATGTCACGTTGCTCGGCGCTCACACAGATCTTCACCGGCTCAAACCCGGCGATCGCCTGTGCAACGCGCATGAACGCCGCCTGCGCGGGCTTGGCCGTCATGCGCCAGTTATCAGGTCGCTCCGGCCACACCATCCAAGTGTGCTGATGCCGCTCCCACTCGGCGGGCATATGGAAGCCGTCTGCGCGCGGGGTTGAGGTAGGACGTTTTCGGAAAGTCATTCGACGTTTCTACTGCGGATGCTGTTGAGCCATTGAACGCCGCCAATCCCCCAGCCTTGATGATGCAAGCCGCACCACAATGCTGCCCCCTTTTCCAAAGGGGGCAAATGCCGGGAGCAGGCGACGAAATGGCGTTTGGGAGATTTTCGGTGCCTCCTATACTTGTCAATCACAAACCGAAACCATCTTTGGTCAACAGCCCGCCATACAGATCAGGCCGCCGGTCACGGTAGACCCCCCAAGCAAGCCGTTTCTCAGCCAGCGCATCAAGATCAAAGGTATGCACCAATACCGCCTCGGATCTCGCATCGGCTTCCGCAACCTTGGCACCGGATTCATCAGCAATGAACGATGCGCCATAGAACGTGATGGCCGATTCCTGCTCGGTTTCCAGCCCGACGCGGTTTGAGGCGATCAACGGCAGCACGTTGGCGGCGGCGTGGCCTTGCTGAACACGCTGCCAGTGCGCGCTCGAATTGATAGTGGCGTCATGCGGCTCGCTGCCGATGGCGGTGGGATAGAACAATAGCTCGGCGCCCTGCAAGGCCATGCTGCGCGCGCACTCAGGGAACCACTGATCCCAGCAAATCCCAACACCAATGGTGGCAAATTGCGTCTTCCACACTCGGAAGCCAGTGTCGCCAGGTGAGAAGTAGTACTTCTCCGCGTAGCCCGGCCCATCTGGAATATGACTTTTGCGATACACGCCTAGCACGGCGCCGTCTGCATCGATCACTGCGACGCTATTGAACAAAGCGTTGTTGGCGCGTTCATAGAAGCTGATCGGAAGAACCACGCCCAACGTCTTCGCCAGTGCCCGAAAGTGATGCACGGCCTGATTGTGGTCAAGCGACACCGCAAAATCAAGGTATGCCGGGACTTGCTTCTGACAAAAATAGCAGCGCTCGAACAGTTCTTGAATCTGGATGATTTGTGCGCCGTTGGCGGCGGCTTGCCTGACTAATCGCTCCGCGCGCGCGATGTTGGCCTCGACATTCCAGTCGCAGGCCATCTGGGTGGCGGCTACAGTGACGTTTCGCATTTGGCTCTTTTTGCCTATTTCTTTGGCTAAGTTCAGGTTGAACGGAGCACTCGACCAGAATTGTAGCCGTTCGCGATTGCCCCAGAAAAAACAAGAAAAAAAGGGCTTCGCCGACCATCCGGCGAAGCCCCCTCACCCGCCGAGGCGCAGGATAAGCTAACTATTTCTTTTCTGGTGGCTTCGGCATTGCCTCGCGCATGCAGCTACGGCGGTCCGGGCCTTCAGCCTTGTCTTTGCACTTTTCCCAAGCCACTTTCATGGCGGCCTGACGTTTTTCGCAGTGCCCGCGTTTGTCCGCGTCTTCCACCTTCGAGCAGTCGCGCATCCGGCCTTCGCCAGCTTTACCGTCGGCGCGCGGCGCGGGTGGTGTTTGGGAGAAAGCGACCATTGCGCCTGCGCTGAGCAGCAACGCTGCAGTCATTCCAGCGATTTTTTTCATGAGTTCCTCCGTGCGTGTTGAGTTTTAGAGGTGGCAGCAACCGGACCCCCGATTGCGTCGATACAGGTTACGCCGACAATGTGCACAAACAAGCGGTGAGATGTAACAGGGTTTGTAGGCGAAAATAGCGCTTATTGATGTCACACAGGGTCTGGCCCATTTCGGCCGCGACTGGTCAGTTCCGCTTTTTCCTTTAAGGTTGTCTTTTGCATGCCGCTGATCAACTGTAAGTCCCTTGCCCTCGCCTACGGCGACGTCGCCCTTCTTGACCATATCGAATTCTCCATCGACCGCCGCGAGCGCATCGCCTTGATCGGCCGTAACGGTTCGGGCAAATCGAGCCTGATCCGTATCCTTGCCGGTGAGATTGCGCCGGACGACGGCGAAGTTGTGCGCGAAAAAGGCGTGCGCTTTGCCAACGTATCGCAAGAGCCCAGCTTCGCCGACGGCGTCACGGTCGAGGAAGTCGTCACCGAGGGCGCGATCAATGAGCATGAGGGCGATGAAGACTGGCACGCCAGCGTGCGGGTGGCCGAAGTGCTGTCGCGGTTGGGAATGGACGGCAGCCTGCGCGTCGATACGCTTTCCGGCGGCATGAAAAAGCGCGTTGCATTGGCTCGCGCCATCGCCGGTGAACCCGATCTGTTATTCCTCGATGAGCCGACCAACCATCTGGATTTCGACGGCATTGCCTGGCTGGAGGACACCCTGAAAGCGTTCAGCGGTGCGGTACTCACCATTAGTCACGATCGGAGTTTCTTGGAGTCCTTCGCCACACGCATCGTCGAACTCGACCGCGGCGCAATATTCAGCTATCCCGGCTCATTTGCAGAATACCAACGACGCAAAGCCGAAATGCTCAATTCCGAGTCGCTATCCAACGCGCGCTTCGACAAACTGTTGAAGGAAGAGGAAGTCTGGATTCGTAAGGGCGTGGAAGCGCGCCGCACCCGTAACGAAGGCCGTGTGCGACGGCTCGAAGAATTGCGCCGTGTACGCGCGGCGCGGCGCGACGTGGCCGGCATGGTGAAGCTCTCGCTCGACGCTGGTGAACGCTCCGGCAAGATCGTCGCAGAACTGATCAACGTCAGCAAACGCTTTGGCGACAAGGTCATCATTCGTGATTTCTCGGCGATCGTGCAACGTGGCGACCGCATCGGACTCATCGGACCCAACGGTGCCGGCAAGACCACCTTGATCAAACTAATGCTCGCCGACTTGGAGGCCGATAGCGGCACCATCAAGCGCGGCACCCAATTGCAAGTCGCTTACTTCGATCAGTTCCGTGAGGCGCTCGACGATAACGCCAACATTTCCGACGTCATTTCACCCGGCTCGGAATTCGTTGAAATCGGCGGCGCGCGAAAACACGTGATTTCGTATCTGGGCGATTTTCTGTTCCCACCGCAGCGTGCCCGTGCGAAGGTCAAGTCGCTATCCGGTGGCGAGCGTAATCGATTGTTGCTGGCGCGCTTGTTCGCCAAGCCCGCCAACGTGTTGGTACTCGATGAGCCGACCAACGACCTGGATATCGAAACGCTCGAGTTGCTGGAGTCGATGCTGCAAGAGTACGCCGGCACCGTCATCCTGGTCAGCCACGACCGGGCGTTTCTCGACAATGTCGTCACGCAGGTGTTTGCGTTTGAAGGCACAGCCGCAAATCCGGGCAAGATTCAGGAGTACGTCGGTGGATATGCCGAATGGCTAACCCAAGCAAAGACGGACACTTCGTGGGCAAACAGCCCCAAGACGCCCGCCAATGCTGGGGTTTCATCGCCAAGTGCGGGTGGGCGCAAGGTGAAAATGTCGTTCAACGAAACGCGCGATCTCGAACAGCTGCCCGGCAAAATCGAAGCGCTTGAGGCCGAACAGGCAACGCTGACGGCCAAGCTTTCCGACAGCCGCATTTTCGCCGATGCCCCGGATGAAGCCGCGCAAATTGGTAGTAGGCTTGATGTGATTGCGGCAGAAATCGAATCGGCAATGACGCGTTGGGAGTCGTTGGAGACCAAGCGGTCCACGTTGGTGGCGTAGAAGTTTGTTGAAATTCACGGTATTGGTTTGGCAGTAGATCTAAGTGTCCCACTTCCCCCCTTTGAAACAGGGGGATCGAGGGGGATTTTTAGCGTTGGCGCATCGACAACGTTAACCATTCCTAGACTGGGACAGCACACAACAAAAAAGGAATCAAACATGGCCACCGTTCTCGCGCTCTACAACGCCCCCACCAATCCAGCAGCGTTCGATGCCTATTACGCCTCGACCCATGTGCCACTGGCCAAGACGCTGCCGGGCCTGCGGTCGTATGAAATCAACCAAGGCACGGTCATGACGCCGGGCGGTCCGGCACCGTATTACCTCTTGGCCATGCTGAAGTTCGATTCGATGACCGACATTCAAGCCGCGCTCGGCTCCCCGATCGGTCAGGCGGTGGTGGCCGATCTGGGTAACTTCGCCACCGGCGGCGTATCGGTCTTGATGTTTGACGACAACCCGCTCTAGGGAACCTCTGATCAAGTCCTACTTTTATTTTCAACTCTCAAAAATTTGTCGTTCCCGTGCACGCGGGAATGACACGGTACTTTTCTTGACGCCATCACCGAATCAGACCTTCCCTAGATTGGATTACCGAGCGCCGCATGGCAACGCCTAGCCCGAAAACCCAAACACCGCAGGCGCAGCTAGCGGGCTTCATCGACAAGTTCGCCCCTGATGTGGCAAAGCAAATCCGCTTTGCGCACGCGGTCATGAAAAGACGCTGGCTGACGGCACAACAGATGGTGTAAGACAACTACAATTTTTCTGTGACCGGCTGCTGCCCGACCGACAGGCCGAGCGAGGCTATCTTCGCGCTGGCGTGCGAGGCCAAAAGCGTATCACTGTGTTTCCTGCAAGGTGCGCGCATGCCAAACTCTCTCGACCCGAAAAAACTGCTGAAGGGCTCTGGCACGACTGTCCGCGCGATCAGGCTGTACCCACTGGCGCTCATCGGCGACCGGGATGTGCCGGCACTCATGACGGCCGCTAAAGCGCACGCCAAAGTGCAGATGCCTGAGAACGGCAAGGGCAACCTCGTGATCCGCTCAGTGTCGACGAAGCAACGACCGCGGCGGCCCGCCGACAAGTCGTTTCAGGCCCGCTCAGACATCAGCAATCGCCCCTTGTAAGCCAGCGCGGCACCGACGGCGGGTTGATCCATCCGCGACTCCGTCACACCGAAGCCGAGCGCCGCCATCTGCCGGTTAAATGCTGAGCGATTGGCGCGATCCGGATCAACAATTCACACCTGTGCGTCAGCCCTGGCATGTCGAGCGATGACCCCTCACAGCACACCACCGTCATCTCGGTCGGACAGAACATCGCTGCCGAGGATTAAATTGCATTCACGGACAACTGCGGCTTGCTCGGATTCGATGTCCTGCTCCACTCCCGAGGCATGATCTGCCTCCTAGCCTGCGCTGCTGTACAAAAATGGACAAGGCGGATTGCCCGTTTCGACGATCTGGCAGTGATGCGTCAGCCGATACAGCACTGCTGTCGGCATCTATGCATGTCCAAACACGCGCGACCATTCTGCGAAAGTCAGATTCGCCGTGATCAGCCCGCTAGTGTGCTCGGACAGGCTCTCCGAACACTCAATGGAGGCCGATGCCCAAGCCATGGGAAGTCTCATGGCTGGCCACCCAATCTGAGGGGAGCAGGCTGTTGAGCATCGCTTCCACCCGTTCCGGCGCCATTGGGGGTGAATAATAGAAACCCTGACCAAATTCACAGCCGAGATCGCGCAACTGCAACACCTGCGACTCGTGCTCAATACCTTCGGCGATTACGGACTTGCCCAATGCATGTGCCATGGAAACAATGGCGCGCACGATCTCCGACTCCTTGGAACCCGGCCGCATCAAACTCACGAACGAGCGATCGATCTTCAGGCTGTCGATGGGCAACGTGGACAGGTGGCTCAGCGACGAATAGCCCGTGCCAAAATCATCGATGCTGATGCTGACTCCTGAATGCTGCAGCCTGGTGAGCGTGGCGGCGGCATCGTTAACTCGCGGTATCAGAATGCCTTCGGTCACTTCCAGGCTCAGGAAACAGGGATCGAGCCGGGCCGCGCGGGTAATCCGCTCAACGCGCTCGACCAGCGCGCTGCCAAGCAGGTCGGCCCCCGCAATATTGACATGCATCTGCAAGCGCTCAAACATCGGAGAGCGCTGCTGCCATGCCCGCAGCTGCTTGCACGCGCGTTCCATCACCTGATCCGTGATCCTCACCATGAGACCGAGTTCCTCAGCGACGGGAATGAACTCTTCCGGACTGATCATGGCACGACTCTCGTGCTGCCAACGTGCCAAGGCCTCAAACCCGTGGAGCACTCCTGTTCCGATTCCAAACAACGGCTGGTAGACCACCGAAATTTCCGAAGCGTCCACCGCACGTCGCAAGTCGCGCTCGAGGTCAACCTTCTCCGATACCTCCGTATGCAGCACGGTATCAAATAGCGCATAGCGGGCCTTACCGCTGTTCTTTGCACGATACATGGCGATATCAGCATCGCGAAGGACCGCCTCAGGCGCGCGATATTTGAAACGGCTAAAAGTGATGCCGATGCTCGCACTGGTGGTGACCTCACTGCTGCCGATCAGCAGCGGCACCGAAAGCGCCTGCTGAAGGCGTTCAGCCAGGCGTATCGCCGCGTTCTCGCTCTCGATGTCAGTGCAAAGGATGGCGAACTCGTCCCCGCCCAGTCGCGCGACGACGTCCGACGGGCGCACCTTCTCACGTATGCGGCTGGTCACCTGAACCAGCATATCGTCGCCCGCGCTGTGGCCCATGCTGTCATTTACAAGCTTGAATCGGTCGAGATCCAGAAACATCACAGCGTACTGATGACGCGGACCGATGCGCTCACGCGCGATTGCTTCCCGGAGAGTTTCGAGAAAACTGTTTCGATTGAGAAGGCCGGTCAAACCGTCGTGATGCGCGATGTGCTTTAGCCGGCTTTCGGCCTGACGGCGTGCATCGATGTCGTGAACCTGCAGGATCATGCAGGGGCCGTCCAGGTCTGATTTCGCGAAGTGACTGCAGTGCAACGTGACCCAAACGTCGCCGTTTTGTTCGTGCCTGCAGCGCAGGTCAGTCGCGAAGCTGTCGATCACGCTCGCATTTACGCCCGCCATCTGCGCGTTGAAGGCGTCGACGTCCGCACGGCAGACGAACTCCTGAAAATAGCGCCCCATAACATCTTGCTCGCTTTTACCGAGCAAGCGGTGCGACGCTTCATTGCCTTGGATGATGCGGCCGTCAGCGCTGACCAGCATCATACCAATCGACGCGTGCGTAAAGGCGCTGTGGAAACGCTGTTCGCTGTTCTTCAGTTCGACCATGTGGCGCGCGGTCTGTATGGCCTCACGTTCCGCGACGTCGATACGCGCGTGAGCATCCAGCTGGTTGAAATAATGGTGGAGCGTGGCCAGGAACAGCACAATAATCGGCGTGGCGATAAACAGCACTTTTGTGCCGTACTGCAAAAACGTCACAAACAGCAGACCTGCGATGAAGGCGCTCGCGACATAAGTGAAACCCAGCCACAGGTGATCTCCAAGCACCTTGAGCGGCTGTAGTGGCTCGCCGCGCTTGAGCCTGATTACGGTCGTCATCAACAGCGTGTTCAAGGCGAAGTAGATCGCCGCGATGAACATCAACTCGCCGGTCAGTATCCCCACCGAGGTGCGGGCGGCAACAGACAGGTTGTCGCTTATCCCCTGAAACACCAGCCCGCAAGTTAGCATCGTGATTGCTGCCATCGCCGGGCTGGCGATACGACTGGTCCAGCGCTTGGACGTCGACCACGATGCGAAGCCAGCCTCGACTGCTGCCGCCAGCGTCGCCGGCAATGGGCCCAGCATCAAGAGAATAAGAAAGAGAAAAATGTCGCCGGCGGCAATCGAATTCTTGGAATTTGGAATTCGCACCGGAAACGTGCCGACAATCGCGACAAGGACGATTCCAGCGATCGTCTGTATTACTGCCTCAAATGGCATCAGCGCCAAACCAATGGCCGCATAGACCAGAATCGCCGTCCCGGCCGCCACCATCGAATACCAGTAGGCTGCGGCTTTGCGGTTGTAATCTGGCATCAGCGCTTGATGCCAGCGCAAGTACCACGGTGTTGCGCGGTCAGTCGGGGGACTAGCTGATTGGTTCACTTGTTTTTGCTTTCCTCGCGCCCCCGCCCCGGGTTGACCAGCGGGAGCCGCATGTCAGCTATCTACATAGCGGCCCGCCGCCCCTGGCGCACGACCCTGAAACCTGGCATTGCCAGCCTATTCGGCCAACGCCGCAATCA
>Ga0105049_10005858_pt1 | contig 14317 bp, 14 predicted proteins | sample MAT06_FD_78087 | JGI IMG/M metagenome (GOLD analysis project Ga0105049, IMG submission 78087) | Freshwater microbial communities from Lake Fryxell liftoff mats and glacier meltwater in Antarctica - MAT-06 | ecosystem: Environmental > Aquatic > Freshwater > Ice > Liftoff microbial mat | place...
CAGCAAACTTAGGATGAACGTCATTAGATGAGAAGCCGCGGACGTAACCCACGAGCTTGCGGTCGCCACCATCTTGGCGTCGAAGGCGCCTAAGGATGATCGAACGTGTTCGATTAAGAGGCTTCTATTTAAATGAATCGGGAGTCCGTAGGTGGTTAGTAAAATCTCGATGCGTTGCAATGCTCGATCTAAGTATTCTGGAACATGAGTAGAGAATTCTTTGAAGTCGTCTATGAGAGGCGGTATGAAAAGTAGCCCTAGTAAAGCGCCGAGTCCCACCAAGCAAAAAAAACTCATCAAAATAGTCCAACGTCTCGAGATGCCCATTCTTTCACTCTTTTGGATGAGAGGAAAAACAAGGTAGGCGAGTGCAAACGAAAAAAGAAGTGGCCCTGTGGCTGATCCTAGGCCTGAGTAAAGAGCGAGGGATATAAAAATGAGGAGGACAGGAGCCCAGAATATTTTAATGGCCTGTACGAAAAGGCTTCTAAGGCCCGGTTCTATTTTTTCGCCGTTTTCTTTATCGCCATTTTTTTTATCGGCCATGACCTACAAGTACTCGACTTATTGCCTGGGCGCGAAGCGAAACTTGTCAGAGCCTAAGCTTTTTGCGTAGCTTTGAAGGATGGGTAAGGTTTCTTTTGTTTTAATGGTTTTACTGAGCCTCTGCGGGCTTGCGATGTTTAGTTAGTTGTCTTGTTGGTGATTTGCAGATCCCGCATTAATTTTTGGCCACTTTTCGCACGGCTTCGTAAGCGTTGATGACGCCATAGCCGAAGACGGCGTTCGGGATTGCTTTGCCCGAAATTCCTCCGCAGTTCTGGTTGGATTCTTTTGGAGTTGCCGTGGTTCGAATGATTTCGATAGTTCGGTCGATTTGCCCAATCAAACTTCGGTCGGCTGACCATAAAAGTGCCGCGAGTCCGGCAACGTGAGGCCCAGCCATCGATGTTCCATCCCATCCCCCTTGATAGCCTCCATCACGAACTGAAGATCGTACTCCTACTCCGGGCGCGACCACGTCAGGTCCGATCTGTTGGTCGAATGCGGTGGGTCCCCGTGAAGAAAACGAAGCGATCCGATCAAATCGATGGTCCCAAGCGCCCACGTTTAAAACATTTCGTCCATGAGAGGAGGGTTGACTATCGATGGTGCCGCACTTCGGGCCATCATTTCCTGCAGATGCAACAACCAGAATTCCAGCGGACTTCATCGCTCGCAAAACTTCATCCATCTCCCATCCGCCACAACCTTCGGACTCGGGGCACCCCCAAGAGTTATTGATAATATCAACTGCCTTCGAAGGCTCTCCATCTTTGAAAGCGTCTCCGCCAACAGGATAGGGCGCCATAAAAAATTGAAAGCAATCAATATAAAAACTTGGACGTCCGTCGCCTGCATCCATATTTCGGCAGGCAACCCATTTTGCATCTGGAGCGACGCCTACTTGATTGCCGGCACCATCGTCTCCCAGCATTGTTCCGAGAGTGTGGGTTCCATGGTCATCATCATCGCACGGAATTTTACTATCGTAGCCACACGAGTTTACGGTGTTTACATTGGTGCGACGAGCAATAGCATCGTACCAATTGTAGTCGTGATCGACGCTGCCATCTTCGTGCGCTCCTCGATACTGTCGAGCTAAGGCTGGGTGATCGAATCGGATGCCCGAATCTTGTGAAGCCATTACGATGCCTTTCCCTGTGACTTTTAGTTCGTTCCAAACTCGATCGACACCGATAGCTTTCAGGGTGGGCTCAATTCTGCCGAGTGCTTGTTTTTGAGTGGACGGAGGCTTAACGAATGGCCTGTCCATTTTTACGTTGGGATCGAGAGAAATTTTATCGACTTCAGGACGAGCCGCCAGTTCTTTAATCTGTTCTAAGCTAGGTCCATAGATTGCGATCGCATTAGTGATATAAAATCGTTTGAAGAAGAGGTTCTTCTCGGTCAGATAGCTCACCAACTCTCCTTGAGTGCGATTGGCAACTTCAAGAAGCCGGTCGTGAACATATTTAGTTTTTTCTTCTTTGAAAGAGAAGTGCTCTGCCGCCGAAAAATCTGCCTTTTCTTTTAAGAAAATCAGAATCACGACTTCAGCTTTGGGGCGACTCGTGAGCTCTCGAATTACAGCCGACGTTATAGGTGCCGCTGCTTCTAAGTTAAAGGCGAGCCCGCCGAAAAGTAAAAAAAATGAAGTAAGGCTTATTAAACACCGCAAAAATGGAGAATCTATTTTTTGAATTGTATCCATCGACCTCGCCCCCTTATTCGACCCCGTCCCCTTAATCGACCCTTTATCCACCAGGTATTCAACGTTAGCAAAACGGCAATTTTATTGCTAACAAAAGAGAGATGGAGACCGATTTAGAGCATTCTTATTTGCAGCTTTTAAAACAAATTTTAGAAACTGGCGAAGATCGTGAAGATCGCACCGGGACTGGAACTCGAGGACTTTTTGGCGCCCAGATTCGTGGAGATTTAGCGAAGGGATTTCCTCTACTCACGACGAAGAAAGTTCATTTTAAATCTTTGGCCTATGAGCTTTTATGGTTTCTGAGAGGAGAAACCAACGTGAAGTGGCTTCAAGATAGAGGCGTAAGTATTTGGAACGAATGGGCCGATGAAAACGGAGAGTTGGGAAGAGTGTACGGCGCTCAATGGAGGAGTTGGCAGGCGGCGGATGGGCGAGTGATCGACCAGATCGCGCAGTGCGTCGATGGGATTAAACAGAATCCGTTTTCTAGAAGGCATTTGATTTCGGCTTGGAATGTGGGGGAGGTCGACAAGATGGCGCTTCCTCCTTGCCATGCTCTTTTTCAATTTTATGTTCATAAAGATCGGCGTCTCAGCTGCCAGCTGTATCAACGAAGCGCCGACGTATTTTTGGGGGTGCCTTTCAATATCGCTTCTTATGCACTGCTCACGCAAATGATGGCCCAGGTTTGTGGCTTACAGCCAGGCGAATTTGTGCACACTTTTGGAGATGTTCATTTATATAAGAATCATTTTGATCAGGCCAAAGAACAGCTGGCTCGTAAGCCTCGAGGCTTTCCGCATCTCAAGATGAATCAGGGAGTTAAGAATATTTTTGAATTTCAATTCGAAGACTTCGATCTCTTAAGTTATGACCCTTTACCTAGTATCAAAGCGCCTATCGCAGTTTAAGGATTAGAATTATGAAGTGGGCAGCCATTTTGGCGGTGAGTTCTAATGGAGTGATCGGAAATAAAGGGAGATTGCCTTGGCACCTGCCGGCAGATCTAAAAGAGTTTAAACGACGCACTTTGAATCACAGCATCGTGATGGGTAGAAAAACTTTTGATTCAATAAAGAAGCCTCTTCCGGAGCGCCACAATATTGTTTTGACTCGCGATCCGAATTTTTCGGCTGCGGGCATAGAATTAGCGAATGATTGGTCGGCATTGAAAATGCGCTTAGAGAATTCTTCAGAAATGGGATTCATTATTGGGGGTGCGCAGATTTATGAGCAAACTTGGAGCGATATTGAGGTCGTGTATTTGACGCTCATTCATCAAGACTTTGAGGGAGACGCTTTCTTCTCAAGGCTTGCCCATTTAAACCAAGAGTTTGCCGAAATTTCTCGTCAGGATTTTCAGGCCGAAGCGACGAGACCTGCTTACAGTTTTATCGAGTATCAACGCGTTTGAAGGTAGCGCTCTTCAAGATGATTAAAAAATGCCGAAGTATCGAGAGGTCTACCAGTTACTTGGACGATCAAGTCTTCGGCCGGATAGAGCGAAGCCTTCAAATACACGTTCTCTTTTAGCCATGAGTTTATAGTTTTGAATTCTCCCTGAGAAAGCTCTTGATCCACTTGGGGATGCTTCGCTTTTAGAGCTTTAAAAAATTGAGCTGCCGTTAAGGCGCCCAAAGTATAACAAGGAAAGTATCCTATAAGACCTGCAGGCCAGTGAATGTCTTGCAAACATCCACTTTCGTAATTTTGGCGGGTATCGACGCCTAAGTATTTCTGCATTTTCTCGTCCCAAACCGAGGGAATCTCATCGACTCTAAGGCTGCCATTAATTATATCGCGCTCAATTTCATATCGGAGGACTATGTGAAGGGGATAAGTCACTTCATCGGCATCCACACGGATGAAGTCCGGCTTAACCCAAGAACAGCTCCGGATGAAATTCTCTAGACTCCAAGCCTCGGGAGAGTCTGCGGCGGTTTCGAATTCGGATTTTAGCAAAGGAAGTAAGAATTTTAAGAAGGCTGCACCTTTAGAAATCTGCATTTCAGTAATCAGACTCTGGCTCTCGTGAATCATCATTCCTAAAGCACGCCCAACCGGTTGGGGGTTCCAAGAAAGTGGCAGATTTTGTTCGTATTTGGCGTGACCGGTTTCGTGAAGAACACCAAAGAGAGAAGAAAGAAAATTCTCAGGGGAATAACGAGTGGTGATTCGCACATCTTGAGGAGTTCCGCCGCAAAAGGGGTGATGGCTGATATCTAATCGACCGCGCTGAAAGTCGAATCCAATTTTCTCGGCAATCATTCGACCAATTTTCTGCTGTTTTTCAACGGCGAAAGGTCCTAGGGCTTTTGTAGTTTTTATTTCATTTTGAGTTTTTAAAACTTTCTTTAAAAACTCTGGTAAGAAGCTGCGTAGCGATTCAAAGAGCTGGTTTACTTTAGCCTCTGAAAGATTGGCCTCATAAATATCCATCAAGCATTCATAAGGAGACCGACCTTTTTTTTGTGACAAAATTTGCGCTGCTTCTTTTTTGAGCTGAAAGACTTTCTCAAGATGAGGAGCCATATTCTTAAAGTCATTATTCTTTCGATGCTCTCGCCAGGCCATTTGACTCGCCGATACCACTCGTGAAGTCTCTTCTACCAAGCGTGGAGGAAGGAGCGACGAGCGTTCGATAATTCTCTGCATCAGAAGTAAATTTGAACTCTGCCAATCGGTGAGTTTATCGCGGTGGTCAAGAGACGCTTTTAAGTCCTGCTGAGCTTCGGGTGCGCAAACGAGCTCATGCTTCATGAGCTCGAGTCCTGCCAAAGCTTCGGCTCTTTGGCCGGCACTTCCGTTCGGCATCATGGTCGCTTCGTCCCAGTCCAACATCGATGTGGCATGGTCTAGATGAGAAATTTTTTTCCAGCGCTCTTCTAATCGTTGATAAGCTTGTTGATAAGAAGCATTCAAATTGGCGGTCATACCTAAGTCTAACTAATTTTCAGTATGAGTGGAATCTATAGAGCGCGAGAGAATGCTTTTAGCGCCCAGCACTAAGATCCCAAAACTGAAATCCATATTCGGACTGAAGGATCACTTCGCTAAGGGCGCTACTTCCGGGACTGGTTACAGCGACGGCTACTGATTCTACCACCCATTCTGTTTCATGAGCCCTGAATTTCATGCCCGGCATCTTTTGGAGTCGAAGAAACTGAGCCCGACTCTTCTCTGCAATGCGATTCAATTTTGCTTTGAATTCAATAAGTAAAGCTCGTCCTAGACTTCGAGAGAGGATCAAATCAACTTCTTGATCGTTTATTACTTTCATGAGGCCCACGATCTTATAGCCATCAGATTCTAACTTCATCGCGGCCCGAAAGACGCTCACAAAGTGTTGGGGGTTTCCGATATACGATGGAAGAGCGTTAAAGATTTGCCTAAAGTCGAGTGAGTAGGTTCTTGGAGTGTTTATAAATTCAAAAAGAACGTCAATTTCTGAAGCCGAAAAAGGGAGACGACCGTCAGCTTGCAAATGCTTTCGAAAGATGGGCTTCGGAAGAAATCTTGCAACAAAGGCTTCTTTCTCAGTGGCTTGATACTTCTGGAGCCAGCTATGACAGGCCGGCGACGGCTCGGGAGGGGTAAGTTCGAAGCTGTAAACCGCTCGAAAATTTGCGAATAACAAAAAGAAAAAGGCAAAAACCAGAATTTGACTTGAGCCGGTGTTTTCTCGAATACTAATTTGAAAAATTCTGAAAATACGGCCCCCCACTCCCACGAGATCTTTTTTCTAGCGGAGGTTTAGTCTTAGGCACAAGTTGATTCGTTTGCAGGGAGTAGATTGCATTAGGCATCCCCTCACTTTCGGGCTTAGATGTTATTTGTGAGTAAAGATTTATTAAAGAATTTAATCCGAGATGTGCCTGACTTTCCTAAGCCTGGAATTTTATTTAGGGATATCACCCCTCTTCTGAATGATGCCGAAGGTTTCGCTATTTCGATCGCGGAGTTAGAGAAATTGGCGGTAGAAATGCGACCCGACAGGGTGGCTGGCATCGAAGCTCGAGGTTTTATTCTGGCCGCTGCATTAGCTTTGAAGATGAATCTTCCTTTTATTCCTATTCGAAAGCCCGGAAAGTTACCTTGGAAGTGTGAGCGCCGAGAGTACGATTTAGAATATGGTAAGGACGCTCTTGAACTGCATACTGACGCAGTGAAAACTGGGGAACGCATTTTGATCGTGGATGATGTGCTGGCGACAGGAGGCACTCTTCGTGCTGCTTGCGATCTGGTTTTGGCTCTGGGCGCGGGTCAGAGCCTTGCTCTGACTTTAATTGAATTGAAAGTCCTGGAGGGACGAAAGCGGTTGGGAGACTTTGCTTACCAGAGTGTGATTTCTTACTGATTTTGAACGAATTTTTGAAGCCGCTACCTTTTACAACCGAGGACTTGTATAATAGAGCTTCTAGCCATGGACCATCCGGACAATCATTTGACCAATCCTAAAGTTCGGCATTTGCGCTATGAGCCTTTGCGAAAACGTTTGATGGAAATTCCTTACTGGCCACACCGCTACCGGCACAAGATTATCGGAAAGAATAATGCAGTATTTGAAAATTCGGTTGGGGACCTGCAGAGTAAATTTCCTAATTTGACGCGTGAGTTACTCTCTGAGAGCAAGAACGGGACGTATATTTCAGTAACTTTTGAGCTGATTGCCGACGATGCCGATCAGATTATTGAGCTGTGGGTAGAGTCTGAACTCGTTAAAGACTGCGTAAAGATTCTTTAAGAAATTTTTGATTCAAAAATTTCATTCATTCGAATCGCCAAGTCAAAATCTAGATTAGAGATTCCCCCTAAGTCGTGGGTGTTGAGTTCTACTTCGATTCGATTATAAACATTCTTCCAGTCGGGATGATGGTCCATTCGCTCGGCTTCGACTGCTACTCGAGTCATAAACCCGAAGGCTTCTTTGAAATCTTTAAAATGAAATTGGCGGTAAAGTTTTTGGTTTCGAATGCTCCAGCCAGTAATCTTGGCGATCTCTTCGGTGACTTCGTCGGACGATAGCTTTAACCGTTTCATACTTTAGGCTTACTCGGTCCATTCGGGGGGCATAAGTCTTTTATTTGTTAGGCTTTGGGATAGTTCTGTCGCAGTCCGACTGCTTATTTTCTTGTACAAATAAGTCGCAGAGATTAGTGTTCGCCCTGTTTATGCGGATTGCTGTTTTGCAAATATCTATAATCGCTGCGTTTTTTGTTTTGCTTAAGCCGTGTTTGGCTCGAGGCAAACTGACTGGCTCTCAAGAGGGAGAGTTTCGCGGATCCTACATGGAGGATCAGGTGATGACCTATTTTAATCCAGACAACGATTATGATGGGGCCTTTTTGGAGGCCGAAGCTCAAAAAGTCGCCGCTTATGTCGTTGAAAAATCTCGAGACCTCAACAAAGTCATCAAGCAGTTAAGTGTAAGCGTAATGAACTCGAGTGATGGGTATCGTGGAGAGCGGGTGACGGAATATCGACGTCGACTTAATCCATTTTTGAAAGCTCTGAATTCGGAGCTCAACAAAAAAAATAATGAGATCAGTGGGGCACGACTCAGAGCGGCGCTTTGGGTAGCAAGCGGAGGGGCATTGATTGCAGGGACAATCGCTTTTTTTTGGTTCGGTAAGGAGAAAAAGCGATTGCTCAAAAGGCAATTGAACAAAGCGGCGTGCTACGGCTTGGTCGGCTGTATTTGTGGAGGCGCATTGGGAATGCTAGGGGCGAGTTTGATAGGACCTGAACATCATGATGTAGTCGACGAGAGGCGCCTGTTGCTCTCTCAGTCATCCGAAGAGAAGAATGAGAATTCCCCAATCTCTAAAGGCCCGGACTAAACTTTTCGCTGGAGCATTCCGATCCGGCAGAGGGCAAAGTCAAAACGGATGGGGTCCTCAGGATCAAACACCTTAAGAGCCTCGGTAATTTCTAGGACTGCTCTAAGGTCGGCAGTTTTTCGAGTGGTGAATTTAAATCTTCTGCTGATGCTATGAAGATGAGTGTCGAGTGGTATCAGTAAATTTTTTCGTTCTACGAAATTCCAAATTCCAAGGTCGATATCGTCTTTGCGAACCATCCAACGCATAAAAAGATGAAGCCTTTTGGCTGAGCCTTGAGAGGGGGAGGGCAACCAATACTTCATTCCGTAGCTCGGTGCCGAAGGGGGAGACGCTCGATAGAGGGCCTCTCGTAGTTGAGCTAGTCCAAAAAGCAGGTCTTTTTGCCAGGTTTTCTCGAAAAAATCGCCTAAACTAGAATGCAAGTCGAAAAAGGCACGTAAACTTTTAAGCATCTGCAGCACATCTTCTGAGCGAAAGAATCTATAGCTAGGAAGTTCTGGAAGGAGAGCTTCTAAAGAACTTCCTCGAATGCTTTGATAGGGATGGGCTCCTAAGAGAGCGAAAAGTTTATCGAGACGAGGGCAGAAGACCTTTGCACTTCCGTAAGCAAATGCGGAGGCTAGGAGTCCGACCACTTCTTGGTCTTTGGGTTCAGAGTAGCGGTGCAGGCAGCGTACCGGATCGGTTCTTAAAAATTCTTTACGATTGAATTCGTAGTAAGCGCTTTCAAGAGCTTCTCGAACCTGTTGAGCGGGGGCGTTGACGAGCTTTTGATTACCTGCGAAGCGCGGACTTGGCTTCTTTCCAGAGGTCCTCTTTTTGTTCACGACTAAGTTCACGAAAATTCTGCTCTCTTTCTTTGGCTTTTTCTTCCATCCAGCGAAATCTTTTTAAGAACTTTTGATTGGCCGACTCAAGAGCGACTTCGGCGTCTAGTTTTCTATGTCGGGCCCATTGGGCAAGGCAAAAGAGTAAGTCCCCGAGTTCTTCTTCTTCGTTTTCTGGCGTTTCAGCTGCTTCGAGTTCTTTTAGCTCCGATTGAAACTGGCTCCAGACTTCGCTTTCGTCGTCCCAATCAAATCGGACTCGCTCAGATTTTTGTCCGATCTTTAGAGCGGTTTGCAGAGCGGGACCCGTCGCTTTGAATCCTGCAAACAGGCTTTGATCGCTAACGCCCTTTTCTTTTTTCTTTAGCTCTTCCCAATTCTCTAGAACGGCTTTCGAATCATCGGCCTTCGCCTGCGCAAATACATGAGGGTGACGTCGAACGAGTTTTTCAGTGATACCCGAGATCACTTTGATAATTACCGGCTCCTTGAGATTCTCCGATAGGATTTCTGACTGAAAAGCGATCTGTAAAAGCAGATCTCCTAGTTCTTCAATAAGATTTGTATAATCGCCTTGTTCTGCCGCGTTCATGGCCTCTAAGCATTCGTAAGCTTCTTCAATCAAGTAAGTGCGTAAGCTGCGGAGCGTCTGCTCTTTATCCCACGGACATTCTTGACGAAGCTTATGCATAACATCAATGAAGCGATCGAATTCTTTCATGGCCGCTGACTATCGATCTGCCAACACTGATTCGTCAATGATTTGTCGTGTTCTTCTTTTTCTAGCGTCAGTACGCCGTACGGCAACATTCGTAAGTGACGAGGACTGGGCAACTTTTTAAACACAGCCGGTTTTGCCGAGTTGGCACTTGAATTGCTAATTGATCCCAGCCGGTGCAACGATTTGTTTATATCGCGATGCTCATGATCTGGATGCTAATCTTGCAGGTTGGTCTGTATGCGGCGTCACCCCGAGGCGCAGAGAAGAAGACGGAGGCCAAGATCGACCCCAGTCGATTAAAAGCTTCAGAAGAATTGCCTGATCTCAGTCTTGGCCGAGTTTTGGGAAGGCCCCCCATTGTAATTGGGTCTCAGCTAGAAGGCTTGGATGAAGCGCTGATTCCCCTTCGTAAAGAGAAGGGTTTCGAAGTATTAGAGAAAATCGCTACGCTTTGGAAAGAAGGCAAAGACGAAGAGGCTTATATTAAGGCAGATAAGCTTTTGAATCAAAACAACTCGTCGCCGTTTGCGGAGTGGCTGCACTTCTTTAAAGGCGACATGATGTTCTTGGTTCAAGAGAAGCGTGAGAAGCCACAATATAACTTGGCGGTTGAAGATTATGAACTAGCCCTGCGCCGTTATCCATTGAGTTCTTTTGTGGAGAGGGGACTTTTTCAGACGGCTCTAGCGCAAGTACGCTCGAATCTTTTTTTAGAATCGCAGCAAACGATTAAGCGTGCGATTAATAATTTTCCTACTGGAGTTCTAGCGCCACTTTTTATTCTGCTAGATGGTGAGCAAAGCTTGCTTTCGAAAAACTTTGATGCCGCCCTCGGTAGTTATGCTTTAGTGATTCGTCGTTTTCCCAAGTCTCAATCCGCCGTCGATGCCGCATTCAGGAAGGCCTACCTTCACTTTGTACAGGGTGAATTTAAGCTGGCTCTTCAAACTTATGAAGACCTGGATCGATATCATTCTCAGGTTCTTCAGCTGTTAAGGATGCAAACTGAAGCGAGCGCAGAGAATAAGTTTGTAGATCGACTTTTTTACGCAGAGACCCTTTATCTGAATGGACGTTATGCGGAGGCCTCAGGGCTCTTTCAGACGTTAGGAAATTTGTTTCCAAAGGATCCTCGCGCGGCTCTGATTTGGATACGATTTGGCGACACCTATCTTCGTCGTCAAATGATTTCTTCAGCTGAATCGATTTATAAATTTGTGATTAAGGAATTTCCGAAGTCCGTCGATGCTCAATCTTGGGGTCGCATCAAGTTAGCCGATTTGTACTGGCTGACCGTCTCGATTGAAGCTCAAGCTCAAAACCGAATACTTCTAGAAAAAGCCTTTGATGTGGCCGAGAAAACGCAGCCGGAGTATGCCGCTTTAGCTCTGGCCAAGCTCGGGCAATTTCTCGCTCTGAATAAAAACTTTGCCAAAGCGCAAGTGGTTTTAGAGCAATACCAAGAGTTGTTTCAAAAGGGAGACCAAATCAATTGGGTCAGTCGAAAGTCTACCGAGCTCTTAGAGCTAGAAATTCTTGATCACTATAAAGCGGGAGACTTTCTAGCGGCGCTCACTCGTTATATTACTCATGAGCGGACCGGGGTTAGCGGTTTTAAAAATGTAGAAGTACTTTTGAAACTCTCGGATGCCGCTAAAGAACTAGAGCTTCTCGATAAATCGTCTGAGATTCTGAACCAAATAATATATTTAGAGGGCTCGGCAGACCTTCGGCAAGTGGCCTTGTTAAGATTGGTGGACAATCTGATAAGTCAAAAAAAGTTTGATCGGGCGAGCGAGCGATTAAGAAGATTCAACTTCGCGTATCCTCGAACTCCTTACCAATATCTTTATGATAAAGCTTGGGGAGATATTTACCGAGGGCGTAATAATTCTTCGAAAGCGCTCGATCACTACGAGAGAGCTCTACAGAATCTATCCCCCAATGAGAATCGTACGATTGAGCTCCGCCAGGTGCTTCTCTATTTAGGAGAGCTTTATGAGAACGAAGGTCTCCCGCTGAAAGCGGTTGAAGCCTATGAGGCCTTTTTAAAAATTTACGAGAAGCCCGAAGTCGTCGCCACTCGGGGCATTCCGATGACGGCTAAAGATCAGTATCAAATTAAGGTGAGTCATTATCGGATTGCCGATCTCTATTTTAACTCTAGAGACTTCGTGAAAGCGCTTTCAGCTTACCGACGCATCAACGAAAAGATAAAAGAAGAACCATTTTTATCTCATGCTCGATATCGAATAGGCGAATGCTATTTAGCCCTCGATGATCGTGATGCCGCTTTGGAGGCATTTAAAGAAGTTAAATCAAGCGATCCTAAAAATGTTTGGTTACGTGCGGCACAAGCTTATATCGCGAGTGTCCAAATGGAGGTGAAGTATGGAATTCGAGTCTTCAACTGATGTAGAGAAACTAGAGAGCCAGAAAGAAAATGATTTTGGGATGAGTCTTTTGGCCTCAACTCTTGCGCATGAGATTCGAAATCCTTTGCAGGCCATGCGAATTCAGTTAGATGCTGCGGCTCGAGGAATCCAGGGTCCCGATACGTTTAGAAATCTAAACAATAATTTGGATCGTCTCGAGGGAGTTGTTCGTCGAGTAGAGGGTCTAGCACATAGATACTCGCTCACTATTGGAACCTTGAACTTAGAAGTGCTTAAGAATTCAGCTTTATCGTCTATTCGCTTCTGGCTTGAGGCTTGCGGAATTAAAGTTCGCGAGAATGTTTCTTGGGAAGGTGATCCAGTCATTCAGGGCGATCGTGAACTTTTGGAACAAGTGCTTTTGAATCTTTTAATGAATGCTTTGCAGGCCATGCCACACGGGGGCCGATTGCAAGTAAACATCAATGAGTGTCAGGCTCATGCAGAAATTGAAGTGACTGACAGTGGCGTTGGAATCAGTCGTGAAGGTTTAAAATTGATTGGGACACCTTTCTTTACCACTAAAGAAAGTGGAAATGGTCTGGGAGTCGCGTTTTGCAAATCAATCGTGACGCTTCATGGTGGCCAAATCGACTTTGAGTCGGAAGAGGGTAAAGGCACCAAAGTTACTATAAGAATTCCCAAAAAGATTCGTCTTAAGACGAAAGAAGAGAGACCTTCATGAGCTTTAACGACTTATCAAACTCCTCGAGCGTCTCGTCTTTGGCCAAGATTCTGATCGTGGACGACGAGCGTGATATTCGTGAGGGATTAGCCACTTCGCTCCGCCATTTGGGATATCAAGTGACTACGGCTCAATCGGGAGAAGAAGCGCTCTTTCAAATGAAGCAGTCGAGCGATATTGGTTTTGTACTTACTGATTTCAAAATGCCTGGCCTCGATGGTTTAGACGTTATTCGTGAGTTTCGAAAAAATCGTCCTCAAGTTCCGGTGGTCATGATGACCGGCTTCGGAAATGTGCATCATGCCGTCAATGCCATGCAAATGGGCGCGAAAGACTATCTGTGTAAGCCCTTTCGATTTGATGAGTTGGAGAGAATTCTTGTAAAAGCTCTTCCTCCTTCTCAAGAGGTGGTGTCGAGCGATCGAATTATAACCTCTGATCCTAAGATGATTGAGATTCTAACCAAAGCAAAGCGGGTGGCGACTAGCTTTGCTCCAGTTCTCATAGAGGGCCCTTCGGGAACGGGCAAAGAACTATTGGCAAGAGAGATTCATAATTGGTCGAATCGTCGACAAAAACCTTGGGTAGCCATCAACTGTGCGGCTTTGCCAGGCGGACTTTTAGAGAGTGAACTTTTTGGTTATGAAAAAGGCGCATTTACAGGAGCCAACGATCGAAAAATTGGAAAGTTTGAGCAGGCCGATGGAGGCACTCTTCTTTTGGATGAGATTGGAGAGCTTGATCCACTTTTGCAGGCTAAGCTTTTGCGTGTTTTGCAAGAGGGAGAGGTGGATCGCCTCGGTGGAAAACGGCCAACGAAAGTAGATGTTAGGGTGATTGCGACCACTAACCGTAGTCTTTCTGATTTGGTTCGTAAGGGCCTTTTTCGAGAAGATCTTTATTTTCGTCTATATGGAGTTCGCTTTGAAATTCCAGCTCTCGATTTTAGAAAAAATGACATTGATATTCTGGCCCGTAATTTTCTTGAAATTGAAGCAGAGAAGCAGGCTCGGTCCTTAAGTTTTGGGGTTGGGGTAATCGAAGAACTCCAGGCCCGATCTTGGAATGGGAACGTTCGAGAGCTAGAGCGGGCGATAGAGCGGGCCGCCATCTTTTCTACTGATGGAATCATTGAGATCGATCATTTCGATTTTGAAATTAAGAAGACTCGGTTAGTAGAAACCTCTCTTCAGTTTGTAAATTTTGCTAGTCCCAATCAAAAATCGATTCGAGATATGGAGCGAGAGATTATATTGAATGCGCTTGAAGCTCATAGCGGCAATCGAACTCATACGGCGAAGGCATTAGGGATGAGTCTTCGAACTCTTCGCCACAAATTAAAAAATTATCGTGAAGAGGGTGTTGATATAGGCGGCATGCCGCTGAAGAACACTCGGCAAATTCCGATCGGCAAGAATGATCAAGGGGCGGTGCTGCAGTCTTTCGATAATGGACCGAGCGGCGCGTTGAAGCCTGGTTGAGATCTTGCATGAGATCTTGCATGAGATCTTGCAGATGAGATTTTGCAGATGAGATTTTGCAGATGAGA
>Ga0105049_10005861_pt1 | contig 14316 bp, 11 predicted proteins | sample MAT06_FD_78087 | JGI IMG/M metagenome (GOLD analysis project Ga0105049, IMG submission 78087) | Freshwater microbial communities from Lake Fryxell liftoff mats and glacier meltwater in Antarctica - MAT-06 | ecosystem: Environmental > Aquatic > Freshwater > Ice > Liftoff microbial mat | place...
CGACAGAAAACGGCTAGTTTTTTTCGTTACGAGCAGGAGGTACGACTCCCCGCGATCGTCGAACTCTACGCCTGGCAAATCCAAACGATGGACAAAGCTGCAGCCAAAGACCGTTCCATCGCAATCAAACACGCATCGCGCACTAAATCGTTGGCCAACGTGGAGAAACGCTCGCGCGGCCAACTCCTCGGCTTGCGGCGAGTCAACGTGGTTTCATCGCGAGAAAGGAATGAGAGCGAACTGAATGCGTTCATCCAAGCAGACCCAAATCGCGCGAAAAAGTATGGCAATACTCTTCGGGAAATCGCAAGCGTGTACGAGGAGATGACCAAACAAGGTCCGTTGGAGATCCACCTGAAAGAACTCAAACAAGCGTGTCGAGCGATGTCGTTTGCCTTCACACTCTATGATGCGGCCTTGGAACGTACCAAAGCGGATCTCGATCGCGAAACGCCTTACATGAATCGCAACTACGATTTGACGTTGCAACAATTGAAACTGGATGTGGCTGACTGGGATGGGCCGTCCGATAGTGTCATGCTCCAAGGGATGTTGGAGAGATTGAGTAAGCTGGTAGGTGCAAGTGATTTGGAACCGCTTTCATCGATTTTGATAGGAACTGAGGAGTTTGCAGAACGAGCCGAATCGATGATCGGAAAAACACGACTAGGTGAAATCGCGTTCGTTGTTGAATGCTTGACCAAGTCGCCGGCTGAACTTGTTGCGATCCAGGATCCGGTGATGGATCTTGTGATTGCTTTGTACACGAAATACAAAGCTCTTCGCGATTTGGACAAGGCTAGAGATGGCCGGCTTGGTCAGCTCTACGGCTCGCTGATAGAGGCGAAACAAGCGTTTCAGCCGGGGGACTTCGTACCCGATGCAAACGGGACGCTTCGAATTACTTACGGACGTGTGCGAGGCTACTCGCCTGCCGATGCGATCCAAAAGACCCCCATATCGACGCTTCAAGGAGTGATCGACAAGACCACCGGGGTCGAGCCCTACATCACCCCCAAAGAAGTTATGGATCGGTATCTGGCAAAGGATTTTGGGCCCTTCGTTCATCCTAAGTTGGGCCAAGTTCCCGTCGCAATTCTCTACAACACGGACACGACGGGTGGCAACTCAGGCAGTCCCGTCTTCAATGCCAAGGGGGAATTGGTCGGGGTGAATTTCGATCGTACCTTCGAAGCTACGATCAACGACTTTGCTTGGAATGAAAGCTACAGTCGGTCGATTGGTGTCGATATCCGTTACGTGTTGTGGATCACAGGCTTCGTGTATGACGCCAAACATTTGCTCGCAGAAATGGGTCTGTAACAACGTTTGTCCCGCAGCATGTAGGTGCTCATGTTTAACCCGCACAGCGGCTAGTGCGTTTTCAAGTCTTGTTTTTTGGGTTCGCCCTTCGTTGTACGACGCTCCGCGTCGCAGGAATCACGACGCGGAGCGTCGTGCAACTAACAACAACATGGGGCAACAATATATTAGCTCAAGGCAAGGCGCCGCGGCGTAGCCGCAAATCCCCGCCCTGGGAATAACTGCATCGATTCCGAAGCGATGGACTTTGGGCGAATGCGGACATTGTGCTTACGATACGGATGCTCGATACCCTGCTCGTCAAATCGTTTCTTTACGCTTTAGCCACTCTTGCTTAAATCCACGATGCTTGTTCGGCAAAGTCTTTGCCGATATTTTCAACTGGACCGACGATTCCCCTAGGCTTTCGATCGAGGGACTACCTGGTTCTCTAGCAACATAACGAAGCCGTAAAAGTAGTCCTTGATGAGATTCTGGGCGTTGAACGCCACAGCCAAACCGATGACAGCCACGCCACCCATCAGTACGGTGATGTTCGCACCGACCTCCTCCAACACCATCATGATTCCGGTGATGAAGATGCCCACCGTCGAGGCGTTTTGGAAAACGCCGACCAGCGTTCTCGCCCGGTTCTCTCTTTCCACCGTTGTGTAGCGACACAACAACAGAGAACAGGGACACGAAAGCTATCAAGACTTTCGGGATGCATTTACCGACATGCATGCGCCGAACGCACGTTGTGGTTTCCTTACCGCATGAGACCAGGGGTGATCCATCACCTTTTGAAGCCCCGAGTTTAACGCAATCATCCCCGTGTTCTAAGAGTAAGGGAACGCATTGGTGAGATCTGCAACAAGAAAAGAAAAATGGCAGCTTAAGGCGATCGATCGTCGCAAAATCCATCGATCGCCTCAAGGCTGCCAAACCCTCCTGGGGTGTTTCTTAAGGGGGTGCTTGCTAGCATGCAGCGGCATATCTCGCACCCCGACGGAAACGGTATCGTCCGTTCCACCTGCTACCAATGGATTATCCGTGCGAAGTCCGAAACTCCAGCCAGTCGGCAAACTTTGCCCGTTTTGTTAAGGCTGCTGGTATCAAAGTGCCGAACCGACACGGTACGCTAACTTCGCTTGAATCGAAGACCAATCTTCGCTAAAAGAGGAGGGCGATCGAGTCGCTGAAGTTCGACGCCATGTGCTAGCAAATGTCGTATTACGCAAACGGAGGCAACGGACTGCCGTGCTGTTTCGAAAAAACCATAATCTAAGGCCTGTTTTCCATACTTCGATCGGTCCTGCCGTCGTCATGGGAACGGGCGTCTGTATACTCTTTTACGGTTTGATCGTAACCGGTCCTCTCAACTTCGCATTGCTCCGCCGCTACTGCATGTGCCACCCGGTTGCCTACGTGACGGCGGAATTATTTTTCGTTGCCATTGTCGCCCTGACGGTGAAATGGTTGAACGTAGTATCGCAGCGACGAACCGTTCGTTCGGCCATCGTCGCACTCGACGAGATCGCTGTTACCGATCACGAACCGAATTCGTCCGAATCTGGAGCCGAAAAAGCCAAATGGTTCGATACCCTTTGGCGTAGCCAAACCACGGCTGTGTGCGAAAGCTGGGTTGGCCAACGCGTCACCGCGATCTTGCAGCGTCAGATCAAACGCAACAACACCAAACACTTGGACGAGGATCTCGTCGAGTTGTCCGAAAGGGACGCAGACAGACAACACGACAGCTACAGTCTGATTCGAATCGTTACCTGGGCCATGCCCATGTTAGGATTCCTGGGAACGGTCGTTGGTATCTCAGACACACTCGGACAGATGGATGCTCAAGCTCTTTCGAGCGGCTCTCAAGACGCCATGAACAGCTTAACAGCTGGACTCTATGTCGCATTCGATACAACCGCGATTGGAATCGTTTTAACCATGATCGCAATGTTCGTCCAGTTCGCAGTCAACCGCGCTGAACTTGGCTTACTCGGCACGATGGACAACGCGGTCTTTGAATCCCTCCAGCTGAGTTTGTCACGGGAGGAAACCGTGCAAGACACTAGCTATGTAGAAACGGCGCTTCATCGCATCACTCAAGAGCTGCTTTCTTCGGTACAGCAAATAGTTCAATCGCAAAGCGAGCTATGGAAACAAACGATCACCGAGGCCCATTCCCATTGGAAAGACTTGACCGGTAGCTCCACCGAAGCAGTCCAGTCCTCTTTGGCCGGTGCTATCGATTCGGCACTCCGGAAACATGACGAATCATTGTCGGAGCATACCGAGCAGTTGGCCCGCGTTCAAGCCGAAGGTGCCGTGCTCATCGATTCGCGTTGGCAACAATGGCAAACGACGTTGTCGGAACAAGCGAGAGCTGTTCATCAACAACAACGTGACATGGTCCAGCAAACACAGCTTTTACATACTTTGATCGAAAAACATGAAGCGATCCACGCCATGGAAGGTCCCCTTCAAGTCACGCTCGAACGACTAACGGACGTCGATCGTTTTCATGATGCAGCCATCTGTCTGACCGAAGCGGTCGCGGTCCTAGGGACTCAGATGGAGCGCTACGGTTACCTTGGACGTCAACCCGTCCGAAGACGATCTGCGGAACCTGTGTCGCCAGTCGCACATGACGATCACCCAGCGGAAGACAGTACGCCGATCAGCTTGCCTCTCAAGAGGCGAGCAGGATGAGTCGTCGCAAACGACGCGGGGACGAAACGGCACCGGCCTTGTTCCCATTCCTAGCTGTTTTGCTCTGCACGATCGGTGCGCTCGTGCTAATGCTGGTGCTCACTATTACCAATTCGCATGCTTCTGCCAAACGGGATGCAGAAACGGCGTTGACCGAAGTTCAAGATTCTTCCGACATCATCCACGTCGTTTCCGAAGAACTGATCGCCCAGCGAGAAGCGATCAAAAAACAAGTCGAACGCCGACGTAAAGACCTGGCTGATATCGAAGACCATATCGCCCGATTGACCAATAGTCTCGAACAACTCGCCTCGAAGCTCGAACGGATTCAAAACGAATCTACCCAGACGGAAACGACTCGAACAGAGACTTCGGATGAGGTTGCTGCCCTTCGCAAAGAGATCGACGAGAAGAAACAGGAATTGATCGATGAAATCGAGAACCAAAAGAAGCGCAAGCCTGCGTTCGCTGTGATCCCCTATGTCGGTCCGAATGGCACGAGCCGTCGACCAGTCTACTTGGAATGCACCAAGGATGGGGTCGTGATTCAACCCGAGGGACTATTGATCTCACTCAATGATCTCAAACCACCGCTCGGGCCAGGTAACCCACTGGATGCTGCCCTGCGGGTTCTCAGACTAGCCTACCAGCAAAGAGATAAGAATTTCGGCATCACGCAACCACCTTACCCACTGTTGATGATTCGACCCGACGGTATTCATACCTATGCTTTGGCTCGCGAAGCCATGCGAGGCTGGGACGATCAGTTCGGATACGAGCTAATCGATAGCGAGATGAATCTCGCGTTTCCCGCTGGCCTACCTGGTCTGAAGGAAGAGCTCGCCAAAACCATCGACGTCGCAAAACTGCGTCAGCAAGCGCTGATTGCGTCCATGCCACGTCGACTTCGGGCTGCCGAGAACGAGGAAACCTGGGACGCGATCGATCAACAAACCGTGGAATCGGGAAACTCTGCCCGGGCAGGCGATCCAACTGCGTCAAGCTCACAAGGTAGCAATCCAAACGAAAAATTTTCTGGTACCCCAAGCGATGGAAACTCGCTAGGAGGATCCCGAGGATTTGCGGTCGGATCAGGTGCCGAACAGGGTTGGCAGATGGTGCAGGGAATGGCCAATGCGCAAGTTACGGGCGCGATTCAAAAAAATGGGCTGGAGTCTGCTCAAACCTCTAGCGGGTCAAACAACTCGATGCGCCCGAGTGGACTTCAACCGGGCACGAACCCAGGTGCATTCAGCTCTGGTTCGGAAATCTCCGGACAATTCCAAGCGACCAATGGCGGCGAGCCCGCTCAACCGGGTTACGGAACTCAGCCTAATAGCCAAACCTCCGGTACGCAAAGCAGTATCACGCGCAACACCAGTACAGGCACCAGTTCAGGCACCAGTTCAGCCAACAGTTCGGGCACCGACAGCAGTGGCGACACCGATAACAATGCCGGCACCGGGACCGCAAACGGCCAGGGCGGTCTGAGCGCGGGAGCCACCGGTCCAGGATCGAGCAGCAATGCGGATGGTCAATCCCCTGCGAATGCGGCCAGTGGAGGATCTGCTGCACCGCCGGGAGCCAATGCATTTTCCTCGGGGTCCGCATCGGGGTCGGGAACGAGTGGTCTGCAATCCGCTGGGGCTCCTACGGAACAAACGCAACCGGGCGGCCAAGCGGCACCGAACCTCTCGGTTGCCATGAAAGCTGGGGACGAAGCGCCGAAAGCTAAACATGTCCGGCCAGAAGGGGATCTCAAGCCGATTTCGGTTACCGCGGGTCGAGGCTGGGCTGCCTCGCGAGCAGAGGGAAAAGCTACCCCTGTTTCTCGCCCAATCAATGTGATTGCCCTCAAGGATCGATGGTTGCTGCGATCGGACATCGACCCGAGTGCGTTCGAAGCCAATGTCACCATGGAAGATGGACCGCAACAGGCTGGCAATCAATTGGCCACCGCGATTCGCAAACGAGTGGACTCGTGGGGCCTATCGGTACCCGGTGGATTCTGGTCTCCCACCCTCACGATCGAGGCGGCCAGCGATGCGCAGCAAAGTGTCGCGAGATTGGAACGCCTGCTGGAGGGTAGCGGCGTAGAAATCAAAGTCGTTCCTCTGAGTTTGCCCAAACGTCGTTAGTACCCCAACCTCCTTAGGAGATTTTTCGCGTGAGTAGACGGCACCGTGAAGAGATGGCAGTGGGGGAGGATTCTTTCCTCGATACCATCGCGAACTTGGTCGGTATCATGATCATTATCGTAGTGATTGTTGCTGCGCAGGGGCACACCAAAGCGAAAGTCGCAGCCGAAGAAGATCTCAAACAGAAGATTAGCCAACTCGAAACGCCTTTGACCAAGACGAAAAACTTGGAGTTGGATATTCAGAAACAAAACGAAGAGCTGCGCCGTTACGATCTGGAAGTGGCATATCGCGATTCGGAACGGATGTCGGTTTTGGATCGAGTTACGATGGCCGAGCGAATCGTCCAGGAAGAGATGCAATCGATCGACCAAACGACCCGCGAACAAATCGAGAACGAACAGGAGATGAGCGAGTTGCAAAAACAACTTTCCGATCTGTTGCGGCAACAGGGGAACATTCCATCCGACGAACCAGCCACGACCGTCCTGCAACATCTCCCTACACCGATGGCAAAGACCGTTTTCGGTCGCGAATTGCACATCATGTTGCGAGGTAAGCTGGCTGCCGTTATTCCATGGGAACGCCTTGTGGAAGCCCTCAAAAGCGAAGCACGCCGTTCGATGGAACGCAATTCTCAAAAATCCCGCGTGGTCAACCAACTGGGTCCGATCGACGGCTTTGTGATGACCTATGGGCTCAAGAGCCAAAGCGGAATGATGTCCAACGGCTCCCAAGTTCGCATGGCTCGTTCGATCGAACTGGAAAAATTCGAACTGGAGACCACGGAAGACGTGTTGCGCGAGACCGTGCAGCAAACACTTGGATCCGGCGGTCGACTGAGGATGGAACTCTCTGGCTGTGTTTCGCAGCAAACAACCGTCACCGTTTGGGTCTACCCAGATAGTTTTAACGAGTTCCGCATCCTCAAGGAGAGACTCTTTGCAGAGGGATTCCTATGCGCCGCACGCCCGCTGCCGTTCAACGTTCGGATCGGTGCCTCTCCGAACGGATCCTCCAGCACCGCTCAGTAGCCTATCCCACTACCCAGAGACTGCCAGTTCCGATACATTTTGGTGGTTCACAGTCGCTGTGGCGAAATGGCAGACGCAGCAGATTTAAAATCTGCTGGGGGAAACCCCGTGCGGGTTCGAGTCCCGCCAGCGGCATGGGAGATTCCGAGATATCTTAGGTTTGTCATGCCGCCGCTTGGACACGAGCAGTGGTCATGCTTAGTTCGTTGGACGACTCATATCTGGGTGGCTGGAGACTGCATGGTCGGTTCGCGATGGTTGATAGCACTTGCGGCTATTTCGGGTTGCATTTGTGTAGGCATCGGAGCACTGGGTTCGCACTCGCTACCAAAGAGACTACAACAAGCTGGTCTTTCGGATAGCCAGATCCAAAGTAAAATCAACCAATGTGAGATAGCGGTCAAGTATCAGATGTACCACTCGTTGGCCGCGCTGGGTTTAGGGCTTTGTCCTGCCACTGCCAGGCGCCGGAGCTGGCGGATTGCCAGCGGTTTCTTTTTTGCAGGAATCCTCTGCTTTTCTGGCGGGCTCTACAGCCTGGTCTACTTCGACGCGATGGGCCACTGGAGCATCGTACCCCTGGGTGGATTGAGCTTTATGATCGGTTGGCTAGCGATAGTATCCGGTGCATTTTTCGGTATCAATTTGTCGCAAAGTACTGGCAATTCCGTCGCTTAGACTGAATACTATTCTTAAAGGTGATCAATCTCGATCACGATGCCACCATCGCAACCCGCGTAACGCGAGAACTCCAATGCGTCTTAAGAAACAACTATTTCAGGCTGCTACCCAATGGTTGTTCAGCTTGGGTGCAGTCGTCACCACCCTAGGTTCGATGACCGGCTCCGCCCAAGCACACCACCCGTTCGGACGTTACTACGGCGGCTACTCAAGCTGCTTTGGTAACTATGGTCACTATTCCTACGGCGGGTATGCCCACTGCCTGCCGGCCCTCGCATACCGACCTCGCTGTTTTGGCGGCTTCTACGACAGTTACTACTCTGGTTTCTATGGCTCAGGCCATTACGGGTTCGGATCGTCCGCTTTCTATTCTGCGGCTCCGTTTTGCTACACTCCTCGCCTCTATTCCGTAAACTACTATTCGCCCGCTTACACAGTCATCCCCTATACGCCCGCTTTCTACTCGTCTAGGTATACAGCTCCCGTCCAGAATATCACTCCCGCATGGGGCCACGCTAGCTATCCGTCCAATGCTTCGTTCGCTTCCGCCAAGATCCTGGAAGGCAACCCGTTTTCACTGAATGTCGCCCCCGCACAAGCCACTTTTCCTCGTGCTGTGTCTTCCCGTGAGCTAACTCCGATCGATGCGCCGAAGTCGAGTTCCGCTCCGACCGATACCAGTTCGGCCGCCGAAGAGAGAGAACCAGGGTTAGTGCTCGTTTCCAACAAGCCAGCCATGCTTCAGCCTTACTCACCGATTTGGACCAAGGCGGCGGTTGGTCTCGTCGATGAGATGATTGCTGCCGGAGAGTTCGCTAACGCCAAAGTATCCTGCAAGAGCATGGAACGGATCAAGCAACCCAAGGGTTCGGGCGTTTATCTTCGACAAGCGCTAACGACCTACTTTGCAGAAGAAAGCAGCACACAATCGACCACCAACGACGAGCAGGTTCTAAACTTGCTGGAAATGGCTTGCTCGCACGGAAGCCAATTGGAGCCCACTGAGCTAACCAAGAAATCGCTTCATGAGTACTTCGAGTCGTGCCTCATTGATGTAGACGGATCCCTGGAACAGCTTTCGAAATCGATTTTAGACTCGTCTAGCAACACTGGCAGCCAACTGCTCCTGCTGACCGCCCTCTTGAAACTCGATGGTCAGCAAGATCGCGCCGCGCTATTCGCCAACGAAGCGAAGTTACAGTTATCGGGTCCCGAGGGGCTCCGATGGAGCAACCTGCTGAATATCTGTAACCTTAAATAAAGCTCGGTATTCCTGAGCATCGTTCGACAAATAAGTGTCCCATGTTTGCCGTAGGTCATCCTACGCCAAGCTTGTCATCCTACGCCAAGCTTGTCATGCTTCGCCAAGCTTGTCATGCTTCGCTAGGCTTGTCATGCTTCGCTAGGCTTGTCTTCGATACGCGGCATGGAGGCGACGACTTTATCGATGAGACCATACGCGCATGCTTCTTCGGGATCCATGAATCGATCGCGATCGGTATCCCGTTCGATCTGCTCAAGCCCCTGGCCGCAGTGTCGGATAAGAATTTCGTTCAGGCGGCGTTTGGTTCGCTGAAACTCCTTCAAGTGAATCGAGATTTCCTCAGCGGTCCCTTGCATGCCTGCGAGCGGCTGGTGAATCATGATGCGAGCATTTGGCAACGCATAGCGTTTGTTCTTTGCGCCGGCCGTCAACAGAACGGCTCCCATCGAAGCGGCTTGGCCAATGCAATACGTCGCAACGTCGCACGAGACAAACTGCATGGTATCGTAGATGGCCATCCCAGCGCTAACGCTACCACCCGGGCTATTAATGTACATGTGGATATCCGACTTGGGATCGTCCGACTGCAAAAAAAGCATCTGAGCGACCAAAGCATTAGCGATTTCATCATCCACTTGGGAACCCAAGAAAATAATGCGATCTTTTAGCAGACGGCTGTAGATGTCGTAGACACGTTCTTCGCGTCCGCTCTTTTCGATTACGTAAGGAATCATTGGCATTTGATCGGTGGCTCCAAAGTGTGTATGCGTTAGGAAGTAGCTTCGTCGCCAGCCGGGGTCTTGGTCAAGATCTGATCGACCAACCCGTACTCCACGGCCTGATTTGCGGTTAAGAAAAAATCGCGGTCGGTATCTATAGCGATTTTATCGGCGGTCTTACCCGTGTGCTTGGCTAAGATTTCATTGAGTTGCGTTCGCATACGGAGAATCTCTTTGGCTTGGATTTCAATATCCGAAATCTGGCCGCGAACACCACCATGCGGCTGGTGGACCATCACCGAACTGTTTGGCAAACAGTAGCGTTTTCCAGGCGAACCGCCCGCCAAAAGAACGGCTGCACCGCTGGCCGCTTGACCAACGCAGTACGTCGCGACAGGGCACGATAGCATTTGCATGGTATCATACATGGCCAACGTCGAGACCACTTCGCCTCCAGGGGAGTTGATGTAAAAGTGGATGTCTTTGCGACGCTGTTCGCTCTGGAGATAGAGCAGTTTCATAATGACGTCGTTGGCGTTGCCCGCGTAGATTTCTCCCTGCAGGAAGACAATGCGGTTCTCCAACAGGAGATCGCCCAACGTCATCTGGCGCTGACGTTGGTAACTTTGGTATGCCTGCGAATCGTAAACTGGCGGCATTTTAGAAAAGTGGTTCAATTGGTGCCTTCCCTTCAGCGAGTTGGTTGCTTCGATGTGTACATCTTTCGCATTACCCAACGTTTGGCAAGGCCACAACCAAGATTCTTTGCCGCATCGGCATTCGGCAGCCCTCAAGCTTGACTAGGCCCGCACCTCAGGCCCATCATACTTGGTAAAGATCATGCGACCCGCTTGAGTTTGCAGCGTGCTGGTCACCACAACGCCGATCGTCTGATTGACCCTCTCGCGTCCCCCTTCCACGACCACCATGGTGCCGTCATCCAGATATCCGATCCCTTGGTCTTGTCCTTCGCCGATCTTGACGACTCGCACTTGAAACCCTTCGCCTGGCAAAAACTGTGGCCTCAGGGCACTGGCGACTAAATTCAAGTCGATGACTTCGACATTGTGCAGCTTGGCAACTTTGTTCAGGTTGAAATCCCCGGTCACAAGTTTTCCATCCAAGTGCTTAGCAAGCAAAACTAATTTCATGTCGACCGGCTGGCCCGCAAACTCCGGCAACTCGCGATCATACATCATAAAGTCCATGCGTTCGCTGGTTCGCAATCGGTTGAGAATGTCCAGCCCTCTCCGCCCGCGGACCCGACGCAGTTTGTCCGAACTATCGGCGATAGACTGAAGCTCAAGCAGCACGAATCGAGGCATAACCAGCTGGCTGTCAAGAATGTTGGTATCCACCAACTCCGCCAGCCGTCCATCGATAATGCTGCTGGTGTCCAGGATCAATGGCTTCATCCCTTTGAGATCGCGCGAGAACTCAACGTACGGGATCACGAAGCGGAAATCGTCCTTGGTCTGCAGCAAAAGACTGATACAGGTGTAGCAAAAAATGGTCATAGTCGCGAGCGAAATGATCGACTTGAACTTGTAATTCTCCAGCATCGGATCCATGGCTATCGATAGCAGATAGGAGAGCAGCACGCCGACCAACAAACCAAAGTAGATAGCTGAAATCACTTCGATTCGCTTCCGAGGCACGAGCATGTCTATGGCAACCACCGCAAATGCAGCCAGCAACACACCGCTAAACGCCAAATAAGGCATGATCGGGGCCATATTCAACATGTCGGGAGAGCGGGCCCAAATCGCCCCTACACCCGCCGCTACCGTAATGAAGACGATGCGGAGAGCTAAGATCGCCAATGCGTCCGCAAAGGGAGTCTTTGAGCTTTTTTCAAACGACGAATCAAAACGAGAGGGATCCATAATGTTGAAAGTCAATAAAAGAGTTGATCAAGTACAGTGTCAATCATACCGTACAAAATGCAGGCGGCAGGTTGTAATCTGGAAAACAGGCACGAAATCAGCCGGCCCGTCTATCGTATCCGACCGAGAAAACCAAAGGTATTAGACGGTTAGGGTTAATTTTCCTGGATACACGGATTCCGCAGGATACCTAGGCTTTCCACCTCAATTTCCACCCGATCACCAGGCTTTAGGAAACGATTGGGCTCTCTGGCTGCCCCCACTCCTGGCGGAGTTCCCGTATAAATCACATCGCCAGCCTCCAATGTCATTACCTGCGAAATGTAGGAGACCAATTCGATAGGTTTGAAGATAAGTTCTCTGGTATTCCCGTTTTGTAGCAGCTCGCCATTGACCCAACATTTGATGGACAAGTTTTCCGGCGTTGGAACTTCGTCGGCGGAAACGATTTCAGGCCCAAGGGGCGCAAAGGAATCAAAGGATTTGCCGAGAAACCATTGTTTGCCGGGCTTGTCTTTTTGCCAATCTCGGGCGGAGACATCATGTCCGACGCAATAGCCGAAAATCCCGGCCTTTGCTTCTTGCGCCGATGCATTTTTGAGTTTGCTTCCTAGGACGATCACCAACTCTGCCTCATAGTCGACCTGCTGGCTAACCTTAGGGAGCACAATAGGATCGTTTGGGCCGATCATGGCTGTTGGCATCTTGCAGAAAACGATGGGTTCGGCTGGGATAGGCGAATTCGTTTCGATTGCATGATCTCGATAATTGAGTCCAATGCACAAAATCTTTTGAGGGATGCTGAGAGGGCACAGCAACGTCAGCTGTTGATGGCTGAACTCAAGCGAGCTGGCCAAAGAGCGAAGGCGTTCTAACAACGCCGACCAGTTCGCAATGATCTCATTGGTAGACTTGGGAAGTGACGGATCGGCTAGCGATAGATCCTTAATACCGGCCGGTTGTGATAGACCCCAACCGATGCTGGAATCGGGACGGACGAAACGAACGATGCGCATACTGATTGGAGAGTAATTAGGTTGTGGGGACCTTGGTTTCGGGGCTGGATCTTGGTTTCGGGGCTGGATCTTGGTTCCGGGGCTGGACCTTGGTTTCGGGGGTTCCGTGTAGAATCCACCATTACTTGGGAGCGACGGTCGCGATCATGCGTTTACCTTGCTGAAGCGGCGGCTGCTCCAATTTGGAGAACTCGGCTAATTCCAGCAGAACGTTTTCCATAACGCGTCGACCTTCATCGACGTGTGCCATTTCTCGCCCGCGAAAGATCACGGAAACCTGGACCTTGTCCTTGTCCTTGAGGAATCCGATCGCTTGCCTAACTTTCGTACCGATATCGTGTTCACCGGTTTTGGGTCGAAGTCGAATTTCTTTGGTTTTGGTTTGGTGGGTACGTTGTCCCGACTTCTTACTCTTCTCGTACTTGTATTTGCCGAAATCCATGATTCGGCAGACGGGGGGCTTTTCATTGGGTGCAACTTCAACCAAGTCGAGCCCAGCATCGCGGGCACGGTTCAGAGCTTCGTCGGTGGTGATGACACCATACTGAGTACCATCAGGACCTATGACGCGTATTGGAGAGATACGGATCTGATTATTGATCCTGGTTTGAATACGTTCGATTGTTGCGACCCTCTCGTTTTGAATAAATGAACCCTCCAGCCGACATGCCAGATCGAATGTGGGACGAATTGCCTAATCGGTCACCGACCGGTCAGGTTACCTAGGTTTCCAGTATCGACAATTTGAGCATGCTCGGTCAACAGATGTTTCAAGAAATTCTGAAAGCATCCGGTAAATTATTGGATTTTCTCAGGACGGTCTGGAGAAGTGGCTGCCCGTTTTAGCACTTGCAGAGCGAGCCAAGCTGGCTAACATACTCGCATTCGGTGTTCGCCAGTAAGTCAAGCGTACACCCCAGCCCGCCCTTGTAGCTCAGTTGGTAGAGCAGGTGACTCTTAATCACCGGGTCCAAGGTTCGAGTCCTTGCGGGGGCATCTGTAATGAAATCCCTGGGAATTTAGCAGCATCAGTAGCCATATTCCCAGGGATTTTTTCGTTGAAAAGCGCATCGGATGCCAGGGGATTTGCACCGATGTTACCACCGGCGTTACCACCGATTGGCTTTGGTGCCGATTCTTGGACCAACGCCCGTTCCCAATGCCCTTCGGTTGTTTGCAAGTAATGCTTTTCGGCAACCTTGCTTGAATGCCCGAGCCAAGTATTGATAGCGTGATCGGGAAACACCTCTTGCAAGTCCGTTCGACAAGATGCCCGAAGATTCACAAACGCTTTTTGCCAAGGGACAATGCCGGCCCGTCCGAGGATGCGTAGCAATTGGGTCCTCAGGTTTGTTTCGTTACCACGGTAGCCTCGGACGCAATGCAGGGTACCGGCTGGTGCCGCATCGAATGCCGCTTCCAACATTGGCCGCAGCTCGGGAAAGATTGGACAATACCGAAGTCCCGTCTTTACTGAATCGATACGGATGCGACCCGCAGCCCAATCGATATCGGCCCACGTTAGCCCCAACACCTCGGTCGGACATCGGAAACCAGC
>Ga0105049_10005863_pt1 | contig 14311 bp, 10 predicted proteins | sample MAT06_FD_78087 | JGI IMG/M metagenome (GOLD analysis project Ga0105049, IMG submission 78087) | Freshwater microbial communities from Lake Fryxell liftoff mats and glacier meltwater in Antarctica - MAT-06 | ecosystem: Environmental > Aquatic > Freshwater > Ice > Liftoff microbial mat | place...
AAATGTGAAACGTGAAACGTGAAACGTGAAACGTGAAACGTGAAACGTGAAATGTGAAATGTGAAACGTGAAATATGAAATGTGAAACGTGAAACGAATTTAAATCACAAATCACAAATCAAAAATCTACAATCAAAAGATTTCTTTTTCATTTAAAAAAGTTTTAACAGAATCTTTGTTTAAATATGACATTATAATAATTCCAAAAATAAAACTTACTACATTTCCTGTAATAATTGTGACAATTTGTAAAATTGCAGCAGTCTGAATCGTGTTAAATGTCCCTTTTTGATTCAGATTATTAATTTTATTATAAGCAATGAAATCCATTACAGAGCTGATTACATTTATGATTGGTAAAAAACCAACGAGACAGCCAATTCCACAAGAAGAAATACCACCGATCATTGTTGATGTTCCCCAGCCAAGAAATCCGAGAATATTAATTATTGCTGAAACAAGAAAAAAAGTTTTTGCAGTTTGTAATTCTGTAGGTAAAGTATGCATATTATTTTATTTTAAGTTTAGACTTAATACGAAATAAATATCCATTTGTTTAAAAATAAATTCACATTAATAATTCTAAAAAATATTATTATAAATAAAAAAGCAATCAAATCTATTAAGGATATGATTGCTTTATATTTTTAATTTCAGATTACTACTTTACTAAGTTGAACTTCTCTCCGTATTGTCCGATTACAGGAAGTACTTTTACTTCGCCGTTTGCTGCATTCATAATTCCCATTATTAAAAAAATCACACAAGGTACTATTAAAATGTATCCAATTCCGCAAGTGAGAGTTCCTATAACAAAAGTAACAATATATAATATAAAAACTATAATCGCCTGTTCGGTATGAAACATAACAAACTTATTTTTCTTCATATCATCCATTAAAAGCGGAATAAAGAAAATCAAATAAGCAATGATCGCCATTGTTTTACCTGATTGAATTTCTTCAGGTGTGATATCTAAATTTCTTGTGGATTCGGTCATATATAAACTCTCCTAAAATTAAATTAAAATGAATTAAAATGAATTAAAAATAAAATGGATTATTAATTGGGATACTTACCTGAAAATAGCTTTTATACTTCCCCAGGTACTTCTGATTCCGGAAACTGTGTGAGATACTGTGATGTGATTTGTATAAGTGAAACTTCCGTTTTGTTCTACGCATTTTAATCTGTAAAAATATATTGATGAAGATCTGCCGCCATTATACTCTACAGAATTATCCTGAAATGAATAATAGGAATTGTTTCCTGTGGCATCTCTGTAATCCATATACAAAAAATTATCAGGACTATCTGCGCTTCGCTCTATTTCAAACTTAGCAGTTCCGCCTTCTTCACCGGTCTTCCACTCAACAAAAACACCATTTGAGACATCTCTTGCTGTAAAAAATTGAAGGGTTACAGATCCATAAACCAAACCGGAACAGATAAGTAATCCTAATAAAAATTTAATATTTACAGACTTTATTCTCATTTACATCAATATAAAACCATTAAAATATAATATCAAGGATTTAATAAAGTGTAGTTTAATATTTTTTATTCATATTTTAAAATTATAAAAACTTTGTTGCATGGTAAATGATTTTTTAGTTGGAATTTAAAATCTCCATATAATTTTATGTTTAAATTTACTATTTTTGTTTACACGTCAAAATTAATTCAAATTAATTTTCTTTTAAAATATCAATAATTTTAAATGATGTACGTCTATGTATTAAAATTTAAAAAAATTTAAAACTATAAAAATTAAGGAGTAATCAATTTTAATGAAAAAAATCGGAATTTTATTTGGTCAGGAAAACACCTTTCCACAGGCATTTGTTGACAGAGTTAATGAGAAAAACGAAGACGGAATAACGGCAGAATTTGTATCAATTGATAAAGTAATGCAGGCAGAACCATGCGGATATGATGTGATTATTGACAGAATTTCACAGGATGTTCCGTTTTACAGAGGTTTTTTGAAAAATGCAGCTATATCAGGAACTGCAGTTTTAAATAATCCATTTTGGTGGTCAGCTGATGAAAAGTTTTTTAATAATGCACTTGCATTGAAAGTCGGAGTGCCGGTTCCGAAAACAGTTTTACTTCCATCAAATGAGAATCCTCCTGACACCGGAGAAAAATCTTTTAGAAATTTAAAGTTTCCTTTAGATTGGGAAGGAATTTTTAATTACACCGGTTTTCCTGCTTATTTCAAGCCATTTTCCGGCGGTGGATGGAAAAGTGTATATAAAGTAGAAGATCCGCAGGATTTTTTTACAAAGTATGAAGAGACCAAACAACTTGTTATGATGCTACAGGAAGAAATTAATTTTGATCTATATTTCAGATGTTACTGTATTGACAGAAAAGATGTTCTGATAATGCCTTATGAGCCAAGAAATCCTCATCACTTAAGATATGTATCAAATGCAGGACCTGCCGAGCAGAAGTTATTGGATTTGATAAAAGATTATGTATTAAGATTAAATAATGCATTGGGTTATGATTTTAATACAGTAGAGTTTGCAGTGAGAGACGGAATTCCGATTGCGATAGATTTTTGCAATCCGGCACCTGATGCAGATGTAAACTCAGTTGGACAGGAAAATTTTGACTGGGTAGTAGAATCTGCAGCAAACATGGCTATCAGAAGAGCAAAGAATCACAAAGAAGGAATGAATAATCTGACATGGGGAAATTTTGTCAGAAATTTTGCAAATGATGAAGCATTGATAATAAACGGAGAAGCAGAAAAAAAAAAATCTAAGTCGAAAACTAAATCAGATTCTAAATCAGGAAAATCAGATTTAAAGAAATCAAAAGAAAAAAAATAAATCTTAATTTTCATAATAACAGCATAATTGTAAAAAATTTATGGAAGAAAAATATACATTAGGAATTGAAGAGGAGTTTCAGATTGTAGATCCGGTTTCGAGAGAATTGCAATCACATATTCAGGCAATATTTGAAGAGGGAAAACTTTTACTTAAAGAAAATTTCAAACCGGAGATGCATGCATCTGTTATAGAAACCGGAACAAATATTTGCAAAAATATACAGGAAGCACGAATGGAAGTTACGAATCTTCGTAATTCCCTTGCAATGCTTGCTGATCAGCATGGACTAAGAATTGCCGCTGCGGGAACTCATCCTTTTTCAGACTGGCGTGATCAGAAAATCACAGATCATCCGAGATATGTAGAGATTATAAATGAGATGCAGGAGGCAGCCCGCGCAAATCTGATATTCGGGATGCATGTTCATGTCGGAATAGCCAACAGAGAAATCGGTATTCAGATTATGAATGCGGCGAGATATTTTCTTCCGCATATTTTTGCATTGTCAACAAACTCACCTTTCTGGCTTGGAAGAAATACAGGATTTAAATCATACAGAGTAAAAGTTTTTGACAAATTTCCGAGAACAGGAATTCCGGATTACTTTATAAGTCTTGCAGAGTATGACAGTTTTATAAATTTACTTATTAAGACAAACTGCATAGATAATGCAAAAAAAATATGGTGGGATATAAGAGCTCATCCGTTTTTTAATACATTGGAATTCAGAATTTGCGATGTGCAGATGACAGTAGATGAAACTATTGCACTTGCTGCATTGATACAGGCAGTAGTAGTAAAACTTCATAAATTAATTCAGCAGAATCTCGGATTCAGAATTTATGAAAGAGCGCTTATGATGGAAAATAAATGGAGAGCAGCGAGATACGGAATTTCCGGTAAGCTTATTGATTTCGGAAAACAGGCTGAAGTACCGTTTACGGAACTTGCAAAAGAGTTATTAGAATTCATAGATGATGTGGTAGATGAACTTGGAAGCCGTGAAGAAATTAATCACATATTTAAAATGATGGAAAATGGCACAGGTGCAGACAGACAATTAAAAGTATTTCATGAATCAGGAAATGATTTTAAAACATTAGTTGATTACATAGTAGATGAAACGAATAAAGGTTTGGATTATAAACCGAAGAATATAAAAACCGAAGCTGAAACAAAATATCAGATTGAATCAGATATTAAAAAAAGCATTCTTACAAAACCCACAACTAAAAAAACTAAAAAGACAACTACTAACTCTAAAAAAAAATAACAGAAAATGAAAAATTCATTCATAGCTGAAGTTGAATTTGATAAAGAATTAAGCCAGGGTGCATCTAATGCAATTAATTCCTGTTTAAGATTAAAACCGGAAGAAAGAATCACAATAATTACAGATAATGATTCACTTGAGATAGCTACATCTTTGGTACATGAAATAAAGAAAGTTGGTTCGGAATACAGTTTAATGATTATTGAAGACTATGTTGAGCGGCCAACGACGAATATGCCAAAACAGATTTTAGATGATATGCAGAAATCACAGGTAAGTATATTTTGTGCACAGGCACAGATGGGAGAATTAAGTTCGAGAATTCAAATGACATCTGTTGTTAATGCAAATAAAATGCGTCATGGTCATATGGTAAATATCAATAAACAGATTATGATGGAAGCGATGAGAGCTGATTATCAGAAAGTGGACGAGCTTAGTCAGAAGTTAATTGAAAAAGCCTGCCGAGCCCGGTATATCAGATGTAAATCCAAAGGTGGTACTGATATAGTCGCAGAGTTTTCGCCGAAAATAAAATGGCTTAAGACAAGCGGGATTATTTCAGTTGATAAATGGGGAAATCTTCCCGGAGGAGAAATATTTACATCTCCTTTAAATGTCGAGGGATTATTTGTTTGTGACGGAGTAGTCGGGGATTATCTTTGTCAAAAATACGGTGATTTGAAAGAGACACCTTTGTTTATTGATATAGTTGATTCAAGAATTAAAGAAATGAATTGTCATAACAGCTATCTTACAGAAGAAATGATGGCATATACAATGACGGATGAGAACAGTAACAGAGTGGGTGAATTTGCTATCGGAACAAACATTGCGATTTCAAAAGTTATCGGTCATATTTTGCAGGATGAAAAACTACCGAGTATTCATATTGCTTTTGGACATCCATATGCAGAGCACACAGGTGCAGACTGGATCTCTACTACTCATATAGATTGTGTCGGAATTGATTTTGATGTTTGGCTTGAAGATGAGAAAGTAATGGAGAATGGGAAATTTCTTTTATAATGAGTAATGAGTAATGAGTAATGATTAATGAGTAATGAGTAATAAGTAAAGAGTAATAAATAATTTTAAATTCTTATTGTTCAAAAATAATTATACCAAAAAAATCATTTGATAAAAGAACTTCGGGTAAAATTTAATTCGGAATTTACAGAAGAGAAGTATCAGTCTTTTACAAAAGATTTAGACGATACATTTAATCATCATGTGGATTTCAGAATTGCAGAGACACCAATTTTCCTGCCGAGAGAGCTTGTTGCAGAAATACAAAATGCATCAGAAATACTTCTTACAGCAATACAATCAAAAGAATTTAAAGAATATTCAATGAATGCAATTCCTGAGGGACTGAAAGTTCCGAATGAGGATGAGCATACTTCCCTTCTCGCCATTGATTTTGCTATTTGCAAAGATGAAGCCGGAAATTTAATTCCTCAGTTAATTGAGCTGCAGGGATTTGCATCACTTTATTGTTATCAGAATCTGCTTAATGAAAAAACCCGCAAGCATTTTGACATAGGAGAAAACTATACAAATTTTTTTAACGGTTATAATTCTGAAACATATATTCAAAAGCTTAAAGAAGTTTTAATTGGTGATTCTAATGTTGAAAATGTAATTTTGCTGGAAATCGAACCTGAGAAACAAAAGACTTACATAGATTTTCTTTGCACAGAGAAATACACAGGAATAAAATCTGTCTGCATTACAAAAATAATTAAAGAAGGAAAGAAATTATATTACGAATACGAAGGAAAGAAAATTCATATAGAAAGAATTTATAACAGAGTTATATATGATGAACTTAAAAAACGAACTGACTTAAAATATAATTTCAGATTCACGGAAGAGCTTGATGTTAAATGGGTTGCACACCCAAACTGGTTTTTTAAAATCAGTAAATATTCAATGCCTTTTTTGAAAAACAAATATGTTCCGGAAACAAAATTTCTTCATGAGTTTGAAAATTATCCATCTGATTTGGAAAATTACGTTTTGAAACCGCTTTATTCTTTTGCGGGAGTCGGTGTGAAATTCGATGTGAAAAAATCTGATTTAGATTCTATCAAAGATTCAGAAAAGCAAGATTATATTCTTCAGAGAAAAATAAATTACGAACCTGTAATAAAAACCCTCGATGGTTTTGCTAAAGCCGAAATAAGATTATTATATGTCTGGGATGAAAAACCAATATTGATAAATAATCTCGTCCGCCTCAGCAAAGGAAAAATGATGGGAGTTGATTTTAACAAAGATAAAACCTGGGTCGGATCAAGTATAGCTTATTTTGAAAAATAATTTTTCCTTAACAACTTCCTATCTCAATACTACAAGTTTCTGCACAGTCGTTTCTGTTTTAGAATCATTTTCTGTTACAATTTTATATAAGTAAGTTCCGTTCGCAATAAAATCACCGTCATTATCCTTTCCATCCCATCTGATCTGATTGTAGCCGGAGTTCGCAGGAAATTTTATTTCACGGATTAACTTTCCCGAAGCTGTGTAAATTTTAATTTTACTTTCAAGTGACACAGACGAGCCTTCAAGATTAAAAACAAAATTTGTTTCATCTTTCATCGGATTCGGAAAATTATAAAGATCTTTTAATGCAAGCTGATTGCTTACAACAAAATCATAATAAACTGTATCGGATGTTTCAAAACCTGTTTTATAAATCAGAGTCAGTTTATTTATTCCTTCCTTTAAACTTGGATAATAAAAAATTGTTTGTGCATTTTCATTGCTTCCGTCTTTTAATGAAACATCGGCAATCTTTAATGCAGAGTTTAATTTTCCGCTGAGGTAATACGGGATATTGATTTCATTGAGTCTGACAATTAACCCTGAAGTATCAGAATTTGTTTTTGTATCCGAGACAACTTTTGAATAAGAATTATTATCTGAATTATCCGTGAAAATTATTTTCATTTCAGGATTCGATCTTACTTTATCACCGCTTTTTGCAAGCGCGCCGTCACTGAATAACTGAAGATTGGCAGGATTTATTATGCTGTTAATGTATAGATTAAACGGCAATGGATTATTATAAGTGTAAAATTCATTTGTTGAACCTTTAGGAATTACTTCAATATAAACAGGTAATCTGTTATCAGAACCCGTTCGGAAATACGGAACAGTTATTTTATTTGAATACATAAACAAGCTGTCGATTTTCAAAGTACTTGAAATTGTATCCGATTTAATAAGATTTGAAGCAAGCGGTGAATTTTTATAAATATTCACAATTGCACCCGGCATACTTGTATAACCAACATTATGATAATTAAAATTAATTTTTATTTCTTTACCGACAGTTACGAGTGTATCGGTAATTTTTAATGTATTTCTGTTTGAAATTAATTCACAGGGAGCAAAATACCTTGCATTAACGGAAGTTAAATAAGAAGAATTAAATCCTGTAATTGTATCAATAGAAATTTTTGCAAGCAAATTAAGATATGGATATTGATAAGCATTTATCGAACTCAGACTTACTCCGTTAAATAAATTTTGATTAGACATTAAAAGAGTCTGAATTCCGTTTTTGTCTATTCCGATAACATCAAACAAAACTGTACTGTTTGCAATTAATGTCGGTACCCATGAAAAATTATTCCAGCTCTGAGCCGGTCCGATAATATTTGCAACCGTACCATAAGTGTTATAATATGTTCTGACAATAGTACTCAATGACTCCCGCCATCCGGCAGCCTGTGTATACTTGAAATATTGTTCAGAAACATTTGAAGCAGTTGCACCGGGATATCCTATAAAACTCCAAGTATCAAACCAACCGAATTTATCTACGCTGTCAATTTTTGTACTGCCAAAAGATCTGATTTTTGTTTTACAAGTTGCACTCATTACCTGCACTAAACTATAATCTACATAAGAAGAATTAACAGCAATCAGATAATATGTAGAATCAAATGTATTAAGAAAATTTACCACAGAATCTGAAGACGAACCACTGGTCATTCTGAAATTTTTTATATCAATAACACTTCCGTTTAGTCTTCTGACTTTCATCATATTTAATCCGGGAGATCTTCCGCCGTCAATATTTAGTCCTTTATCATTTACATTCAGATACGAAATTTCAGCTCCGTTATTTCCCATTGATCTGGCTGATAAAGTTAATGTATGACTATTAAGAGAAATTCCGCCGGTACCAAAATTTGTATTATACAAATCATATTGCGAAAACTGATTAGACTTAAACTTTGCGAGAATTATATTATTTGAGTCAGCAAGAGAAACAATATTTACATCGTCGTTGTCAGAGTTAATATTCACTTTAATTTTTTTATTTTCGTTCGGTGTAGGTTCGGCAAAAGTAGGATTATAGGAAAACGACTGTGCTTTTGTCCAGCCTGTACTGTCATTATTTAAAATAGAATTTGTCCTCCAGTAATATATTATTGAAGAACTAAGAATTGGTATAGATGTTTTAAACTTTGTTACAACACCGGTGATACTGCTGTTTGCAAATGATTTTTTTAAAGGAGAATTAAAAGATTTTGTAGTATCCATCTCCAGTAAAACTTTCATACTTATCATATTCTGATTTGTAACGGGATTCAGTCCGATGAATTCAACACTATCCGGTTTTACAATTGAATTATCAATTGGCTTTATAGTTACATAAGAAATATTTTTCAGAGGTAAATTTACCGATAAAATATTGTTTGTTTTTAAATCATTCGGATACCAGTTACTGTAATCTAAAATTGCTTCAACGGAATATTTCTTAAGCGAGTCTAATTTAAAACTATAAGAAACAGAATCAGAATATTTAAAAGCTTTCAAAACTGTATCACGTGACTGAATAGTTATATTATCTTTTTTCAGATTAAATCTGATTTTACATGAGTCTGCATACAGTCCGTAATTTTTTGGATATATAGTAATATAAACTGTTTCATTTAATACAGGAAAATCATTTGATAATTTATATTCGGAAGATGAAATTTCAAATTCGGGTTGTTTGGGAAATGCAAGTTTGACAGCAGGGTCACCTATTAATCCATAGCAGTTAATCGAATGTCTGTTGGATGAACTTACGGAATCGAATGCAATTTTATTATTTCCGTATTTTACAAGTTCACCGATTCGTCTGAGAGTATCTTTTGCCATTCCATAAAGAATCCAGTTTTGTAAAGTGCTTCCGGAATATGCAAATCCCCAGCCGGTAGAACCTAAAAAGCCTACAGCTCCCCTGTTTGCCATATTCATAAATGTTTCTCCGAAAACTCTGTTTTCAGCATCAGCAGTTCTGCCGGTATAACAAGTCATGCTCAATACAAATGGAAGTTTGCCGAAATTACTTAGTGTTGCCGGATCCTGCATCCCGTCTTCCCAGTTTTCATTTCCGGCATGTCCCTGAAAATTGGCAATCATAGTTCCATTATTAATATCTCTCCTGATTGAATCTTTATAATTATAAGTAACAGTAGTAGTATAATCTCCTCTGTATATTTTATCTGCAATTCCGGATACAGGAGCAGGTGTAATATTAGAGCTTACCATAGGATTAATCAAAGACTGGAAAAAAGTCTGATCTGATAAAGTACCGCCTCCGATAATAAAAGTAAAATTTTTCCACCATAAATCAGGAGTCATAGCTTCATAAGAAATAATATTATTGACCATTATCTGTGCTTCTGCAGCAGTATAAGCTGTAAGTCTTCCTACTGCAATATTCTCACTAAAAGTAAAAGTACTTGCTTCATTGCCGAAGTTAGCAAAGTAACTGTCAGAAGTAGGATTACCTTTTACCGGAATTAAATTTTTATTATAGACTGTAGCAGTAGCATTTTTTTTAGGATCAAGTGAACCTCTTCCCATCATACACAAAAATTTGTTTTTTGGTGCCTGCCAGTAATCATTTACATATCTTGTGAAATTTCTGATTGCCACAGGATTTTCAAGTCCGTAATTAAAAATATCATATACATCAGTAATCTCTGCTTTAACAGATCTGTAATTATCCTTAGTTGCTCTGTAATTTCGTAATTGCTCTGCCTGTGCTGTGAATAAAGAATTATAAACAAGCAAATAATCTGCACCATTTGTAGCGGAAGTAAGATCCGGTACCAGTCTTTGTGAAATTCTGAATGGCTTCTTTGTAATAGTTTTATTAATTATTTCAAATTTTGCATTACTTTTACCTGTAAAAATAAGTGTATCACTACTGTTAGAGAAACTTGTAATTCTCTGATTGTTCGATACATCATATATACTTAGTGGATTTGCGGGAATGTAACCGGTGATACGGAATTGTTTGGAAGTCGTGTCTGAACTTAAAGTAGAAGAAATCTGATTATTCCTGAATTTAAACACTTTCGGATAATCTAATTTAAAAAAATCAAATAATAAAAGTACGTTTGAGCCGTTACCAAAATACTGTGCCTGAAAAGTATTTACACTTGCAGTATTCATTATTGATGTTGAAAAACTTAATGTCGTATCAAATCTGTCAAAATCATTTTTGTATATATTACCAATCGTATTTCCATTAAGCTTTATAATCAGATTGTGCTCACTTAAAACTGAAGTATTAATCTGATCAGGATAAGCAAATATTTTTACTGTAGCAGTCTGCGGTACAGTCGTTAAAAGCGGCGTTGAGACAGTGTCAGATACACTTAAATTTGTGTACATAGAAGACCAGTACCATCCTTCGCCCTGAAATAATTCATTATTGAAATTCCTGAAATCATTAGCATTTGCCCTTTCTCCCTGTGTGTAGATTTTATCTTTTTCCAGAACAGCTCTTTCTGTAAAAGTCGAAGAACCAAATGGAGTTGAAGTAGTAAAATTTGCTGTGCTGAATCTCTGACCATTACTTCCATCCCAGCCAACCCAGTAAACATTTGTATCAGAGTATAAATTGAAATGTTCATCTTTAGTATAATAAAGAGCATTATTTACTGTATAATATTTTGTTAAACCGCCGTAATTTCTTGTTCCGTAAAAATCTAAATAATCAGCTGCATCAAATACACCATCACTTTCTCCCTGAAAAAAAATCGGAATTTCAACTCCTTTATTAAAAACTTTTACAGTTCGCGGATCTATAGAAGTAGTAGAAATTCCTGCGTTTGTAAAATCTGTTCTACTGATTCTGTAAATTCCGTCATCATTTACAAAAAGTTTGAGATATGCTTTATTTGGAGTAATCCAGTTGTAGGTTTGTGAAAATGATATATTAGAAATTGCAATAATAATTGCAATATAAATCAATATTTTGCGCATAATGTTATGGATTAATTTGATGCAGATTGAAAACTTTATTTAACTTACAAAGCTAAAATGACTAAATCAACACAATCTTTTTTTTTATAACAATAATTAAAATTGTAATAAAATTCATAAAGCATAGTGAATAGTTGTATTTATTTATAATTACTGATATTTCATTCAAAACTATTACGTTTTTCAGTTCATTTCGGTTTTTAGAACTAAAATGTAAATAATGTCAGATTTTAGAAAATATTTGAATTATAAGTTACAATAAGTATAAAAAGTTACAAAAAGTTACAATAAGTTACAAAAGGATAGTTAAAGTTATTGCAATAGTAAATTAATTGCATTATTTTACAAATTGCACAAGGAGTCGTAGTTCAGTTGGTTAGAACGCCTGACTGTCACTCAGGAGGTCGCGAGTTCGAGTCTCGTCGATTCCGCAACAATTAGCCCTTTAAGTATAACAACTTTGAGGGCTTTTTTATTTACTATCAATAGTTAATAGTCAATATCTCGGTAGGTTCTGGGTAGGAATTCCTTTAGATTATCCTCTATGATCTTATCAATTTCGTGGAGTATGTACGTATAAACTCTTGTGTCTTTTTTTTAATGTCTACCTCTAAAAGTATTTCAAACTCCGTTAAGTTTTTCTTCTAAGTTTTTCATATCATAGATACATTATAAGTAGTAGATGGATGAGTATATAGTTCAGGTATATTATTTGTTAATTTCAAATATTCTCTCCTATACATTTCCCAATATTTCTCCTTATTATTTCTAATATCACCATGAATTTCAAGTTTACCTTTATCAATTAATGAATTCCACTCATGCTCCTCATAATAATTTTCATGGTTTTTACATTTCTCATTACTACAATAATATTCATAGTTGCTTGATCTAATTTTACCAAGTCGTCTTACATAGGTGTGATTACATTTGTAACATAAGTAATCTCTACCGATAGTTAAGTCACTAATAAAGTCAGAAGCTGATGGCATTCCTGCATCAGGATACCAGCGTCTCGTAACTGAAAGTGAAATAAGAACTCTATCTATTTTATATGGCTCTATCTCAATAGTGTAAGTTAAATGCCTTAAAGGAGGATTTGAAACATTATTTTTTTTTCCATTTGTCTTTTCTGGTTTCTTCAATAATTCCATTAAATCAAATCTTGTCCATTGTATCTGAACCCATACGGGAATTAAGATCGCAAATCCAATTAATCCGTAAATTAGTCTTTCATAGTTAATATTTTTTTCTTCATTAGTTATAAATTGTGTTGTGAGTAATGAACCAATAATGAGAATTATATAAATTCCGAAATGTGCCTTTGGTATTATTTTTAATATTCTAAAGTATTCTTTCCACATTAATAAAAAATAGTAGAATTGATTTACAAATTTAATACAGTAAGGAATATAAAAATTTAATTGCTCCACCTTATATATAATTGTGTATTGTTATCCTCAGATATATTTGAATTTTTGTCAAATTTATATCCAGCAACATAAGTTACCTCTGAAGGATCAATAATTGACACAATATCCATTCCTCTATCAAATCCGGGATTATGGAATACTTTAGACCAATTAAAAGATAAATCTAAGTTAAATTTGGTTGTGATTATTTCTCCCGCAGAATCACCAGTCATATATAAATTATTATTTGCATCCATATATGTCCTAAACGGATAATTATCCGGAATTTGAGACCGACAAATATTTGTCAAAATACATAATGTAATAATTGTAAGTAAAAAAGTTTTCATTTCTTGCTCCTTTAATTTATTTTGTTAATAATAATTTTTTAGTTTCGATTAAATTTTGATTTACAAATAACGGGTATAAGTAAACTCCGCTTGGTAAATTCTTACCTGTAAACTCGAACATATACTCTCCTGAACTCTGTTTTACATTAACTATAGTTTCAATTTCCTTTCCGAGTATATCAAATACAACTAACTTTACATCACTTGTCTTATTTATATTATAAGAAATATTGGTATTAGGATTAAATGGATTCGGATAATTTTGAAATAATTGATAATCGTTTGAATTGCTAAAAGTAGTTTGGTTTTTAATAAATGTCATTCCTCCGTTAGTAGTTTTAAGCAATGTTCCAAAGTTACCGGCTATAAAACCTGTACTAGAGTCTGTAAAATATATTGATTTTAAAATATTATCTGTTATTGTAGTAAGTAAATTCCAGTTAAATCCACCATTTGTAGAGATTGCTATTGTTCCATCATCACCGCATACATATCCTGTGTTCTCGTTAATAAAATCAAGTGATCTGAAAGCCTTGCTTATTGTGCCAATATACCTTGTCCAGTTTATTCCTGAATTTGTTGAAATATAATATTCTGTACCACCGCTAACACTTACTGCGTTTGTTTGATTTGTAAATTTTATTTCAAATCCTCTTCCACCCGCTGCTCCAAATCCTACTTCTATCCAGTTTGCACCTGCATTAGATGTTCTTAGAATTCTATTAGTTGTTACAATTAAACCTATTTCAGAATTTAAAAAATCTAATGATCTTAATTCATTTGTTGTTCCGCTTATCTGCTCAACCCAGTTTACTCCTGCGTTTATAGTTTTCAATATTTTCCCCTGTATACCTATTACATATCCTGTATCAATACTCGTAAAGAATGTTTCATTCAACATTAATCCAAAATTACTATTCAATCTATTCCAATTATCACCCCCATTCGTCGTCTTCAAAATTATTCCTGTATCACCGCAGACATAACCTGTATTTGAGTTTAGAAAGAAAAGTCCGTTGAGTTGCTTTCTTACACCGCTGTTTTGTGTCAGCCAGTTTGTTCCGGCATTCGTTGTCTTTTGTATTATGCCGTCAAAGCCAACGCAATATCCCGTATTATCATCTGTGAAAAAATTCTTAGTCAGAT
>Ga0105049_10005864_pt1 | contig 14311 bp, 8 predicted proteins | sample MAT06_FD_78087 | JGI IMG/M metagenome (GOLD analysis project Ga0105049, IMG submission 78087) | Freshwater microbial communities from Lake Fryxell liftoff mats and glacier meltwater in Antarctica - MAT-06 | ecosystem: Environmental > Aquatic > Freshwater > Ice > Liftoff microbial mat | place...
AGTGATTGTTTTGCCCAATTTCTGTAGAAATTTTAGCGATTTGAAAAATAGGGTGCAAAACTAGGAAAATTCCTTTACAAAAACTCCCTGCACAGCAAAAGAAATTTGGAATGATTTTTAATAGTATATTTGTCGAACGATTAAACGAATTCAAACCATGATTCAGGTTTCAGATAAAGCAAAAGAGAAAATACTGGAAATCAAGCACTCTGAGAACAGAGGAGAGAATTTCCACGTTCGGGTTGGTGTGAAAGGAGGCGGCTGTTCCGGTCTGATGTATGACTTAACATTTGATGAAGAACTTCAGGCAACTGACAAAATGATCGAAGATCACGGCATTAAACTGGTTGTAGATAAAAAATCAGTTTTATATCTGGCAGGAACTACCCTCGATTTTTCAGATGGATTAAATGGCAAAGGATTTCAATTTGTCAATCCAAATGCAAGCCGGACCTGCGGATGCGGAGAAAGCTTCAGTGTTTAAAAGGGATAATACGAATACGATGTCATAAATAGAAGCTCTGGCCTTAAAACCAGGGCTTCTTTGTTTAAAGACTTCCGGAAGGATTATCAGAGTTCTGATATCCGTTGATTTTGGATTCGCACTATATAAATAGGAATGTTGGAAACAACCACATGAGTAATCATCAAAAAACAAAAGGCTTGACATAAGTTCAAACATTCTTATTAGAGAATTCCCTTTGTTTTAACCCTGAATTTCAAACACTGGATTTCACCAATTCAATTTTTGCTACCCAACTGTAGACCAATACTTTCCAATGCAATCGGGTACAAGATCTATAGGTTTTGACGGATTTTTTTCTAGTTTTGCACCCTCTTAACACATAAATGAATACCAAAAAACTGATTAGCAAATACTTAGCCGCATTGTGGCTGGTGTCGCTGCTTGGTTTCCTTGGTCTTCAGATTGGGACAGAAATCACCCAAGGCAACCAAAAGTCAAAAAATAATCCGGAAGCCAAAGAATTTGTAATTCTGGCCACCCATCAGGGACAAGCCAGTGACTTTGCTCCCGACCACAAGTTGCTTCCTGCTTTTTTACTGCCTCAGTCCGATGTGTTTTGTGTTCGGGATAAAACCGGTCTTCTTTCCGGGTTTGTTTTTCACCCCCTTCTTAATGTAAATCTGATCCTCGCACTGAGGTCCAGTATTTCAATTAATGCACCCTAAAGGGAGACCAATTCCCTTCTTTTCCGCACAATACGTGCAATCTATTTTTAATCATTTATTTTCTTAAAAACGTATTTCTCAATGAGAAACAAAACATTATTAATTGTCCTCACCGTCATAGTATCCTCACTTTGTGCATACTATTTGTCTTTCACTTATTTGTCACGAAGCATCGAAAAAGAAGCTGAAGAGTTTGCCACCAAAGACGGTGTGGTAAACCAGATGAAAAAAGCAGCATACCTCGATTCTTTGTGGGTTAATCCGGCCATCTCTATTTTTGGAAAAGACCTCACGTATAAAGATGTAAAAGAAAATGAAGTGAAGCTTGGTCTTGATCTGATGGGTGGAATGCACGTCACCATGGAAGTGGATGCCAGCGACATCCTTCGTGTTTTATCCGGAAACAACCAGGAGAAAGCATTCGTCGAAGCATTGGCAGAAGCCAGAGAATTACAGAAAACATCCCAGAGCACCTACCTGGATCTGTTTACCAAAGTTTTCAAAGAGAAAAACCCGGATAAATCTCTCGCTTCAATATTCAGCAATAAAAACAATTCAAGTCGAATCGATTTCTCGGCCGATGATGCAAAAGTTAAAACCTATCTGAACGAAGAAATTCAGTCAACCATTGACCGATCCTTTGAAATCCTTCGGACACGTATTGATAAATTCGGTGTTACGCAACCAAACATTCAGCAACTCAAAGGTACAAACCGTATACAAATTGAACTTCCAGGAATTTCAGATGCGGCAAGAGCCCGTAAAATCCTTCAAAGCGTAGCCAAACTTGAATTCTTCGAAGTTTGGGAGGCTAATGAATTTAAACCCTATTTTTCGGCTTTAAATGATTTCCTTGCAAAAGAAGAAGCTGCAAATAAAGGGGTTAAGTCAACCAGTTCAGCCGATTTATTTGGGGCAGATTCAACTTCAAAAGCCGGAGACAATTCCACTTCTGCTCAATCAACCACAGATTCTGCCAGTACCGATACCGGCGCTGCGGCTCTTGCCAAAGAACTGGAAGGTAAAAACGATACCGGTTCTGTTGAAAAAGACAGTTTGAACAGCAAACAAAGCACTACGTTGGCTGCACTGTTCAAGCCTGTGTATGGTGGAGTGGGTGCCAGTATAAAAGATACGGCTAAAGTGAATCGCCTTTTGGCCCGAAACGAGATCCGAAGTTTGTTTCCAAACAATATGAAGTATCTCTGGGGAGTGAAGCCGGAAAAAACAACCGATACTAAAGTGAAAGAGCAGGATGCTGTGCTTACACTGTATTTTGTAAAGAAAGGTCGTGACAACCAGGCTCCATTAGAAGGATCTGTGATTACCGATGCCCGTCAGGATTTTGATGAAAGAGGGCAGCCGGAAGTAACTATGTCAATGAACTCGGAAGGAGCAAGACTCTGGAAAAGGCTTACTGCTGCCAATATTGGTCGAAGAATTGCAATTGCTCTTGATAATTATGTGTATTCTGCACCCAACGTGCGGAATGAAATTCCAAACGGAAACTCTTCCATCTCAGGTAGTTTCAATATTGATGAAGCGAAAGATCTTGCTAACATTCTGAAAGCAGGTAAGCTTCCGGTTCCAACAAGGATTGTAGAGGAAGAAGTTGTAGGACCAACATTAGGAAAAGAATCCATCAACCAGGGTTTGTTTTCCATCATTGCGGGTTTCATTACGATCATCATTTTCATGATTGCGTATTACAACAATTCAGGAATTGTGGCTGACATTGCTGTGTTGCTCAACGTTTTCCTTGTTGTAGGGATGCTGGTTCCGGTTCAAGCGGTTCTTACCTTACCCGGTATAGCAGGTATAGTTTTAACCGTGGGTATGGCGGTAGATGCAAACGTACTGATCAACGAACGGATCCGGGATGAAATCAGACAGGGAGTACCACTTAAAGAAGCCGTATCGAAAGGATATACTGCTGCTTCCACTTCCATCTGGGATGCCAACCTCACAACCGTTTTGGCTGGTTTTGTACTCTTGTTTTTTGGTTCAGGTCCGGTTCAGGGTTTTGCAACAACCTTGATCATTGGTATTTTCACTTCCTTATTTACTTCGGTTTATTTAACCCGGATTATCATTGAAAGCCGGATAAATAACGGGGGAACATTCTCTTTCTCAACCGCTTTAAGCAAAGATCTCTTCAAAAACGTGAACTTTGACTTCGTTTCTAAACGAAAAATAGCCTATGTATTTTCTTCTGTTGTGATTGGCGCCGGGATTATTTTCATTGCCATCACTGGTTTAAATTATGGCGTTGATTTCAAAGGAGGCTGGAAATATGTGGTAAAGTTTGATAAGGAAGTAAAAACCGATGACGTAAGAGCGGCTCTGGAAAAACCATTATCAGGATTTCCTGAAGTAAAAACATTTGGCTCTTCAGATAAAGTTCAGATCACTACTTCGTTTATGATTGATGATTTGGGAGAGGATGCTGCAGCGAAAGTGCAAGGCAAGGTTGAAGAAGGTTTGAAATCATTTTCCGCAGGTAAATATGAAATTCTTTCAACCGCCAAAGTTGGACCAACCGTAGCCAACGATATTAAAGTTAACTCAACCATTGCTGTTGTTATCGCATTGGTGTTGATTTTTGCATTCATCGTGCTTCGTTTCCAAAAAATCGGATACGCTATGGGTGCCACGCTTGCTCTCTTTCATGATGCGTTGATGGTATTGATATTTTATTCGGTTTGCAGGTATTTTCTTCCTTTCTCATTGGAAATTGACCAGAACTTCATCGCCGCTATCCTTACCATTGTCGGTTACTCAGTGAACGATACAGTGGTAATTTTTGACAGGGTGCGGGAGTTCTTTAAAGACTCTGCCCTGGAAGCAGATCCCAAAACTGTAATTAATCAGGCATTAAACGATACTTTTTCAAGGACAGTTGTTACTGCATCTACCGTGTTCTTTGTTGTTCTCATCCTTTTATTATTTGGCGGAGAAACCATCCGTGGTCTGAGTTTTGCCTTGTTAATCGGGGTAATTTCCGGTACCTATTCCACCATCTACATTGCGATCCCATTCGTAATTGATGCACCGGGTGCCAAAAAGAAATTAGCTGAATAAGTTAGAATCGAATTCTTCAAAAAGTCCCTGCCTTAGGTGGGGACTTTTGTTTATTAGGCTTTCCGAAATTGTCCTATTTTAAAACAGAAAAGTAAATGAGATTGACTATGTTGAAAGTACATGGATAACTGAGGTATCCATTGAGTTTGGTTCTTAAAGTTGAATTCGACCAGGACAGTTTTAAAGTTCAATAATCGATTCCTGAAAAAAAACAAAAATTCTCTCCCGTTTCATTCATGGGAGATCATAAATACAAACAAAAAAGCCACGAACGAGTCGTGGCTTTTTTGTTTTCAAACGATGTAAAATCAGTATTTAACAGAGAATGAATCATTAATCAAATCAACCACAACGCTTTTCACCGGGCACGAAGGAGCGGGCTGACCAGACCCAACCGGATCAAAATGAGGCAAAGCACCAATGAAAGAATAATTCTCAGAAACAACGCCATTTGCTTTCACTTCCGGAAAGCCATGAAAAATCACTTTCGCCTTTCTGAATTTGCTTCCAAATGAGCCATCGACCTTTCCAAAACTCACTTGCTTTCTGGCAGGCTCAACTACGATCGATCTTTTATGAAAGCTTCCTGTCTCATATTGGTATGATTCGCCATCATCTTCATAGTAGGTGGTTGGAATGGATTTCTTTCCATTATATACGTGAACCAAAAGTGTATCCGTTGGCTTTTCGCCGGTGTGGTTTACCTGGGATTGCATAAGAATAATGGATCCACCTTTTGCGAAAACAGGCAGTTTTTCAATCGGACAATCAACCACTTCATCCTTACCGCCCTGATAAAACTGATCGTTGTACAAACTATACCAGCCATCTGCATCTGGTAATAAAATTCGCGTCATATCTTTGGTGCTTTCCACCGGACACACCATGATTGAAGGTCCGAAATAATATTGGTTCTGATATTTGCCATCATAAATCATGGCATTAGTTGTGTGGTTGATTGCAAGAGAGCGATTGATTGGCATTCCGGTTCGGCTCGCTTCCGCAAAAGCAGAATAGATATAAGGCAACAGTTTATAGCGAAGAGAAATGTAGTTTTTGTTGATCGCTTCGATCTTTTCCCCATAACTCCATGGATCCGATTCTTTGCTGTCTACAGCCGAGTGAATTCGGAAAAATGGTGAAAAAGCGCCGATGGAAACCCAACGACCAAATAATTCTTTGGATGGTCCACCTGTAAAACCACCGACATCCATGCCTGTAAACGGAACACCCGTCAATCCCATACTGTTTAGCAACCGAACTCCTGCAAGCATGTGTTCATCGCTGGAAACATTATCACCCGTCCATACAGCCGAATACCGTTGAATTCCACTATAACCTGCTCTGGTGAGAATGAATGGCCTTTTATTACCAAGTAATTTTCTTGTTCCTTCATAGGTGGATTTCACCATTTGCAAACCATATAAATTGTGCCCTTTCCGGTGACTTGCCTTTTTTCCTTCAAAATGAAATTCAACCAGATCAGGAAAGCGCTGTCCCCAGGTAGCGGGTTCATTCATATCGTTCCAAAAACCTTCCACCCCACTGGCTACCAGATCTTTAAACTTAAAACCCCACCATTCCCTTGCTTTGTAATTTGTAAAATCGGGAAAATGACACCAACCCGGCCATACTTGTCCGGTATAATTGGTTCCATCTGGGTATTTCAAAAAGATGTTCTCTTTTACGCCATCTTCATAAGCAGCATATCCTTTTTCCACTTTCACTCCCGGATCAATGATGATAACGGTATGAAATCCAAGGGATTTTAGCTGGTCATTCATACTTTTCGGATTTGGGAAACGCTCTTTATCCCAGGTAAATAATTTGTATTTATCCATGTAGTGGATATCCAATACAATGGCATCAGCTGGAATTCCCTTATCCCGAAATGTTTTTGCTACGGTAAGCACTTCCTTATCCGGATAGTAGCTGTATCGACATTGTTGAAGACCCAACCCCCAAAGCGGGGGCATTGGAATCCTGCCGGTTAACCAGGTATAGGATTCAATGATTTTTGTAACGGACGAATGCGCAAACAAATAGTAATTCATTTCCCCCCCTTCGATTGTAAAACTTGAAAACCGGTCGTTGGATGCACCAAAATTGAAATGCGATTTGTACGAATTATCCATAAAAATCCCGTAAACCACTTCCGCATGCTGCCCAATGTAAAAAGGAAGCGTTTGGTAAATTGGATCTGCTCCTGCCGGATAAGCGAAATAATCGGTATTCCAGTTAGTATAGCCTTCCCCTTTCCGGTTTAATGGCCCCGTTTTTTCGCCTAATCCAATAAATCGTTCATTGGCCTGCATTTTCTTGTAGGTAGTGGCTTGCTCTCCATTCCAACCAGTTCCGAAAGCGGGCTCATCTTCATTAAGCAACCTTCCTTTGTGGTCAAAAAGCCGGACCCTGAATGGAGATTTGGTTATTTCCAATCGGGCAGAATCAGTTTTTAAGTTGGCTGTTGCGCCATCAGCAAATTCAAACTTCACTTCGGATGGCTGTGAAATAACGGCATAACTTTGATCGTCAAATCCGGTGGCTTTTGAAAAATGTACCCGGATAATGGTTGGACTGTACACCGTAATTCGAACTTTTGCGTTTGACAGAAGGACCGATAATCCATCTTTTTCCTTTGTGATGCTGCTCACATTGCCAACGGATTCATACAATTGGGCAAAACAGGCTACCGGAAACAGGGCGAGCAAAATTACAACTCGCTGAAAAACAAGATAAAATTTCATGATTAATTGGTTACTAAGAGGTCGGCAAATTGCCTTTTTTTGGATAATCCATAAAAAAAGTATGCATTCCTTTATAAAATTGAACCAAGAGAAGGATCAGTTGCCCAATTCGAATGGATGCAATGAATTCTCTATAATCAACATCTATTCAACTCCTTTTGAATAAAATTTTGATGATTTCGTCTAAAACCAGACAAATATGATAGACTAAAATCGGACTTAAATAGCTGACTATCAAACACGAGATTGTTCATTGACTTAAATCAATTTTATTGTGTTTTGGTACTCTGAAAGATTCATATTTACCTTGCAGCATAATTAGCCAATTAATCTTTTCTAGTACTTTTTAATAATACCGTTACATCATGCTTAAACCAAGTTCAAATTTACCAATTTTGAGTCCCGCGTTTTTACGATTTCCGCACTAAAAATCTATACCCGATTATTTAAATTTTAATTCTCATTTATGAAAAAAATGTATGCAAAAATTTTTGCCATGCTTGCTTTGGTATTTTCCTTAATAAGCATTGCAGGAGCTCAGGATTTGGAAATAACCGGAAAAGTGACCGATGCAAAAGATGGTTCCGGTTTACCAGGAGTTAATATTCTCTTAGTAGGAACTACAACAGGAACTACTTCTGACATTAATGGAAGTTATAAAATTGTAGCCCCTAAAGGTTCTAAACTCGAATTCAGATTTCTTGGATTTGCCTCACAGGTTCGGGTAGCCGATGGAAGTGGCCCAATTGAAGTTGCGCTAGTGGAAGAAGTTAAAAATCTGAAGGAGGCTGTAGTAATCGGCTACGGACAGGTTAGAAAAAAGGATTTAACAGGATCTTTAACCGTTGTCACTTCAAAAGACTTCCAAACAGGAGTAAATACAACACCCGAAGCCTTAATTGCAGGAAAAGTAGCCGGGGTTTCTATAACAAATAATGGGGGTTCCCCTGGCTCCGGAAGTACAATTCGAATTCGGGGTGGTGCATCTTTGAATGCAAGCAATGACCCTCTTTTTATTATTGACGGTGTGCCAGTCGAAAGTGGTGGGGTAAGCGGCTCGCCGAATCCTCTGAGCCTGATTAACCCGAACGATATAGAAAGTTTTACTGTATTGAAAGATGCATCAGCCACTGCCATTTATGGCTCCAGGGCATCCAACGGGGTAATTATCATAACAACAAAAAAAGGAAATGTTAATCAATTAAGACCATCCCTAAGTTTTTCTTCCCAAAATTCAATTTCTCAGCCATATCGTTTTGTGGATGTTTTAAGTGGGGATGAATTTCGCCAAATGGTAAAAAAATATGGAACTCCGTCTCAAAAAGCTTTAGTTGATACCAACGGTAAGACGAACACAGACTGGCAAAAAGAAATTTATCAAATGGCCAGAACCCATGACAACAACCTTAGTTTATCAGGAAATCTGAAAATTAAAACAGGATTTAACCTTCCTTACAGAATTTCAGGGGGATACCTTTTTCAGGAGGGTATTTTGAAAAAGGACAGAATGGATAGGTTTTCTGCGGGTGTTAATCTAAGCCCTGTATTGTTAAATGGGGATTTGAAAGTAAATGTTAACTTTAAATATGCAAAAACGGCCAATACGTTCGCCAACCGGGGAGCGATCGGAAGTGCTGTCACCTTTGATCCAACTAAACCCGTTTTAGCAACGGATAGCGCTGGAAAAGGCCAATTTGGGGGGTATACTGAATGGTCAAATAGAAATGGACCTCTTTTACTGGCTCCAAAAAATCCGGTTGGCTTATTGAACAGCCGAAAAGATGAAAGCGATGTTAACCGGATCCTGACAAATATTCAGTTGGATTATGCCCTCCCATTTTTTAAAGACATTAGAGCAAATTTAAATCTTGGTACCGACAGATCAGAAGGAGAAGGAACCATTCAGGTTGATTCTATATTTGCTTCTGATTTTTTAAGGAAAGGGGTAAATAATTATTACAACCAGAAAAAACAAAACAACCTGCTTGAATTCTACCTCAACTACAATAAGGAAATAAGTTCTATAAAAAGCCGGATAGACATTGTTGCCGGGTATGGATATCAGGATTTCCTAACCACCAGCTTCAATTACGCCGATTTCCGATATAATGGGGATACCATTCCTAATTCAAAGCCAGTTTTCCCATTGGATAAACCGCAAAATCGTTTGATATCTTATTACGGAAGATTGAATTACGTTTTCAAAGAAAAATTTCTACTTACAGGAACTTTGCGAACAGATGGTTCATCCAGATTTAATAAAGATGTGCGTTGGGGTCTGTTCCCTTCAATTGCCGGGGCATACACCCTTTCAGAAGAATCCTTTATTAAAAAAATTAAGGCGATTAATCTCATAAAAGTTCGGGTTGGCTATGGACTAACTGGCCAACAGGATATTGGAAACAATTATGCCTACCTGCCTACCTATCAATTGACTAGTCCTACTGCGCAGTATCAGTTTGGAAATAATTTTTTCTATGGCTACAGGCCTTCGGCTTACGATCCCAGAATTAAGTGGGAATCTACTATTACAACCAATGCTGCATTGGATTTCAGTCTGTTTTCAGACAGGGTGTCCGGTAGTGTCGATTTTTATTTAAAAAAGACTGATAATTTATTGAATACCATTCCAACACCGGCAGGTGCTAATTTTAGTGACCAGGTTTTAACGAATGTGGGAAATATTGAAAACAGAGGAGTGGAAATCAACATCAATACCATTCCAATAAAAACTGAAAAATACTCATGGTCTTTTGGATTCAATGTTACTATGAACAGAAACAAAGTAACCAAACTTACAGCTGTTAAAGACACAAGCTATCCAGGAATCTATACGGGTGGAATAGAAGGAGGAGTTGGCTCAACCATCCAGATTCATTCGGTTGGAAATCCAACGAACTCCTTCCTGGTTTATCGCCAGGTCTATGAAAATGGCAAACCCGTGGAAGGCCAGTTTGAGGACCTGAATAAGGATGGAAGAATAAATGAAGATGACCAGTACCTCTATAAACAACCTGCTCCTTTAACTTTCTTTGGTGTAAGCACCCAATTTCAATATAAAAAATTAACCGTCGGAATGGTGTTGAGAGGGTCAATCGGGAATTACGTTTACAATAACATATATTCTGATAAAGGAAACAGGAATTATGCTTTCCTTCAAAATGGATACGTTTCGAATATATCTGCGAATTATAACGAGACAGATTTTTTAGGAAAGCCAGTAGGTGGTGCCTCTACCGATCAGGTAAGACTTTCGGATTACTATGTTCAAAATGCATCCTTTTTACGATTTGACAATCTTTTCTTTTCCTATAATTTCGGGGAAATAGCCAAGAATTTCAGCCTTGCAGCTAATTTTAACGTTCAGAATGCCTTTGTCATTTCAAAATACAAGGGCGTTGATCCGGAAATTTTTGGAGGAATAGATAATAATTTTTATCCAAGACCTCGTGTATTTTCCCTGGGAATTACTGCCAACTTCATGCCTTAACCATATTTAAAACATTATTAACATGAAAAAGAGTTTTCAAATTACTATTTGGGTCCTGATAGTGGGATCCGGACTTTTGGTCTCTTGTCACAAGGATCTGGATTTAACTCCGCTAAACGATGTGACTTCTGAAAAAGTTTACTCTACCCCAGCAGGATACAAGGAGGCTTTATCAAGAGTTTATAGTGCATATGCCACAACTGGAAATGCCGGACCTGCTGGTTCGCCAGACATCCCGGGTGGAGGTGATGAAGGATTCTCAGACTTTGTTCGGGGATTCTGGAATTTACAGGAACTGACTACTGATGAAGCGGTGGTAGCATGGGGAGATGCTGGTTTGCCTGATATTCACAACCTTTCATGGACATCCAATAACGGATTCATCAGGAGAATGTATGCCAGATGCTTTTTTCAAATTACACTTTGCAATGAGTTTATTCGTGAGTGTGCTGATGATCGCCTTTCCACAAGGGGCATTCCGTCCGAAGCAAAACCAGAAATTGAATATTACAAACAAGAAGCACGCTTCCTTCGGGCCTACCAATACTGGGTTTTAATTGACCTTTTTGGGTCTGTTCCCTTCACTACGGAAAAAGACCTTGTTGGAGCCAATCTACCCCGACAAGCCTCCAGAACTGAAATATACAATTACATTGAAAGTGAACTCCTTGACCTTCAGACAAAGCTTAAGCCAGCAAAAGCTAATGAATATGGAAGAGTAGATGCCGCAGCAGCACAAGCCCTTCTTGCCCGTATATACCTGAATTCTGAAACTTATCTGGGAACCGGAAATTCAAAATACAACCAGGCGGTTGAATATGCAGGTAAAGTAATTAACGCAGGGTACTCCCTTGATGGCAACGATTACCAGCAAATGATGGGAGCAAATAATAACCAGGCACCAATCAGCAATGAATTTATTCTAACTGTAAACTACGATGGCTTGAAAACAAAAGGTTATGGTGGTACCCACTACTTTGCGCATGCCTCTCTCGGCGGAGATATGAATGCGAGACTTTATGGTCTGAATGGAGGATGGGCAGGTTTAAGGACAACCAAAAATCTTCCTCTTTTGTTTCCTGATACCGGAAAAAACGGGGATAATGGGGTGGATAGAAGAGCCATGTTTTATACCAGCAAACAATCTCTCGAAATAACTAATGTCAGCACTTTTACAGAAGGATACGCCGTAACTAAATATCGAAATGTTATCTTGTCTGCACTAGGAAGCCCTGATTTGATAAGTTACACAACCGATAGTATCATTATTGAGTTGCCAAACCATACCCAAGTCAAAGGTGGATTTTTTAAACTTGAAAATGCAGTTCCAAATCAATTGAATGGAAGCTATGATATAGGATTTGTTTCCGGATCTATTTTTAAAGCAAAGCTTATGAAAAGATTCCCCTCTTCCGGAAATGCAGTAACGTTTGGAAAAGTAAGCAAAATATTGAAAGGAAATGACCCTGATCAAGCTTTTGTCGATATTGACTACCCCCTTTTCAGACTCGCAGAAATGTACCTCATTTATGCAGAGGCTACCCTTAGAGGTGGTTCTGGAGATCAGGGTACTGCCACCGGATACATCAATAAACTGAGGGATCGGGCATACGGAAATGCTTCCGGAAATATCAATCCGAGCGATTTAAGCCTTGACTTTATTCTGGATGAAAGAGCGAGAGAATTGTATTGGGAGGGCCATAGAAGGACAGACCTCATACGTTATAGTCGCTTTGTGGAAGGAACGTATCTTTGGCCCTGGAAAGGGGGAGTAGCAGTTGGTACCGCCGTTTCTGAATTCAGGAAGCTATTTCCAATTCCGGTATCTGACCTTACCGCAAACCCAAAACTTAAACAAAATCCTGGCTATTAAATCACTTTGTTATGAGAAAGAATATTATTGATCTTCTTATGTTTACCCTTACGGTGGCATTAATTTCTTGTGAAGACAAAAATAAAACGGAAAACAACCCTTTATCGGGCCCATCTCTTAAATTCGACTCGACCGGAAGTGTAAGAGCAGGATCCGTTACATTGTATGGTACCATTACCAATTCCGGAGGACTGCTGGTTGCCGGAAAAGGCGTGGTCTATTCCGATACAACGGAAATTCCTACGTTTAAACAACTTTCCAAAGCAGCCACAGGTGAAGGAACGGGAGTTTTTAATACGCCAATTACCGGCTTGAAACCAAGAACCAATTACAAAATCAGATTGTTTGCACGGAATTTCAAGGACACTACTTATTCTGAAGTAATTTATTTTATTTCTGCTCCACTGGTAGCCAAAGTTTCCGCAGCCACTCTTGATTCTCTCGGAAGTGATTTGGTTAAGGTTTCCTCAAATCTAACCGACAACAGCTTAGAAATGATCTTCGATAAAGGATTCGTATACGGAACGGCTGCAAGTCCAAATATTGTTTCAGGCCAAAAAATTGTGGTTGATACAGATTCCACTGAAAAAGCATTTTCAGGGACTATTCAGAATTTAACTCCAAACAAGCAATACTTCATCCGGCCATTTGTCAGAAACAGAGGTGGAGTTGGGTATGGAACTCAGTTAATCATTACCACAAAGCCTTAGAAGCATTTAATTTAAATCGGGAAGGATGGTAGCGATTATTTCGCTACCGCTCCTTTCTTGCAACACTGGGTACTTGTCTGTTACTGGCCGATTTGTTAGGATTGTATAAATCCAATCTGTCTTTTTTCGACGTAGATCAGGGCAAGACCAAGTGCTGGAGACATGTGTAAGCTCTGTTTAAGCCACGACTCAAATCCAACCTGCCAACTGATCATAAGTCAATGGCTTATCTCCAGGAATACCCAATTGTGAAACCTCCGGAATTTCTGTCCAGTTTCCTCCATGGGAGACCAAAAAAGCAAATAACTCCTTTTGATCTTTTTCTTCATTTGGATAGTTCCCAATCAATCTCATTGACTAAAAATAGACCTTAGGTTCTGAATATAAAAATCAATAGCAGGTAATTTTCCAATGTTTCAGCTTTTATTATTTTCTGAAAGGAAAACCGGACTGCAAATAATGCGGACTGTTTGCGACTTTGAAGGACTTACAATCCGTAACCCATTTTTAACAAGAAGGAGAATCTGAAGTGTTTGGTTGAAATTGCCTTTATTTGAAATGTTTTGAAAAGCGATAAAGTAGCCAGAATCAAGACGGAGCCTTTTCGACCATTGGTTTTTATACTGAGATTTTAAAAATTGTTATTTGCCATCGTTCGTAAACGCGTTCTATAAAAGATATGGTACTAATTCGCAACAGTTGGTTAATCTTTCGTACCATTGCAAGAGTAACGGTGGAGACCAGAAACCACTCTGTAAAAAACGGGACATGACCGAAAGGCCGAAGGACTAGGTAAAAATCAATAAGAAAATGTTAAACAGATTTAGCTTAACAGACAAACTGCTTTTTTTAGCTGCAATGCTCTCACTTATTTATTCTGAAGTTTTATTTTTTAATGGTCATCACGATCAAGCAATTTTTGTTGGACTTTGGGTTCCGTCAATCCTGGGTTTCGGGATTTATTTAAACCTTGTAAAAAACAATAAAAATGGTTGAGTTTTTACCCTATTTTGCTGGAATAGTAACGGTGTTATTCGGTGTTGCATTTGCCTACGCACGAACAGAGTTTAGCAAAAAAGACTTCAATAAATAATATATAAACATACTGATCTTTTCCATTGCATTCGGGAAACGCACAGTAGGATTAATGATTCTGGACCACCTTTTAACTATAACCACATTCGGAAAGAGTTTGGTTGAAGTTACCTTTATTTGAAGC
>Ga0105049_10005865_pt1 | contig 14311 bp, 8 predicted proteins | sample MAT06_FD_78087 | JGI IMG/M metagenome (GOLD analysis project Ga0105049, IMG submission 78087) | Freshwater microbial communities from Lake Fryxell liftoff mats and glacier meltwater in Antarctica - MAT-06 | ecosystem: Environmental > Aquatic > Freshwater > Ice > Liftoff microbial mat | place...
ACGCCACCGCGACCGCCCCGCCCGCACTCAAAGCCACGCTCAACCTACCCGATGACCAAATTGGCAAATGGATCAAACCGCGGGATTTTGGCGCCGTCTCCGATGTCTGCGTGGCGGGGGAGAACCTGCTGATCCGACGCCGAGAAGGGCAAGGGGCTGGCCCGGACGAGTTCTATCAATTGTACGACCGGAAGACGGCTCGCCTGGTCCAGACGGTGCGGGCCGATTTCGTCCACCTTCAGGTCTCTTATCCATCGGAGGTGTGGACGGCCGGAACGTCGGTTCCTCTGCGAATCAAGCTGGAGACCCCGGGCGAACGCCTCGAACCGCATTGGCGAGTTTGGGCCTCGCCGTTCGGCTCCGGAGATTGGCGTGAACTGGCGTTTGACGGGAAAAACGTCTCGGTGCCGGCCGAGGGCACCGGCCTCTACCGCATTCGCGTTTCCGATGAACTCGATCCGTCACGCCCCAAATTCTCCGGGTACGGAGCGTTGGCCAAAGAGGACCTGGGCGTCGACGGCGTGGTTGAGATCCGGGCCGCCGGTGCGACGGGAACCCTGAGCCTGTGGACTCCGGCCGGCCGGACCGCCTATGGGCGGGGCGAGGACATCCCAGTCACCGTGCGACTACGCGCGCCGGGTCGAAGGGAGCGCCAGGCGGTGGTGCGACTGGTCACCGAAGATCGACGCACGACAGTCGCCGAATGGCCCGTGACCGTGGCCATCGAACAGGACGCGACCGTTCTCATACCCGCGGCGCTAACTCGCCTACTGAGCCTCGGGAAATATCGACTCACCGCCACCGCGGAGCGTTTGACGATCGCCGAGCAAACGCTGTCGATCGGACCTGGCATCGCGGAACCGTCGTTCCAAGTGATCGAGTATGGCGACTACAGCAGGGTCTCGCCGTCCCGACTCGACTTGTGGGATCTCGCCGACGGCACCCGTGATGCGTCCGGGCGGTTGCGCAAGCTGGGTGTCTCGTTGGGAATTGAACGGGATGGAATCGTGCTGCCGCCGTATCTCGCCGACTGGAACTATCGGCAAAAGAACCAGGTGCCCCCGTGGCAAGCGACGATCGATCGTTTGGCGTCGGATCCGAGTGCGGCCGCACCCGAGAAACTAGAGATCGCACCCAGCATTCAGCAGAGCATCGCATGGTGGAGCGCCCAGGGCATTCAGAAGATGTCGGTGCTCTTGAACAACGATGCCGGCATGCCGCTCGGCACCGGGTTCGACAAACGAACGCCGGAGGAACTGCGCGACGCCATCCACCGCGTGCACGACGCACTATTGTTGTATCCGGCGTTTCGCGGTTGGAGCTGGGGTGCGAACTGGTTCACGTTCAAAGGCCGCGGCGCGCTTGCGGGACGGACCAAGGCCGAACAAGAAGCGTATCGCGCGGCCCTGGAGGATGGGGCTGCGACCGGCCGGTGGAATCTGGTTCTCGACACAGTGTGCGACCTCCGGCTGAGCTGGGCGACCGACGGGATCAAGTGCTTCGAGAAGACGCTGGACGACGTCAAGAGGCCGGACCTGCGGACCGCGATGTCCGGTCCATTTCGAAGCGTGGAGACGTATCCGCCCGTCACGTTTGCCGACGTGGACGAGGTGGATCTGTATGTGCAGTGGGAACAGGTGCCCATGCCCTACTTCGCACCCTATGCCGTGGATTTCTACAAACGACCGGGTAAACGCGTGCTTTGTCATCCGGACATTGGCAACGAGAACGGCACGGGAGATCTGATCCTACCGAATGCGTTCGCGGCGATCATGCGGGGTTCGGGCAGCATGGGCTTCAAATATGGATGGGGCTACAAGCCGGTTGACGCTCGCACATCCCAGGGCGGCTGCCTGAGTCTGAACCGAGCGTTCCTGCCGCTGATGCAATCGCTCGGGGCCTGGCTGGCCACTCAGGAGAATCGCGACCCCGTGGCGATCGTGGCGTCGTCCCGAATGTTCAGGACCGACAAGTGGAAGGGTGATACGGGGCAGCATTTCGCCCGCATGTTTGAGGCCTGGCTCGCGTGTTTCCACGCCCATTATCCCGCCCGCATCGTCTTCAGCGAAGACTTGACCCCCGAGACCTTGAAACAACACAAGGTTGTGCTGATGGTGGGACAGTGGATGGAGCCAGAGCCAATTCTGGCAGAAGCGCTCAAAACTGCGGCGGCCGCCGGGGTGAAGGTGTTCTACGATGAAACCTGTCGCGCCGAGCTGATGAAAGGCTTTGCGCCATTAGAATTCGCGTTCGACCAACACGAGAAACTCAGTTGGCGGGCAGGGAGCGATTCAACCTTCTGGCGCATGCCCCAGACCCTTCTGAGCACCGCGGCCCTGCTTCAGGCCAAACTGGCGCCGGTCTGCGCGCCCGTCGCCCAAACGGACAATCCCGAGGTTTTGTTCACCGAGCGGGTAGCGGAACAGGGCCGGTATTTATTCGTGGTCAACAACACCACACCGGAGCTCGCGCCCGGAAATCTCTGGCGGATGACTCTAATCCTCAACACGCGGACCCCGGTGCAGGCCGCGGTGCGCTGGGACGTGCCCGCCTCGTCGACGGTGTACGAATTCTTCTCCCAAAAACTGGCTCAGCGACGGGACGGGGCTTTCATGGCTGATCTGCAGGTTCAGCCGTTTCGCCTTTTCGCGGCGTTGCCCGCGGCCATCCAGCGCTTGGCCCTGAGCGGCCCGGTCGGATGTACCGCCGGACAGCACATCGCCTGGAACTTGCAGGTTCAGGATGGGGCAGGCCACGCGATTGCCGCTGCCGTTCCCGTGACGGTACGTCTGATTGCCGCGGACGGAACGGTCCTGGCCCAGGTCAACGCCAGTTCCGGATCCCAGGGCGCCAGCGGCGAGCTTCTGGTACCTCTCGGCGTCGCTGCGGGCGACCTTTTCCTGGAAGCACAGGAGCGACTTTCCGGTCAGACGGCCCGGGTGGTCATACGCACGGAGGCTAGCCCGCTGCCCGTGCGAGAACCGAAGAGGTCGGTCGCCGCGGTGGCACCCGACCGCCCCTCCACCGAAGCGCGTACGTTCCAGGCGGCGCCCGAGGAACGCTTTGGCCCGCACCTGCGCGATGTCGCGGTGAGCAACGACGGCAAGACAGCTATCCTGAACGCTTTCAACTGGGATCAGAACGTCTACGGCGTGGATGTGGAGACCGGTGTGCTTCGTTTCCAACGTCGGCTAGGCAACTACTTCACCTTTTCGCCGCAGGCCGTGGCCGATGGATTCGCGGTCCAAGGGTTCGATTAACACCGGCGAAGGCTACCACCTGTACCGACTCAACACCGATGGCGTACCGGCACGTCGCTTTGCGCTCACAGGCTTTCCCTTGCGCCTGCCCGGCCGATTTCTGGCGACGATCGTCAACGATCGGATCAACAATTTCGCTGCTTCCCCCGACGGTTCTTGGATAGCTGCGGCCGGCGATCTCGGCCTGGCCGTGTGGGACCGTCGCGGCCAACTGCTCTGGTCGCGGGAGTGGTGGCCGACGGAACGTAAAGAGGTCCGCCTGCTGGCCGTCTCCGCGAGTTCATTGCTGGTGTTCGATCAAGGCGAACTGCAGGACACGAACCCGTTCACGGGCCAACTGAAAGGCGAGCCTTTGGATCTGGAGGAGGCCGGCAAGATCCTGGCCGTGTCCCAAAGCGGGGAGACGCTCTTCGTGGGCGGGGACGCCGATGATGGATGCATTCTGGCGGTGCGCGGCGGAAAAATACTGCGCCGCATTCCGATGAAGTGGAGTGAAATGGCACCCCTTCCCGACGGCAGCGGACTCGTGGTTACGCACCTGCGGGAATTGAGCTTCATTTCCCTGGAGACCGGACGCCAATGGATATTCCGCGGCGATGAGCATCTCCGTTCGCCCCGCGTCTCGGCGGACGGGAGCCGAGTGGCCGTCAGCAGCGATCTTGGAACTCTGTATGTCGTCTCTCTGGCGGGCACAAAACTGTTGGAACGCGACCTGGGCGTCCTCTGCGTGCCGGCCTGGTTGCCGGACGGCGATTTGCTATTGGGCACTTGGATGGGTGAAGTGTCGCGGATCGATGGGGAGTATCGACCCAAGTGGCGTACATTACTCCGCCCCGCCGCGACCGACCTTCGTGGTAAGATGCTGGCAGCGGAGACGACTCCCACAACCCGCGTGGATTGGGGCAACGCCGAGCCCACTCCCTTGCTCCTGACCGCCAATGTACTGACCGCGATCGGTATGAAAGACCTAAGGATATATATAAAACAGGGCTCGAACGCGGTACCGATTGGAAGAAAGGACGGCCCCAAGACCAGCCACGAGATTTTGTTTGACGGGCAAGCAACACCGCCGACCGAACCGCTGCTCGACTGGCGGTTCATCCCAGAGTTCATGAAGGGTGACCGGCAAGATGAGGGCGCCGTGACCCTAGAAATCGAAATCAAGCGCAAGCAGATCAAGGTCGAGGCCGTCACGCTCGCCGAGAACCCGCAACATCCTGAGTCCTGGTTGCGGGATTTCACGTTTGAAGTCTGGAATGATGAGCAACAGAAATGGATCAGCCAGACCAACTGCTTAAGCAACCAGGTCCTGCACACGCATCGCCTTCCTGCACCGGTGATCGGAAATCGTTTCCGCCTGAGTTTCAGCAAACGCCACTGCGGTAACGTGTGGCTCGGTGAGATCGCGTTCCATGGCGAGGACCTGGGCGTGGTGAAAACGCCGAAGGCCGTCAAACCGAAAGCCGACCCCAAAGACACCGGCAAACCCGCTGCCAAGAGGGCCAAAAAGGCGATAGACAGCAGAGAAAACAGCGATCCGGCGCCGAAGCCATCGGCCAAGCCTTGAAAGCCCTTCTGTAAACTCGCAAGGGACCGGCGGCGAATGATACGGGTGCTGGCCTCGACGATAGCCAGCGCGTCTCTACCGTGCGCTCGGCCAGAACACTTCAGTCAGAAACCGCGGAAGGGATGAGCATTGGGGAAAACCGGAACATAGGAAGACGAAGGAATCCTCATCCCCTTTAACCTCCGTGCTTTCGCCCCACCGATTCTTCACCCGCGTTTAATTCCTCGATCGATTCCGCTTCCTTGGTGCTCTCTGGGTCCCTTCACCGCTAACCCATACCCATCCCCTTTTTCCGCGGGGACCTTCCCCATCTTTGTCCTTATCTGCGGTGACCAAGAAGCCCCTTAGTTGCTCTTTTCCTTCACGGTTGTTTTCGCATCGGGCTGAGCGGTCGACGGACGGTGGGCAGCGCGGCCGTTCGGTTTGCTGGAGTCATAGGCCGGATTTGGGATGGGGAACTTAGCGCCGACTTCTTCCTGCCACGCATGCAGTTCTTTTCGCAGACGTTCGACGAGGGCGGGTTCCCGCGCGGCGAGATCATTTTGTTCGCCAAGATCCGCCGCGAGATTGAAGAGTTCAACCCGATTGTCCTCGTGCCACTCGATCAACTTCCAATCACCCCGACGAATCGCTGCGCCCGGAGCGCCGCCTTGATTACCATAGTGAGGGTAGTGCCAGAAAAGGGGGCGCTCCGGCACGTGTCCGCCGTGGAAAACGGGTAGCAAGCTCACGCCGTCCAGCACTTGTCCCACCCCCGCTGAGGTCCCAGCAACCTCCAGAAGAGTGGCGAAAATATCCGGGCTACTTAGCGGATCGGAGACAACGGAACCGGCGCGGACAACCGTTGGCCAGCGGACCAGGAAGGGCTCACGAATGCCACCTTCATACAACCAGCCCTTGCCGCCGCGCAGGGGCAAATTCGACGTGGGCCAACCTTCGCTGGTGGAGAGCCCCCCATTGTCACTCGTGAAGATAACCAAGGTATTTTGCGTAAGGCCGAGTTCGTCGAGCTTGGCCAACACTCGGCCAACGGCGCGATCCATCGCCTCCACCATGCCCGCGTACACTGCGTGTTCCTGGACGAGCCGGACGTCACGCTCGCCTTCACGGCCCCACTTTTCCTGGAGCCCCAGACGCTGACGTTTGGCTTCGTATTTTTCGGGGAGATCGGCGCGCGCCATCAGTGGTGTATGCACCGAATAAAATGAAAAGTAGGCAAAGAGGGGTCGCTCCCGATTCACCTCGATGAAACGGGCGGTTTCGGCGGCGAGACGATCGGGGAGATGTTCTCCCTCGGGTCCATCGGTCAGACGCGGATTGCCATAGGGGGAAAAATACTTTCGTCCACCATTGGGACCACCGCGGTCAAGGCCTCCCATGTTGACGTCGAATCCTTGGTTCTCTGGCCACCAGCCTTCGGGCCCAAGGTGCCATTTACCGGCGAAAAAGGTCGCGTAACCAGCGGCCTTCATGGCTTTGGCCAGCGTCGGGGCGGTCAGGCTAAGTCGGTCCGTGTACGGAGCGGGTAGGAAGCGCGTGTTTTGTTTCCATTTATCAGGCGTCAGCGGAGCGCCAATATAGTCAGTGATACCGGTGCGCTGGGGCCACTGGCCGGTCAGGAGGCTGGCGCGGGTGGGCGAGCATACGGGGCACGCAGCGTAGGCATCGGTGAAGCGAGCACCCTCCCGTGCCAGGCGATCAAGATTGGGGGTCTCATAGAATGTGCTGCCATAACTTCCAAGATCACGTTGGCCCAGATCGTCCGCGAGGAAGAAGACAATGTTGGGTTTGGGGGCTGTCCAGGCGCTACCACAGAGCAGCAGGAGCAGCAGGAAAGCGGGTTTCATTGCCAGAGTAGAAAATGGATATAATTCAACCGGGTACGGTGGGATTGAACCTAAAGTTCATCGGCTGACCCAGGAGTCTTCACGATTTACCAGCCGCCTGGCCAGCATTCCCCGACCCTCAGGCACTTGGCGAGCGAGCGCTCCGGCCACCGTTCATCGACCCGGTTTGGCGACAGACGCGAGATCAGCGGCCGTAGCGGCACGGTAATCGGCGAAGGCCCGGAAGTATTCAGCCAAGGCATCCACCGCCAGAATTTCAGCATCGAAGGCGGCCTGTTCCCGCAATTGCAACGCCAGGAGATCGGCGGCCCCACGGCGGAACCGTTCTTCCTCCCCGGCTTGAAGTTCGCGAGCTAGTCGAACATTGAGGCTGGCCTGCTGCGTCTGCTCGTGCGCGGCCGTCAGTGCGGAAAAGGCATCGCGCGTCTCGTTACGGATTCGATCCTGGGCCATGCGTTGTTCGTTGGCCACCTGTTCCAACTGTCCCTCGATCTCAGCCAATCGGCCTTTCGCTTCGCGGCGCTGGAGTGGAAATCGCAATTCCAGGCCGGCCTGGAGTTCGAAATCGGACTTATCTGAATAGATCTTTTCCCCGAAATCCTGACTCGCGAAGGCACCGGCATCCAGGTTGGGAAGCAATTGATTCCGGGCGAGACGGCGGTCGACGTCGAGCTTCTTGAACGCGAGTTCCAGTCGGATAATTTCGGGGCGACTCCGGACCGCGAGTTCGAGGTCGACGTCGAGCTGCGGTTCGACGGGGGCGGTGATTTCTGGAAAGACCAACGGCAACCGATCGCGTCGGGCCACGACTGGCTCGTCATCGGGTGTCCGGAGAAACAGCGAGAGAGCGAGCGCCGCCGCTTCAAAGCGTCGCCGTGCCTGCACCACGCCGATCTGTCGCGAGACCACCAGACGCTGGTTATCTGTGAGCACGATGCGGGGCAATAAGCCCGAAGCCACCTGATTGGTGAGCGCACTGGTGCGCTCATTGGCGATGCGGAACAAACCTTCAATCACGCGTAGCCGTTCACCGGCAGCCTGCCAGTTGTAGTAAGCCACGGTGCTCGCGCGGATGAAGTCGAGTTGTTGGCGTTGAATGAAGGGATCGGCCAGTTCCTTATCCAAACGCGCCTTGATCACGGCGGCCCGGCGCCGGTCGATCACCCCGTCACGCAGCAAAGGAACGCGCACTCCAAGGCGCACTTCACCGCCGCCTTCGGTGCGGTTGTTATAATAGTCCGGCAGAACGTCCCCGCGGGTGATCCGGTAGCCTCCGAAAACGGTACTACCCCAAATGCCCGTGAATTGCTCGAAGCCGGAGTCCACCGTCCCGCTTTCGTAATATCCAGCCGGAGTGCCGAACAGCCGGGTAAAAACATTGAAGTCAAACGTGCCCTGCGCGCTCTTCAGCCGACCCGCGGCTATATCACGTTCGATCAGCGCGGCCAAGAGCGGCGGATACTGATTAGTGACCGAAGCGAGCACTTCGCCGAGTTGCAGTGGGGGACGCGGGAGACCGTTAGTCTGGGCCAGGGCGTAGGACGATAGAAAGCACGCCAAGAGCAGTCCGCCGACGAGCTGCCAAAAATGCCACTGAGCACGGCGATTCATATCGGCCTCACTTTTAATCGCCACCGATCTCGGCGAGCGCATCCTCGGTCAGAGCGGGTGGGAACCCGTTTAACTGGCGCCAGACTTCGAACCAAAGCGGCACGCGCTGCAACAGCACCCAACCATTGGCTCGCACTCCTTGACGCAACCAGCGAGAGCCGGGCCAAGAAATGATCCGCGATTCGCCCGCGCTGTGTTGAATGACATCCGGCTTCTCCGCCACCAAAATCCGAAACTTTCCCTTGCCGTTACCGGTCGGGTCCACCAGCAGGACTTCGCCCCCAAATGTGCCGATCGCCGCGCTCGGCCAACCGATGAATTGAATGGCTGGCCAGCCTTCAAACTGCAGACGAACCGGGCTGCCCGGCCGGGTCATATTCCCTTGCGCATCCATCTCCCGCGCCTGCACCAGCGGCATATCGTTGCCATCCAGCAAAAGTTCGACCATGCGATTGTCGGTCTCCGGGATGACCGTGCATAAGGGCGAACCCGTACGCAAATAGGTGCCTTCGGTAGCCTGCACCCGGAACACAATCCCGTCGCGGGGGGCCGTGACGCGCTGCATTTGGGTCTGGCTGATCTGAATATCCATCGTGGTCAGTGACTGCCCGGCCGCCGCGAGGTCGGCTTTGGCGGAGTCGCGTTGGGCCAGGATACTATTAAGCGTGGTCCGTATATCCACCGAAGCGCGCTTGAGCTCCGCCTCGGATCGAACGAGTTCGGCCGCAGCGCGGTCACGTTCCAACGTCGCAAGTTCGAAATCGCGTTGGGAAGCCAGGCCGCGCTGATCTCCAAATAGAGCCTGGATCCGTTCGAACTGAAGCTGGGCGGTGGTCGCCGCATACCTGGAAGCATCGAGCCGCGTCTGCGCCGCCTCGACGGCGAGGGGCAAGGCTCGCTCCAATTCGCTCAACTGCGCGGCAAACGACTCGACCCGCTGCTGGGCCGCATCGCGTCGAGCCACGGCCGCCTCGCGTTGGATCCGCAGATTGGCGAGCAAGTTTGGATCATTATCCGCCAGATCAAAAAGCACTTCACCCTGTTTCACGGGCTGACCCTCCACAACATAGGAGCGCCGGACACGACCGGGCAGCGGAGCTTCGACCGTGATACTACGTTCCAGCGGGTTGTAAGCAACGACGCTACCGGCGCCCTGAATGAACTGCTGCCACGGCAGGAAAATCAGACCCAAAAGCAAGCCCACAAAAGCGCCGAACAGTAGCCGACTGAACCAGCGCAATCGGCCGGAGGATTGGGTCAACTCCAGCACTGACAAATGAGCGCGCTGATCGAGCAACGGCATCGCGGAAGAACCTATAAGCGCGGGAGCACGGCCGGATCGAAGGGAGGCAGGCGTGGCTGGGTTCATGGCGCAGCGGGAGGAATGAAGCCAACCGAAAGGCTGAGATGAGAAACGCCCAAATTAACAACTTCGTCGCAATGCTTCACCAAATCAGGGTCACGCGTGACCAGAACCAAGGTCCAAGGGTTCGAAGGTTCGAAGAGGTATTTTTCCAGTTCAGCGACCGTCTGCAGGTCAAGGCCCTCCAACAGTTCATCCAGCAACAGCAAGCGTGGCCGACCGATGATCGCGCGCGCCAGTACCAGGCGGATGCGCTGGGTGCTCGAAAGGGGTCGCCCCCCAGGTCTGAGCTGGGTGTCCAAACCGTCGGGAAACTTCAACACGGCTTGGATCAAGCCGACGCATTCAAGCGCGCGACGGACATCATCGAGGCTGACATCCGCCCGCCCGAGTCGGACGTTCTCGGCAATTGTTCCCTCGACGAACTCGACGCCGCGCACCAAAGCAACCTGCTGCCGGAGAGCGGCCAAATCCCAGTGTCGGAGATCGAGTCCATCGATCAATATCATGCCTTGCTGCGGAGGCCGCAGACCGTAAAGGAGATCAAGCAGCGTACTCGCGCCATAGCCAGCTGCACTGACAATGGCCACGCGTCCACCCGGGCGAAATCGCAAGGAGAGATCTTGGAGCAACGGGCGATTGGGATCATATCCAAACGTCAATTGCCGGAGTTCAACCTCGGCGGGACCGGAGCGTGGGGCAGGCACTTCGCCGTGTTCGCGCTCGATGGGTAAGTCCGCCAGATAGCCCAACTTGTCCACGGCCGCCATGGCATCATACCAACTCTCGAGATGCTTCCCGAACTTGGACACGGACGCCAGGATTGCGCCGACGATTAGCTCACTAGCCACCAACTGGCCGAGCGTCAATTCCCCGCCCAGTACCAACGCACCGCCAATGGTGAGCAACGCCGCACTCGCCAGCGCCTGCAGGGTCAATAAGCCGCAAATCTGGGGCAACAGCACCCGGAAATGCGCGCGCCGGGCCTCGAGATACTCACGCCCAAGCAGGTCAGCGCGTTGGAGTGCCAATTCCGCCGCACCGCGGTTCTTGAAGAGCAGCGGAAAGAGCGCGATTTGCTCCAGCCAACCGGCCACAGCGTGCTTGGCGTAAGACTCGCGAATACTCGTCCGGACGGCACCTCGCCCCATGATGAAGACAACAAAGGCCAGTCCCACGATAAGCACCAAATCGAAGGCCAGCAGGAAGGGATGGTAAAATCCGAGCACGAGCAGACCGATGAGTGCGGCCAGGATCACATTGATGCCCTCAAGGAGTAGGAGGGAACTCCCCTTCTGCACCGTGATGACCTCGAAAAACCGGTTCACCAACTCCGGGCCAAGAGTCTGCTCGAGCGCGACCGTTTCTGTGCGGGGGAGTCGATAGGCAAGATCTGCTGTAATCCGGAGAAAGATCCGGCGCTGGATAATCTCCATCACATAATGTTGCGCCCCGCGTAGTACGGCCAGCAGGGCCAGAAACGCAAACAACGCGACGGAAAGTACCAACAACGCCTGCACATAAACCCGTTGTTGACCGCCGAAAGCGATATTGTTGACCACGGCATCCACCGCCAACGGCGTTGCCAGTAACAAGACCCCATTGATGATGGAAAAGAGGACAATCACCACCACGTCTGCTCGCTCGGGCTTGAGCAACTCAAAAAAGCGGTGATGTGGCGCCGGGGTTCCTCCGCCCCGAGAATGGCTTGAAGAGGCCGTGTCGGCAGTCATGCTCAAAATGACGTCAGCGTCGGGAAAAGGGCGCGAGCTGGTGTTGGATTGTGACGCGTTGACATAGCCGCCTTTCGTTTAGCCTGGATCGTTTAAAAAGCAAATCTCAGCAATGCCTCATCGCGCTGCCGTGCCGGAGTTGAAAAGCACCCCGAAAATCGAGTTCAAGAGCAATCCTAGTCATGCGAATTCTCGAATTCCGGTTCAGTCGGGATCGAGACGCGAGCGGCCGTTAGGACGAAAGGCGACTGGCTTCAGGCCGTTGGCGGAAAAACCCAGAGCACCGGACGGCCCACGTTGCAATGCACGGCTCGCCCCAGCGGCGTCAAGGTAGCCCACGAGTAGTAAAGGTTACTTCGAGCGAGATTGCCGGGAATGAAGCCAGACTGAGGACTCTCCAGCGCGCGCATGCGCATTCCTTTTGAGGGAATCGGATAAAAGATTTTTTGCACTCCACTGTTTGAACTTCCGTCCTCGCCAACCAAGTTCGCAAAGTGGCTGATCCAAGGTCGAGGGTCAAGTCCAGAATCAGCGGCCGCACGATCGGAGGCGAAAACCACCTGGCCACTCCAGGCCGGTAGTATTAACAGGCTACCAAACGCCCAGAGCGTCATCCAACAGGCGTGTCCGAACAACGCCTCGGTGGGTGGGCGGCGGGCGAGTTCGAAGGCAGTTGAGCCAACCCAAGTCCCCAAAAGATTCCAACCCAAAACCAGGATAAACGCCCGACCGGGCAACCCCTTGGCGATTTGCCATTCGCGGCGCCGCACCTCCACAGCAAGTTCGGCTTTGGGCAACGTTTCCCACCAACGCGCCGGCAGAAGGCTCAGAGCCCGACGGTCCAATCCCACGATCCCACCCGTGAAGGCCGGATCGTCGACGGTGGCGACCCACCCCTGGGTCCCGTTGTCAGCGATCCTCAAATCCGTGCTCCCGGTCAGGATATGCAGGAGGGTTCGACGCCCCCAAGCCAGCCCGAACGAGGCCACAAGAACGGCGGGCCAAAATTGGAAACTGAACCGAAAACTCGCATAACTCAGCATCGCTACGCCGATTAACACCAGCGTGTGCCCGCCAACGCCGCGAAACCATCCTTGGAGGAAACCGGTCAGCGTCGGCCGAGGCTGGAGCCTCAGCCAGACGCCGCCTAAAAAATCAAACACGGCTTGGGCCGCCAGCGCCGCCCCGCTCATCAAGAACCCGAGCCGCCAGTCGAGGAAGCCCGCGTCCGACACGGCGAGCAAGTAGAGCCCACCGGAAGCCACCAGCACCCAGAAACCAACGTTGGTGATACCGAGCCACAGTCGGTTGCGAGTCAGCTTCAATTGCTCCGAAGTCATGCCGAGGATAACGGTCGAATACGAGGCCCTGAACGCCTCGGAGAGTGCAGTGAGTCAAAAAGCCCAGCAGTCTCCCGCGTCCTAAACCCTACGGGCCTACGTTGGCATCAATCAGCAACTTGTCTGAGAAACCTTGGCGGAGTCTCTGCGGTCCCTGAAGTTTGGCCTTCAAGGCAAGATCCGTCCTTTGATCTCACTCGTCGATCATCTCACTTGGCCGCTCGAAAAATTTGGTTGGCTGGCCGGCCAGTCTTACCGGCGATTCCTGGCCCTCCGACAAGGAGTGCGTCCCTTGGGTCCGCCCATTCTGATCAGCGCCACCCACCTTCCCTGCCCGATCTCGGAACGGCATTTTTCGGAGCGATCCCATTGACCTCGGGCCGGCTTTGTCCCACCCCTACGGCCTTTGATGGGCCGAAGCGTGGTCACCCGAGGGACAGAACGGTGCAAACAGTGTCAGTTCGCACCCCGCTGGTGCATCTGCGCCGGATTGCAGACGCTGGTCTGCCCGCTGCGCGTGGACCTGCTCATCCACCGGCGCGAGGCCTTTCGCCCCACTAGCACCAGCCGCCTGATCAGCCGGGTGATCCTGGCTTCTCACGGACACATCTTCAGCCCCGATACCCCTCTTGTTCGGGAACAAATTGTGCAACCGGATCGGACTCTCTGGATTCTGCATCCCGCCGGTGAACTACCCCCCGCCGACACCTCGGCTCATTCCCTCCAAGTCTTGTTGTTGGATGGCAATTGGCGGGAAGCGGCCAGCATGCGGAAGTCGGTCAAATCGTGGGGACGCCTCATCCGCCTGCCTCCGGGAACACCGAGTCGCTTTGAACTTCGCACCCAACACTCCGAGGATCGCTACTCAACGGTCGAGACCCTGTTTCTCCTGTTGGAAACCCTGGGACTTCCAAAGGCCGCCGCCTTACTCCGGGTTCAGTTCGAATTGCACGTCTACGCTGGATTACGGTCGCGCGGTTGCATCGACGAGGCCAACCGATTTCTCGCAGCCTCCGCGCTTCAGCAGTCCCTTCCTGCGGTCATCCACCATCTTCAGCAACGCCGCAGGTGTCCGTAGGTTCCGAGGGCTACTGACCAAGCCATTCAATCAACCCGGGCAATGCCAAGGGTGAGATTGGGTCGCGTGGCGTAAAGGGGTCATAAAGGGGTCTGTCCTCACTATTGACACAGATTGATGGTTTTGGCAACGTCGCGCCGTGCCACGAGCGTTGCGCATTGAATACGAAGGGGCGATTTACCACGTCCTGAATCGCGGGGATCGGCGTGAACCCATCTTCCGCGATGACGCCGACCGGAAGCGTTTCCTCGTAACCTTGGGCGAAGCTTGCGCCCAGACCGATTGGCAGGTCCATGCCCTTTGTCTGATGGGGAATCATTTTCATCTGGTGGTCGAGACGCCCAAAGGGAATCTGGTCGCGGGCATGAAGTGGTTTCTGGGCACCTACACGGCGCGGTTCAACCGGCGGCACAAGTTGTTCGGGCATTTGTTCAGCGGGCGCTACAAGGCGCTGGTGGTGGATGCGGCAGCGCCGGGCTACCTCCGCACGGTGTGCGAGTAGGTGCATTTGA
>Ga0105049_10005867_pt1 | contig 14305 bp, 8 predicted proteins | sample MAT06_FD_78087 | JGI IMG/M metagenome (GOLD analysis project Ga0105049, IMG submission 78087) | Freshwater microbial communities from Lake Fryxell liftoff mats and glacier meltwater in Antarctica - MAT-06 | ecosystem: Environmental > Aquatic > Freshwater > Ice > Liftoff microbial mat | place...
CAGCACAGTCGACTTAGCCAAGCGTCGCCAACAAGCGTTAATTGCTGCTATGCCACGCCGCGTTGTGGCACAAGATCGAAACGATGATTGGGGTGATATCGATGCTTCGAACAGTATGGGGAGCAGTCCGGGCTCGGGTTCAGAGTCTAGTTCTGGATTCTCCGTTGAGAATGGTTCGCCACAAAACTGGCAGCTTGTACAGGGAATGGCAAACTCTCAAGTCTCCGGCGCAATTCAAAAGAATGGTTTAGATTCCGCTCAGGCCACGTCGGGCAAACCTGGACAACCAAGCATGCAATCGCAACCGAGCATGCAATCGCAACCAACTCCCCAAAATGCCTTTAACGCCACGGGCACCGGTTTGCAAGGGCAATACAGCGTTGCAGGTGGCGGCAATGCGACGACTCCAATGGGTTTTCAACAGCCAGGCGTGGCCCAGGAATCCAATTCCAATGGCCAAAACAGCCAAGGCCAGGTCCAATTGGAAAACGGTTCTGTCGCCGCCGATAACAATATGAGAGACCAGGGGGTAAATGACCTGGGCTCCAAAACCGAATCGAGTAGCGCCAATGGCAATTCCTCGGCCAGCAGCGGCGAGCCATCCGCAACTGGCGCGACCGCTGGCGCGTCCACTGGTCCTTCCCAAGCGGGCTCCAACGCGATGAGCGGGTCGACCGCAAGCAATGGCGGAAGCTCGAAAGATGGAGCTGCTGGCAGCGATGCAGCCTCACCGCAGGGTTACAACCAATTCTCAGCAGGAAGCGCTAGCGGGGGCGGAGCAAGCAGTTTGTCCGGTTCCGCAAGCCAAGCACAGGCTTCCGCCGACCCTGCTGCAACTCCAAACGTTTCGCTATCGATGAATCAAAAGGCAGACTCGCAACCTCCCAAAGCAAAACACGTCCGACCGGAAGGGGATCTGAAACCGATCTCCGTCAGCGCGGGTCACGGATGGGCAGCATCGCGTGCCGAGGGCAAAGCAACTCCGGTTTCGCGTCCAGTCAATATCATTGCTCTCAAGGACAAGTGGCTTCTGCGTTCGGATGTCGATCCCAATGTCTTCGAAGCCAACATCACGATGGTGGATGGCCCGCAGCAAGCTGGCAACCAACTCGCGGTGGCCATCCGCAAGCGAGTGGATTCATGGGGGCTTTCGGTACCTGGAGGGTTTTGGTCTCCGACTCTGACCATCGAGGCCGCCAGCGACGCACAGCAGAGCGTCGCGCGATTGGAACGCCTGCTTGAGGGCAGCGGCGTCGAAATCAAAGTCGTGCCGCTTACTCTTCCAAAACGTCGCTAGGAATCCAATACGATGAGCAAACGACGCAACGAAGAAAACGCAATCGGCGAAGACGCGTTTCTGGATACTATCGCAAACTTGGTCGGTATCCTGATTATCCTGGTGGTCATCGTTGGTTCGCGAAGTTACGCAACCGCGAAAATTGCGGTGGAGCAAGAGATAAAAAGCAAAGTAGGTGAACTCGAATCCCCTCTCGGAAAATCCAAAAATCTAGATCAAGACCTTCAGAAGCAGTATGCCGAGCTTCGCAGCTACGATCTTGAAATCAACTATCGCGATGCCGAACGCATGGCGATACTCGACCGCGTCACGGTCGCTGAAAAACTCGTCGGGGAAGAGCTCGAGAACATCAACCAGTCGGCTCGAGAACGTATAGAAACAGAGCAGGAGATGAGCGAATTGGAAAAGCAACTTGCCAATCTGCTTCAGCAACAGGGAGACATACAGTCCATTGAGCAATCCACCGCAATCCTGCAACACCTACCAACGCCTATGGCCAAAACGGTGTTCGGACGAGAATTGCACGTCATGATGCGGGGCAATAAAACGGCAGTTATTCCTTGGGAACGCCTCATCAGCTTGCTCAAGAGTGAAGCAAGGCGATCTGCAGAACGCAATTCACAAAAGGATCGCTTTGTCAATCAACTCGGCCCGGTCGATGGCTTCTTGATGACCTATGGACTCAAGAGCCAGAGCGGCATCATGTCCGATGGTTCGTCCACTCGTTTGGCTCGTACCATCGAGTTGGAAAAATTCGAGTTAGAGCCGACCGCCGGCGTCATCTATGAAAGCGTCGCAGAAACCATGGCCGCAGGTGGACGCTTACGACTTGAGCTTGCGTCCTACACGGCACAGCACACCACTGTAACAGTTTGGGTGTATCCGGACAGCTTCAACGAATTTCGTATCCTAAAAGAGAAGTTGTTCACTGTAGGGTTTCTATGTGCGGCTAGGCCATTGCCATTTAATGTCCGAATCGGTGCATCGCCACGCGGATCTGCAAGCACGGCGCAGTAGCAAACCGACAAATTTCAGCAACATTTCTAGCGACTCAAACGCCCTTCGTGGCCAAGCCCGAAATTAGCGGAGAAGCTTTGGTTCCCATGAGCAAGCTCACGGGGGACCGGAGGCCGCCCCCTACGAGTTTACTCGTGGGAGCGAACGCTTCGTGGCTAAACCCGATGTTAGATGAGGCTTTCGCTCTGGGAATGCCTCCCGTGCCATCCGTAGCCAAGCGAGGCAGGAGCCTCGCCCCCTCTCCCTCCCATTTAAAACAGCGAGTAAGTAGATCGCAAATTGCCGCTCGCCTTAATGACTTGATACCGCTGTATTGACCAGCAGCTCAATCAACTCTTTGCATCTTGCCGAATCAAATTGTTGCGCCGTTTTTAAGATGTCCTTTTGAACTGACAAGACGCTTTGCTTTTGTGGCAACTGTAGATCCAAACGCAATAACTCGCGAAGTTCTTTTTGGCTCGATGACACGGATTCTTTTGTTAGATCGCCGCGTTCCACCAGTTCGTCAATGGCCACGCAGACCATCCAGGCTGTTTGCTTGGCAACCCAAAAATCGGTCAGGGAGTCTTTGCGGCTTGTGTTTAAGAAATCGAGCCACTGCACCACGTCCTTCTTCGACATCACTTGCTTTTCCATCTTGCGTCGATCCTGAAATCGATCGGCGAGTGATTGAAGGTGCTTGTCGCTCAATTGATTGAGCCGTTGTGCATCCCCAAACGGAACCGAATCAAATGACGCCAACATCTCCCGAGTAAGAGATGCGTGCATATCCTGGCTCGAAACGTGGATGTTTGGATAATCGAGCGTCAACCAGTTGGCCGGGAACGGACGCCCTGGGGTTCGCGATTGTAACCGAACTTGGGTACTGTTCTTCTTTAGCTCTTGATGGCATCCCATGCAATTGTAGATCGAGTAATCTCCCCAGGTTTCGGGCTTGGCTATTCCCTGGTGTATCAACTCGATTCCTAAATCGTTGGCGACAAGACCCCCAAGCATGCTCCGACGTGTTTTGTCGTAACTACCACGGATAGCAGATTGGATCTCATCGCTGTTGCCTGGAATATCGAAATGAGCGCGATTGTATTCCGCTTGATTCTCGAACGAGGGCTTTTCCTGTAGGGGCCTCCAATGCGGAGGCATGGCGTCGAGGAACACCTGGAGATCAAACGGTGGCAAGACTGGATGGCCAGCCGCATACATGTCATGCGATACAAATCGGTTCTCGTCGATGTTGCCTAGATGGCAGCTCAAACATACCTTGGCCGCGATCGACGGGGAACTCAAGTTCCGCATTCCGAGCTCCGCTTTTTCTTCGGGAGTTTTCGCGCGCCAACTCACTTGCTGATGGTGTTCGCGTTTGGTGTATTCCGAACCAGGACCATGACAAGATTCGCATTGAACACCAAATTGAATATTAAACTTGGAGTCCACCTTGGGTAATGGCTCTTCTGCATTCAAGCCCACATGGCATGTGAGACACATCTGCTCAAATTTACGTTTGCTTTCTTCCGGTTTCCAGTTCATTTTGGACGTGATGTTGATCGAAAGCTGGTTTGATTTTCGTTCGTCTTTCTCAAGTTCGGCTGGCGACAAGTCTTGTCGGACCAATTGGTAGGCATAAGCATGCTTGTCGCGTTCAAGCCACTCCTTGGCCTCGACCAATCGAACGAATCGGGTAACGCCCAGAGCGTTGTAGATGGGACTCGGAGCGCTGTGGCATGCAGCACATTCTTTCACACCAATGCTAGTGACTCCAGTTGGGAGCGTGGCGTGAGGGGCTGGATGGGTGGGTTCGGCGGCTGCGATGAACCTCGAGCTGAGAATGCCGAAAATGAAAGCGAGCAACGGTAAAATGACTTTTTGTCCACTCATCTACGATCATCGTTCTTCAGAGCAACGACGGCTAGTTGCAATGCTTCATTCCATTCGTCTAGTGAGGGTGAAGTCCCTCCGTTTTGTTGTCTCGGGAAATTTGGCATCATCAAGTCTTTTGGGAAGAGTAGTCCATTGCGAATGGTATTCATGGCACGTGCGAGGTGACCCGTAGCGCTTTTCGGATGAGTGGCCCAGGCCGCGGTGTAAGCCTCAGCAGCCACCTCCCACGACTTGTTTTGTCGAGTGTCGTCGAGACGCTGGATACTAACGGCGGTTTGGTTTTGCATCGACCAAGCAGGCAAAGTGGGTTTGCCATTCTCATTGATCGCGTTGAACAATTGTATTCTAAGCTGATGTGACTTTGCAGCAATTAATTTCGAATCTGGATTCGGTGATTGAAGCAGCTTTCGAAGACTATTTAACGAGACGACTAGTTCGGATTGGGTAGGCGAGGAAACTGCTGAAAACATTGCAAATCCATTTAAATTCCAGTCTCGGACGGGGGCACGTCCCCTGGTGACAAGTTCGCGATCGAGTTGGCTATTTGCTTTCGGAATTCCGCCCAGTTGGAAGTGGCAGCTGTTGCATTGGTAATTGGATAATTCTGGCCATGTCGAGACCGGTAGCGATTTGCAAGCTCGCGATTCGAGCAATTCCAGCTCTGCGTCCGCCATGGCAATCTTTCCTGCCAGCCATAGTTTTGAACGAAAGTTCGATTGATCTTGGTCTTTGTCTCGCCAGTGTTTTGGGTAGGCCTCATGGTAAACGGCCATATCAAAGTAGAGTGCAGGGTGCCCCGCAGCGATGATGTCATGGTTCATATCCCGGTCCTTACTCCCAACGTGGCATGACGCGCAGATTTTGGCACGCTGAACCAGAGGTCCCGAATCGGTTAGTCCAAGATTGGTTTTCGCGAATTTTGCGGATGCACTACCTTGATAGTGGCGGTCGTACCAGGGTTCGGCAGGACCGTGACAAGATTCGCAACCGACCCCTTCTGCGATGCGAGGTGAGAGTTGTTCGGCTGTAATGTTTGGGTCGGTGTTATGGCAAGCCAGGCAGTTTTGAAAACCTTCTGCGTTAGCGATCTTGCCGTCGAGCAGAATGCCAAGTTTTGTAAGGATCTTGACGGACGCTTCGGACGAAATGGTTTTCCACGACTGAGCGTGGGGGTCGCGTTCCAACCACAGAGGATACTCGGACCCACGTGGGGCCTCGGGTGACGATACGCCCGCTTTGGGGCCACCGTGGCAACTTGAGGTTGCGCACGAGGCGGCACCGCGAACACCGCGCGTCATACGGTGGATCGAGTCGACACCCCAACCGGATAAAATGGGATCGTCGGGCAAATTGGACGAAGAACTCGTATCCTTGGTGGACGATTGCCCTCTAGTTTGTTCAACTACGGCAAGCAAAAGAGCGAATGTAACGGCGGCGATCTTAAGATTGCGAAACAGTGCGATTTGTTTGGTCATTGTAGTTACCTCGAATCCTGACCAAAGTTACTTTCGTCCGTCAATTGAAAAGCAGTTTAGTTCCAATCCGTGGGACGGCAACTTTACCGTGGAGATTTCCTTCCGATCGTGTCACTAAACGTAATAGTCGCTAGAAACGGTTCCCGAGTCTATCAAACAACGGTCGAGGCGACGGTTGAAATTGGACGGAGGCAGGTCGGTGAACCCCAGGAACCGATCCTTTATCAAAACGCCAGCGGGCAATGGCGATTGATCATTGCGGAGCTCGAATTGAGAACAGTACCCCGCTCGCTTGTTCGGTTGGACCCGACTGGCGAAAACCAATGGCGCATCACCAATCTTCACAAGAGTGCCACGATTGCCGTCCCGGGATCTAAGTTGTTGGCCTGTGGCGAACACTCTCCAATCGAATTGCCCTCGACAATCCAGCTGCCTGACGGTTTTTCACTGACGCTGCAGTCAACGAAATTGCAACAGTCCATTGCTCGCGAGCCTTCGCAAACGAAGACGGGAGAGGGCTGGGATCAGAGTATCGGCGCTCTCGGGGTCACACCTTTTCGGTTTCCGACTCGCGATTCGACAGAAGGTCTTTTCACCTTGACACAATTGTCGATGCAGGGTGGTGGCACTGGCACCGAGAAGACCAAGACCGAGATGGAGGTCGTGCTGAATTGGCTGGAACAAGTCGCAGCGGCCATGCAACTACCGGTTTCGTCGGTCGATTTCTTTTCAGGCATCGCGCGAGCTGCAGCCACGATCATTGAGGTGGATCGGGCCGAAGTGATTTTATGGGACGGCAAGAAATGGGAGTTTGAGTCGTCTCGCCAATTTGTCAGTCCACGTGTCTCAGGTAGTTCGCTTCGAGCCCCTTCGGCCTCCCTGTTGAATCGGGTTCTCGAAACCAAGCAAATCGTCATTTATCCAAATCCCAACGAATCGAAAGACGAGTTTTCCTCCGATAGCGTACGACTGCTCCATACGGCGGTCGCCTGCCCGATCCTGGATATCGGCGAGCAGGGCAACGAAATTATCGGCGTTCTCTATGCCGACCGAGAATTGAATATGGGGCGGCAATTAGGGGTCGTCATGGAAGCGGAACAGAAGCTGATTGCCATCCTGGCAACCGCGATTGCGTCGAGCATCGCGAGAAGAAAACGAGAGACTCTTGTAACCAAATATCAACAGTTCTTCTCGCCGAAGGTGACCGAAGCGATCAGCCGCAACCCGGCATTGCTTGAGGGTGAGGACGTGAAGGTTACGGTTTTGTTTTGCGATATTCGTGGTTTTAGCCTGACGACGGATTTGATCGGCCCTCAAGCGGCGATGAAATGGATCGGCGATACGCTCAGCGAACTATCGGCATTTGTTTTGAAATCGGACGGTGTTTTGGTCGACTACGTGGGTGACGAAATGTTTGCCATGTGGGGAGCACCGGAGAGTGCACCAGACGACGCCCTAAGAAGCGTATTGGCCGCGCGTGAAATGATGGCGCTGCGAAAAGAACTCAGCGAGCGGTATAGGGACTGCATTCCTGGCGGCGTCGATTTCGGAATCGGCATTTGCACAGGACCGGCCCGAGTCGGAAACACCGGCTCCAAGCAGAAATTCAAGTATGGGCCGATGGGCCGAACAGTAAACCTGGGCAGCCGCATCCAAGGGCTCACAAAACATTGGAAAGTATCGGCGCTGATGGATGCCGAGACTGCAAATTCCTTACCTCCCGGTTTGCTTCAGCGAAGGCTATGTAAGGCCAAAGTCGTCGGCCTGGACGGCGAACTAGATCTTTTCGAGTTAATGCCCGTCGATTCTCCACAGAACGCGGAACTTGCTGCCGAATACACTAAGGCGCTAGAACTATTCGAGTCGGGGCAGCATTTTCGGGAAGCGGTGCGTGCGTTTAGCGAACTGGTGCAACGCTTCCCAACGGATGGCCCATCCCTGATGATGCTGGTCAGGTCGGTCAGCGAACTCGTAGAACCATCCACGCACTTTTCGCCCGTTTGGTGTGCAAAAAGCAAATAGAAGCGGCCAGGCTTGCCATACAAAAAGTTGACAGCCGATGCTGCTGCGACTAGAGTCTACCAACTACTGGAAATGATTCTTTGGAGCAATTTTCTTTGATTTTGTAGGTGATTCGTGCTGTTGATCCGGAAACTAAAGCTTCATTTCGGATCAATTCTCGTGGCGATCTCCCTCGTGGTCGGTGGAGCGATTTGGCAAGCTTGGTATTCGCATTCTTCTGGCCGAAATGCCTCGGGTAGCTCCCTACCTGGATTGGTGGTTGGTGGCGTTGCGGCAGCGATCATCTTGTTTGAGCTGCTGCTTTGGCCAAGAAAAAAACTAAGGCGCTGGAAACTGTTCCCGACAAAGTACTGGATGGTCGCACATATCTGGCTCGGATTGGCAACAGGACCGCTCGCGTTCATCCACTCAGGGTACCGCTTTGGGGGGACCTTTAGTACGACATTGATGTGCCTTTTGCTCTTCGTCTTGGCAAGCGGAATCTACGGTTGGATTATTCAGGTCATCCTGCCAAAGTGGATGCTTGGAAATCTACCATTTGAAACCATAGCGAATCAAATCGACGATGTCTCCGTTCAGTCTGCCTTGAACGCTAGGCGAATGCTAACGGTCGCGTATGGTCCCAAACCCGAAGGCTTGCGCAACCTGACGAACTTAGACAGCATGTCCGCAAAGATGAGCGGGACAGTGACCATTCAAGATGGCAGCGATGAAGTCAAAGCGATCGTAGTCGGTGCCATACAGCGACGCGGCTCCAACCGTAACCGAATTGAGATCGATACCGACAGTGAGTTCAACGCCGATGATGGAATAGAACTTTGGCGACAGTATGCGGCGGTGGTCGAGCCATTTATGCTACAAGGCATTGCCGTTTCAAAAGGCGAAGCTTCACGTCGACAGACTGGAGAGAAGTCGCCGATCAGTACTCAGCAAAAATCGTCAGATTGGTTTGCGCTGCTTCGAGATTCCTGTTCTGCAACCGCACGCCCGATCGTTGATCGCTTAGAGGAATTGACCATACAACGCCTTCAGTACGATATCCAACGACGTGCTCAAGCTTGGTTGCATGGCTGGATCGCTTTTCACGCTAGCGTCTCAATTGTGTTGGGTGTGCTATTGGTAACCCATATCATTCTCGCGTTGAAGTACATGTAAACAAACTGATTTAGGGACTCGGATGAAAGAAAACGGAAGGCAACGCGCAGCGAAAATCGACAGGTTGTATCACGCCGCGTTCGATCGTTTTATCTACCGGAAACGCTGGATGGGGTTTCTCGGCCTCGTCGTCGGGCTCGCTTACTCGGCTTGGGTACTGATGAGCCCATCAGGTGCCCTGCATGTGACGACCGGTGATCTCTCTCAACCCCACTTCGCTTGGAACAAGACTGGCTGCGAAAACTGTCATTTACCAAACATCCCCATACGAAAAGACGCGTGGGGCGGCGACCTGATAACCAACATCTCCCAGAACAATAACAAGTGCAATGGTTCCTGCCATGCGGTCACCGGACATTTCGAGTCGAAGACCGTACAAGGCGTTCTGGCTTCCGAAAGTTGCGGTACCTGCCACCGTGAACACCTGGGCTTCGACCGAAGTCTCGTCGAGGTTTCAGACAGCGATTGCTCCCGATGTCATGCCGACTTAGCATCCGTGACCATTCAGGGTGCAAATGCGATTGCCAAAAAACCAGTCACCAATTTTTCAAAAGAAAAAGGGCACCCGGAATTTGCATCGTTGAAAGAACCGGACCCTGGCACAATTCGTTTCAGCCACGTTCAACATATGCGACCCGGTCAACCCAAGTCACTTGGTGGCGGCGATGCCAAGCGGCTTGAGATGCTACCAGAACGATTTCGCGGTCAATACAAAGATCGAGTTGACTCGGAACAACTCCTTCAATTGACTTGCAGTGATTGCCATTCGAGAGATGTCGAGTTAAAGGGTTACGAAGGCTTGGAGTTAGCAAGTGTCGCACCGAGTGCAGCCATCCAATCGTCGTCCCACATGCTTTACAAACCGATCGAGTTCGACAAGCATTGCGTCGCTTGCCATGATCTAGACAGAATCCCACACGGACTGGACCGCGCGCAAACAACTCAGGCAATCAACGAAGTCATTCCGGTCAGGTTACTAGATTTTCTGAAATCTCGAGACCAAGCCTCGGACGTGGTATCGATAGCCGAAGGAAAATTGCCGAAGGAAATCGAAGAAGAGCTTTCTGCTAGGGAGGAGCGACTCAAAGCGGTTCTCCATGATGGCGGAACAACATGTCTCAAATGCCATCAGAAGTCTGGCGACGCGAACTTGATGGTCGCGCCCAGCAACCTTAAGAAACAATGGCTTCGCGATGCTTCGTTCACTCACGGTGCACATTTAATGGTCTCTTGCAAAGAATGCCACGCAGGGGCTTATGACAAAAGCGACGAAGTTTTCGATTGGGAGAAAAATACATATTCAATGGATGAGGCAAGCAAGGTGATGATTCGTGGAATTGCCACATGCCGCGCCTGTCATATTCAAGATGCCGAGGAACGATCGCGGTTGTTTGGAGAACAAAAACATGTTGCCTCAGCCGACTGTGCCGATTGTCATCGATACCACAGCGACCCGCCGAAATCGTTGCCTTCGGCGGTTAGATCGACCCCCAGTGCTTCCATTTCGTTGAGTGAAATCCATCCGTTTTTAGCAAACGAGACCTCGCCGTGAGATCGTTTTCCACGTCTGGATTCTTACTCGGATTCTTGCTCCTTCACATCGAAGTTGTCAAAGGCGATAGCCCGGTATCGGATTCGCATGCCGAAGTTCAAACGCATAGTATTTTAGGCTGCATGACGACGGCCTGCCATGGTTCGAACGTATCGGATACCAAAACTTGGCAGCGTGCCGGAAAAATCTGGCTCGACCAAGACCCACACTCGCGGGCATACTCAAGCTTGCTCTCGCAAACGTCCGCAAAAATTGTCACTCGCTTGGTCAATGAAGAATTAGAGCCTTCGTCTCAACCGTACCGCGATGTTTTAAATGCACGTTGTGTGTCCTGTCACGCAAGCGAAAACGCTCCTCAAAAAGATCGTGTTCTGGGTGCCGATTGCCAAGTGTGTCATGGCAGTGCCGACGCGTGGGGCAGCGAGCATTATTCGAGAGAATTTAAAGAGTTGGGGAAGAGTCGATTTGACAATACGAGGATGCTCAATGTCGAATCCATGGCCAGCCGAGCACGAATATGTTCGTCTTGTCACATTGGCGAATTGAATCGCTCGAACGGTCGAAACGTAGGCAAAGATCGTGAAGTGGATCATCGATTGATGGCAGCCGGGCACCCACCCATGCACTTTGATTTCGAAAGTTATATGCGCCGTTACCCCGTGCATTGGGATACTCGAGACGAAACGACTGAACTGGGCTCGTCGGTCGGTGTCGAGCGGTGGCGAATCGGGAAAATAACAGTCGCAATCACGAAACTGAATCTGCTGGCGGCTCGAGCGGAACGATCTACCGATAGCAGCGCCAAGCTAAATGACTGGCCGGAATTGACCGAGTATAGTTGCACTAGCTGCCACCATTCCTTGGATCAATCAAACTGGCGTCAGACCCGTAGCGCCAAATCCATTGCCAATTGGGACGATTGGTGTATTTCGCAATTGGATTGTTCGGTTCGCGAGCAATCGCGAGACGAGTTAATGTCGCAGCTCACTACTTTGAAGCGCAGTGTCGAACAATTGTCTCCCGAGTCACGGCTAGTGGCGATGAACGCTTCGACATTGAGACGTTGGCTTGAGATTGAACTGGACCACGTTTCATCGGATTCCGAAAACACCGTAGATCGCATTTTGCCTAAACTAATGTCACGGTTGGAACACGTCGATGAAATCCGCAATTGGGAATCGGCCACGCAATGGTACATTGCGACTCGCGTTCTTTCCGAGCGCATCGGTGTCGCAGGCCTGAACGTCCCCGTTCCCTTCGTTGTCGAAGATCCATTCTTGGTATCTGAAAAAAAACGGGAACCGATGTTCAGCAAGGACTTTGACACACCCAAACCATTCCACCCTGACATGCTGAAAAACTATAGCAACAACCTTATGCAACAGCTTCGAACAAGACCATGAATTCCCTAATCGACCGACAAGTTGGGACTCGTATTGCCAAAATGTTGCAGGACTCGCAACATGAACATGGGTTCATCCAAAGCTCCGAAATCCAACGCATTGCCGATCAGGTGGGTGAGCCGGTTCGCGTCATTCAAGACGTTATCAGCTTCTTTCCTCACTTTCGCAAAACAGCACCACCCAAGTGTCATGTGTATGTCTGTCGCGACATGAGTTGCCGATTACGAGGATCTGTCGCGATGTCGGAGCGACTGCGGCAATTGCAATCGGAAGTTGGTGAGAAGGCACTGGAAATCACTGAGGCTTCCTGCTTGGGACGTTGCGATCGTGCACCTGCCGTACTCGTCAACGAAGACTTGTTCGTCAACCGATCAGCGACTGAGATTGCTGACATAGTGGCTTCGACATTACAAGGTGACGAGCCAATTGCGGATAAAGATATGGACACCGCAACGATCGCGCTTTCAAACGCGCAAATCGATTTTTACAAGCAGTCGGGTAAGCCACTGTACGGTGCCGTAAGGAACTATGCGCTTGATCCCAATCCGGACCATGTGATCAATGCGTTGAGAACAGCAGGACTGCAGGGCATGGGCGGCGCGGGTGCTCCAGCCTCGGAAAAATGGAACGAAACGCGAAACGCACCCGGAGAAGTGAAGTACGTGGTTTGCAACGCAGACGAAAGCGAGCCTGGTACATTCAAAGATCGCGACATCCTGCTTGCGTCCCCGCATCTTGTTATCGAGGGAATGATTATTGCCGGCTTGGTTACCGGGGCAAAACGGGGCTTCATCTATATTCGTCATGAGTACTTCGAACAAATCAGAAGACTCAAAAATGCAGTTGATGAAGCGGTTAAACTCGGCGCTTGTGGGCAAAACATCTTCGGCAGTGGTCGGGAATTCCGGCTCGAGGTTTTCGTTAGTCCCGGCGGCTACGTTTGCGGCGAACAAACTGCGCTCATTGAAGCCCTCGAGGGCAAACGCTCCGAACCACGCAATCGTCCACCCGAGCTCCAAACCAACGGCCTCTACAATCAGCCGACTATCCTCAACAATGTAGAGACCTTTGCCTGGGTACCTGCCATATTGCTCTACGAACCGGCACCAATTCGAGCGGCATCTGAACCCGCAGCACAGTCCGGAGAAAAAATCGACACTTCCGGCGTTTGGTACAAGAACGCTGGCCGAAACCGAATGAAAGGAAAGCGTTTTTTCTCTATCAGCGGTGATTTGAATCGACCTGGTGCCTATGAAGTGCCATGCGGCATCACGTTGGGAGAATTGATTGACGACTTTGCCGGTGGGATGAAAGATGGATGCGCCCTGCAAGCTGTCGCACTCAGCGGACCGTCCGGTGGCTTCCTGCCTGCGTGGTTGCCAAAGGGTTCGATTCGTTCACCAAAGAAAACCGACAAAGAAGGCAAGGAAACGGAGGAATGGAAGTATCCAAACTTAGTCGGAGACAGGATCGATGTCCGACACTTGCCATTGGACCTCAATGCAGGACGCGACATCGGGTTCATGCTTGGGGCCGGTTTGGTCGTCTATGGTGAGCATGCCGACATGCTCGATCAAGCGATAGCATGCAGCCGTTTCTATCAACGCGAATCCTGTGGCAAATGTGTTCCATGCAGACTCGGATCGCGAAAGATGGTAGACATTGCCGAATCCTTGCTTAAAGCGAAACCCACAGACGATCCAACCGAGTTGGAAAACACCGTTAAGGTTTTGAGCCGCATTATGGAAACCACAAGCATCTGCGGCTTGGGACAAGTTGCAAGCAACCCGCTCAAAAGCTACTTACGTTTCTTTTGGCGCAAACCCAATCCTAATTCGTAACCGATTGTAGCACGGCACTCCATGCCGTGATCGAATACCACTACAGGCTTCCACTATGGCCAATGAACAAGAAATTCTAGAATCAAACGAGTACATAACCGCACGCGAAGAAGCCCTCTTCGCGCGCGATGTGGAAGGTCAGTTGATTCGATTTACGGATGCAACCCTAAAGGACTTGGACGAAGACATCAAACTGTCTATCGATGGCCAGCTGATGGTTGTAAAGAAGGCAGTTCCACTTCGGAGTTCACAGGGAGCCATCGTTACCAACGATCTCGGTGAGTTAGTCCCAAGGCCGACGACCATCTACGACGCCGTTTCGCAGCTGTACGTCACAAAAGTCGGCGATGTGAATCCTGTGCCAGTCTTGTGCCACCGTGAGCACCTTAATCCTGTCGGTGTCTGCCGCGTTTGTTTGGTCGAGATTGTCGAGACAAAAAAGAGCGGTCGAGTTAGCAAGAGCTTGGTCTCGTCTTGCACATACCACGTCAAGGATGGAATGGTCATATCCACGCTTGCAAGCAAACAGAATTCGACGGCAGTCGATACGATCAGGAGCTCAGTCGGAGTCATTATTGAACTGCTAGCCTCCGAGCACTTAACCTCAACGGAGTCGGCGGAGTTAATACAGGGACAACCACCGCGTGGCCCCAACGAATTGAAGCGGC
>Ga0105049_10005870_pt1 | contig 14298 bp, 15 predicted proteins | sample MAT06_FD_78087 | JGI IMG/M metagenome (GOLD analysis project Ga0105049, IMG submission 78087) | Freshwater microbial communities from Lake Fryxell liftoff mats and glacier meltwater in Antarctica - MAT-06 | ecosystem: Environmental > Aquatic > Freshwater > Ice > Liftoff microbial mat | place...
GATGAAGCTGCCCTCGCCGCCGCTGCCGCCGAATGGTTCGACGCGCCCGAAGCAACCCTTGAACTCGGCGCCAAAGCCCAACGCATGGCCGAACTTGGCGCCGGCGCGTTCGAGGCCGCCAAGATTCAGCTCGCCCCCTTGCTGACCAAAGCGGGGTTCCATGCGCCCACCTGAATTCTGGTCACGCCCGCCGGCCCGCCCCGGCTTCATGGCGCGGCTGCTCAGCCCGCTCGGCTTCATCTATGGCTGCGTCGTCAAATCACGTCTCAGGCGCACGCCCACCTATCGCCCGGCCGCGCCGGTCATCTGCGTCGGCAATCTGACGCTTGGCGGTGCCGGTAAGACGCCCGTCGCCATCGCCATCCTCCAGCGCCTGACCACCTTGCGTGCCTCGCCAGTGGCCCTCAGCCGCGGCTATGGCGGCGCGGCGGCAGGGCCGCTGAAGGTTGAACCCGATCACCTTGCATCGGAAGTCGGTGACGAGCCGCTGCTCCTCGCCCGCCACGCGCCCACCATCATTGCGAAAGACCGCGCCGCCGGCGCGCGCGCCGCGATGGAAGCGGGCGCCGGGGTCATCGTCATGGATGACGGCTTCCAGAACCCCTCATTGCCGAAAGACCTCGCCATCGCCGTTGTCGACAGCGAGAGCGGCTTCGGTAATGGCTTCGTCTTTCCCGCCGGCCCTTTGCGCGAAACCGCAAAAGACGGCCTCGGCCGCGCCGACGCGGTGATCCTGATGGGCCGTGGCCCCTTCGATCCCGGCCACCCCGTCACCCTGCGCGCCCAGCTTCGCTCGCCGATGTCGGCCGCCTTCGACGACCGCCGCGTCGTCGCCTTTGCAGGCATCGGGCGGCCGGAGAAATTCTTCCACTCGATGGAGCGTGCAGGGGCCGAGATTGTGGCGGTCTTCGCCTACCCCGATCACCACGCCTACACGGAAGACGACATCGCCCGCATGAAGGCGCTGGCCCGCTCACGCGGTGCGGCTTTGGCAACAACCGAGAAAGACTATGTCCGCCTGCCGCCGCGCCTGCGCAAAGGCGTGCTGACTTTGCCCGTCGAGGCACAGTTCGAGGATGAGCGGGCGCTCGATGCGCTGCTCAAGACGGCTCTCAAGCGCGCGCAGGCCGCGCATTAGTTTGGCCGCCATCTAGCCCATGAAAGCGCTGCGCTGGCCGCTCTGGTGCCTGGAAGCCATTCCGTTTTTCGCGATGATGGGTCTCTTCAAGGTGATCGGCGTTGATGCCGCCTCGGCGCTCGGCGGCTGGCTGGCGCGGATGCTCGCGCCCATCGCGCCGGCGCATGTGACGGCGCGCAAGAATCTCCAGGCCGCGTTCCCGGAAAAATCGCCCGCCGAAATCGAAGCGATCCTCGACGGCATGTGGGACAATCTGGGGCGCACCTTTGCCGAGTACGCGCATTTTCGCCGCTTCGCCGGTTATCCCAATGCCCGCATCGAGATCGGGAACATGGAGATCGCCAAGGCCGCGCTGGCCGAGGGCAAGGGCGCGATTGCGCTGTCGGGCCATTGCGCCAATTGGGAGCTGATGGCGCTTGGCGCGTTTCAGGCAGGGATTGACGGGGCCGAGGTCTATCGCCCGGTAAACAACCCCATCATCAATTGGTGGATCATGCGGCAGCGCCGGCGCTTCGCCTATCCCACGCAGATCAACAAGAATGCCGAGAGTGCGCGTGAGCTGTTGCGTGTTCTGAAAGACGGCAAGGCGATTGCCATGCTGACCGACCAGAAACATTCCGAAGGTCTGCCCATTCCCTATTTCGGGCGCGATGCGTGGACGGCGACTGGGCCTGCTGTGCTGGGCCTTCGCACAGGGGCGGCGCTGGTGCCGGTGCGGATGGTCCGTACCAAGGGCGCCCATTTCCAGATGAGCTTCCTGCCGCCGCTGGACGTCTCACGCAGCGGCGACAAGGATGCCGATATCCGCGCGACGCTCACCACCATCAACATGGCGCTTGAGGAAACGGTGCGCGCGCATCCTGCCCAGTGGCTCTGGGCGCATAATCGCTGGCGCATACCGGCTCACGCTCAACCCGGCATCTCTGGTGCGGCGAGCTGAGGGTCCAGACGTTCCTGGAACCAGTTCATCCGCCAGCACAGATGTGGCCCGGTCGCGCGCCCGGTCTTGCCGATCAGCCCGATCACCTGCCCCGCCTCGACAATATCGCCGACCTTCACGTCGAGACGGCTCTGGTGCAGATATGAGGTCGAGATGCCGTGACCATGATCCAGCGTCGTGGTGCCGCCGGTGAAATACATGTCGCGCTCGGCCATCCGCACGATGGCCTTTTGCGGCGCATGGATCGGCTCACCTTCACCGCGCGCAATGTCGACGCCGAAATGCGGCTGGCGCGGCTCGCCGTTGAGAATGCGCTGGCTGCCATAGACGCCGCTGATCCGCCCCGTCACCGGCCAGGCAAAGCCGCCGAGAAACCAGGTCTCGGGCGTGTCGAAACTGCGCGCCGCCTTGATGAGTTCGATGTCGGCGACGATACGTTCACCGGCTTCGTCCGGCGGCGTCACCTTGTCGCTCGGCAGGTTGTTGATGCGCTGGATCTTGTAGGTGCGCTGGACGATGGAGAGTTTCTCCGTGATCTCCTCGCCGCCATAGGAATTTGTCAGTGTCGCTTCCGGACCCTGATCGCGGCCAAATCCGAAGACGAAATAGCCATCGGGGCTGACCGAAATTATCTTTCCGTCGAGGCTGGCCTCCGCACCCGCAAAGCTGCGGCCGATCACCATGCCGCCCTGTTCGAAATCGCCCTGCATCGCCGTCCCTGCCCGCGCCGTGCGCAGAGGCAGGCTGATCGCGCTTCCCACACCGGCCAGAGCCAACAGGAAACGCCGGCGATCCATCAGATCCGGCCCTCGGCGCGCAGTTGCTCGTAGCGCTTGAAGGCGATCTCGGCCGTTGCATAGGCCTCTTGCACTTCATGGCTCCAATAGCGCAGATCGTCGATCTGCACCGGCTTGCCCGTCACCGCGCAGCGCACGAAAGTGCCGGGCGTGATGATCTCGAGGTCGCCGGGCAGATAGCGCACCCGCGCCTCGCGCCCGCCTGTTGGATTGCCTGATTGGTAGTTCATGACGTCATGCCTTCGATAGATCCGATGTCAAAATAGCGAACCCTGGCCGCCAGGGCCATGGTGCGTCCTGGAGCGCGGTTTTGCCAACGCCGGCTTTGGCGCGCTTTCACCATCTGCGTGGACAGCTCTGTCGCCATCATGGAACTGGATGACCAGAGCCTCGCCCGGCTCGACATCTGCCACCTGACGTTTCAATCGGCCATCGGCGGTTCTGACGAGCGCGAAACCGCGCGCCAATGTCGCGCGATGGCTCAGCGCCTCCAGCAGCTTGGCCGGCTGGGCGAGGCTCTGCGCGGCATCAAGCCGGCGGCGCTGGATGGCGAGGGTCAGGCGGCGGGCAATATCACCCGTACGGTCGGCCAGCCGCGCCGTCTCGGCCTTCAACAGCACCGGGCGGAATCGCCCCGCTGCCGCCGTCAGCCGGGCGCGCGCCCGTTCCGAGAAAATCCCGAGCGCTCCGCCGAGCCTGCCCGAGGCGGTATCGAAACGCTGGCTCGCCAGCGCCAGCAACTGGTCTGGCTTCGGCAGCCCGCGCGCCAGATCGGCGACCCGGCGGCGGCGATCTTCGCGCGCCCGTCCCATCGCCTGAACCAGACGCCGCGCCAGACCCAGCGTCTCGGCCAGCATCTCGAATCGCACCGGTACCGCCATTTCGGCAGCAGCGGTCGGAGTCGGCGCCCGGCGGTCGGAGGCAAAATCGATCAGCGTCGTATCGGTCTCGTGCCCGACTGCCGAGATCAGCGGAATGACGCTGTCGGCAGCGGCCCGCACCACCGCCTCATCCGAAAACGGCAACAGATCTTCAACCGAGCCCCCACCCCGCGCGACGATCAGCAGATCAGGCCGGGGAATGGGCCCGCCCGGCTCCAGTGCATTGAAGCCGCGAATGGCGGCGCTTACCTGCGCCGCGGCGCCATCGCCCTGCACTGCGACGGGCCACACGATCACGCGGCGCGGAAAGCGATCAGCCAAGCGATGCAGAATGTCCCGGATCACCGCGCCGGTCGGCGAGGTGATGATGCCGATCACCTCAGGCAGATGCGGGATCGGCTTCTTGCGCTCCTGCGCAAACAGGCCCTCAGCGGCGAGGCGCTCGCGGCGCTCCTCCAGCATCTTCATGATCGCGCCGAGCCCGGCGAGCTCCAGCCGCTCGATCACGATCTGGTACGATGAGCGCCCCGGATAGGTAGTGAGGCGCCCGGTGGCGATCACCTCCATACCCTCCTCCGGTTTCACCTTCAGCTTGGAATAGCTGCCGCGCCAGATGACGGCGTCGATCTTGGCGCCCTCGTCTTTCAGCGCCAGATAGGCATGGCCCGACGAATGGACGCCGCGAAAGCCCGAAATCTCGCCACGCACTCGCACATAACCGAAGCGATCCTCGACCGTCCGCTTCAGTGCCTGCGACAGCTCGCTGACACTGACCTCGCCGGCATTGGGGGCGGGCGTGGCTGGCTCGCCGGACTCATCGAAATCGCTCATGGCGTCTTTCTAGCGGGCAGGCACCGGTTTGGGAATTTTGCTGCTAGGGTCGCCAAAACAGGGGGAAACGAGCCATGAGCTTCATCGTCGACAACATCAAATGGATCATGCTGGTCAGCGGGATCATCACCTGCACCATGATCTTCGCCACCATCGCGCCCAAGGCGGCGCTCAATGCGACCTTCGGCGAGGCCAAGGCCGACGGCGCGGCGCTGGAGATCGTCACGCGCAACTGGGGGGCGCTTATCGCGCTCATCGGTGCCATGCTGATCTATGGCGCGTTCGACCCGCCGGGCCGACCGTTCATTCTCATCATCGCGGGGGTGAGCAAACTCACCTTCATCGCGCTCATCCTCGCCAACGGCTCCGCCGCCGCGCGCAGTAAAGCGGCGGGCGCAATCGTCATCGACACAGTGATCGTCATCCTGTTCGCGCTTTATCTGGTGGGCGTGGCGGGGTAGTCAGCCCGACATGCGTATCCTACTTCTCGGCTCCGGCGGGCGTGAGCACGCGCTCGCCTGGGCGATCTCGGCGAGTCCTCTCTGCGATGCGCTGATCTGCGCGCCTGGCAATGCGGGGATCGCGAGCGTGGCCGATTGCCGTGCGCTCGACATCATGGACAATGACGCGGTCGTCGCGCTGGCCAGGTCGGAGCGGATCGATTTCGTCGTGGTCGGCCCCGACAATCCGCTCGCTAACGGCGTCGTCGATGCGCTGAGCGCGGCGGGCATCAAAGCCTTCGGCCCGACACAAGCCGCTGCGAAGCTGGAAGCGAGCAAGGGTTTTACGAAGGACCTCTGCGCCGAGTTCGGCATCCCGACCGCGCGCTATCGCCGCTTCACCGATGCCGAAACCGCGAAAGCCTATCTCACCGACCACCCGGTGCCGGTGGTCATCAAGGCCGACGGCCTGGCGCTCGGCAAAGGCGTGGTCATCTCAGCCACCCATGCGGATGCCGCCGCCGAGATCGATATGATGTTCGGCGGCGCATTCGGCGCGGCAGGCCATTCCATCGTCATCGAAGAGTTTATGCAGGGCGAGGAAGCCAGCTTCTTCGCGCTCGCCGACGGCGCGACCGCCCTCCCCTTCGGCACCGCGCAGGATCACAAGCGCGCCGGCGACGGCGACGTTGGCCCCAACACCGGCGGCATGGGCGCCTACAGCCCCGCTTCGGTGATGAACCCCATGATGGTCGATCTGGTGATGGCGACGATCATCCGCCCCACCCTCGCCGCGATGATTGCGCGCGGCACGCCGTTCAAGGGCGTCCTCTATGCCGGGCTGATGCTCACGGCAGAAGGTCCCAAGCTGATCGAATATAACGCCCGCTTCGGCGACCCGGAGACGCAAGTGCTGATGCCGCGCCTGAAAAGCGACATCGTGCCGCTGCTGTTGGCCGTCGCCGACGGCGAGCTTGCCCATGTCGATGCCCGCTGGGACGAGCGCGCCGCGCTCACCGTGGTGATGGCGAGCGAGGGCTATCCCGGCCCCGTCGCCAAGGGCTCGGTCATTCGCAATCTAGACGCTGCGGAAGCGGAAGGTGCCATCGTTTTCCACGCCGGCACTTCCTGCAATACGGCCGGCGAGATCACAGCAAATGGCGGCCGCGTGCTCAACGTCACGGCGCTCGGCAACACCGTCACGGCCGCCCAGCAGGCGGCCTATGGCGCGGTCGCCAAAATCGACTGGCCGCAGGGTTTCTGCCGCAGCGACATCGGCTGGCGGGAAGTCGCGCGCGAGCGCGTATAAACCACTGCATTTTGTCACCTTGGGACTCGGGGGTGGCGAAGGCGCGCTGCCAAGGCTAAGCGTAATCCCATTGTCATTGAAAAGCCGCCCGTCAGAGGCGGCGCAGACCATCAGGAGACGTCATGACCGACACGTCGCCGTCACGGCAGGAACAGTTCAGCGGCACGAAAGATGTCGCCGAGCAATACAAGCTCGATGAGGCCAAGCTCCTCCAGTGGCTCGACGCCAATGTCGAAGGCTTTAAAGGCCCGCTGACGATCCGCCAGTTCAAAGGTGGACAATCGAACCCGACCTATCAGCTCGTCACGCCGACGAACAAATACGTTCTGCGCCGCAAGCCACCGGGCAAGCTGCTGCCCTCGGCGCATGCGGTCGACCGGGAATATCGCGTCATCTCGGCGCTCTATGCGGTGGGATATCCGGTACCGCGCACCTATGCGCTGTGCATGGATGAAACCATTCTCGGCACGATCTTCTACGTCATGGACAGCGTCGAGGGCCGCATCCTGTGGGAGCCGCAACTCCCCGGCTACACGCCCGAGCGCCGCGCCGCGATCTGGGACGCCCAGAACGCCACGCTCGCGCGCCTGCATCAGCTCGATCACGCCGCGATCGGCCTCGAAGATTTCGGCCGCCCGGGCAACTATTTCGCACGCCAGATCAGCCGTTGGGGCAAGCAATATGTCGCCTCGGAAACCCAGAAGATCGAGGCCATGGACAAGCTCATGGCCTGGCTGCCCAACAACATTCCGCCGGGCGAGCGGAACGCCGTCGTGCATGGCGATTATCGCCTCGACAACATGATCCTGTTTCCCGATCGCGACGAGGTTGCCGCCGTGCTCGACTGGGAGATCTCGACCATCGGCGATCCGCTGGCCGACTTCACCTACCATCTGATGCAGTGGCGCATGCCTGCGGGTGGCACAGGCGGGGGGACGGGAAGCCTTTCGGGCGCCAACCTGAAAGAGCTCGGCATCCCGACCGAGGCGGAATATGTCGATGCCTATTGCGCGCGCACCGGGCGCGACGGCATCGAAAACCTCGACTACTACTTCGCCTATAATTTCTTCCGCATCGCCGGCATTTTGCAGGGCATCGCCGGGCGCGTGCGCGACGGCACGGCAGCCAGCACGCACGCCACTACCATGTCGGCCAACGTGCCGCCGCTCGCTGAACTGGGATGGCTCTACGCGCAGAAGGCCGGCGCGGTATGAGCGGTGCGATGGGGGCGCTTGCTTCCGACGCCAATGCCGGGGCGGTGCGCGATGTGCACCGCTTCGATGAGGCCGGGCTGAAGGACTGGCTCTCGGCGCATATCGATACGAGCGGCGGCTTTGCCGTGCGCCAGTTCTCCGGCGGGCAGTCGAACCCGACCTTCCTGATTGAAACGGGTGGCCGCAAATACGTCATGCGCAAGAAGCCGCCCGGCACGCTGTTGAAAAGCGCGCATCAGGTCGACCGCGAGTACCGCGTGATGAAGGCGCTGGGCCAGACCGACGTGCCCGTCCCTATAATGCGCGCCCTCTGCGAGGACGACGGCATCGTCGGCACGGCGTTCTACGTGATGGATTTTCTGGAAGGCCGGATCTTCCGCGACCCGCTGATCCCCGGCATCTCGCGCGATGAACGCGCCGCCATCTATGACGAGATGAACGCCGTGATGGCGCGGCTGCACGCCGTCGACCATACGGCCATAGGCCTTGGCGATTACGGCCGGCCGGGAAACTATTTCAACCGCCAGATCGACCGCTGGATCACCCAGTATCGCGGTGCCGAGACCGAGGTTGTTCCGGCGATGGAAGACCTCATCCATTGGATGCCGTCGCACATTCCGCCCGATGACAGCGTCTCCATCGCCCATGGCGACTACCGACTGGAGAACACGATATTTCACCCGGCCGAGGCGCGTATGCTCGCGGTGCTCGACTGGGAGCTTTCCACCATTGGCCATCCGCTCGCCGATCTAGGTTACAATTGCATGGGATACCGGCTGAACAATCCGCGCCAGGGTGGCCTCGTGGGTATCGACAATGCTGCGCTGGGCATACCCACGGAAGAGGCCTATGTGCGCGCCTATTGCGCGCGGCGTGGCATCGGATTTCCGATCCACGATTGGGACTTCTACATCGCATTCGCCGTCTTCCGCCTCGCCGCGATTTCGCAGGGCGTCTACAAACGTGGCCTCGACGGCAATGCGAGTTCCGAGAACGCCGCGTCGATCAATTTGTGCGGATTCCTGAGCGATGCCGCCGCTTCCATGGTGAATATCCGTTAGCGGTTGGCTTTGAGTCCTAACGCTTCCTGAAGTCCGAGCCCTCGTTTTGCAGCCACCGCCACAAAGGGGCTTTAAGTGTTCTCGCTTACCTTAACGAACATAAGCCGGAGAAACCGGCTGGTGGTTGGGGTCAGAACGACATGCTGTTTTCACAGTTCGCCGACAATTCAGGTCTGTCGCACGACGAGGCGCTGATGCGTCTTTCGATGCTCGAAGCGCGCGTGGCCTTGGGCGAGCGCAAGGCCGGCATGGGCGCGCTTCGTTGGGCCGTCGCCGACGATATGCCGCGCTGGTCACCCGGTCTTTACCGTATTCTGGGACTGGACCCCTGCAAGCCGCCGGTCCGGGGGGCTCTGCTCGAGATGGCGCACGAAGATGATCGGGGCATGATCGCGACGGCGTTTCAAAGCGTTCTTGACGCGCCAGGGCCGTTTCATTTGCGCTGGCGACTGACGCGCGCCGATGGTGCCGAACGCCACGTCGAAATGAACGGCGACGTGGAAAGCGATCTAGACGGAAAAACCATAGCGGTGGTAGCGATCATTAACGACGTGACTGAACGCGTCGAGGCAGAAGATCAGCTTCGCGGCGCCGTCGATGCGTTCCGTATGCTCACGGAAGAAGCGAACGACCTCATCTGTCGCCACGATGCTTCGATGGCAATCCGATATTGCTCCCCCGCGATCACCCGCATGCTTGGCTACGACCCGGCGGACATGCTGGGTAACGTCTTCACCAGCGTCATCACCAACGACGATCTGCCCGAACTCGCGAGGGCACACCGTGAATTGCTGCGTCCGGGCGCCTCGCGCACGCTGATGCTGCGCATGCGCCACAAAGACGGGCGCGAACTCTGGATCGAAACCGTCTGCCGCTCGGTCGGCGACGCGCAGTCGGGCCGCGTCCACGAGATTATCACCGTGTCGCGCGATGTGACCGCCCGCAAAATGGCAGAGCTGGAAATCAACAAGGCGCGCGAGACCGCCGAAAGCGCCAACCGCACCAAGTCACGCTTCCTCGCGACGATGAGCCACGAGCTGCGGACGCCGCTCAATGCTATTATCGGCTTCTCGGACATGCTTAAGAGCGAGCTCTTCGGGCCGATGGGTCCGCGCTACAAGGAATATTCCGAGCTGATCCACGAGAGCGGCTCGCTACTGCTCGATCTCATCAACGACATTCTCGACATGTCGAAGATTGAGGCCGGCAAGTTTGATCTTGCGCTCGAAACCTTCCATGTCGGCGAGGCGGTCGGCTCCGCCGCGCGCTTGTTGAAATCAAAGGCCGAACAGAGCGGCGTCCGCCTCACCATCGTGGCGGGCGACACGGCCCCGATTTCGGCCGACAAGCGCGCGGTGAAGCAGATCCTCATCAATTTGGTCGCCAATGCGATCAAGTTTACGCCGCGCGGCGGCGAGATCACCGTCACCTCGGCGGATGCCAGCGACAGGATCGTGCTGACCGTTGCGGCTCCCGGCGTCGGCATTGCGCCGGAAGACCTGCCCCGCCTTGGCCGCCCGTTCGAACAGGCGACACAGGATGCCGCGCTGGCCAAGGCCGGGACCGGGCTTGGGCTTGCATTGGTGCGTTCGCTTGCCCAGCTCCATGGCGGCGACCTCTCCATCGCCTCGATCTTAGGGCGCGGCACGACGGTCACCGTGACACTGGCGAAGCCGAAGGTCGCAGCGGCCGCCTGACCCTCGCCTTTCGCTGAGTTCGGCGCGAGACTGGGCGATGGTGAAGCCGCCGGAAAAACTGAAAGCCAAGCGCGCGACACACGGACTCGCCAAGGCTCAATGCCTCTGCGGCGGCGTCACGATGGAGATCGACACGCCCGCCGTCTGGGCCTGGCACGATCACTCGCCCGCCACGCGGCTCGCGCAAGGCTGCGCCAACGCCACCTATGTCGGCAGCTGGAAAAGCAAATTCCGCATCACCGGCGGCGCCGGTCAAATTGCCCGCTACGACGACGCCACTCATAAATCGGCGCGCAGCTTCTGCACCGCCTGCGGCACGCCGGTCATCTATGAACGCCACCGCGCGCCCAAGATGGTCAACATCCCCCGCGCTTTGTTCGAGGGCCGCACAGGTCGCGAGCCCCGCTACCATGTCGGCCTCGCCGATGCCGCCGAATGGGAATATCGCGGCGAGACCCTCTTACCCCTCAAGGCCTATCCCGGCGTGCTGCACGCAAGGCCCAAGCGCAAACCGCCGGAACCGGAATTCCTCTAAGCAAAGGGCCCCGGATCGCCCTGGGGCCTTTCTGGTTTCGAAGTCGCTTAGGCCTTATTCCGCCGCCTGCTTAAGCGCCGCTGCGGCGTGCTTGCCGTATTCGAGGCGCGCGATGGTGCGGGCGTGCACTTCATCCGGACCGTCAGCGAGGCGCAGCGTGCGCTGGCCGGCATAGGCGCGCGCAAGGCCCGGATCGGTGGTGACGCCGGCGCCGCCCCAAGCCTGGATCGCGTCGTCGATGATCTGCAGCGCCATGCGCGGCGCCGCCACCTTGATCATCGCGATCTCGGTGCGGGCGACCTTGTTGCCGGCCTTGTCCATGAGGTCAGCGGCCTTGAGGCAAAGCAGGCGCGTCATCTCGATATTGATGCGGGCATCGGCCACCCGCTGCTCCCACACCGAATGGTCGGCGATCTTCTTGCCGAACGCGACGCGGCTGAGCAGGCGCTTGCACATGCTCTCCAACGCGCGTTCCGCCGAACCGATCGATCGCATGCAGTGATGGATGCGGCCCGGCCCGAGGCGCCCTTGCGCGATTTCAAAGCCGCGGCCTTCGCCCAGAATGATGTTCTCGGCCGGAACGACCACGTCCTTGAAAACCACTTCGCCGTGGCCGTGCGGGGCATCGTCATAACCGAAAACGGGGAGCATACGCTCGATCGAGAAGCCCTTGGCATCCGTCTCGACGACGATCTGCGATTGCTGGCGATATTTATCGGCGCTCGGATCGGTCTTGCCCATCACGATCATTACCTTGCAGCGCGGATCGCCGACCCCTGACGACCACCATTTGCGGCCGTTGATGACGTAATTGTCGCCCTTGCGCTCGATGCGCGTCTCGATGTTCGCTGCGTCCGATGAGGCGACCGCAGGCTCGGTCATGATGAATGCGGAACGCATCTCGCCGGCCAGCATGGGCTTCAGGTAACGCTCTTTCATCCAGTCCGAGCCGTAACGCTCGAACACTTCCATATTGCCGGTGTCGGGCGCCGAGCAGTTGAACACTTCGGAGGCGAACCCCACGCGGCCCATCATCTCGGCCAGCGGCGCGTATTCGAGGTTGCTAAGGCCCCCGCCGAGATGGCTCTCAGGCAGGAACAGGTTCCACAGATTGGCGGCCTTGGCTTTCGCCTTCAGTTCTTCAACCACCTGCACGACGATCCATGGATTGCCAGCCTTGCGGGCTGCCGTCATCTCGGCGTCGTAGACCTTCTCCGCAGGATAGACATGGCGGTCCATGAAATCGCTAACCTGGGCAATCAGGTCCTTGACCTTGGGGGTATGCTCGAAATCCATCTGCTCTCTCCCTGACACTATTATTGGTACAGGCAAGTTTAGACCTGCCGTAGGGACGATGCCAGCGGCCCGATCTCAGGCCCGCCGCGCGCGGAAAAAACTCTTGAGCAAGTCCGACGAGACATGCGCCAGATGGCCTTGGCTCACCTCGGGCCGGTGATGACAAGTCGGCTGGTCGAAGAACCTGCCGCCATGCACCACGCCGCCGCCTTTCGGGTCTGCCGCCGCAAAATGCAGACGCCGAATACGCGCCAGCGAAATCGCCCCCGCGCACATCGCGCAGGGCTCAAGGCTCACATAGAGATCGCACCCCAGCAGCCGCTCATTGCCCAGCACATGCGCCGCCTCGCGAATGACCAGAATCTCGGCATGCGCCGTCGGGTCTTTCAGCTCCATGATGCGGTTGCCGGCACTCGCGATCACCGCCCCATCCGGCCCCACGACCACCGCGCCCACCGGCACCTCGCCCCGCGCCGCCGCCGATTCCGCAGCAATCATGGCCAGATGCATGGGATCATGTGGATCAGTCGTCATGGCGCTGACCCTAGCACAGGGCCTCGTCCGTGCTAGAAGCCCGGATATGACCGACAAACCCGAGCCCGGCAACGCGCCCGACCACACTCCAGAAAAATCCCCCGACCCCAGTGGCGACCGCATCGCCAAGGTGCTGGCCCGTGCGGGCGTCGCCTCGCGTCGCGACATTGAAAAGATGATCGCCGACGGTCGCGTGAAGGTCGACGGCACCACGCTCACCACACCTGCCTTCAAGCCCGCGCCAGGCGCGATCATCATGGTCGACAACAAGGTCGTCGGCGGTGCCGAGCCGACCCGCCTCTGGCGCTATTACAAGCCGGTCGGCCTTGTCACCTCGCATCGCGACGAAAAGGGCCGCAGCACGGTGTTCGAGCATCTGCCTCCCGGCATGCCGCGCGTCATCTCGGTCGGCCGACTCGATCTCACGTCGGAGGGCCTGCTGCTCCTCACGAATGACGGCGCGATCGCCCGCAAGCTCGAACTGCCCGAAACTGGCTGGATCCGCCGCTACCGCGTGCGCTTCTTCGGCAATGTCGCGCAGGAAGAACTCGACAAGCTGCAAAAGGGCATCACCGCCGATGGCGTCCGCTACGGCCCCATCGAGGCGTTGCTCGAGCGCTCCAAAGGCCACAACAGCTGGGCGACGGTCTCGCTGAAGGAAGGCAAGAACCGCGAAGTCCGCAAGGTGTTCGAACACCTCGGCCTGCGCGTCTCGCGCCTCATCCGCGTCGCCTACGGCCCGTTCCAGCTTGGCGATCTCGTCGAGGGCCAGGCCAGCGAAGTGCAGGGCAAGCTGCTGAAGGAATGGCTCGGCCTCGCGCAAAACCCCAATCGCGAAAAGCGGCTTCAGGCGCGCTGATGCGGATCGTCGGCGGACGTTTGCGGGGCCGCGCGCTGGTGTCGCCGGCCGACGAGCGCGTACGCCCCACCTCCGACCGCGTGCGCGAAAGCCTCTTCAACATCCTCGCGCATAACGATTTCGGCGTGGGCTTCCATCTCGACGACGCCAGAATCATCGACCTCTTCGCCGGCACCGGCGCGCTTGGCTGCGAGGCCATCTCGCGCGGCGCAAAATATGCACTCTTCGTCGATGCCGACGCAGACAGCCGCGCCCTCATCCGCCAGAACGTCGAAGCCCTCGGCCTCACCGGAATCACCAAAATCTGGAAACGCGACGCGACCGATCTCGGCCCCGCCCAGGCCGGCTCCGGCGGCCCGTTCAACTTGGCTTTTCTCGACCCGCCCTATCGCAAAGGGCTCGTCGAACGCGCCCTCATCAGCGCCCGCGACGGCGGCTGGCTCGCACCGGGCGCGGTGGTGATGACCGAATGCGCGGCGGACGAACCGGCGCTGGCGGTCGACGGCTTCACCGAATTCGACGCGCGCAGCTATGGCGAAACGCGCGTGGCGTTCCTGACTTTGGCAACTACGTAAGCCGCCAAGTCCCACGGCGAACGTCACCTTTCACAATCAGCCCCTTCTTTTGAAGCTTTTGCCCTTCCCAGCGCAGGACATACTGCCAGACATAAAACATGTCTCCCATGGCGCGCAGATCGGACTCATGATTTTCCCAAATCCACTTGCCGATTTGCACGATGGACCCGTGCCCGCCCAGCGCGAAGAGC
>Ga0105049_10005873_pt1 | contig 14293 bp, 13 predicted proteins | sample MAT06_FD_78087 | JGI IMG/M metagenome (GOLD analysis project Ga0105049, IMG submission 78087) | Freshwater microbial communities from Lake Fryxell liftoff mats and glacier meltwater in Antarctica - MAT-06 | ecosystem: Environmental > Aquatic > Freshwater > Ice > Liftoff microbial mat | place...
CGGGGCGACACCGAGATCCGCTCGTGGGCCCTCGACGCCGAGGGTCTCCCGGTCGAGACCGACGAGGTCCTCCACCTCGAGATCGGCCAGCCGTTGGCGAACCACAACGGCGGGAACCTGGTGTTCGGCCCCGATGGCGCCCTCTGGATCGGCACCGGCGACGGAGGCGGGGCCGGCGACGCCGGCGAGGTAGCCCAGGACGACGGCTCGCTCCTGGGCAAGATGCTGCGCGTCATCCCCGACCCCGATGGTGGGGTCCTCGCCCCCACTACGAACCCTGCTTGGGCTCGGCCCGAGATCTGGGGCATCGGTCTGCGCAATCCCTGGCGCTACAGCTTTGACCGGGAGACCGGCCGGCTCTGGATCGCCGACGTCGGGCAGAACACCATCGAGGAGGTCAGCGTCATCGACGGCGACGCCGATCGCGCCAACTTCGGTTGGGACACCGTTGAAGGTGCCAACGACTACGAAGGCGAGCCCGACCCCTCCTTCACCGCCCCTGTGGTCACCTACGACCACGATGACGGCTGCTCCATCACGGGGGGCTACGTCTACCGAGGCGAGGCCAACCCGAGCCTCTACGGCTGGTACCTCTACGCCGACTACTGCACCGGCTTCATCCGCGCCGTCCCTGCCGATGACCCAACCGTCGAACCCACGTTGCTGGCCGAGGACAGCGGCAACGTCGTCAGCTTCGGCGAGCTGGAGACCGGCGAGCTGATCCTCCTCACCTCAACGGGCCTACGACCGATCCTTGCCGGGTGAGACAACCGCCGCACCCGCGACCCTCAAACCTGCCGTTCAGCCGAGGAGGCTGCGATCGCCGGCCGTAGCGCCGCCGTCTACGGCCCATTCGGCACCGGTGACGTAGCTCGCTTCGTCGGAGGCGAGGAAGGTGACGACGTTGGCGATCTCGTCGACGTGCCCGAAGCGGCCCATCGGGAGGCTCTTGGCGAAGAGGGTGTCGTTCGGGTCTTGGCCGGGCATGCGGGTCATCGGAGTGTCGACGCCGCCGGGGTGCAGGGAGTTCACGCGGATGCCGCGCTTGCCGAGGTCCATGGCGGCCGTCTTCGAGAGGCCACGGACGGCCCACTTGCTCGACACGTAGGCCCCGAGCGCGGGCAGACCCATGATCCCCCCGTTGCTCGAGATGTTGATGATCGAGCCGCCACCGGCTCGGCGCATCGATGGCGTGACCGACTTCATGCCGATCATCGTGCCGACGAGGTTCACGTCGATCACCCGACGGAACTTCTCCACGTCTTGGTGCTCGATCGAACCGAAGTCGAGGATGCCCGCGTTGTTCACGAGGATGGTCACCGGTCCGAAGCGCTCCTCGGCGTCGGCCACCGCCGCGATCCACTCGTCCTCGGAGCTGACATCGAGGTGGCGGTACGCGGCTGACTCGCCGAGCTCGGCGGCGACCGCCTCGCCCTCGTCGTCGAGCACGTCGGTGAGCAACACCGACGCGCCCTCGACCACGAACCGACGTGCCTCGGCCTCACCCTGGCCGCGCGCAGCACCGGTGACGATGGCCACCTTCCCCTCCAGCCGACCCATCATCGCGCCAGGCCCGTCAGCGCGTCGGTGCTGAGCTTGCTTCGGCGGCGAGACCTCATGGCTTGTCGGCGCCGACGACCCACATGGCGAAGAACTGGGAGCCACCGCCGTAGGCATGACCGACGGCGGTGCGGGCGTCAGGCACCTGATGGTCGCCGGCCATGCCCCGCACCTGGAGGGCCGCTTCGGCGAACCGGAGCATGCCGGACGCGCCGATGGGGTTCGAGGAGAGGACGCCGCCGGACATGTTCACGGGGAGGTCGCCGTCGAGCTGGGTGACGCCGTCCTCCACGTACTTCCATCCCTCGCCGCGGGGCGCGAAGTGGAGGTTCTCCAGCCACATCGGCTCGAACCAGGAGAACGGCACGTACATCTCGACGCAGTCGACCTGGCGACGAGGATCGGTGATGCCGGCCTGCCTGTAGACGTCGGCGGCGCAGTCGCTCCCACCGCGCGGCAGCACCGGATCACGATCGGCGGACATCGTGGGCTCGGACCGCACCGCCGTGCCCTTCACCCAGGCCACTGGCTTGCTGGAGCGGTCGGCTACGGCCTCGCTGGCCAGCACCATCGCGCAGGCGCCATCAGAGCTCGGACACGTCTCCGCGTAGCGGATCGGATCCCAGAGCATCATCGAGTCCTTGATGGAGTCGAAGGAGATCTCGTGCTCCTGGAGGTGGGCGTACGGGTTCTTCAGCGCGTTGGTGCGGTCCTTGAGAGCCACCAGGATCCCGATGTGGTCGGGCGCGTTGGAGCGGGCCATGTAGGAGCGAATGTGCGGCGCGAAGTACCCGCCCGCGCCGGCGTGCAGTGGCGGCTGGAACGGGATCGGCATCGAGAGCGCCCACATGGCATCGCTCTCGCTCTGCTTCTCGAAGGCGACGGTGAGCACTCGCTCATGGATCCCGGCCTGCACGAGCTGCGCGGCCACGATCGCCGTGGAACCGCCGACCGACCCAGCGGTGTGCACGCGGAACAGCGGCTTGCCCGTGGCGCCGAGGGCGTCGGCCAGGTACAGCTCGGGCATCATCACGCCCTCGAAGAAGTCCGGGGCCTTGCCGACGACGACCGCGTCGATGTCGGCCCACGTCATCTCGGCGTCGGCGAGTGCTCGCGAGGCGGCTTCCCGCACGAGGCCCGCCATCGAGACATCGCCGCGGGTGGCCTGGTGCTTCGTCTGACCAACGCCGACGACAGCGACGAGTTCCTTGGGCATGTGGGTCAGCCCTCCCCTTCGAGCACGGTGACGAGGTTCTGTTGGAGGCAGGGACCTGACGTGGCGTGGGCCACGCCGCGAGAGGCGGTGCCATCCATGATCCGTTGCGCCACCTCGCCGATGCGGGTGAGCCCCGCGACCATCACCGGGTTGGCGGCGAGCGGCCCCCCCGACGGGTTCACGTTGCGGTGGTCGTCGAGACCGAGGGCCTCGCGCAGGATCAGCTCCTGGGGGGCAAAGGGCGCGTGCAGCTCGGCGACGTCCACCGGGGCAGCGGCCATGCCTGCCTTCTCGCCGGCCGTGCGCGTGGAGACGGAGACGGTGAGGTCGCGCAGGCCCAGCGCCATCGGCTCGATGCGGTGATCGATGCCGCGGATCCAGGCCGGGCGTTCCCGCAGCTCGCGGGCTCGATCCCCGGAGGCCAGCACGACCGCGCAGGCGCCGTCGGTGATGGGCGGGCAATCGCTCTTGCGCAGCGGGTCGACGATCGGCGTCTCGTCGAGCAGATCGGCGACGCTCCGATCGAAGGCCAGCTGGGCATTGGGGTTGTTCATCGCACTCCGCCGGCTGCGGGACGCCACCTCCGCGAAGTCGGCTTCGGTGGCCTTGCCCGCATCGATCATCTGGCGGGCCTGGAGGGCGGCCAGACTGATCGCGTCGGGCCAGAGCGGGGCGACGTGGTACGGATCGAGCTGCCGTGAGAGCACCTCGTGGATCGGACCCGGAGCGGTTTTGCCGTAGCAGTAGACGAGGGCGGTATCGACGTCGCCGAGCTGGAGCTTCACCCACGCCTCGTAGAGCGCCCACGCGCCGTCCATCTCGACGTGGCTCTCCTGGATCGGAGGCCACGGCCCCACTCCGTCGAGCGTCGACACGAAGCTGAACGCCTGCCCCGACAGGTAGTCGGTGGAGCCCGAGCACGTGAAGCCGATGTCGGCCTGGGTGAGGCCGGCCTTGGCCCGCACGTCGGTGATCACCGGCATGAGCATCTCGACCTCGTTGAGGACGGTCTCGGCCCGGACGTTGGGCATCTGGGCAAACGCGATCACGGCGACGTCGATCACCACGTCACCCCCTCACCGGGCTGGGTGACCACCACATCGGGCTCACCGTTCGGACGGAAGTACCGGATGCTCTCGAGGTTGGGAGCCAGCTCGCTGTCCTCGACCCAGACGGCCTCGACGCGCATGCCGATGCGAACATCGTCCACCGAGCACTCCTGGATGAGGTGCATGAGGGGCAGGTCGGAGCCGTCGAGCAGGATCAATCCTGACGTGTACGGGATCTCCATCCCCTGGCCGTAGAAGGCAACGTTGACGACGCAGAAGCTGACGAGCGTCCCCACGTGGGGCAGGTCGACCGGCTCCGAGGTGGGCACGCCGAGCTGGGGGTCGGCGCCGCGAGAGGGCACGTAGACCTTCCCGCCGGGCGCTCGCTCACCCAGGATCTTGCCCTGGGAGATGCCCGTGAGGAAGCGGGTGGTGGCCATGCCCGCGGTGTAGACGTACTCCATGCGGGCGGGCGTGCGAACGGAGCGCACGAGCTCCTTGCCCTCGAGTATGGCGGGGATCTGGATGGCGGGGATCTGGATGTCGGCCATCAGACGTCGGGCTCCCAGCACTCGAGATCGTGGATGCTGCCCTCGCGCTCGGCCGCCCAACGCGGCTTCACGCGCATGCCGGTGGACATGGCCTCCGGCGAGCCGGCGTCGACCACCTGCAGGAAGCCGATGTCGGCGCCGTCGGGCTTCACCAGCGCCCAGGCAAAGGGCGTCTGCATCGGATGCTTGGGCATCGGCTCGCGAACCCACGCCCAGGTGAGCACCTCGGCCCCGGGCCCGACCTCCACCAGCTCGGTGAGCTCCTCCCCGGTGAAGCTGTCGTATTCCGTGGGGGGCACGATCACCGTGCCGTCGGAGCCCTTGATGCCGAGCAGCACGGCCTCACGAAGACCCGTGAGGAACGCCCCGATCACAGGGCCCGTGGTGCGCAAGAAGGGGTACTCGATGATGAGAGGCGCGCTGAGCACCCCGGAGTGGTCGGCCACGATTGCCTCGCTTGCCTAGAAGGAGATGACCTGGCGGATGACTTCGCCGCGCTTCATGGCCTCGAAGGCATCGTTGATGTCGTCGAGCTTGATGCGCCGCGTGATCATGCCGTCGAGGTCGAGCCGACCGTCCCTCCAGTAGCCCAGGAGCTTGTGGAAGTCGGTGCGGACATCGGCGGAGCCGTAGTAGCTGCCGACGAGCACCTTCTCGGAGAAGAACAGCTCGAAGGCCGAGAAGCTGACGAACTCGTCGAGCTTGCCTACCCCGACGATGCATGCCGTGCCGCCGCGGCGGGCGTTGTCGTAGGCGGCTCGCATCGTGCTGGCCAGGCCGATGGCCTCGAAGGCGTAGTCGAACCCCTCGCCGCCGGTGAGGCTGGCCTTGAGGCTGTCGAGCTCATCGGGCTTGCAGGCGTGGGTGGCGCCGAACCGCTTGGCGTCCTCCAGCTTCCCGTCGTTCAGGTCGACGGCGACGATCACCGAGGCACCCGCGAGCTTGGCGCCCATGATGCAGGAGATCCCCACGCCACCGCAGCCGAACACGACGACCGACGAACCAGCGGTGACCTTGGCGGTGTTGATGACCGACCCGACGCCCGTCATCACGCCACAGCCCACGAGGCTTCCGATCTCCAGCGGGATGTCGTCGTCGATCTTCACCACCCCCTGGTGCGGGATGATCATCTCCTCGGCGAAGGTGCCCGCGCCTGCCATGCCGGCGATCGGAGCGCCATCGAGCGTGAAGTGCGGCGTGCCACTCATCACCATCTGGATGTTGAAGCAGAGGTTGGGCTGGTGGCGCGGCCCGCAGTAGGCGCACTCGCCGCAGGGTGGGCTCCAGGCGATGATCACGTGGTCGCCGACCTGGACGTTGGTGACGCCCTCCCCCACCTCCGCCACGATGCCAGCCCCCTCATGTCCGAGGATGCACGGAGCGGGCTGCGGGATGGTGCCAGTCATCACCGAGAGATCGGAGTGGCACACGCCCGTGGCCTCGATCTTCACCCGAACCTCGCCGGCGCCGACCTCCACCAGCTCGATGTCATCACGGACCTCGAGCTCGGCGTCGCCGATGTTGCGGAGCAGAGCAGCGCGCATGGTTCCCCCCGGGAGACGGTGCCGCCGCGGTGCGACGGGCGGAGCGTACCGGTTGGAGCCGGGACTGGAACACGTTCTAGTCTGACGGTCCGTCAGATGGGAAACCGGGGGTCCACAGCGTCATGTCAGGCTTCTACAAGTACGCCCAGGCCGAGCCCAGCTTCGTCGCCGTAGTCGATCCCGACGGCACTGAGCACGCCGCCGGCGACCTCCTCGGACGAGCCAATCGCTACGTCCATCTGCTCCGGTCGCTCGGCTTGGAGCAGGGCGATGCCGTGGCCGCCGTGCTTCCCAACGGCGTGCTCCCCGTGGAGGTGTACCTCGCCGCGCTCCAGGCCGGGTTGTACTACGTGCCGATCAACTACCGGCTCTCTGCGCCGGAGATCGCTTACATCATCCAGGACTCCGGAGCGAAGGCGATCGTGTCTCACGAGCGCTACGCAGAGGTGATGGCCGCCGCGGCCGACGAAGCCGGCCTGCCCGCCGAGGCGCGCCTCTCTCACGGCACGATTCCGGGCTTCCACGACGTCGAGGCGGCGCTGGCCGGACAGCCCGACACCCTCCCCGACGTCCGTTCCGCGGGCGCGGCGATGCACTACACGTCGGGCACCACCGGCAAGCCCAAGGGCGTTCGACGGAAGCTGAACGACGTCGACCCCGACGTCATGGCCGAGCTGTTCACCGGCTTCTTCGGCCTGTTCGGCATTCCCCATCGCGACGATCAGGTGCACCTCTGCACCTCGCCGAACTACCACACCGCCGTCACGACCTTCGCGGGCAACGCGCTCCACTCCGGCCACCGTGTCGTGTTCATGGACAAGTGGGACCCGACCGAGACCCTCGCCAAGATCGAGCAGTACTCGGTGACCCACACCCACATGGTCCCGACGCAGTTCCATCGCATGCTGCAGCTGCCCGACGCGGTGAAGGGCCAGTACGACCTCTCGTCCATGCGGTGGGCGATCCATGCCGCCGCCCCGTGCCCCATCGACGTGAAGCAGAAGATGCTCGACTGGTGGGGCCCCGTGATCTGGGAGTACTACGGCGCCACCGAGGGGGGCGGCACCACGGCTACTCCCGAGGACTGGCTGAAGTACCCCGGCACCGTCGGGAGCCCGTGGGCCATCTCGGAGCTGAAGATCACCGACGACAACGGCACGCCCGTTGCCCCCGACGTGCCCGGCACCGTCTGGATGAAGATGGGCGGTCAGGACTTCGAGTACAAGGGTGACAAGGCCAAGACCGACGACAACCACGACGCCGAGGGGTTCTTCACCGTCGGCGACATCGGCTACCTCAACGCCGACGGGTTCCTGTTCCTCTGCGATCGCAAGAGCGACATGATCATCGCCGGGGGCGTCAACATCTATCCCGCCGAGATCGAGGGGGAGATCCTGGCCCACCCGGGTGTGGGCGACGTGGCCGTCTTCGGGATCCCGGACGACGACATGGGCGAGCAGATCAAGGCGGTCATCGAGCCCGCTCCCGGGCAGGCCGCCGGCGACGAGCTGGCGGAGTCCGTGATGGCGCACCTGGCGGGCCGCCTCGCCAAGTTCAAGTGGCCGAAGTCCATCGACTTCGTCGACGAGCTCCCCCGGGAGCCCACCGGCAAGCTCCTCAAGCGCCAGCTCCGCGACCCGTACTGGGAAGGCCGCGACCGAGCGATCTAGTGCCGCTAGCCGAGGTGGTCGCAGAGCAGGTGGCAGGCCGTCTCGAGCTCGTCGCCCACCCAGGTGAGATCCCCGACGCCGTTGCTCCAGGCAACGAGGCAGGAGAACCAGACGTGACCGAGGACTCTCGCGATGTTGGCCTCCATGGTCGGGTCGGTGCCCTCCGGGAAGGCCCGGAGCATCACTCGCTGCATCACGTCGGTGGTGGCCGTGGAGGCGCCGCCGGCTTCTCGATCGTCCGAGGTGAGCGCGGTGATCACCGCCTCGGCCAGCTTCGGCTGGCGCTCCATCGTGGCCACGGCCCGTCGCAGCACGTCGTAGACCCGCTCGGTGGTGGTCTGGCCCTGCGGCGCGCGTGTGGTGACGCGGCGCTCGAGGTCCTCCATCCACTCGACCATGGCCGCGGCAAGGAGCGCGTCCTTGGACGGGAAGTAGCGGTAGATCGTGCCGAGTGCCACCTCCGCTGACGCGGCCACATCGCGCATCTGCACGGCGTCGTAGCCACCGTCGGCCCCGAGCTGGAGCGCCGCTACCAGCACGCGCTGGCGGCGGGCCGCCTGGCTCTTGGTGAGGGCCTCCGCCGTGGTCGCCATCGCCCGAACCTACCGAAGGGCCTTGGCGACATCGCGGAAGGGCGCGTCCTTGTCGGCGCGGACCTCGGCGGGCAGCCCCAACACGCGCTCCCCGATGATGTTGCCCTGGATCTGATCGGATCCCCCGGCGATCCGCAGCGACGGCGAGTAGAGGAACTTCGTCGTCCACACTCCTCCCCGAGGCAGGAGCGCGGGCTCGGCCAGCATCGCGGTGGCGCCCTGCACGTGGATGGCCGTGGCGGTCATCTGCTGCATGAACCGGGCATAGGCCAGCTTCATCACCGACGTCTCCGCGCCCGGACGGGTGCCCTGGGACAGCGCCGTCTGCGAACGGAGCCGCAGGAAGCGGAGCAGCTCACTGCGCAGGTAGGAGTCCACCACCATCTGGCGCACGATCGGCTCTTGGGCGCGTCCGAACTGCTGCGCAAGGGCGATGAGGCCGGGCGGATCCGCCCCCCCGGACCCCCCCGCGATCGCACTGCGCTCGCTGGCGAGGGTGGTCTGGGCGACGCGCCAGCCCTCCCCCACCTCGCCCAGCACCTGACTCGCGGGAATGCGCACCTCGTCGAGGAACACCTCGCTGAAGTGGGCATCGCCGGTCATCTGGCGCAGTGGCCGGATCTCGATCCCCGGCGAGGCCATGTCGACCACGAAGTAGGTGATCCCGCGGTGCTTGGGGGCATCGAGATCAGTGCGGGCGAGGAGGATCCCCCACTCCGCACGATGGGCGGCGGAGGTCCACACCTTCTGACCGGTCACCACCCACTCGTCGCCGTCGTGCTCGGCCCGCGTGGTGATGTTGGCGAGATCCGAGCCGGCCTCGGGCTCACTGAAGAGCTGACACCACACCTCGTCGCCTCGCAGCATCGGTGGCAGGAACCGGCGCTTCTGGTCGTCGGTGCCGTGGGTGAGGATCGTGGGGCCGACCATGCCGATGGCAATGGCGAACACGCCGTTCGACACGCCGCATCGGCCTTGCTCCTGGTTGAAGATGGCCGACTCGATCGGGCGGCCGCCCCGGCCCCCGAACGCCGCCGGCCAGGTGACACCGGCCCAGCCGCCCTCGGCGAGCACTCCCTGCCACTCTCGGCACCGCTTGACGTAGGTGTCCTCCGAGTAGTCGGTGGACCACATGCCCGCCGAGAAGTCGTCGGGATGCCCCTTCGGGATCGCCGCCACCTCGAGCCAGGCCCGGGCCTCCGCCCGGAAGGCCGCCTCCTCCGGAGTGTCCTCGAAGTCCACGCCCTCAGAATAGAACAGGTTCTAGTAGGGGGACCCGATCTGCACCGCCGCACGCTCCGCGACGTGGGGGCGGATCACCTCGATGACAGCGTGCTGGTGGGCAGGGTGTCGGTCGTAGACCCCCCACGCCTCGGCGTCGGCGCACTCGGCCACGATCCCGTAGTCCCAGCGGCCCTCGCCCAGCCCCAGATCAGGACCGTGGTGGTAGGACAGGAGCTGCGGGATCTGGGCGGGCAGCCGGTCGAGGGCGGCGGCGATGGCCGCCACCTGCGCCGGCGAGGTGCCGACGTTCCAGCGGAACACCACGACGTGGCGCATCACTCGGTGAGGGTGTCGGCCAGCTCAGCCTCCACTGCGGCCGTAGAGGCGTGGCGCCGCTCCCACAGGGTGGCGAGGAAGCGCTCGACGCCCTCGATCACCTTGGCGGTGCGGGCGGAGGGGAAGATCTCGAAGGCGTGCTGCGCTCCCTGCATCTCGGCGTACAGCACGGGTTCCTGCGACACGGCCTTGAGCTGCTCCACGAACGTGCGAGCGTCCTCCACCGGCGCCAGGGTGTCCTTGTCGCCGTGGATCACGAAGAACGGCGGCGCCTCGGACGAGACGTGGTGGAGCGGAGACGCCTCCTCGTAGCGATCAGGCTCGTCGGCCACGAACGCCTTCATCACCATCGGTTCGAGGAACCTCCGATAGATCGCGTGATCCGATCCGAACGCGCCGTTCGGCGTGAAGTCGTAGATGCCGTAGAAGGGCACAGCCGCCGCGACCGACGTGTCCGCGGCTTCGAAGCCGGGCTGGAATCGGGGGTCGCCCGCCGTGAGGCCCATCAGTGCCGCGAGATGTCCACCGGCGGACCCACCGGTGACGCAGATGAAGGTGGGATCGATGCCGTAGTCGTCCGCGTGGGAACGAATCCACACGAGGGCCGCCTTCAGGTCGACCAGGTGATCGGGGAAGGTGGCCGCCGGGCTGAGGCGGTAGTTGACGTTGAATCCCACCCACCCCTGTGCCGCCATGTGCGTGAGCAGCGGCAGGCCCTGGTCTCGCTTGTCGCCGGCCACCCAGCCGCCGCCATGGATCTGCATCAGCGCCGGGCGGAGGGTGCCGCCACCAGGGACGGGCGCGCTGGGCACGCTGACGTCGAGCCGGAGGGTGCGCCCACCGGCCTTGGCGAAGGCGACGTTGCGCTGGTGGGTGACGCCGTGACGGCGCCCCACCAAGAAGGGAAGGACGACATGGCTGCGGGGAAATCGTGGCGCGACCGCGGTCGGTTCGAGGTCGGCGAGGGCACCTCGCATGACCAGACTCGTGCGGCGACCCGTGAACCCGATCTTCAAGAGGATCAGCTCCGTGATGGCCATGAGCGACAGCGCCACGAGGCCCACCCAGGAGTCGAGCACCCCCTGCGAAACGAACAGCGCCGTCCACAACAGGCCGACCACGACGTGGTGCCAGACGAGCTCGAGCGTGAGCCACGAGGCAAAGAAGCTCCACACGAACAACCCCAGGGGGCGCTTCCTCGGCGCGAGGGCGTTGAGGGCGTAGACGAACCCGAGGGAGCTCACGAGCAAGAAGGCCCATTGCATCCCTCCAGTGTGACCCGTGGCTCCTGTTGTCGTCAGACCCGCCCATCTGACGTAGCGTCAGATCCATGGCGTACAACATCGCCGACCTGTTCGAGCACACCGTCGACTCTGTGGCCGATCGCGAGGTCTTGGTCGTAGGGGAACAGCGGCGCACGTACGCGCAGCTCGAGGCGCGGGCCAACCAGCTCGCCCATCACCTTGCCGCCCAGGGCATCGGGGCCGGCGACCACATCGGCGTCTACGGCTCCAACAGCGTCGAGTGGATCGAGGCGGCACTGGCCGCGTACAAGGTGCGGGCGGTGCCGGTGAACGTGAACTACCGGTACGTGGAAGAGGAGCTGAAGTACCTCTTCGACAACGCGGACGTCAAAGCGGTCGTCTACGACCAGGAGTTCGCGCCGAGGATCCTGGCGGTCCGGGAGTCGCTCCCGGTCCTCGAGCACCTCATCCACATCGACGATGGCGGCCCTGCCGATGCCGAGGCTCTGGCCTCACTGGGCTCGGTGCCGTTCGAGGAGGCCATGGCGTCGGGCTCTCCCGAGCGCGACTTCGCGGAGCGCTCCGACGACGACCGCTACATCATCTACACCGGCGGCACCACCGGCATGCCCAAGGGCGTGGTCTGGCGCCACGAGGACGTCTTCTTCGCCCTCGGCGGCGGCATCGACGCCTACTCCAACGAACGCGTCGCCGATGAGTGGTCGCTGGCCGACAAGGCCAAGGCCGTCGAGCACCCCCTGCGCTCGCTCACCCTCCCGCCGCTCATGCACGGCGCCGCCCAATGGGGCTTTCTGCGCTTCGCCTTCGAAGGCAACCTCGTCGTGATGCTCAGCAAGTTCGACGCGCACGAGGTGTGGCGCACCATCGAGCGGGAGGGCATCAACAGCGTGGCCATCACCGGTGACGCCATGGCCCGCCCGATGATCGAGGCGCTCGAGGAGATGGGCGGCCCCGAGGCCCTCGACCTGTCGTCGATGTTCGTCCTCGCCTCCACCGCGGCGATCTTCTCCCCCACGGTCAAAGACCAGTACCTCGAGCTGTTCCCCAACTTGATGCTCATCGACGCCATCGGCTCCTCGGAGACGGGCGCCAACGGTATGCGCACGGTGGCCAAGGGCGACACGCAGAACAGCGGTGGCGGCCCCACCGTCACGGCCGCCCGTGATGCCGTGGTGCTCGATGAGGAGCACAACGAGATCCCGGCCGGCACCGGACAGCAGGGTCGTCTGGCCCGGCGCGGCAACGTGCCCGTCGCCTACTACAAAGATCCCGCGAAGTCAGCGGAGACCTTCGTGGTCGGACCGTCGGGCGATCGCTATGCCCTTGCGGGCGACATGGCGATCCTCGAGGCCGACGGCACCATCACCCTGCTCGGGCGCGGCTCGCAGTGCATCAACTCCGGTGGCGAGAAGATCTTCCCCGAGGAGGTCGAGAGCGCCCTCAAGGCGCATCCCGCCGTGTTCGACGCCATCGTCGTGGGCGTGCCCGACGAGCGATGGGGCCAGCGGGTGTCCGCTGTCGTGCAGCCGCGGGAAGGCCAGAGCCCCACCCTCGAGGACCTCGCCACCCACTGTCGCGGATACGTTGCCGGATACAAGGTGCCCAAGGAGGTCCACCTCGTGTCCGAGGTGGTGCGGTCCCCCAGCGGCAAGCCCGACTACCCGTGGGCCGGCAAGGTCGCCCGCGGCGAGATCACCGTCTGATCAAAAGGAGAACATCCCCCATGCAGGTCCACGAGAAGCTCTTCATCGGCGGCGAGTGGGTTGATCCCGCTGGCACCGATGTCATCGAGGTCATCTCCCCCCACAGCGAAGAGGTCGTGGGTCGGGTGCCCGAGGGCACGGCGGCCGACATCGACCGGGCCGTCGCGGCCGCCCGCGCCGCCTTCGACGAGGGTGACTGGCCCCGGATGACGCCGGAGGACCGCATCGCCACCGTGCAGCGCTTCAGCGACATCTACGCCGCCCGCATGATGGACATGGCGCAGGTGATCACCACCGAGATGGGCTCACCGATCAGCTTTTCGCAGCTGGCGCAGTCGCCCGCCCCGTGGATGATGCTGAACAGCTTCATCGAGGAGGCCAAGAAGTACCCCTGGGAGGAGGAGCGCACCGGCATGCTCGGCACGCCGGTGATCGTGCGGTCCGAGGGTGTCGGCGTGGTGGGTGCCATCGTCCCGTGGAACGTGCCGCAGTTCGTCACCATGGCGAAGCTGGCGCCGGCGCTCCTGTCGGGCTCCACGATCGTCATCAAGCCGTCGCCGGAGACCCCGCTCGACGCCATGCTGATGGCCGAGCTCCTCGAGGAGGCCGGCATCCCGAAGGGCGTCGTGAGCGTGATCCCCGCCGGCCGGGAGGTGGGCGAGCACCTCGTGCGCCATCGCGGCGTCGACAAGATCGCCTTCACCGGTTCCACCGCCGCGGGCCGCACCATCGCCTCGATCTGTGGCGAGCAGCTCAAGCGGGTGAGTCTCGAGCTCGGGGGCAAGTCGGCCGCCATCATCCTCGACGACGCCGACATCGCCGCCACCATGGAGGGCCTCAAGTTCGCCTCCCTGATGAACAACGGCCAGGCCTGCGTCGCTCAGACCCGCATCCTCGCCTCGCGCCAGAACTACGACACCGTGGTCGATGCGCTGGCCACCGCCGTGCGGGGCATGACCGTCGGCGACCCCGACGACCCCACCACCGAGATCGGCCCGCTCGTGGCCGAGCGCCAGCAGGAGCGAGTCGAGAAGTACATCGCCCTCGGCCAGGAGGAGGGCGCCCGCGTGGTGGTCGGCGGCAACGGCCGGCCCGATGGCATCACCAAGGGCTGGTACGTCCAGCCCACGGTGTTCGCAGATGTCGACAACTCCATGCGCATCGCCCAAGAGGAGATCTTCGGCCCGGTGTTGGCCGTCATCCCCTTCGACGACCTCGACGACGCCGTGCGCCTGCACGACGCCACGCCCTTCGGCCTCACCGCGTCCGTCTTCACCCTCTCCAAGGCCACCTTCCGCGCTCTCGGTGAGCAGCTCGCCGTGGGCAACCTCTACGCCAATCTGCCGACGACCTTTTCGCCCTCCACGCTCCCTTTCGGCGGCCTCCGCGCCTCCGGCAATGGCCGCCCCGGCGGGCGCGGCTTCATTCGTTTCACGACCGACGAACAGGCCGTGCAATGGGCCGCGTGGGAAGGGTAGCGCGGGGTCGCGCCAGTTGCGGCGCGCTCAATATTCCACCCGCAGCACCTTGCCGCTCCGACTTTCGTCCGGGAGCTTCACGCGCTGGCCCAGCTCGGTGCCGA
>Ga0105049_10005874_pt1 | contig 14291 bp, 10 predicted proteins | sample MAT06_FD_78087 | JGI IMG/M metagenome (GOLD analysis project Ga0105049, IMG submission 78087) | Freshwater microbial communities from Lake Fryxell liftoff mats and glacier meltwater in Antarctica - MAT-06 | ecosystem: Environmental > Aquatic > Freshwater > Ice > Liftoff microbial mat | place...
GGGGGGGGGGCGGGGGGGGGGGGGGGGGGGGGGGGGGGGGGGGGGGGGGGGGGGGGGGGGGGGGGGGGGGGGGGGGGGGGGGGGGGGCGGCGTTCTCGCGTGCGTACCTGCGGCATCTGTTCGCGGCGGGGGAGATGCTGGGGCCGATCTTGGTGAGCCTCCATAATCTGAGGCACTTCCAGCGGTTCCTGTTGGACATCCGGTGCACGGTCCGGGATGATGATTGGTCCGGGCTGGTCCGGCGGTGGCCCGTGGCCGCCCCGGGGCTGGTCGGGAGCGCCGTCGCCGGGACGGACGCGGCTGGAATCGTGGGTTTGTCGTCCTGAAACGTCGCCGCTTCGTCGCGGAACCCCGATTGGGGACGCGGGGAGGCTGCTGGAAGCATTGCGATGAATGAGAGTTGGATGAGCGTCGCGTCGTTGACCCTGGCCCAAGCGGAGCAGCCGGCGCTGAGCGCGGCCCCGGCGGGGGCGCCGGCGGCGGCGCCCGTGAACGCGGTGGGGGTGCCCGGGAGTTCGCCCGCGACGGTTTCGGGGTCGGGGGCGGTGCCGCCCCCGGGCGGGGGGAGCAGCTCCGGCGGCGGGCTGGGGCTGATGGTGCTGCTGCCGGTGATGCTGGTGGCGATGGTGCTGATGACGACGCTGAGCGGGCGGAAGGAGAAGAAGCGGCGGGCGGCGCTGATGGCCGCGGTGAAGAAGCACGACCGGGTGTCGATGATGGGGGGGATCGTGGGGACGGTGGCGGAGTTGACGGACGACGAGATCGTGCTGCGGGTGGAGGAGGGGCGGATCCGGTTCGCGCGGAGCGCTCTGCAGGCGGTGCTGACCTCGGGTCCCGCGCCGGCGGGGGGCGGGCGGAAGCAGGACGCGTTGGTCGAGGCCAAGAGCGACGCGAGCCGGGCGGGGGTCTGACGGGGGGCGCGGCCCCAATCGGCGAGAGCGTTCGCGGCGGCCGATGACCGCCTGAAGACAACCACGACGCGGCGGGGACGGCGGGGAGACGCCGCGCCGCCGACAGCACCGGGCGACCATGCGACAAGTCCTCAAGTACACGTTCATCACGATCGCCGTGCTGCTCACCTGCGTATGGGCGATCATTCCGCCGGAGAAGCAGCTGCGGCTGGGGAAGGACCTGCGGGGCGGGGTGAGCCTGGTCTATTCGGTGCAGATCGCGCCCAACGAGGACGCGAAGGACGTGATGACGCGGACGATCGGGATCCTCAAGAAGCGCGTCGATCCGGACGGGCTGCTCGAGGTGTCGATGATCCAGCAGGGGCGGGACCGCATCGAGATCACGATGCCGCTGCCCAACGACCGGATCAAGGGGCTCAAGCGGGCGTTCGAGGACCGGCTGGCGCAGCTGGGCGCCCTGTCGTTCACGGCGGACCGGATCGACGAGGCGCTGCGGCTGACGGGGGCCGAGCGGGACGCGGCGCTGGCGCGGCTGGCGGGGGGGAGCGAGGCGCGGACGACGCTGCTGCGGTCGGCGGCGGGGGCGCGGGACTCGGCGGCGGGGGCGCGGGCGGCGTACGACGCGGGGGCGGACGACGCCGCGCGGGAGGCGTTGCTGGCGGACGTGGGGGCGGCGGAGGTGGCGTACGCCGAGGCGCGGGAGGGGGTGCTGGGGACGGCGCTGTCGGCCCAGGAGGTGCGGCGGGTGCTGCAGCTCTCGAAGCGGCCCAGGTACCTGACCGACGACGGGAATCCGTACGAGCTGCCCAGCGCGCGGGTGCTGGGTGAGAAGCGGCTGCGGGAGGCGCACCCGAGCGCGGCGGCGGACATCGACGAGCTGGTGCGGCTGTACGACGCCTACGCGACTGAGCGGACGACGCTCGACGACCCGCAGGACCTGATCCGCCTGCTCAAGGGCGCGGGCGTGCTCTCGTTCCGGATCACGGTCGATCCGGGGACGCACCCCGACGAGGGGCGGCTGCGGCAAGAACTGCGGGATGTGGGGCCCGGGAACGTGCGGGCGGCGGACGCGCGGTGGTACAAGATCAACCAGATCGACAACTGGATCAGCACGCGCGGGCAGGCCGAGGCGCTGACGGAGAATCCCGACGCCGCGGGCCCGATCTTCCAGGGGCGAGGGTACGTCGTCGACCACTACAAGAGCGACTACTACATGCTGGCCTGGGACACGCGCGGCTCGCGCCTGACCCAGTCGGAGGGGCGGTGGGCGATCGCGCGGGCGGGGCAGGGGACGGACCAGATCGGGAAGCCGTCGATCACGTTCGAGATGAACCCGCCGGGGGCGGTGCTGCTGGGCGAGCTGACGCGGGAGCACGTGGGCGACCAGATGGCGGTGCTGCTGGACGACGAGGTGTACACCGCGCCGAACCTGCAGTCGGCGATCTCGAGCAACGGCCAGATCACGGGGGACTACAGCCAGGAGGAGATCGACTACGTGGTGCGGGTGCTGTCGGGCGGCTCGCTGACGGCGAAGATGTCGCCCGAGCCGATCAGCCAGAGCTCGCTGGGGCCGGAGCTGGGGGCGGACAACCTGGAGAAGGGGCTCAGGACGGGGCTGATCTCGTTCGCGGTCGTGAGCGTCTTCATGGTGGTGTACTACTTCTCGTGCGGGGCGATCGCGGTGGTGGCGCTGGCGTGCACGGGGCTGATCATCCTGGGGGCGATGGCGCTCAACAAGGCGGCGTTCACGCTGCCGGGGATCACGGGGATCGTGCTGACGTTCGGGCAGGCGGTGGACGCGAACGTGCTCGTGTACGAGCGGATGCGGGAGGAGCTCAAGGCCGGGCGCGACATGAAGACCGCGACGCGGATGGGGTTCAAGCGGGCGACGCCGAGCATCGTCGACGCCAACGTGGCGAACCTGATCATCTGCTTCGTGCTGAACCTGCTGGGCACCGAGGAGATCAAGGGCTTCGCGATCACCCTGGCCGTGGGCGTGCTGGGAACGCTCTTCTCCGCGATGGTGGTGAGCCGGCTGATCTTCACCGTGCTGGTCGAGTACGGCTCCTGGCGGAAGGCGTCGATGCTGCCCTTGGCGATCCCGGCGCTGCAGCGGGCGCTCGAGCCGCGGGTGAACTGGCTCCGGCTGCTGCCGGTCTTCGTGATCGGGTCGAGCCTGTACCTGGTGGCGATGGCGGGGCTCACGTTCGCCCGCGGCGAGAAGATGTTCGACACGGAGTTCCGGGGCGGGCACGCCGTGACGCTGGGGCTGAAGGACGGCCCGGACGGCGCGCCCCTCACGATGACCCGGCGCGAGGCCGAGCTGCGGCTGCGTTCGATCGAGGTGCCCGAGGGGTCGGAGCAGATCAGGGCGATCCGCGACTCGGAGGTGCTGCCGATCAACCCGCAGGACGACGGCGTCACGTCGGACACCTTCCGGATCAAGACGACCGCGACGGACCCTGGGACGGTGCTGCCCACGCTGCAGACCGTCTTCGAGGACGTGATCGCGCAGGACCCGGTGCTGACGTACGCCGGCTCCGAGATCGAGCGGGCCGACGCGGCGCCGATCGAGCGGGTGATCTCGGCGAGCCTGGGGGAGACGGTCGGGCGGCCGGGGGTGCCGGGGACCATCGCCGAATACCGGGGCGGGCTGGCGATCGTGCTGGACGGGCTCACGCCCCCTGTCTCCAAGGACGCACTGGTCGCGCGCCTTGAGCGGACGCGCCTGACGAGTCGGTTCTCGGACAGCCTGGACCGCCTGCGCGAGGTCCGCGTGCTCGGGGGCACGAGCGACGCGGTGACGAGCGTCGCGGTGCTGGTGCACGACCCGGACGTCTCGGCGTACGACAACGAGGCGGCCTTCGACCGGACGGTGATGGCGCAGGAGTGGGAGCTGGTCCGCGCCGCGACCGCGCTGCCGGCGGAGTTCGCGTCGGTGGAGTCGATCAGCCCGGCGGTGGCGGACACGTTCAAGGCCAACGCCGCCGTCTCGCTGGCGATCTCGATCGGGCTTCTGATCATCTACATCTGGATCAGGTACGGCACGGTCAGGTGGGCCCTGGCGGCGACGCTCCCGCTGCTCCACGACGTGCTGGGCCTGATCGGGCTGATCGCCCTGGCGCAGTTCCTGTACGAGTGGCCCGTCACGCAGGGGATCGCGAGCGCGGCCGGGCTGCTGCCGTTCTCGATCGACCTCAACATGGTCGCGGCGATCCTGACGATGGCGGGGTTCTCCCTCAACGACAAGATCATCATCCTGGACCGCATCCGCGAGAACCGCGGCAAGGCGAAGTACGCGTCGAGCGAGGCCGTCAACGCCGCGATCAACCAGACGCTGTCGCGGACGTTCATCACCTCGGGGACGACGCTGATCGTGACGATCATCCTCTACCTGTACGGCGGAGAAGGCGTCCGGGGCTTCGCGTACGCGTTCACGATGGGCGTGATCCTGGGGACGTACTCCTCGATCGCCATCGCGGCGCCGTTCGTGTGGTCGAGGCGGCGGCCCGGGATCGAGCCGAGCCTGTCGGTGACGACGGCGCGGCCGGTCATGGCGTGAGGGCGGGGCGGGCGCGGGGAGGCCCGTGGGGGCATCGGTCGTGACGGAGAACTCCGGCAAGCTGGCTGGCGGGTTGCTGCTGCTGGTGGCCCTGTGGATCGGGGTCTTCTGGTGGTGGCCGGCGTCGGAGCCCAGGATCACGTTCGCGGCGGGGGAGGCGGTCGGGGAGGGGGGCGGCGACGGGGCGGGGATGGCGGTCGGGGGAGCGGACGGCGCGAGCACGGCCCCGACGCCGGGGTCCGTGGCACCCGGACGCGAGGCCGCGATCGCGTCGGAGCCGATGAAGTCAGCCCAGAGCGTGAAGACGCCGCCGCCGCCGAAGCCCCTGGCGGTGATCGCGCCGGAGTTCACGGACCACACGGTCCGGCGGGGGGAGACCTTCGCGTCGATCGCGCGGCGGTACTACGGCTCGTCGGGAAACGCCAGCGCGGTCGCGCGGGCCAACCCGTTCGTGAGCCCGCAGTCGCTCCGGCCGGGGCGGGTCGTCCGCGTTCCGAAGGACCCGGGCAACATCCAGGGGAAGCCCAACCCCGAGGCGCGCCCCGAGCCGCCGCGGGAGGCGGGCGGAGCGGAGGTCCGAGAGCACGTGGTCGCGGCGGGGGAGACGCTGTCGTCGATCGCCAAGGAGGCGTACGGGACGGTGACGCTGGCGACGCACCTCTACGAGGCCAACCGGGACGTCCTCGAGAGCGAGGATGCGCTGCGGGTGGGGCAGCGGCTGCGGATTCCGGCGCGGCCGGAGTAGGACGATCCCGGCGGCGGGGGGCATCGCGACGGACGCGCCGGGCCGTATCATGCCGCCCCCGGCCGTGAGCGGGGCAGGGTGGGCGAGCGACGAGGGAGCGGGCATGAAGATTCGGCGGATCTTGGTGACGGGCGGGGCGGGGTTCCTGGGCTCGCACATCTGCGATCGCCTGGTGGCGCAGGGGCACGACGTCATCTGCGTCGACAACTTCTTCACGAGCCAGAAGTCGAACGTCGCCCACCTCCTGGGGAAGCGGAACTTCGAGTTGATCCGGCACGACGTCACGCACCCGCTGTGGCTCGAGGTGGACGAGATCTACAACATGGCGTGCCCGGCGGCGCCCGGGCACTACCAGTACAACCCCATCAAGACGATGAAGACGTCGGTGCTGGGGGCGATCAACGTGCTGGGGATGGCGAAGCGCTGCCGCGCCAAGGTGCTGCAGGCCTCCACGAGCGAGGTGTACGGCGACCCCGAGGTGCACCCGCAGCCCGAGTCGTACCGCGGGAACGTGAACCCGATCGGGCCGCGGGCGTGCTATGACGAGGGGAAGCGGGCGGCTGAGACGCTCTTCTTCGACTATCAGCGGATGAACCGCGTGAACATCCGGGTGGTGCGGATCTTCAACACGTACGGCCCGCGGATGCACCCCTTCGACGGGCGGGTAGTGTCGAACTTCATCCGCCAGGCGCTGCGGGGCGAGGACATCACGATGTTCGGCGAGGGGCGGCAGAGCCGCTCGTTCTGCTACGTCGACGACCTGGTGGAGGCGATCATCCGCATGATGAACGCCCCGGACGACTTCATCGGGCCGGTGAACATCGGCAACCCGGTGGAGTTCACGATGAAGCAGCTCGCGGAACTGGTGATCGAGCTGACGGGCTCGCGCTCGGGGATCGTGCACAAGCCGATGCCCGCGGACGACCCGAGCCAGCGGCAGCCGAACATCGAGCTGGCCAAGGCGCGGCTCGGGTGGGAGCCGACGATTCACCTCAAGGAAGGCCTGCAGAAGACCATCGCGTACTTCAAGGCGCTGAACCTGGACGACTTCCGGCCGCCGACGCCGAACTTCTAGGGGGAGGGGGGTCCGGCACCAGGTCGCCCGGCTTCCGCGGCGTGCCCGGAGTGCGGGTGCGCGGCGGTCCAACGCACCGCCCCGAGGACGGTGGCCGGGGCACCCGGGAGACACGACGTGTCGCGGACGCATCCGAGGCGGCTGTTCGTCGCGGCGTATCCGCCACAGGGCGTGACGAGGCGCCTGTTGGAGTTGTCAACGCTGTCAACCACGCCCGGACTGCCCGGACGGGCGACGCCCGCGGAGCTGGTCCACCTGACCGTGCACTTCATCGGGGACACCGATCCGCGCGGGGTCGGCGCGGTCGAGGAGTCGATCGAGCGGGCGACGGCGGGGATCGGGCCGATGTCGTTGACGGTGCCGCGGATCGGGTTCCTGGGTGTCGCGTCGTCGTCCCTCCTCGTCGCGGAGGTCGCGCCGCACGCGGGGCTGGCGGAGTTGCGCGCTCGACTGGTCACCCGCTTTCCGGGAGGGGGTGGGCGGGTCGAACGGTCGGTCTATCGGCCGCACCTGACGCTGGCGCGGCCCTCGCGCGGCATGCCGATCGGGCGAGACGTCGAGATTCGGCTCGATCCGCCGGCGGAGTTCACGGTGAGTGGAATCCACCTGATGGAAAGCCGGCTCAGGCCGGGCGGTGCGACGCACGCGTCCGTGCGGTCGTTTCCGCTGATGGGCTGAGGGCGTCGGGTGGTCTTCGGCACGCGGATCGCGAGTTCGTCGCGTGACGACTCCCAGGCGGTCGCCGCTGCGTGCGGCGGGATGGGCGGAGGACGGCGCGTCTGGGTGGGGGGGCGGCGTGCCGGTAGACTGTCGAGCAACGCGGGCCGCCCGCCACGAGGGAATGGACGAACCATGATCGAGTCAGCGATGCTTCGTGCCTTGGTGATTGTCGGCATGCTCGCCGTTGGCGCTCCGGCCACGGAGCCGACGCCGGCCGAGCCGGCCAAGGACGCCGCGCCGGTCGTCACCGAGTCGGAGGTGACCATCGGCGGCGAGGTCGTTCGCTACCGGGCGACGGTCGGCACGCTGCCGATCAAGGACGATGTTCCGGGGGCGAAGCCGAAGGCGGAGGTCTTCTACATCGCGTACGAGAAGCTCGGGGTCGAGGACGTGTCGCGGCGGCCGATCCTCTTCGCGTTCAACGGGGGGCCGGGGTCGTCGTCGGTGTGGCTGCACCTGGGGGCGCTGGGGCCCAAGCGGGTGGAGTTTGGGGACGACGGCGAGCGGCCCGCGCCGCCGGGGCGGCTGATCGACAACGAGACGTCGTGGCTGGACCTCGCGGACTTGGTCTTCATCGATCCGGTGAGCACGGGCTTCAGCCGCGCGGCGGAGGGGCAGGACGCGAAGCAGTTCCACGGGCTGGACGAGGACGCGGCGGCGGTGGGGGAGTTCATCCGGCTGTACACCTCGCGGGCGGGGCGGTGGGCGTCGCCGAAGTTCCTGGCCGGGGAGTCGTACGGCACGACGCGGGCGGCGGCGCTCTCGGACCGGCTGCAATCGACCTTGGGGATGGAATTGTCGGGCGTGATCCTGATCTCGCCGGTGCTCAACTTCGCGACGCTGAGATTCGACGCAGGCAACGACCTGCCGTACGCGCTGTACGTGCCGGCGTACGCGGCGACGGCGTGGTATCACGGGAAGCTGACCGGCGAGGAGAAGGGGAGCGTCGAGGACGCGGTGGAACGCGCGCAAGCGTGGGCGATGACGGACTACCTGGTGGCGCTGGCCAAGGGCGATGGCCTTGTGGGGGCGGAGCGGGAGAGAATCGCCGCGCGGCTCGCGTCGTTCACGGGGCTGTCGCGAGAGTTCGTGCTGCGGAGCGACGTGCGGGTCGAGATCCAGCAGTTCTGCAAGGAGCTGCTGCGGGGCGAGGGGAAGACGGTGGGGCGGCTCGACAGCCGGTACACCGCGACGGAGGGGAACGCGACCCTGCCCACGCCCAGCTTCGACTCGAGTTATGCGACGATCCAGGGGCCGTTCACCGCCGCGCTGAACGCCTACCTGCGGGGGCCCCTCAGGTACACGACGGACCTCAACTACGAGATCCTGACTGGGAAGGTCGGGCCGTGGAACTTCGGCGATGCGCGGAACCGGTACGCGAACGTGGCGGACGACCTGCGGCGGGCGATGACCACGAATCCCCGGCTGCGGGTGCTCGTGGCGTGCGGGTATTACGACCTCGCGACGCCCCCCTCGGCCGCGACGTACACGATGGAGCACCTGGGGCTCGACGAGCGCCTGAGGGGGAACATCACGACGACGTTCTACGAGGCGGGGCACATGATGTACCTCCGCAAGGCGGACCGGGACAAGCTGAAGGCGGACACGGCCGCCTTCTTCGCGGCGGCGCTCGGGGACGGCGGGACGAGCGAGGAGTAGAGGCGATGGGGATGGTCGTCAGGACGCTGGTGCTAAGTGACGGGAGCCTCCCGGGATTGCTGGCGTGCGCGGCGGCCAGGGAGGGCGCGACGGTGGCGAGCGCTGAGGGGTCGAGCGGGGAGATCGCGACGCCGGCGGTGTTCGCGTTCGCCGCGGGTTCGGCGCCGACGGCGTCGCAGCGCGGAGCGGTGATGCGTCACGCGGAGGCGTACTCGCTGGAGGTGATCGGCGAGAGCGCGGCTCCCGGGATGGACGCCGCGGCGGGGGAGGCCGAGACCCTGGGGCTGATGGCGGCCGCGCACGCGGGCGTCCGGCGCGGGTGTTTGGGAGTGACGTGGCCGGCGACCGGGGCGGCCGGGGACAGCCTCGACCTCGACCGGATCGCGGCGATCACCGACCGGGCGTTCCTGGTGGGGCGGCTGGTCGCGATGGACGCGGCGGCGGCCGGCGCGGCGGGGCTGCGGCTGGAAACGCCCTACGCGGACCTGACCGATCGGCAGATGGCGGAGTTGGCCATGGACCTGGACGTCCCCGTCGCGGCGTGCTGGTGGTGGGGGAACGACCGGGCGGGGGCCGAGGAGCGGGCGCGATGGATGCGGGCCCTGGAAGCGGTGGGGTGGACGGCCCCCACGCGGCGGTAAGGGGGGTGGATGAGCCCCTACACTCGTCCCCTATGCAGCACGACAGCGAGAAGGCGGGGCGTTCGACGTTTGGCGTGGTTCGGCGCGGCGCGGTTCACAGGTGGTCGCGGACCCTGATCCCGACGACCCGCGAGGCGCCCAGCGACGCCGAGACGCCCAGCCACGTGCTGCTGCACCGGGCGGGGTACATCCGGCAGGTGGGCGCGGGCATCTACGACTACCTCCCCCTGGCGTGGCGGACGCTGACCAAGATCTCCGCGATCGTCCGCGAGGAGATGGACGCGGCGGGGGCGAGCGAGCTGCTGATGCCGGCGCTCGAGCCCTTCGAGCTCTTCGAGGGGACCAGGCGGGACGAGGACTACGGGGACAACCTCTTCAGGGTGAAGGACCGGCGGGGGCGGATGAACGCGCTCGCGCCGACGCATGAGGAGGTCATTACGGAGTTGATGAAAGGGGCGGTGACGAGCTACAAGCAGTTGCCGCTGAGCCTGTACCAGGTGCAGACCAAGTTCCGCGACGAGGCACGGCCGCGGGCGGGGCTGCTGCGGTGCCGCGAGTTCATCATGAAGGACGCGTATTCCTTCCACATGGAGGTGGGGGGGCCCGGGGGGCTGGACGAGGCGTACGACGCGATGCACCGGGCGTACGTCAACATCTTCACGCGGTGCGGGCTGGACTTCACGGCGGTCGAGGCCGAGAGCGGTCCCATCGGCGGGTCGGCGTCGCACGAGTTCATGGTGAACTGCGCGAGCGGTGAAGACACGATCCTCAAGGACCCCGCGAGCTCTTACGCGGCGAACGTCGAGAAGTGCGAGATCGGGGAGCGGCCGGGGGCGGACTTTGACGCCGCGCCGACGGGGGAGTTGCTGGAGGTGCACACGCCCGACCTGCCGGGGATCCACGATGTGGGGAAGAAGATGGGCGTCAAGCCCGAGCGGATGCTCAAAACGCTCGTGTTCGAGAACGCGGCGTGGAAGGCCGACGGAACGGGGGGCGTGCGGTGGGTGCTGGCGGTGGTGCGGGGCGACCACGACGCCAACGAGGGGAAGGTGAAGATCCTCTCGGGGCTGCCGGTGGCGATGGCAGACGAGAAGCGGGCGCGGGAGGCGGGGTTCGCGATCGGCTATGTGAGCCCGGCGGTGGGGACGAAGAACCCGGCGCTCGGCGGGTCGACCATGCTGGTGGTGGATGCGGACGCCGCGCGGGGCGGGTTCTGGGCGACCGGGGCGGACCGGGCGGACTATCACGTGAAGCACTTCAACTGGAACCGAGAGGTTGGGGCGCGGCTGGCCGATTCCGGTTATGTAAAGGTGGGGGACGTGCGGAACGCGATGGCCGGGGACCCCTCACCCCGGGCCGGCGGCGGGACGCTGGAGACGGCGCGGGGGATCGAGGTCGGGCACATCTTCAAGTTGGGGACGAAGTACTCCGACGCGATGGGGCTGCAGATCCTCGATTCGCAGCAGCAGAAGCGGAGCGTGATCATGGGGTGCTACGGCATCGGCGTGAGCCGGACCATGGCGGCGTGCGTGGAGATGGCGCACGACGCGGACGGCATCGTGTGGCCCGCCGCGATCGCGCCGTACGGCGTGCTGATCACGATGATGAAGCCCGAGAGCCCGGAACACGCCGCGGCGACGGAGCGGCTGGCGGCGGAATTGAGCGCGGCGGGGGTCGATGTGCTGATCGACGACCGCGACGAACGCCCTGGGGTGAAGTTCAAGGACGCGGACCTGATCGGAGTGCCGGTGCGGCTGACGATCGGGGACAAGGCGCTGGCGGAGGGGGCGGTGGAGTTTAAGGTGCGGGGAGAGGCGGGGAAGGGAGAGAACGTCGAACTCGGAGGGGTCGTCGCGAAGGTCATGGGCATGCGGTAGCGGCGATTCCTATGCCGCGCATCGACGGGGATGCGCGGGTCGCGACGTCGACCACTGACTAGGAACAGGACGGCATGGACATCCGCGAGGCGGTGGCGACGACGGAGCTGGCCGCGGCGGCGGCGTTGTTCGTGGAGTATGCCCCCGCCATCGGCGATTCGCGGACCTATCAGCGGTTCGATGAGGAGGTGGCGGCGTTGCCGGGGCGGTATGGGCGGCCGTCGGGGCGGTTGTACGTGGCGTGGGACGGGGCGGGGGCGGTGGGGTGCGTGGCGTTGCGGGAGATCGAGGTGGACGGGGAGCGGGTGTGCGAGATGAAGCGGATGTACGTGCGGCCGCGGGCGCGAGGGACGGGGTTGGGAAGGCGGCTGGGGGAGCGGGCGATCGCGGACGGGCGGGAGATGGGGTACCGGGTGATGAAGCTGGACACGGATGCGGCGATGATGGCGGCGCGGGGGTTGTACGGGAGTCTGGGGTTCGTGGAGTGTCCGCGGTACAACGACGATCCGATGGAGACAACGGTGTTTATGGAGTTGGTGCTTGGCGACGAACGCCGGGGGGTGTAGGGGCGGGTGACCCGCGCGAGCCTCCGCTCGGCCCCGTCCGGGGACTCCGCACCACAAGGAGTCAGAGGCCCCACGGTTCCCAGTAATGGAATGTGACGAAGCCGGCTTTGTCGGTCTCGCACGCGGCCTGCTGGTCGGGCGTAAGGACCGCGTCGACCCGATCGCGGAGTGCCGCGTCGAGGGCGTAGCGATCCTGCAGGAGCGGGGCTCGGATGGGGTGACGGGGCGCCTTGTCGGGATTGCCGATGGCCGCTTCGGCCTGGGCCCCCGTGACGCGGCCCAAGGCGGCTGCCAGCGTCGTGGGCAAGATGCCCGGCTCGTCCTCGCGCAGGGCGGTGGCGGCGCGATCGAACCATGCGCGGCGGCGGGGTGAGTCGGCGTCGCGGATGGACTCGGGCGCTGCGCGTTGATCCGGCGACAGGGTGCCGAGGGCGAGCGCGGCGACGAGGTACCCCTCTGCCCGGGTCGGGGAGGAAGCCGGGCGGTAGGCGGACTTCGCCACGGTGTCGTGGAAGCCGAGCGCGATGTCCCGTGGCAGTTCCGCCTCGATGAGCCGGACGTAGAGGAGATTGAGGTCCCGCACGGCGACGCGGGCGCGGGCGGCGTCATCAAAGAGTGCTTCCGCGGCCGATGGATCGGAGACGATGAGTGCGTTGAACTCGGAGGCGCGCTCAAGAAGGGCGGCGCGGGCCGTGAGCACGCGGTCGAGCTCCTCGCTGTAGCGCTCGGTGAGCGCGGCGACCGAGGGGATCGTCCGTGCGGAGGGCTGCAAATTCTCGACGAGTTCCACGAGGTCGAGCGATTCACCCGAGAGCCGGCCCGCGCTGACCTGACGGATCCGGCGGAGTTCGCGCTCGAGGAGGGGCCAGCGCTCCTCCTGCTCCCGGGTCAGGAGGGACTTGAGGTCCTCAAGGAAAGCGGCTTGGAGGGTCTTGGCCTCTTCGCGCCAGAGAGAGAGTTCCGCCTCGGCGGGGGCGAGCAAGGTGCGGTCCTGCATCCCCTCTGAACGATCGATGGCGCGGCCGACGGTGCGGCGAACTGCGGCGGACTTGGAGGTGAGGGCCGCGGCGTGCCCGTCGTAGAGATCGTCGAGCGCTCGACGTTCATCCGGGCGCAAGCGCAGGACGCGGGTGAAGACGTCGAGGTCTCGGCGGGAGAGCGAGGGGATGAAGTCGTCACCCCGGTTGTACATGGAGATCATCATGCTGCCGGACTGGGCGCGGGCGGCGGGGGCGGCCGCGAGGAGGCAGGTCGCGAGGATGCCGGCCGCGAGGGTCGTGCGGACGGGGCTTGTGAGCATCATGACCGACTCCATGTGAGGACTAGGGGCGCTCGGGCGCGGGGTTGACGAAGATCACCTTCCGAGCGTCGGGGCCGTCGGCCTCGTCGAGCTGTTCGGGGGTCAGCACGCGGTCGAGGCATTCTCGGAGCGGCCGATCGAGGTCGATGCGCTCGCGACGCAGCGCCGTCGAGAGCAGGACCTGAGAGGACTTGCTCCAGTCCAAGGGGTCGGACGGGTCGATCGCGACGCCGAGGGCGGCGGCGAGCCGGCTCGGGAGCACGGTTGGTTCCGCGACGAGCAGCTCGGCTGCGGCCCGTTCCCGCCAAGCGGCGAGCCGCGGGACGCGGGCCGTCATGACGCCGGTGATCTCGGCCCGTTGGTCCTGGGTGAGCGAGGGGAGAGCGAGGGCCCGGGCGGCGGCGTCATCGACGCGGACGAGCTGCTTGAGCGGCAGAAAGCTGCGCTCGAACGCAAGTGTCCTGAACCGCTCGGAGAGGGGAGGGGGCAGCTCGTCGGCGATGAGACGCGCCGAGCGGAGGTTGTGATCACGGACGGCGATGCGGGCGCGGACGCCCTCCTCGAACCGCGCCTTCGCGGCGGGCGGGTCGGAGGCCACCAGCTGGTGGAACTCAAGCGGGGGGACGTGCGTCAGGCGGTCCCGTTCGAGGAGGAGGCGATCGAGGGAGGCGCTGTACGACTCGAGCGCCGCTCCGGCGCCGGGGGATTCCCAGATCGATTCGGGCATCTCGTCGCAGAGATCGACGAGGTCGAGGGATTCGCCCGAGAGACGCCCCCGGCCCATGTGGCTGGTACGGCGGAGTTCCCGCTCGGCCATCGGCCAGCGGGAGTCCTGATCCGGCGTGAGCAGGTCGCGTCGATCGGCCTTGAAGGACGCGCGGAGCGCGGCGGTCTCCCTCTCCCAGACGCGCTGCTCGCGATTGGCCGCCTCGAGCAGCGTCCGGTCGGACATCCCCTGGGCCTCGTCGAGCGTCCGCATGACGGCGGCGCGCGCGGCCCGGCTCCGACGGGCGAGTTCGGCGCGATGACCCGCGTACAGCGTCTCGGCCGCGGAGGCCTCGTCCGTTCCCAGCCTGAGAACGCGCATGACCTGACGCAGCTGCCGAGGGGAGACCTCGACGACGAATACGTCGCGCGGGTTGGAGACGTCGTGGACGACGCTGCGCTGCCCAAGGGCGGATGGCGTCCACAAGAGCAGGACCACGAGGGCCGCGAGCAGCGGCGACCGAGCGGAC
>Ga0105049_10005875_pt1 | contig 14284 bp, 8 predicted proteins | sample MAT06_FD_78087 | JGI IMG/M metagenome (GOLD analysis project Ga0105049, IMG submission 78087) | Freshwater microbial communities from Lake Fryxell liftoff mats and glacier meltwater in Antarctica - MAT-06 | ecosystem: Environmental > Aquatic > Freshwater > Ice > Liftoff microbial mat | place...
GGTGCGCCGGTGTTGTTGGTGACCGTGAATGCTATTTGGCTGGACTGGGCATTGACGGCTACCTGACCAAAGTTATATGTGGACGGCGACACGCCCACTGGCAACTGCACATTGGTGAGCGTTACCGCCGTCGCCCCGTAACCGATGGTGGGCTCTGAGATCGCGCTAATGGGCGGGGCAAACGACGAGAAAGTCCCGTTGATCGAGCTGGCCGTAACCACCGTGACGCTAGCGTTGTTGACAGGGTCTATAACCAGGAAATTGAGCTGCAACTCACCGCCCAGATTGGCCGAACCGCCAACTGTCAGTTGGTCGCGTGCATTGTTCGAGCCGGCCCAATCGACGCGGAGCTCACCGGCGCCCGCCTGCGTGTAGTTGCCGGTGACGGCGATGATGCCCGTCGGGCTCGTGCCGCCGGGCTGAAATATGGCACCAGAGTTGTTCACTGCACTAGCGGCAAGGGTGAGGGTCAAAGACGGATTGGAGCGAACTACACCACCCGCTAGGGCTAAGGTTCCAGTGGTGACGGTAAGGGTTCCCTGCCCACTGATCGAACCGGTAGAATTTTGACTGAAATCGGCACCGTTGGCGATGGTGATTTGCGTGGTGGGGAGTTGGAACATCTGGCCACCGTTGATGAACGTGCCCGAAATCGTGTGTGCCAAGCCCGCTGAGTTGTAGCTTGAACTGTTGATATTTTCAAAAAAGGCACCGCCACTCAGCGTAACGTTGCCCTTCGGTCGAAACGTTGCTTCGTTGATGATGGACGCACCGACACCCGTGGCGCTGATACCGGTCCCCGCGCCGATGGTGACATCTCCAGTGTAATTTTGGAATCTGCTACCGGCAGCGACACTCAAGCCGCCAGTGGCGGTGAGGTTGTTGTAGATCTCGGCGATGGCACCGCCAGACAGCTCCAGCCCGCCATCGAGCGCAACCGGCCCCTCATTCCGGAACAACCCCTGCGCCCCGGTGACGGTTAGCGGCGCCAACTTGATCATCAAGTTTTGATCGATAAACAGGCCGGCGTTGTCGAGCGTGAGGCTGCCCGCGAAAGCGGGCGCTTCGCTGCTGACATCAAGGGGGAGAAAGTTGACGCGCAAATCCTTGAAGGTGAACGAGCCGTTGACCATCGAGATGCCGCCTACTCTGAGCACGTTGAGTACGGTGGTGAGGGGCTGAGCGTTTGTGACCGCGCGGATAGTGCCCGTTCCTAGGTAAAGATCGCCCACTTGCCGCGTCGCGCTATCGGGAATGGTAACGATTCCGGAGGAAATTTCAGCGCGATTGCTTGGCCCCGGCGTATTCGCCACTGTGCCGTCGCCTCCCGTGCAGTTGTTCCAGTTGGCCGGGACGTCCCAACTGCCTAGCGTGGTGTTGAACTGGCAGGTTGCGGTCGCATTCGCAGACAATGCAACACCCGAATTGCCATCGCTGGGGCTCAAGATGACACGCACCGTATCAGTCTTCATGCCCGTTGTCGTGGGACTATTTCGAACACCGAAGGTACAAGTACCGCCCGATGCCATGATCGATGGGCAGGTGCTGTTGACGACGGAAAACCCGCTGCTGCCGCCCACAAACGAAATGTTGTTGATCGTTTGATTTAACGCGGACGTATTGGTGACTTGAATCTGCACGGTGGTGCTCGTGCCGTTGATTGGCACGTCGCCTAGGGCAACCGGTGACGGGTCGTAGCTGATGACTGGCAACGCCTGCGCAGCGACCAACCAACCGAGTGACAACAGGAGCAGCACAGTTCGCATACCCGCCGCCGCGATGCCAACGAGATTGCAATTTTCGCTCGGTCTAGACATTGGAACCCCGATCACAAACAGGTGGAGAACATCGTTAACGGTCATCCATCAATAGAAACTGAGCCGACGTTGTAATGACCATCCATGACGGCCATCGCCAAGCAGCGGCACGCTAATAAAACTAATCAACTACGTGATTATGTAACCACAGTTGCGTCACCGTCTAGCGACAAACGGCCAATTAGTGCGCGTACCCCTTATTCAGGGGATGGTGCGGGGAATAGGAATAGGGGGAGCGGTATCCATTCACGCCGAACAGCCCAACGAGTTTATAAAAAAACGTATCACCAATATTGACGGCTATTTCGATGACATTTGTCTCGGAAACGCCCGCCAATATTAGACTTTTTTTAGTATCACTCAGGCGTTGTGAAATGTCGAAAATGATATTTCTTGCAACACGCAGAACATTCGAGGAACGTTATTGATCGTTACTGTTCACTGGTCGTTATCGTCTGTTGACTCGAAGCATCCCCTGATTAAGGTAACAGCGGCGTAAGTGCGGTTTTTTCAATATGAAGTGATGATGTATCCACGTAATATGCAGTGCATTCACTTTCTATGTTGGAGTTAAAAGTTCCATGTCGCGACGGGTATTGTTTTGCTGGGAAATAGGCGAGGGCAGTGGGCACGTTGTGCCGTATTTGTCGTTGCTTACAGTCCTGCGTTCGCGCGGTTGGGAGGTAGCGGTAGCGGCGCGTAATACCGCCGAAATTGGGCGGCGAGTGCAAGCGTGCGGGGCTACGTTGCTGCAAGCACCGGTATGCTTGGGTATTTTCCCTGAGCTTGATCGGCAATCGTTCAGCACCACCGAATCACTCTTGCAGTGCGGCTATGGCTACACGCCAACCCTCGATGGTATTTTTTCGGCGTGGCGGGGCATGATGGAAACGTGGCGTCCTGATTTGGTGATTGGCAGCGCCGCACCCACTGCGCAGTTGGTCGCGCAAGCGTTGGGCATTGTCGATATCGCGATAGGCTCAGGGTTTAATTGCCCACCTGCGTTGTCACCCGCACCGATGATACGACCGTGGCAGGCGGCTATGGCTGAGCGCTTAGCCGTCAGCGAGGATCGTGCGCTACAGACAATCAACGCTGTGCTGAGTCAGCACGGGTTTAGTAACCGTAAATTTCCGATGGATATGTATCTGAACGTGCCGGCATTACTTTGTACCGTTGCCGCTCTTGATCACTATGGCGCGCATCGTGGTGACAGTGCCGCACGCTATTTAGGCATGTTGCCGCCGATGAAAACTGTGGCCACCGATGAACCTAAATCTGCGACTAAAGCGATTACCAACGCGGTTGCCAACCCGGCTGAAATATTTGTCTATTTGCGCTATGAGCCGCGTGTGGAGCCGTTGCTTGCGGCACTAGCGAAACGTGGCGCATCCACCATCGTGTTCATGCCTAACTTAACGCAAGCGCAATATGCGAAATTAACCGCACTTTACCCACCGACAATCACCGTTGTGATGCACGCTGTTGATATCGACGCTGTCTTGCGAGGTGCAAAGCTAGTCATCTCCAACGCCGGGCATAACATCACACTCCAAACATTGCTGGCGGGTTGCCCGTTATTATTATTACCCACCCATTGGGAGCAGCACACCGTCGCCCAATTAGCCGCAAAAACTGGGGCGGCGATTAACATTTCAGTACATGAGCATAATCCAAAATTCAAGCGCTTCCTTGATGAATTACTTGATAACAGCGTTTACAAAACGGCGGCAGTCACGTTTGCCGCGCGCCATGCGGGCATGACCGCTGAAATGGCATTGCAACAGGCCATTGTCGAATGCGAACGCCTCGCAAACCTGAATGTTGCCAAACTTCCAGCGCGGCAACTGCCGCAAGCGCCGCAAGTGTCGCAAATAAAATACGCGCAAACCTAAAAAATGATCGTGAGATAAAAAATGAACCATGCCAACCCACGTTTACCTGTCGATAACCTTATGCATATTCCACGCAACCAACTTCTCATTAAACAAACTGATGCGCTAGCCGCATTAGCGACTTGCTCAATGCGCTTACGTGCCGCCAGTGCCATCATGACGCTTGGCTTAATTGCCAGTACGATGACGTCACTCATGCCGGTGTATGCGGCAACCACGCTGACCGTTACCAATGCGCTAGATAGCGCGGGGCCTGCCACTTCGGGCAGCTTAAGGCAAGTATTGGAGTACATGCAATTTTCATGTTACGGCGCATTCACCATCAACTTTGCGATTCCCGGTGCGGGCCCGCACACGATAGCGCCAGCATCGTCACTGCCAGCCATTGATTGCGCTAACACTACGATTAACGGCTATAGCCAGTCTGGGGCAAGCGCAAATTCACTCGCCGTCGGAAATAATGCGGTACTCAAAATCAAGCTAGATCGACCCATAGCGAGCACGGCGAACAATGGTTTGTTCGTGTCCGCCGATAACGTCACTATCAAAGGCTTGGTCATTTCGAAATTTACTGGTAACGGCATCCTCATTAACGATGGGACAAACACTAAAATTTTAGGTAATTTTATCGGTACTGACACGGCGGGTAGTGTGGCGCAGGGTAATGCGACAGGCATCAGATTTCAAAGCAGTCAAGCGTTGATTTTTGACCCATCCGGCGGCGACAACTATAAAACGCGCACCAAAGCCGGTATCAATGTCGGCACCAAGGTCAGCACTAAAGCGAGTGTAAATTCGCCCAATAAAGTCGGTGGTATTAATCCAGCAGATCGAAATGTGATATCGGGCAATACCGGGAGGGGTATAGCACTGGAAACGCCACATAACGAAGTCGTCAACAATCACATCGGCACGGATAAAACAGGTATCTCTGCCGTGCCTAACGGCGGTGCTGGTATCGACGCACGAGCGGCTAACCTAATCGTGGATGGCAATTTCATCAGTTACAACCTAGGTAATGGGGTGGTGATTACCGAATCAGATAGCACCATTAGTAATAATTTGATCCTGAACAATGGCGGCATCGGGGTGTATGCACAGGGCACTGAATGTGCGCCCGGTAATATTTTTATTCGCCAAAACAATATCGGCCCGCAAGGCTCACTCGGCATTGATTTAGGCAATGCATTTTTGATGGCAGGCGTTCGCGATGTGAACGGCGCCGCGTTGCCAGATTCAAGTTCTTGTTACCAAGTCAACGGCGCCTTAAACGGCAAAGCGCCAGGCTATCCTGTGGTGAATAACACGACCTACGAATGGACAGGGGCAAGTGTGTCAACCACCATCAATGCGCAGCTCAATTTCGCCCCTTTACCAAACAAGATATTTACCATCGATTTATTCGACAATTCAACCATCCCGCTGGATACCGCCAACAAGGGTGTGGGTAGAAAATATGTCGCCAGCATCGACACACCCGCAACTGACTCGGTGGGCTCAGCGACTTTTCAGATATCGAATGCGACGGCGGTCTATCGCCCCACCATGACGTCAACGGCGCCGAGTGGTTTCAATAGCGGCACTTCCGAATTTTCGGTGCAGCAGGTCACGCCTTTTGCCTTTACCTCGACTTATACAAATTTCACGATTCCGGTGGGCGGCAATCTAACGCAAGCATTCACGCTTACGAATATCTCCGCGTCAAGCGTCACGGTTGCCATGCCAACAACGAATTTGGCGTCATTTACAGTCGCTCTTGCTGCGGGTTGTAACAATGTGGCGATAGGGGCAACCTGCAATGTAAATGTCACTTACGCAAAAAATGTAGTGGCGAATGAAACGGCGGTGCTCACGCTGGTGCAGGGCATTACCACCTATAAATGGAATTTGGTCGGTGTAGCAACGGCCAGCGGTTCGCCACCCACCATTAGTTTTGCGGCGTCCCCCGCCAACATATTGGTGAATGGCACAACCGTTGGTACGCTCACCGTGACTAACCCCAACGTAACATCGCTCACCGCGAATGCGTTTACGTTTAATTACCTCCCCGGTTTAGTCAATGCTGGCATGCCGAGCGCCAGCTCTACCTGCGCGGGGGCGACGCCAACAGCTGTGGCTGGCGTGGGCAACTCTGCGACCACGACCGGGTTTACTATTCCTGGTAGCGGCTCGTGTACGTTCAGCGTCACCATTACCAGCGCTACCGCCGCGACGTACTCGGGCAATATTGCCGCCGGTCTTATCGTTACCCCCGCGGGCAGCAGTAACGCCACCCCATTTAGCTTGAATGTGGGCGCCCTTGGCTCGCCGGTCATCACATCCGCTGCACCACCCTCTGGCATTGCCGGCCAGGCGTATAGCTTCACCGCCTCAGCAACTGGCGGTGGCCCGATTACATGGTCAATTGCAGCGGGCAGCCTGCCGCCGGGGCTTAACCTAAATAGCGCGACGGGAACCATCAGCGGTAGCGCCAGTGCGGGCACATCTACCTTTACGCTACGGGCGACCAACATGGCGGGGCAGGCTAATCAAGCGACTAGCATCAATATCATCGTCCCTATTGTTCCGGTCATTAGCCTTAGCGTGGGTGCGCTCGACTTCGGCAACCAAAATACCGGCACGGCCAGCAACCCGCTTGTCGTCACGATTAGTAATACCGGTAATGCTAGCTTTGATATTCGCTCCATCACCGGTATTGGTGACTTCGCCCACGTTGCGAATTGCCCAACCACACTCGCGCCGCAAACGAGCTGCACGTTAAACGTGACCTTTAGCCCACTCACCGCTGGCCTAATATCGGGCTTAATTAGCGTCAATACCACCGCACTTTCAGGCTCAGGCAGTATCACCTTGTCCGGCGTTGGCATCCTCGTGCCGCGCGCCATCATTGTGCTTAACCCGGGTGCGCTTACCTTTAGCGATCAGGCCTTAGGCTCTAATAGCGCTGCACAAATTTTGTTCATCAGTAACACCGGATTAGTCACCCTTGATCTTAGAAATATCGCATTCAGTTCAAGCGCGTTCACGCGGGCTGGTCCGCCGGCGGTTGAAAACCCGAACAATGTTGTTGGTTGTGGCGGCTCAGTTGCGCCAAGAACAAGTTGCGCGATCGGCGTTGTTTTTGGCCCGAGCAACTTAGGCATAAACAACGAAACCCTCACCATCACCCACAACGCAACGCTCTCAGGTATTGAGGGCACCAGTAGCATCGGCCTACGCGGTATCGCTACGCAACGCCGTGAACCATTGATTCGCGTGTCTAGCACTAGCGGCCTAAACTTCACCGATCAAGTGCTAGATTCAGTTAGCAGCCCGCAACCTGTCAACGTCACCAATACTGGGACTATTGTGCTCAATGTTGGTAGCGTCAGCATTACCCCGACTAATGCAAATACCGGTGCGTCTGATTTTAGTGCCGTCAGCAACTGTAGCGCACTCAACCCCGGCGCCAGTTGCACCATTAACGTCAGCTTCACCCCAAATGGCGCAATTGGTGGCAAAGCAGCTAGCCTCAACATCGCAAGCAATGCCACAAACGTAAACGCAGGCGTCGTAAGTTTGAGCGGCAACGCACTGCCAATCCCGCGTCCCGTAGTCCGTCTTTCGGCCACTAGCATCGGCTTTGGCAATGTCATTTCTGGAAGCGTCGTTGCCAGCCAACGCGTCACCGTCACCAATGTCGGCATCTTGCCGCTCAATATCGCAGGCATCATTGCCAGCGGTAACTTCGGCCGCGTAACCACCTGCACTGCACCATTATCCACTGACCAAAGCTGCACCATAGATGTCACCTTCAACCCAAGCGCACTCGGTAGCAACATAGGCGCTATCACCATTAACAGCAACGCCACACCGGCGAGCAATCAAGTGACCTTGTCAGGCACAGGCTGCCGCTTCTTATCCGGCGCGCAACAACGGCATTTTGTGACCAATTGTGGGTAGGGGGGTTCAGTGACTAGGATGGGATGAGTTCGGCGTGTAGGGAATACGCGCAAAAGACCAATCCCTAGCATCGGCGGGCATTTTTAGACGTAACCGGATCAAACGCCCCGCCAATAGTCGAGTCGTTCCAAATGAAGTGTGTAGAAATCGGCATGTATCTGGGCGTGCATGCGAATATCAAATACACCATTGTGAGCAAATAACGCCGAAATTGGCCGCCGCCGTAATGGTGCGCGGTCTATTAAAAGTAGATCCGCAGCGTGCTATACCCAATGTACTAATTCCATTTCTGAATCAAAAAGACATCAATTTTTAAAAAACTGTAAAAATGTAAAATTGTCATTCCGAACGCTTTCGTGAGGAATCTTACCCACGTTGTGCTGCTGTAGAGCGGGTAAGATTCCTCGTCGCAAGATAAGGCCATGCTCTGTCGGAAAGACAACGTTTTAATGTTGATAATAAAAAATTATTGCTCTCTTGATTTAGAAATTGAATAGCGTGCGATAGGCGTCTGAATACAACAGCAACGACTTAACCCACGTATGAGCAAGGGAGCAATTGCTGCCGCGTTCATTCTCAATTACATCGAATAAGAAACGGGGACTCAACCCCAATGAGTTGACAAATAATATTGTCGAGCTGCCGCCTCTCCTCACTTGGCGAAAATAGTGCGCTACGCGCCTTGCAAGCGGTATTGAGACGGGTGAGTAAATTGGGCTCAGCGGCTATGCGTTGCAATAGCGCGACCAAGGCAGGCGCGTCGCCGACGGGAAAATACCCGGCGTAATCGATGCCTAACATGCCAACATTGCCCGACATTTTTGACGCAATGACAGGCGTGCCTGCGGTGATTGCTTCAACGATCACGTTCGCGCCGCCTTCCATAATCGAGGGGTGTATGAATAAATGTGCGCGTTTGATGGCCGCCCGCGTTAAACCGTGGGGCAGAGTACCGACCCAGCGATAATTTGTGAGTGTGGCCGTTAGGTAAGCGGCCTTTTTGGCTAACGCATCATCAAGAGCGTCGCCAATGTGGGTGATATGAATTTTTGAATTTTCGGGCGAATTTTCGGATAACAATGAAGCCGCTTGAAAAATTGTCTCCGGCGATTTTTCTTGACGCAGATGGCCAACAACAACGCAATTTAATTTGTCACGGGCTTTTTTGGCGGGTGTGAGTAGGCTAGCGGATTGAAAAACGATGTGCGTTTTTTGTCGGTACGGCTTGGGCACATGCTGAATAGCGTCTTCTTGCAACACGATTAGCGCATCGGCCAACGCCAGCGATCGTTGTGCCTCGGCTGAGTCGGCAATGTCGCGATACAAATCTGTGCCGGTTAAAACGACAATAAGTGGTACATCAGCGTAGTTTTTTTTCGCTGCCGCGATTGCCGCAAAACTGCGTCTAGCATGTAGCGCGATAATCACATCTGCTGGCGTGTTATTTTGCGTCGCGTTGATCGCATCAACAATTTCGACGCGATAATGGGGCGTTAACAATTGCTTCCACCGACGCGCCGTACGCCAATTACCGTTATTGGCATCGGCTAAGTAGGGCGTGACGATGAGCAGCTTATTTTTGTCCACAGTTTGTTCAATATTTCAAAACCGAATGAGGCCTGGTGGATACAACACAATGTAAAGCGCAAGATATAGCGCATGAAAAATCAGCGTTGCGCAGGGCTCTTATTTTTCAACGTCAGTATACGTTAGCGCTATACCGTGATTTGCCGTCAGCCTGCTGGCAGGCGAATACGTTTCCGTTTTCTGAGGTGACTAATCCGCCGTTGTGGGAGCTTTCGCATATTGCTTACTTTGCCGAGTTTTTTGCAGTGCGTTGGAGAGCAGATGACGTTGCTTGTCGCGAGGTGGCGTCGTTGCTAGATGTGGCAGATAGGTTGTTTAACTCAAATGATGTGCCGCATCGTTCGCGTTGGTTAAACGAATACCCGTCAAATGCGGTATGCATTGCGTACATGGAAGCGTCGCTCATGCGTGTGCTTGACGCGCTTGATGCGGATGATGGCTCGCGACGGCACTTATTCCAACTTGTGTTGGTGCATGAAGATATGCACAATGAGGCGATGTTGATGGTGCTGCGTCAGCTAGAGTTGCCAATGCCAGATAGCCTTCACACTATTGCCAAACCCCAATATCCACGGGCATCTTCAGGCATATTTAAGTTTGATGGTGAGCGCCTATTGCTGGGTGCAAGCGAGCGTAGTTTTAAGTTCGATAATGAATCGCCCGCATATGAAACGATGGTAGCGCCATTTGAAATTGACGCGTCCCTAGTTTCACTCGCGGCGTTTAATCAATGGCGCGGCATCGATTCCAATGACGGCGACGGTATTGCTATGCATATGACGCACACCGAAGCGGCGGCGTATGCGGAATCTATCGGGCGACGTCTGCCTACCGAGGCTGAATGGGAATTTGCCGCAATGCATTCAACAGATTTTTTTGCCACCACCGGTCAAGCGTGGGAATGGACCGACACAATTTTTGACGGCTACCCTGGCTTTGTGGCGGGGCCCTATGCGGAGTATTCCGCGCCTTGGTTTAGCCGAAATGGGACAACGCATATGGTGCTCAAGGGCGGCTCATTTGCGACGCATCAACGGCTTAAGTATCCGCAGTACCGCAATTTTTATACGCCAAACCGCAGCGACATGTTTTGCGGCTTTCGTACGTGCGGCAAATGATTGCTTTGATATTTTCCTGTGTTTGCCATGTAAAATCACTGTTGGCGGGTCCCCCCGCATTTGACGTTTGTCAATCTGGTCAGGTCGGGAACGAAGCAGCCAAAGCAGATTAGTTGAAGTGCCGGGGTAAGGCTCGCCAAATAAAATTGTTCGCTCGAAAGTAACAATTCCTTTCGACCGGTTTAATCAGTCATTGCCACTGGCGGCGCCAGATTGTAATTGACGCAAAAACGTACAGCACACCTAGTCAAAAATGGCCCATCAAGTCCTCGCCCGTAAATGGCGGCCACGTAAATTTGCCGACGTGGTCGGGCAAGACCATGTGGTGAAAGCGCTTTCTAATGCGCTCGATACGGGTCGTATTCATCACGCTTACTTGTTTACCGGTACGCGTGGCGTGGGTAAAACAACCTTGGCGCGCATTTTGGCGAAGGCACTTAACTGCGTGGGTGTTGACGGCAAGGGCGGTATGACATCCACACCGTGCGGTGTTTGTTCGGCATGTACTGACATTGATTCAGGTCGGTTTGTTGACTTGCTGGAAGTTGACGCGGCGACGAACACCAAAGTGGACGATATGCGTGAGTTACTCGAAACTGCGCAGTACGCGCCTGTTTCGGGCCGCTATAAGGTTTATATCGTGGACGAAGTTCACATGTTGTCGAAGAACGCATTTAATGCGATGCTAAAAACGCTGGAAGAGCCGCCCAGCCACGTCGAATTTATTTTGGCAACGACCGACCCGCAAAAATTACCCATCACCGTGCTATCGCGCTGCTTACAATTTAATCTGCGTAATTTAGCGCCGTCGCTTCTCGCCACACACTTGAGTCATATTCTCGACACCGAAAAAATCGCTTATGAGCCCGCCGCGCTTGATATGATTGGTCGTGCAGGTGAGGGCAGTGCCCGTGATGCATTGTCGCTGCTTGATCAGGCTATTGCTTATGGTGCGGGCAGTGTGAAAACGGCGGATGTCGCGGTTATGTTGGGCGCACTTGATCAAACCTATTTATTTAGCTTACTTGAGCACATAGCACGGCGTGACGCGACAGCGATGGTGCGCGAGGTGGAGGCAATTTCGTCGCGCGCGATTTCATTTGAATTAACGTTGAAAGAGTTTGCGTCGCTCATTGCGAAATTAGCACTTATACAAACGGCGGGAGCTGGGGTGCTAGATGGCTTGGATGCGGATAAAACAGCCGCACTCGCCACCCAATTTAGTGCCGATGATGTGCAATTGATTTATCAAATTGCCTTGCTGGGCCGGCGAGACCTTAATTTAGCGCCTGATGAGCAATCAGGCTTCACCATGACACTGCTGCGTATGATTGCATTTTTACAATCACCATTAAGCAGCAATGTGGAAAACCCTAGTAGGGACGTGCCGATTCAAGCTAAAGCGCCTGAAACTGTCCGCCAAATGGCGAGTTCACCCAAGCAAAATAAACCGAGCGATTCAGCAACCAGCATCGATAATTGGTCGCAGTATGTGGCCGAGCATAATCTTTCTGGGATGGCGGGAATGTTAGCAAGGCAGGCGGAGTTTGTTAGCTTTGCTGATGGCGTGCTCACCTTAACTGTGCCTGAGACGCAAAAACATCTGGCTGACAAGCGCTATATCGATAAGTTAAAAGCTGATTTAGGGGCAGACTTCGGCGAAGGCTCGCGCATCAATATCAAAGTTGGCGATGTTGTCGGCGTGAGCGTGGTAGCCGTTGAAGCGCGTGAGCGAAGTGAAGCGCAAGCAGCAGCGGAAGATTCAATTGCAAACGATCCATTTATTAAAAACTTAAGCGAAGAATTTGGCGCGACGGTAGATAGCGCTGGTATTCGACCAATGACACACTAAAGACACACTAAAAGTTAAAAGGAAAAACACATGATCCCAAAAGGCGGCTTAGGCGCACTGATGAAACAAGCGCAGCAAATGCAAGACAACATAAAGCGTGCGCAGGAAGAATTAGCCAGCGTTGATGTTGAAGGTGCAGCGGGTGGCGGCATGGTTAAAGTCACGATGTCATGCAAAAACGATGTAAAGCGCGTCGCCATTGACACCAGCGTGATGGATGATCGTGAAATGCTGGAAGATTTAATCGCCGCCGCCATGAATGATGCCGTCCGCAAAGCGGAAGCAGTATCCGCGGCAAAGATGTCAGGATTCACCCAAGGGATGGGTATGCCACCGGGATTTAAGTTGCCGTTCTAACGCGTTTTACGCCGAGTCGCTATTAATTTATGAGTGTACCTAGCAGTCCTGAAAGTTTAAGCCAGCTCATTGACGCACTTCGTTGTTTGCCAGGTGTGGGGCCAAAGTCGGCGCAACGCATGGCGTTTCACCTGTTGCAACGTGATAAAGACGGGGCAATGCGCTTGGCCTACGCCATGGGGGCAGCCGTCGAGCGCACCAAGCATTGCAGCATGTGTAATACCTTCACAGAAGCGAATATTTGCGACATCTGCGCACACCCGAAGCGCGATAAATCATTGCTTTGCGTGGTCGAGTCGCCAAGCGACTTACTTATGATGGAGCAGACGCAAACCTATCGTGGGCTCTATTTTGTGCTAATGGGTAAGCTATCGCCACTAGATGGCATAGGGCCTAAAGATATTCATGTTGATCGCCTAGCTCAACGCGCCCGCGACGGTGTCGTGAAAGAAATTATTCTTGCCACCAATTTCACCGTAGAGGGCGAAGCTACTTCACATTACATCAGTGAACTGTTGGCAGACGACGGCATTAAGGTCACACGCATCGCGCGCGGCCTACCGGTGGGTGGTGAGCTTGAGTACGTTGACGCCAATACTCTCGCGCAAGCGCTGCTTGATCGTCGCGCGGTGATCTAATCATCAAGTTGCTTGCGGCGTCACGGATGCAAATAATTTTTGGATAATGCGCTTAAAAAATCGCCAGATTTTTGGCACCAGCCAAATAGTCAGCAAGACAAACAGCAGCAACAGTAATAAAAATACCAGCGGATTTGTAAATGCCAACCACAGTCCGCCCAATACTGCCGCTTCTTCGGTAAATGACGCTGCCCAATTGCTGACCGGTTCTGGTGATGTATTAATCGCCGCGCGTCCGCCGGATTTTAAAAAGTGTGTTCCGGCGGTAATGCTGCCACCGAGCAAGCCTGCTGCTAGCGCCCACGCTGCGCCATCATTTGCGCCAATCACGCCCGCTGCTAATAGTGCGCCAGCTGGGATGCGAATAAACGTGTGGATGGCGTCCCACAAGGTATCAAGCCCCGGAATTTTGTCGGCAAAAAATTCGACAAAGAGTAAAAATCCCGTTGTCCCTAGTACGATTGGGTGCGATAACAGTTGCAAGCTCTCCGGCGCGACCCAGCCAAACCATTGATAAAGGGAGGCAAGGCCAACTAAAAAGAGCACCACATATAAACGAATGCCGCTCGCCCACGCAAGACCAAGCGCGATGGCAATAGTAGTTAGTTCTTCCATACTGTTTTCCTTCCCAATGGATATGAATGCGGAATGCGACAAGCATCAATTGACGATCAATTTGCGCGTTGACGATGCTAGCGCTATTTTGTGTTCAACATCTCGACGAATAATGACAAATGAAATGTACGGCCAACAAAATAACTTGCGTAAAGATTTGACCAAAGGTGAAAAGCATGCGTATAATTGCGGTTCTCAAAAACGAACGTAAACATTCGGATTTGAGTGGAAGTAACAAGTAATTTTGCGGGCGCGGGGTGGAGCAGTCTGGCAGCTCGTCGGGCTCATAACCCGAAGGTCGTAGGTTCAAATCCTACCCCCGCAACCAGTTATTTTCAAATCGTTCTTTAAAAATCAGACAACCGATTGAGGTGGGTGCTTAGATGTTATTGAAGCCTGCTGGGTGAGTATGTTGGTGAGGGTATTGATTAGCGCGAGCTAGTTGATACTTGCGTTAGCAGAC
>Ga0105049_10005881_pt1 | contig 14279 bp, 12 predicted proteins | sample MAT06_FD_78087 | JGI IMG/M metagenome (GOLD analysis project Ga0105049, IMG submission 78087) | Freshwater microbial communities from Lake Fryxell liftoff mats and glacier meltwater in Antarctica - MAT-06 | ecosystem: Environmental > Aquatic > Freshwater > Ice > Liftoff microbial mat | place...
CCGCGTTGGTCCACACCGGCGGCACCGAGCAGCGGGGGCCGCAGAACGTGAACGGCGGCCACAATCTCCTAGGTCGGGTCATCGTGCGCACGATTGCCGAGAAGCTCAGTGATGCCATTGCGATGCCGATGCTGCCATACACGCCGAACAACGCGAGTGCCACGCTGCCCGGGACTGTCGGCCTCACGCCGGAGCTGCTGACAGGCGTCCTCGAACGCCTCAATGAGCGGTCGATCGCCACGGGCTTCAAGACCGTCTTGCTGATGGGCGATCCGGCACCGACCGGCCCGCGCGGTGCCGCCCCCAACCGCAACGCGCCGCCCCGCAAAAACAACGGCATCTTCGGCGACGGTCGGAAAGCCAGGAAGGAACTCGATAAGAAGCTTTTTGAGATGAAGGTCGACGATGCCGTGAAGCAGGTCAAAGGGATGACTGGCCGCTAGGCTGGGACGAAGCGAAATCGGCGAAATCGAAGGCTGCTGTGGCTCCGGATTTCGCCGATTTTGCCGTGAGATCGGTTATTTTCAAGGGCTGCACTTGCACGTTCCTGCTTCTCCTGAGCCCTACATGAGCGACCTGACTCGCCAGCCTGTCATCGTCGGCGCCGCGCGCACGCCGATCGGGCGGTATCTCGGGGGCCTCTCGCCCCTTTCTGCGCCGGAGCTTGGCGCCATCGCGATCCGCGCCGCGCTCCAGCGCAGCGGGGTTGCACCCGATGCGGTGCAGGAAGTCATCATGGGTCACGTGCTGCAGGGCGGCACAGGCCAGGCGCCCGGTCGTCAGGCCATGCTGAAGGCGGGCGTGCCCGCCACCGCATCGGCGCTCACGATCAACAAAGTGTGTGGCTCCGGACTCAAGGCCGTCATGCTCGCTGCGCAGGCCATCAAGGCCGGTGACGCGCAGGTGATCGTGGCCGGCGGCCAGGAAAGCATGAGCAACGCGCCGCACTACGTGTTCGGCATGCGTGGCGGTGTGAAGATTGGCGACCAGACGATGGTCGACGGCATGATCAAGGATGGTTTGTGGTGTCCCACCTGCAACGTGCACATGGGTGTGCACGCCGAGTACACGGCTGCCAAGGCCGGCGTGTCTCGGGAACAGCAGGATGCCTTTGCCGCGGGCTCGCACGCGAAGGCGATCGCCGCGCAGCAGGCTGGTAAGTTCACGGCGGAAATCGTGCCCGTCGAGATCCCCGGCCGAAAGGGACCGACCGTCATCTCGGCTGACGAAGGCCCTCGCGCTGATACCACCGAAGCTTCGCTGGCGGGTCTCCGTCCGGCGTTCCCGAGCAAGGGTGACAACAGCACCCTGTCCGTGACCGCGGGCAATGCGTCGTCGCTGAACGATGGCGCGGCCGCTGTGGTCGTCACCTCGGAAGCCTACGCGCGCGAGCATGGCCTCACGATCTTGGCCCGCATCACCGCCTACGCCATGGGCGCCGGTGAGCCGCAGGATCTGTTCTTCGCGCCGATCACGGCGGTGAAGAATCTGATGGCGAAGGCGGGCACCACCATCGCCGACTACGACCTCATCGAAGCCAACGAAGCGTTCGCCTCGCAGGCGCTGGCCGACGGACTCGGTCTCTCGTGGGACGATGCCCGGGTCAATGTGCACGGTGGTGCGATCGCCCTCGGCCATCCCATCGGGGCCAGCGGTGCGCGCGTGCTCGTCACGTTGCTGCACGCACTGGCTGATCGTGGCAAGAAAACCGGCATCGCCACGCTCTGCTTGGGCGGTGGCGACGCCGTCGCATTGTCGGTGGAGCGCGTCGACTAAGCCACGTTCTTCGCACGCACGGCTCATGAATAACGCACTGCGGGTTCCTTGGCGGCTGCTCAGCTTCGGCGTCGCCTGGATCCTGGCGCAGGGCATAGCGGAGTCGGTGCTTGGCCCGTTGTTCGGCGCGATTTCCCGGAGCGTCGGCGAGTCGGTGCCGATGTACCCGTGGAGTTCGCTGGTTGGAGTGGTCGCGGCATGTTACGTGGCGCTGCGCTTCGTGGACGATGTGCCGTGGACGGTGATGGCGCTTGGCGAGGGGGCGTGGCAGTGGCGGCGGCTCGCGGTTGGGGCGCTGGTCGGCACCGCGGCGATTCTCGGTACGGCGGCGATCCTATGGGGAATGGGCGCTTTGCGTTTCGAGAGGATGCCAACCTCGGGTGTGGACGGTGCCGCGTTCGTCGAAGACAGCTGGAGGGGGACGGCGTTGCGGCTTCTGTTGTTGCTGGGACCGGCCGCGCTGTGGGAAGAGTTGGTGTTCCGTGGCTACTTGTACGCCGTGGCAGACGACGTCGCGGGCCGATGGGTGGCGCGGTTGAGTTCGAGTGTGGCGTTCGGGGCGGTACACGTGATGAATCCTGGCGCGAATGTGCGCACCACGTTGGTGGTCATGCTCGCCGGACTCTGTCTTTGTCTCGTACGTGAACGCACCAACAGTTTGCCGGCGGCGTGGACTGCGCACCTCGCGTGGAATTGGGTGATGGCTGCCGTGTTGCACGTGCCGGTGAGCGGATTGCCGTTCGCGACGCCGGGCTACCGCGCCGCGCTGCGCGGGTCGGAGTGGATCACTGGCGGCGCCTGGGGCCCTGAAGGTGGGCTGGTGGCGATGCTGGTGTTGGGTGGATCGCTGGCGGTCGGACTGCGCCGCCGCGCATCACTGACGCAGACCTAACTTTTCGGAGTCGGAACGATATGCAGGATCCTATGCAGGCAGTATTGGAGCGCGCCGCGGTCGTCGGCGCGGGGCAGATGGGCAACGGCATCGCCCATGTGTTCGCAACCAGCGGACATGCCGTCACGTTGATCGACGTGAACGCCGACGCGCTGGCGAAGGGTCGCGATACGATCGCCAGGAATCTCGATCGTCAGGTGAAAAAGGGGGCGATCGGGGCGAGTGCCGCAGAAGCCGCGCTGGCGCGCATTGCGACGTCCACGTCGCTCGATGCCGTAGCCGATGCCGCGATCATCGTGGAAGCCGCGACCGAACGCACTGATCTCAAGTTTCGGATTTTCGAAGATCTCGATCGACTCGCTCCGGCGGGCGCGATCCTCGCCAGCAATACCAGTTCGATCTCCATCACCGAAATCGCGGCCCGCACGAAGCGTCCCGAACAGGTCATCGGCATGCACTTCATGAACCCGGTGCCCGTCATGCAGCTGGTGGAAGTCATTCGTGGCCTCGCCACCAGTGATGCCACCACCGAGACGGTCATGAGTCTCGCCAAGGGGCTCGGCAAGACGCCGGTGGAAGTCAATGACTTCCCGGGTTTTGTGGCGAATCGTATCCTGATGCCGATGATCAATGAGGCCATCTACTGCGTCATGGAGGGCGTCGGGTCGCCCGAAGCGATCGACACGGTGATGAAGCTCGGCATGAATCATCCCATGGGACCGCTCGCGCTCGCCGACTTCATCGGCCTCGACACCTGCCTCGCCATTCTCGAAGTGCTCCACAACGGACTCGGCGATCCGAAGTACCGTCCGTGCCCGTTGCTTCGGAAGTACGTTGCCGCCGGCTGGTACGGACGCAAGTCCGGCCGTGGCTTTTACCAGTACTGACCCGCCATGTCGCTCCTCGATCTCAACGAAACGCAGCACGAAATCCAGTCGCTCGCGCGCGCCTATGCGCAACGCGAACTCGTCCCGCTCGCCGGTGAGCGCGATCAGGAATCGCGCTTTGACCGCGAGATGGTCACGCAGATGGCCGAGCTGGGGTTCTTCGGCATGCTCACACCGGAACGCTTCGACGGACTCGATCTCGACGCGCAGAGCTACCTGCTCGCGCTCGAAGAGATCGCGGTCGGTGACGCGTCGGCGGCCGTGTTACTCAGCGTGCACAACTCGCTGCCCACGCAGATGATCCTCGAGTTCGGCACCGAGGCGCAGCAGCAGCGCTTTCTACCGCCCATGGCGCGTGGCGAGTTACTCGGTGCCTTCGCGCTGTCGGAGCCGGAGGCTGGATCCGATGCCGCCGCCTTGCGCTGTCAGGCGGTGCGCGATGGCGACGACTGGTTGCTGAGTGGCACGAAGGCCTGGGTGTCGCATGGCAGTGAGGCCGGCGTGATCCTGTGTATGGCGCGCACCGATTCTCCCGACGCGCGCAAGGGCAGCAAGGGCATCTCGACGTTCATCCTCACGCCCGATCTGCCTGGCTTTCATCTGGCCAAGAAGGAAAACAAGATGGGGCTGCGCGCGTCACCGACGCTGCAGATCATTCTCGACAATTGCCGCGTACCGGCGGACCGGCTGCTGGGCGAACAAGGGATGGGATTGGTCTACGCGCTCGGGTCGCTCGATCACGGACGACTCGGCATTGCGGCGCAGGCCATCGGTATCGCCCGTGCCGCGCTCGAAGCCGCGGTGCGCTATGCCGGCGAGCGCAAGCAGTTCAATAAGCCGATCGCCGAGTTCCAGGCGATTCAGTTCAAGCTTGCCGACATGGCGACCCGTATCACCGCCGCCCGCACGCTGTTGCATGCGGCCGCGGCGGCCAAGCAGCGCGGCGAGAAAATCACGCGCTTCAGCAGCATGGCGAAGCTCTTTGCCACCGAGACCGCCATGTGGGTCACGACGCAGGCCGTGCAGGTGTTCGGCGGCTACGGCTACGTGACCGACTACCCCGTCGAACGCTTCTTCCGCGATGCGAAAGTGACTGAAATCTATGAAGGCACGTCCGAGATTCAGCGCATCGTGATCGCCCGTGAGACGCTGGCCGCGGCGGCCGCGAACGACGGATCTCTCCCAGACTGATCTTCCGGTTCCTACTTATGCATTACTTCGAAACGATTGCCGAGATGGGACATGAGCAGGTCGTATTCTGCCATGACAAGGCCTCCGGCTACCGCGGCATCATCGCGATTCACGACACGACGCTTGGTCCCGCCCTGGGCGGGTGTCGATTCTGGAACTACGCCTCCGAAGACGCGGCGGTGGTCGACGCGCTGCGTCTCGCGCGCGGCATGACGTACAAGAACGCCGTCGCCGGTCTCAACCTCGGCGGCGGCAAGTCGGTCATCATCGGCGACAACAAGACGACCAGTCGCGAGATGCTGTTCCGCGCGCACGGTCGCTTCGTGGATTCCCTTGGCGGCCGTTACGTCACGGCGGAAGACGTCGGGACGACGGTGGAAGACATGGACTTCGTGCATATGGAAACGAAGCATGTGGCCGGCATCGGCTCCAGGTCGGGCGACCCGTCGAGCGTGACGGCACACGGTGTGTTCCGTGCCATTCAGGCGTCGGCGTGTCAGAAGTGGGGCAGCGACAACCTCGAAGGCCGCACGGTCGCGATCCAGGGACTTGGCAACGTGGGCTCCCACCTCGCCAGGGAGTTGCATGCCGCGGGGGCGAAGCTCGTGGTCACCGACATCGACGCGGGGCGCATCAAGCGGGTCGTCGACGAGCTGGGGGCCACCGCCGTCGCGCTCGACGAGATCTACGGCGCGAAGGCGGACATCTTTGCGCCGTGTGCGCTTGGCGGCGTGATCAATGACGACACCATCCCGCATCTCAACGTCGAGATCGTGGCCGGTGCCGCCAATAATCAGCTGCTCGAAGACCGTCATGGCGACGCGCTCGAAGCCAAAGGTATTTTGTATGCGCCCGATTACGTCGCCAACGCCGGTGGCGTGATCAACGTGTACAGCGAGCTCACCGGATGGAGCCGGGAGCGATCGCTGCGCAAGTCCGACGAGATCTACCAGACCGTGCTCAGCGTCTTCCGGCTGGCGAAGGACACGGGCATTCCGACCTATATGGCGGCCGATCGGGTCGCGGAGCAGCGCATCCACGCCGTTCGCGGTATGATCAAGACGTGGCCGCAGTATCCCAACAAGGAATCCTGAGCAGTTCACGGAGCAAGCTGACCATGGTGGATGTGGCAAAGCCGGGGGAGCGAATCCCCATCGCGTCCGATCACGCCGGCTTCGAGCTGAAGGAGCGCCTGCGTCTGGCACTCGGCGAAATGGGCTATGACGTCGAGGACATCGGCACGCACAGTACGGCGAGCACCGATTATCCCGACTACGCCCATCCCTTGGCGCAGGAGGTGTCCGACGGGCAGGCTGCCCGCGGCATCCTCCTCTGCGGGACGGGATTGGGGATGTCGTACGTCGCCAACCGGTATCCGGGCGTGCGCGCCGCCGTGGCGTGGAACCCTGAGGTGGCTGCGCTCGCTCGTAAACACAACGACGCGAACGTGCTGGTGTTACCGGCGCGATTCGTCTCCGACGAAGACGCGTTGGCGATTTTGCACGCCTGGCTCGACACGCCGTTCGAAGGGGGCCGCCACCAGAGTCGCGTGGCGAAGATTGAACGGGACGACAATGAGGCCGACGCCTCGGGGAGCACGACATGAGTGAAGGAGCCAGCGCGAACTGGTCGGAGTGGGATCGCTTGCCGCCGGGGGATGCCCTGTCGCAGGCGGATCCGGAGATCGCGCATCTGATCGATGAGGAAACGCAGCGCCAGAGCGACGGCCTCGAACTGATTGCCAGCGAGAATTTCGTGTCGCCGGCGGTCATGGAAGCGGTCGGGTCGACGCTCACCAACAAGTACGCCGAAGGATTGCCGGGCAAGCGCTACTACGGCGGCTGTGAAGTCGTGGACAAGATCGAGCAGCTGGCGATCGACCGCCTCAAGCAGCTGTTCGGGGCCGATCACGCCAACGTGCAGCCGCACAGTGGTGCGTCGGCGAACGCGGCGGTGTTTCTCGCGTTCCTGAAGCCGGGCGACACGTTTCTCGGGATGGATCTGTCGCAGGGCGGGCACCTCACGCACGGCTCGCCGGTGAACTTCTCGGGGCTGCTGTACAACGCCGTATCGTACGGCGTGACTGAAGACGGCATCATCGATTACGAGCAGATGCGGGCGCAGGCGCGCGAGCACAAGCCGAAAATGATCATCGCCGGCTACAGCGCGTACTCGCGTACGATCGACTGGCAGGCGTTTACCGATGTCGCCAAGGAAGTCGGCGCGATCTTCATGGTCGACATGGCGCACTTCGCCGGTCTTGCAGCCACGGGCGTGTATCCGTCACCCGTGGCGTTCGCCGATGTGGTGACCAGCACGACGCACAAAACGTTGCGCGGTCCGCGCGGCGGCATCATTCTTTGCAAGGCCGAATACGCCAAGGCGATCGACAAGGCGATGTTCCCAGGCATGCAGGGCGGTCCGCTCGAGCACGTGATCGCCGGCAAAGCGGTCGCGTTCCACGAAGCGCTGCAGCCGTCGTTTTCAGCCTACTGCCGTCAGGTGGTAGACAACGCACAAGTGCTGGCCAAGGCACTCATCGAGCGTGGTTATCACATTGTGTCCGGCGGCACTGACAATCACCTCATGCTCGTCGATCTGCGCAGCAAGGGGCTGACGGGCAAGGTCGCAGAGAAGGTGCTGGACGAAGCGGGGATCACGGTCAACAAGAATACCGTGCCCAAGGAAACGCAGTCACCGTTCGTGACCAGCGGTATCCGCATCGGTACGCCGGCCGTGACCACGCGTGGGATGGGGCCGGAGGCGATGCACCAGATCGCGGCGCTGATCGATCGCGTGCTTTCGGCGCCTGAAGATCGCGACACGATCGCGGCAGTGAAGGCCGACGTGAAGGCCCTGGCCGACGCGTACCCGCTGTACCGGTCGGTGTCGCGGGTTTAGGACGAGCCTCGGCGCGGTTGGCAAGGAGTTGTCAGGTGGAGCCCGGGCCTCCAATATTCTTGTGCTGGAAGCCCGCCGCATCAGAACAGACACGATCAGGAGCTGTAGCAGTGACCGAGTTGGCGTTCCGTGAAGGCATCATGGACCAGATCCGTTTGCGCGAGCAGCGGTTCGATGAGCGTGCGTATCTGTTCGTGCTCGCGTCGCTCGAGCACAGTCAGACGCTGCTCACGGAGCGTCGCCACATCGCTGGCGCCGAACTCGCGCACGCCTGTCGTGACCTCGCGTTGCAGCGATTCGGTGTGATGGCGGGTCTGGTCCTCGAGCACTGGGGCCTTAAGGCCACCAGCGATATCGGCGACATCGTCTTCACGCTCGTGGATCTCGGTTTGCTGGTCAGTCAGCCGCAAGACTCACGCGATGATTTCTTCGGGGTGTTCAATTTCGAGGATGCGTTCGGTCGCGAGTATCCGTGGAGCACCGCGCACGTCTGATCGACGGCGCGAACGCACGATGACATGTCGGTGAACGCCCTGCGCGTCACCACTGCCGCCGAAGCCGCGGCGCGTGATCATGCGGCGATCGCCGCCGGCGTCGGGAGTTTCGATCTCATGCTGCAGGCTGGCACGACGGCCGCCGCGGTCATCCTGCGCGATCACGCCACGCAGCTCGCCCACGGCGTGGCACTATTCGCCGGCAGCGGCAACAACGGTGGTGATGCCTACGTGATAGCTGCGCAGCTGGGGCGGGCTGGTGTCACGGTGCGGCTGCATGCGGCCGGGCCGCCGCGCACCCCCGACGCGGTACGCGCGATGCAACTCACCGCACCGGTGCTCGTATCTGGCCCGCCGAGTGGTCACGAACGCGTGGTCGTGGACGGACTGATGGGCACCGGACATCGTGGTGCGCTGCGTGAGCCGGTACTGGCCGCCTGTCGGCGCGTGTCGTTGGCGCGCGATGGCGGTGCCACGATCATTGCGCTCGATGTACCGAGCGGCCTGGATGCGACGACCGGTGAGATCGCCGACGGCAGCCCGGCGGCACATGAGACGCTGTGCTTCGGTACGATCAAGCGTGGCGTCCTTCTCTCGCGTGGCCATGCCGGACGTGTCGTGCTGCTGGATATCGGCCTTGCCGGTGCAGCCGATCGTGAGGATGGCGCGTGGCATCTGGCCAACGCCGCCGACTTCGCGCGATGGCTGCCGCCGATTGCCTGGAACGCGCACAAGGGGCGGCGCGGCCGTGTGGCGATCGTGGGCGGTCACGAGGGCATGGCCGGCGCGGTCATTCTCGCGGCGCGCGCCGCGCTCACCGCGGGCGCGGGAGTGGCGCACGCGATCGTCGATGGGCCGAGCGTGATGGCGGTGCAGCTCACGGTGCCGCAGGCGTTGGCCGAACGGTGGCCCGAAGGTTCGGAGCAGGGCGCGCTCGAGCGCTGTGATGCGATTGCGGTTGGCCCCGGCCTCGGACGCGGCGTGCAGTCCGCGCGCGTACTCGAGCGCATCGTGAACGAGCAACGTGATCGGCCGCTGGTGCTCGATGCCGACGCCCTGTGGCTCGTGGCCGACATGGCCCACGCGCTGGGCACTGACCCCGCGGCGCTGATGCGACAGTGGACACGACCTGCGCGCGCCGTCGTGTGCACGCCGCACGAGGGTGAGTTCGCTCGGCTACTCGGCGGCGCCGTGCCAGCGCCGTGGGAGGAGCGCGTCGATGCGCTGCGGCAGTTCGCGGTTCGTAGCGGCGCGACGGTGCTTCTCAAGGGGACGCCCACGCTCATCGCCACGCCTGATGGTGGTCCGATCTCGGTGGTGCCGCACGGGACGCCACTGCTGGCCACCGGTGGCAGTGGTGACGTGCTGAGCGGATTGATCGTGACCCTGCTCGGACAGGGCCTCGCGCCGCTGGCAGCGACCGTGTGCGCGGCAACCGTGCACGGGCGGGCGGCGGAATCGGCGACGGTGCGACTGGGCGGTGTTCGTGGTGGGACACTCGAGGCTGTCTTCGAGTCGTTGCCGGCGGCGTGGCGCCTGCTCGAGCATCCCGTCGTGCGTCCGCTCGGTGTGCTCGTCGAACTTCCCTCGCTCGCGTAACGGTGCGCGCTCTTCGTGGTGCCGCTCTGTCGGCCGCGCTGTCGGTTGGTGTGCTGTCGTGGTCGTCGTGCGCATCGAGCGGCGCAAATGGCAGTGGCCGCGCGGGCGCATCGTCGGGTCCGCTGGGTGGGTTCGGTGCACGCGACGAACGGCAGCGCATCGGCAGCTTCAGCAATGTGCAAGCGGTGGCGGTGTCGCGTCGCTATGTGTTCGCCGCGGGAAGCAGCGGGATCGCGATCTACGATCGCGTGATGAACAGTTGGGTGCCGCCGCTCACGCGCGACGATGGGTTGTCCGATCAGCAGATCACCGTGTTGGCCGGTGATCCGGTGGAGGATGCGCTGTGGCTAGGGGTGCCTGGCGGCGTGATCATGTATCGCCCACTCACCGAGCAGTTGCAGCGCACGATCGTGACCGGTGTCCCGGATCTGATTGCCTTCGATCGAGCCGCCTCGGGCGACGCGATCATTCGCGCCGGCGGCGAATGGACACGCATCTCGCGCGTGGGCATCGCCACGCCGATGGCACAGCCGCCGTTGGCCGGCGCGCTGATCCTGCCACGTTCGCTCAACGACCTGTACGCGCAGTTCTCCACGCTGCGCACGCAGCCATCGTTGTTGTTGCGGAGTCAGCGGACCGATCGCCCGTTGCGCGACGTGCAGATCATCAGCGGTGCGGCGTCACCCGAGCGGGCGAGTGAAGTGTGGCTGGGCACGGCCGGCGACGGCCTGTTCCGGCTCGACCCGGCGTTCATGCAATCCACGCCGCTGCCGTACGGACTGATGGAGCCCGGCGTTGGCGCGCTTGCCCTGGCGGCCGATGGCGTGTGGGCGGCGGGCCTTGGACAGTCGTTCGATCGTGGCGGTCTCTCGTTCGTGGGTACTGATCTGCAACGGTTCCGCTGGATCGACGGTACGATCTCGGTCCCACTCATCGGTGTGCGCGGCCTCTCGCTGGTCACGCGCGCGTCACGCGCGTGGTTGGGCACCGATCGCGGGCTCGTCCGCGTTCGGCTCGACGGCACGCAGGCGATGCAGTCGTGGGGGGTGCTGGACGGCCTCCCCGACGAACGCGTGCTGTCGGTCGCGACACGCGACGACGGCGCGTGGGCCGGCACGGCACGTGGACTCGTGTACGTGAGCGACAGCAGCGACACGCGCAACGTGCGTACCCGCGGGCTCGGTGTGCGTATGCTCGACAACACGCCGGTGCATGCGCTGCAATTCACCGGTGACACGCTCTGGATCGGGACCGAAGTGGGGCTCATGGCGATTGCGTCGCCGAACGGACAGGTCGGCAGCGTGGTGTCGCGTCCGCTGGGAAACGATCCGGCGCTGCGTCGAGCGGTACGTGCACTGGCGTGGAGCGACACGGTGCTGCTGGCCGCCACCGACGATGCCGTGTTGCGGCTCGCGCCGCGTGGTGGCGTGGAGCCGGAGCGCGTCGACGCGCTCGACGTGCGTCAGGTGGGTCGCGTAACGAAAGTGGCGATCGACGACCGCACCATGTGGCTGGCCGGCACCGATGGCGTGGTGATCGTGTCGCGTCGGGACGGCGCCACGCGCGTGTTGCGCGTACCCGCTGACGTGCCGGGACCGGTGCTCGATATCGCGGTGAATCGCGACTACCTCTGGCTCGGCACACCACAAGGATTGATTCGCTTGCGGCGTCGCGGTGATGGCGGACTACCATGACGTCGCTATGAGGTCGGCATGAGCTTGGAACCGCGCGCGCATCAGGCCATGCGAGAAGGGGCGGAGTTCGACACGATCCGGGCGCTGATGGCGCGCTGGGGTGATCTCGCTGTCGATATCGGGGACGACGCCGCCGTGCTCGCGCCGCCCACGTTCGGCGCGCGCGTGGTCAGCGTGGACGCGTGCGTGGAAGACGTGCACTTTCGTCGCGATTGGATTTCGGCGCGCGAGGTGGGCGTGCGGGCGGCCGTGGCGGCGCTGAGTGATCTGGCTGCCATGGGCGCGCGCGCCGAGTACGTGTTGATCGCGTTCGTGATCCCCGACGGGTGGCGCGAGCAACTTAGCGAGGTGGCCGACGGCATGGGCGCCGTGATCCGTGAGTCCGGCGCGCACATCGTGGGGGGCAATCTGAGCGGCGGCGCGGTCTTCTCGATCACCACCACGGTGATCGGGAATGCGAAGCGGGTGGTGCCGCGGCGTGGAGCGCGCGCCGGCGACCTGGTAGTCGTAACCGGGCTGCTGGGAGGCCCTGGTGCCGCCATACGGGCCTGGGAAGCCGGCGAGAACCCCACGGCATGGTCTCGGGGGCGTTTCGCGGCCCCGGCGCCGCGCTGGGCCGAAGGGGAGGCGTTGGCGCTTGCCGGTGCCACCGCCATGATCGATATCAGTGACGGACTGGCCGGCGACGCTCGCCACGTGGCGGCGGCCAGCGGCGTGCGTCTCGAGCTCGATGTTGCACGGGTGCCGACGGGGCCCGGAATCCTGGCTGAGTCGGCGATGCAGAGCGGGGAAGAGTACGAACTCCTGGCTTGTATTCCCCCAGCGGATTTCGAGGCACTGGCTGCCAAGTGGGCGACGATGAGCACCGTGCCGCTCACGGTCGTGGGGGTCGTCCGCAACGCCAGCGCACAGTCGAGCTCAGCCGAGGCCTCGCTCAGCCGTGGCTTCGACCACTTTAACGCGGGCGAAAACTCTCGTTGAATTCGGGTTCGGACTGGGTGACTTTGCACGGATGCGCACTGCACTCACGGCTGTGGCCCTGTTGGTCGGCACGATCCTCTTCGGCGGCATCACCTTGCTGGCCGAGTTGCTGGGACGTCCCCACGGACCCGGCAGCATCTACACGAAGACGCCCCGCTGGTGGGCCTCGTGGTTGTTGGGTGCGGCCGGCGTGAAAGTGGTCGTGCATGGCGGACACGAACTTCCCGAAGGCGCACCGCGGGTGTTCATGGCGAATCATGTGAGCTGGTTCGACATCCCGTCGATGATCGCTGCGCTTCCGCACTACGGGTTCGTGGCGAAGCGGGAGATCGAGCGGATCCCGCTGTTCGGCGCTGCCGCCCGCTCGGTGGGGGTGATGTACATCGATCGCGAGAACCGGAAGGCCGCCTTCAACGCCTACGACGACGCCGCCTCGAAGATCCGTGCGGGGCACTCCGTGCTGGTGTACCCCGAGGGCACGCGTGGTTTCACGTACGCGCTGCGCCCCTTCAAGAAGGGCCCGTTCGTGCTGGCCATCGGCTCGGGCGCCCCGATCGTCCCGGTCGTCGTGTACGGTACCATCGCCGTGAACCCGCGCACGGAGTTCCGTGCGTCACCCGGCACGGTACACGTGCATCTGCTGGAGCCGATCCCCACCGAAGGCCTTACGTACGCCGATCGCGACGACCTCGCCGAACGCGTCCGTCAGCGCATGGCCGACTGTTTAGTTGCACATTACGGCGTCGACCCCGCCGTCGAACCATCGCGTCGATCGGTCGCGCTCGAGCCCGAGCAAGCCTCCGCCTAACCGCAGTCCAGATCCCGCTCGTACTCCTTACTCCGTACTCCCTACTCCGTACTCCCTACTCCGTACTCAACATATGGCCTCCATCGTTTCCATCAGCGCGCGCGAGATTCTCGACAGCCGCGGCAATCCCACTGTCGAAGTGGATGTGATTCTCGAAACCGGGAGCGCCGGTCGCGCCGCCGTACCGAGTGGCGCCAGCACCGGCGAACGTGAGGCGGTGGAGCTGCGTGACGGCGACCCGGAACGCTACGGGGGCAAGGGTGTGCTCACGGCCGTGAACAACGTGAACACCGAGATCAACGAAGCGCTCGAAGACATGGACGCGACCGATCAGATCGCGATCGATCGCGCGCTGATGGATCTTGACGGCACCGAGAACAAGGGCCGCTTGGGCGCCAACGCGCTGCTGGGCGTGTCGATGGCCGTGGCCCGCGCCGCGGCGCTGGAAGTCGGCTTGCCGCTGTATCGCTATCTCGGTGGTCCGATGGCGCGCACGTTACCGGTGCCGATGATGAATATCCTGAACGGTGGCGCGCACGCGACCAATACCGTCGACTTCCAGGAGTTCATGATCGTGCCGGTCGGCGCCGAGTCGTTCAGCGACGGACTGCGCATGGGCACGCAGGTGTTCCACGCGCTCAAGAAGGTGCTGGTGGCGCGTAAGCTGGCCACCGGTGTGGGCGACGAAGGCGGCTTCGCGCCGGATCTCACGAGCGACGAAGAAGCGCTCACGGTGATCATCGAAGCGATTCAGGCGGCGGGCTTCCGTCCCGGTCATGATATCGCGCTCGCGCTCGACGTCGCGGCCAGCGAGATGTTTCAGGGCGGCCAGTACCACTTCAAGAAGAGCGGTGGCAAGTCGCTGAGTCCGCAGGCGCTCGCCGACAAGTATGCGGGGTGGCTCGAGAACTATCCGATCGTGTCGATCGAAGACGGCATGGCGGAGAACGACTGGGATGGTTGGAAGTATCTCACCGAGCTCGTGGGCGATCGTTGCCAGCTGGTGGGCGACGACCTGTTCTGCACGAACAGCGAGATCCTGGCCAAGGGCATCGA
>Ga0105049_10005882_pt1 | contig 14275 bp, 18 predicted proteins | sample MAT06_FD_78087 | JGI IMG/M metagenome (GOLD analysis project Ga0105049, IMG submission 78087) | Freshwater microbial communities from Lake Fryxell liftoff mats and glacier meltwater in Antarctica - MAT-06 | ecosystem: Environmental > Aquatic > Freshwater > Ice > Liftoff microbial mat | place...
CCAGCGCCCCAATAGACGAACCCTTAACCACCGTATCCTGATCATTCAACAAAGCATGAATTAGATGAGGAACCGCACTAGGATCAGCAATCAAAGTCAGAGTTTTAGCAGCCGCACGTCGCACAACCGGATTAGGATGATTTGCCAAACCATCCAACAAAAAAGGAGTCGCCACTTCACCAATTTCAGCCAAAGTTTCCGCGAAACGCAGTCGAGTCATCCCCCGCGAATCTCCCATACATTCAACCAACCGCTTCAAAACCTCAGAATCATTAGCATCGAAAGTATCTAAATCTATTTGTTCAGTAACTTCCCGCAGAAAAGCATCTGCTTTTGCATGAGCCAATAAAATTGGATCTTCCTGAGATTGAGCACTAGCATTAACCATAGTTATCCCCTAATTATTAGTAGTTATAGCAGCTAATTGAGTGCGGAGACTTTCAAGTCCAGCATCAATTTTAGCAAGTTCCGGCTCAATTTTAGCCAGGGCTGGTTTCTGGGGCAGCTTTGCCTTTTGTGCCGCAGCGATTGTCTCACTCACCAAACGTTCCCGATACCGCTCAAATTCCGCAATCACTTCCACCAATTCTTCAGCATCTACCTGTGTTGAATCTTCACTTAAATCTGCGGCAGATTTATCATTCTCAGATGGTGTAAACTCTTCGTTTTCAGACATAGTTTTGATAGTTGGATAATTAGTCCGCGTAGGCGGACTTTGTTTTTGTAGCCGCGATTTCAATCGCCGGATTTTTCTTTGTGTGCGCGTAAACTCCGCGATTTCAATCGCCGGGTATTTTTGCTTTAACATGACACCGCAGCCGCCCCAGAAACTCTCAAGCGATTGTGTTCCAACAACTCTTCTAAAACAGACGGAGAAATACAACGACGCTCAGAACAGTATGCCATTTGTTTAACCCCATTGCTCATTTGAACAGTCATCACCCGCACTCGAAAATGATCGTTAATAAACCAACAGCGTTCCTGTCCTTGATTTGTCTCATATTCCGTCTCAATAGTCAATACCCCATCATCAGCAAAATTGTAAATACCAATCACCGGGATGCCTTCAACGTAGCCTCGATTTCGCAGAAACTTACCCATCTTCGGGTTATTAGGATTGGGCACATCGATCAGAATTGCAGCATAATTTTGGTTCGGGATGGCATCATCCAAATTATCTTGCCACATGAAACTGCATCCCCCACTAACCAAAGCAGGATCTACATTTTGCTGTTGACAAACCTCTAAAACTCTGGGATCATCAATTGACAAGACATCAATCATGACATTGGATTCTCCCGACTCATCAGCAGCAGCAGTATCAAAATTATGGACTGTTCGCTGAGTGAACCAAACGCCCTCACTCTTGCGAAAGAAATCCATCATAGTCATCGGTGGTGTTAGCAGCATTTCTGTGTCAACTTAGCGAGAGGAATCAAGCAAGTCCCCTTGTCTGGGGGGATGGGAGGGAAATCGGATCGGATTTTGGTTAAGAAAATTAACTTTCTGGCGATCGCCCATCAATCAAATTCTAGGATAAATGACACCGGACAACTTTGAGCAATTCCATCAATAAATCTTCAAAAAATATAATGGCACTTCGTCAACACTCATTTTTCCTCTCCGAGCCCCTGACTCTCACAGAAGTCTTACAAGCTCTTGAGCAAACTAAAAGTCTAGCTCAAACCAACCTCCAGGGAATCAACCTCAGCCAGATGGATTTATCCGGGATTGACTTGAGCGGGACAAACTTAATCGGGGCAAACCTCAGCAAAACCAATTTCCAAGGTGCAAATCTCCAGGGAGTTGATTTACGGCGGGCGAGTCTCAGAGATGCCAATTTGAGTGGAGCAAATTTACAAGAAAGTTATTTTTTTAGAGCTGATTTACAAGGTTGCAATCTAGCCGATGCCAACTTAGAAGCAGCTAAATTCAAATTAGCTTTATATGATAACAAGACTATGTGGCCAGAAGGATTTAATTACCAAAAAGCCGAAGCTATTGGCCCGAAAGCTAGTCTGAGCGGGGCTTTTTTGAATGCAGCCAATCTCCGAGGAGCGGATTTGAGTTACTGCAATCTGCGAGGTGCTTATCTCAGCGGAGCAGATTTAACTGGAGCCAATTTAGAGGGAGCGGCTTTAAGCGGGGCTAATCTTCAAAATGCTTTTTTGACCGGTGCTTATTTACGGAATGCCATGTTAATTGGAGTTGAATTGCAGGGAGCAGATTTACGGGCTGCTGATTTGACTGGAGCGAATTTAGAGCAGTTGAAAAGTATTGCTGGTGCTGATTTTAGCTTGGTACAAGGATTGACTGCGGAAGCGAGAGCGATGCTTTGCAGTCGCGATTCCAAGGAGTTAGGTACTTGGAATTCTTTCACTCGCAATAATACAGCTCAAAGTCTTGGTTGTTAAATTGATTCCGGTACAACCGGAATGATTGTCAACCGTTAACTGTCAACTGTTGACTGCTAACTGTTAACAGTTGACTGTCATTGTTCGTTAAACGTCGCAATCGCAGAGACTAGGCGACTGCTTCGCTTCCCTCGCAGTGACAAACAATTCTTCTTCCTTCTTCCTTCTTCCTCCTATCCGTTACATCCGTTACATCCCGTACATTGCTCGTTGCCGAACTTTCTTCTTCTACAAATGGCGTTCCAAATCGAACAGAAAACCGTGAATATACTCCTCAGTCCACTCCTCACCATAGAACCGCAGAAACATCCCCCTAGCAGGATCTTTCGCAGCACGATAGTTGATATAATTCCGTTGAGCTTGAAGAATTTCGGCTAATTTTTGACTGTCGGTGACTGGTTGCGCGCGATCGACCAAATCGAGATAAGCTTGTAAATAATCCTTAAAAGCTTCAAACACAAGAGTTTGCACAGCCTCAGTTTCCTTGGGACGAGTCCAAAGAAAAGCAGGAGAAAAGAAAGGTTTTGCCTCTTCAGGAAAATCCCCCCCCCAGGGCAAATCTTTTTGATACTTATTAAAAATCGGTAAAATCGGCTCAGAGTATTGCTTTTGATAAGCCGAATCATGGAACAACGGCTGCATATCTAAAGCAATCAAATGTCCCCACGGCAAAGTTACTAAATCCGCCCCAAAAAAAGGTAAATCATAATTTATTTGGGGAAATATTACAAAATTTAGAACCTGGAGAGCATCACCACCCTGCACATGAGCGGCCCGAATCTGCCGCAGTTTTGAGGATTTGAAAGCATGGCTGGTTGTTACCACCAACTGCTCTTTTTTGCCTTTCCCGGTGATACATTCTTTACTTTCAAAACCGGCCGGAATCGGATAAGGAGCTAAATCAAGTCGTTCTGTGATCAGTGGGATGGCGTAATCTAAAAATGGCTGATATAGAGTCATATTTAATTTATTTTGCCCCGGCGGGAATCGCTAAGGGAACAGCATCTTCAAACAAAAACTCGTACAAAAATTTCTCTGACCATTCATGACCAAAGTAGCTGCTGAATAGTCCTGATGCGGGGTCTCTTTCTGCACTATACTGGTCGTAATCTTTCTGTGCTTTCACAATTCGCTCAACTTCTTCGGGACTGTTGAGTGGAGAAGCTTGCTCTAGCATTTTCCAATACATCTGAACGTATTCTTGATAGGCGGGAAACAATTGATTGACCACTGTTTCTGCGTCTGTTTTGGCAAAGAGCAAATTTTTGGAAAAATACTGGTTTGCATCATAAAACTTCATTTCTAAGTCTTGCACCAAATCGCTGTATTTACCTCTAATTTCGGTCAATGGTTCGATATACTTGTCTATGTAAGGGCGATCGCGAAATAACGGCTGAAAATCTATTACCACCAAGATTTTCTTTTGTCCAAACGCTAAAAAATCAATCCCTAGCAAGGGCACATCGTAATTGTGGTTTGGATAAATCACACTGTTGAAAATTTGCGCCGTTTCCCCAGCATCGATGTAGGTGTAGCGAATCTTTCGTAATTGGGGGCATTCATAGCACCAACTTTGAATCGTAGCAGGATTTTTGCCTCTCTCACTCACCACTGATTCCAAACCAGAGGGAATGGGACGACTCTCTAGTGCAAAATTTTCAGATAGTTCTTTTTCTAAAAATTGCTGAAATGGCTTAAACATAGATTATAATTTAGCCCCTTATACTTGTCCCTAAATACTGGATGATAGGCGATCGCCTGAAGTCTCGTCTCTGTTTTGGCTAACAAAGTAATATTTCGTTATGAAACCAAACTTTTCTGACTTCTTCTAATGAAGACTTTGTACCACATTCCCATATTTTACGGGGGCAAATGTAACAAAACTTAATAAAACTTCTCATAATTCTAGTCTATAACTTGGGTTGTCTTCAATTACGTGAGTGAAATTATAATAACTATGCAGTTAAGTGAAAGAGCCAAAGAATTAATTCCCAAAGCCAGAATCGTCAGTTTTGCCACTTGGAACAATCTCTATTCAGATGAAGTCATTGCCATTTTTCAACAAGCTGACAATCGAAGCGAATATCTCACCGACGAAGATTTAGAACTCCTGCAAAACCTGGTTCCCGGTAACTCTTTAATGCTAGCACAAGTCAGACTACTGCGACAACAAGCTCCAAATCTGGTTGCCAATGCGAGGGAAAAAGTGTTAGCCGACTTTCCTAATATCGCCGAACCAGGTAATGACCTCTATCCTCCCGCTCGCGCCGAAGCCTGTTGGCGAGATTTCTGGCATTTTCTGCGCTCTGTTACCTATGGAATTGCTGGGAACAATCCTGATTTTCTAAGCCAAGAAGGACTCAAAAATATGGAACTACTTTATCAAGAATTGCGCGTTCCGGTTCCGGCGATGCTCTGTGGATTAGAACAGTTAAAAATAGTCAGTTTACAGCAATTTAGTTCAGAGGAACAGGATTTATTGGGTCTCAATTTTGACCATTTAATCAGCGCCTTAAAACAGTTTAGTCAAGCTTGAGTACGCATGGGATTTAAAAGACTTCTGGCTTTAGTAGAGATTCAAGAAACCGGGTTTTTAACCAAGATTTGGCACTCTTGTCTAGATTTTCGTAAAAAACCCGGTTTCTCGCTCTAGTAGGGATTCAAGAAACCGGGTTTTTAGCTATTCCTTGCGCTCCAAGTTGGATTTTCACAAAAAACCCGGTTTCTGCTTTCCCTAACTATTCTCAAGCAAGTTTTCTAAAGCAGCACCAACCACTCGATGATGGGAGTCTTGCCGCAGTTGACTCAAGACTTCCTTCGCCTCTGGAGTATCAAAATGCTTCAAAGCAGATGCAGTGTGCTGACGAATCCCTTCATACTCAGAACCAGCCAGCGCCAATAACTGAGCAAGTGCCGCCTGTTCTTGAATGGTTCCAGCTAAGGCACCGAGTCCATCCACAGCCGCTTCTTGCGTGGTCATATCTTCGCCAGCCAATGCTTCGACGCAAACCTCGAAAATTTCGTTATGGCACCCCATGTCCACCAACGCGCCCAGAATGCTACGACGCACCAGCCAGTGGTCATCCTGAATAAAAGTCAGGACTAAATGAGACGCAGCACATTTGCCGAAAAGGGAAAGGGAATTGGCGGCCTCGGCTCGTACATTGGGGGTGTTATCAAGTTTGATGATTTGGAGCAAGGCGGCGAAAGATTCGGCGCTTTGTTGTTGTCCAAACGCCCTGCTGACAAAGGAACGTACTAAAAATTCCGGGTCGTTGAGTCGAGCTTTTAGCAAGGGAACGGCAATCTCTGGTGTATAATCTTTCAGAGCTGCGATCGCCTTGAGTCGATATTGAAAATCAGAATTTTCTAAAGACGCTTCGATTTCGTGAATATCCATAACCGTAACAGAGCAGGACTTTCCTTACTTTAAACAAAAAGGTTCACTTTGTGCAACTGACCAAAATTATTTTAACGAAATCATTTTTTTACTATAAACCGGGTTGCTTTAAACTCTCTCATCAAATCGAGTCTGAAAACTGCCGTATTTGAACCAATATTGTCGCAGTTCATGATGAGGTGTATGCAAACTTCCTTTCGCTTGATAGAGCATCACTTGTCGATGATTTCCCATCCACACTCGTTTGAGCGGTTTCACAGAAATTAAGCATCCTCCCAGACTGGTGATACATTCCTCAAATCGCTCAACTGTTGGATAGTCTAAAGTTTCAAAAATCAGAAACTGACCGGTGAAAATCAAGTGACGACTTCTAATCCAAGCCTGCATTTTTTTATCGGCTATAGGGGGTAATACCATTTTAGATTTTAGATTTTAGATTTTAGATTTTAGATTTTAGATTTTAGAAACACTCCTGAACACGCTCCCACCAAAGATTTTTTCCTTCTTGCTAACATCCGTTACATCCGTTAGACAATCCGTTGCCGAACTTCCTGCTTCTCTAAATCAAGTTGCCGGCTTTTTTTCATAGAAAAAGAGCGAATAATAAACTCGCTCTAGAGAAAGTAGAAGACACCAAACCTAAATCAAAACAAAAGTGAAGCTTCGGGAGATTTAGCTAACTTCAGTAATGCTCAGAATTTTGCCACCAGTTTTCTGGATATTTTGAATTTGCTGAGACAGTTGAGTATAGCCGACTTCATAGCTCATATTGCTCATTCTGACCTTAGCGCCACCAGATTTGGCCGCGGTAATCCGAAAACGCTTGCCCGTAGTGCTAGAAGTTCCACTCAAACTAATGCTAGAAAGTTTGATTTTTTGAGGTATATTGCTAGCAACAGTCGCAATTAACTGAGCTTTATTGCTGCTATCGCTAGTGGATGCTCCTCCGAGCAAAGAAATCATCCGATTAAAACCGACATTCTTGATGCCAGTTTGACTGCGAATGCTCCGAGGGTAGGGGACGACATTTTCGCCAAAGTTTTGGGTATAATCGTCACTATCGATATAAGAATCGATTTCGGCTTCATAGCCTTTGCCGTTGCAAGTTTGGACGTGCTGAGCAATTTCTGTTTGTTCCAGAGGAGCGCGACCGAGCAAATGCTTGCAGTTTAACTCAATGAACCGATAGGGAGAATTGGTGTTAAAAAAGAGAGATTGATACAGTTCTGATTTTGCCACTTGTCTGACAAATCCACGTACTGTAATATCGCCATTGCGGAGTAAGGATTCGGCACTGGTGAGACGCTGACTTTCCATCAAGTGGACGTTTCCTAATACTTGGCGGTAAGCAGCACGAATTACTAATTGTAAATCGTCTTCTGTTGCATTAGAGCGTAGTTCTACGGGGTCACTGACGAAAGTTGCTGTTAAACTGGACATGGTTTTTTCCTAGACTTAATAAAGTTGTTTTGGACAGTCAAAAAATGTTAGTGTTTCTAGTGATTTTTCTGTTAACAAATAATTCTGAAGTCACAAAAAATTCAGAAGAAATCGGTCACAAAAAAAGTCAGAAGGCTTGAGGATTGCGTCAAAATCAGAAGTCAGAAGCAAGAGAGAGAGAGAGTATCCCTGTTTGGCAGAAAGATTGTTTTGCTGTGGGGTGAGCCAGAAAGCCCACCTTTTAGTACAGGCTTTCTGGTCTTTGCCACAAAAAGTACATTTACTGCCGGGATACTCGCCTCATCACTCTATGGCTTAAGCAACTTCGGTGATGCTGACAATTTTTCCGCCAGCGCGATGGATGCGCTGAATTTGCGGAGTCATCTTCCCACCAGAGACAAGATATTCAGTGTTGCTAAGTCGGCGAGGGCTATCAAATTTAGCTCCCTTGACTACAATCTTGAACATTTTTTCGGTGGCATCTTTGGAAGCACTAATGCGACCGCCTGTGGTTGGTAAAGTAATTTTGTTACCACTATTACCAGCTACGAAGTCAACTAAGCGAGAAGCGGTAAAAGCACTGTCAACTCCTGCATAACCTTGATACAAGGAAAGAGTGCGATTATAGCCAACTTGCTTTTGTCCGACTTGACTTTTTGCCCCTTGATAGTAAGGGACGACGTTTTCTCCAAACTTGTCCTGATATTCTTGACTGTCGAGGTAGGAATCAATTTCTGCCTCGTAGCCTTTTTCGATACAGGTGCGAATATGCTCAGAAAGTTCTGCTTGGTCTAAGGGGGCGCGACCTAACAAGTGTTTAAAGTTGAGCTCGACAAAGCGGTAGGGAGCGCAGGATTCAAAATACCGACTGCGATAGAAGTCAGATTTTGCTACAGCGCGGACAAATTCCCGTACAGTCATCGCACCATCGCACAACTGCGATTCTGGCACTGTCAGGCGTTCACTTTCCATCACATGGGGATTACCCAACACTTGTTTGTAAACTGCCCGAATTACAGCCTGGGTATCATCGGCATTGCTAGTAGACCAAAGTTCTACTGGCGTATCTAAAATCACACTCATGGAGTTTCTCCTAAGACTAAATAACGCTTCAAAACTGGGAATTAAGGATTGCTTGCAAACACGCTCAGGGAGATAATTCCCCAAGTCGTGAAGCTAGAAGTTTGAGCGGTTTTTAATTGACAGCGGTGATGCTGGCAATTACGCCGCCTTGTTTGTGGATGCGTTGATATTCTTGGGAAAGTCTGGAAAACGGCACTACATAAACTTGGTTACTCTGCCGAATTTTTTGAATCCGATTCTTAGCAGAAGTGCGATAGCCAGTGACTTCGATACGGAAAACCTTACCCTCGTCACCAGAACCCACGTTGTAAACACTTTTAACAGCCCGCTGTCTATCGGGAAATGACCAACCATCCCCAACTGAACCGCCGGAAGGAGGAATGATTGCTACAGGGGTTTCCTGAATCACGTATTTGTTCAGGACAGGGGATTTTCCAGACAGACTTCCTTTGAAATCGCTGCTGGAAGCACCACGCAAGAGAGCAAACATATGAGTAAACCCAACCATGTTTTGTCCTGGTTGGGTTTTGTAGCCTCGGTAGTAGGGAACGATATTTTCCCCGTAGGCATTTTGGTATTCATCGCTGTCGAGGTAAGAATCAATTTCTGCCTCGAAGCCTTGGGTATCTAAGATAGTGCTATGTCCTCTCATCTCTTCTAGGCCATCGGGAGCGCGACCTAGGAGATGTTTGAAATTGAGTTCCACAAAGCGGTAGCGAGGACAAGTATCGAAAAAGCGAGAACTGTAAACATCTGATTTTGCAAGAGCGCGGACAAATTCGCGTACACTCAATTCACCGCGTTTGAATTGCGATTCAGGAATTGTCGCCCGTTCGCTTTCCATGACGTAAGCATTACCCAAAACTTGCCGATAGACGGCACGAATAATGGTTTCTACTTCTTCTTCTGAACGTCCTGGAATCAGTTCTAAACAGGGTGTTTCTTCAAATAAACTGACTCCAAGTCGAGATGCAGGTCCAAAAACCATTTTAAAAATCTCCACTATTGTGTTATGTGAAAATATACCATAATTAGATGTTATATTAGAAAACTTTACATAATTTAACATAGCCTGGGAGGTGGCTGCTTCACGTACTACAGGTAGTTTTTTTGGTGCAGGAGTATTTTTTGGCGATAGGTGTGGCTGTAGTATGTGCTGCGATCGCCTGTAAATTATTCCCACGAACAATTAGATCTGTGGTAGTTCTGTGGCAAAACTTTGACGCTTTTCAAACCATAAAGAGCCATTATCTGATCCCCAAATCTGTTGATGAGTATTTACATCCATACCGCGATCGAGACTGCTCCAGGTTGTTTCGGTAATTTCTACGTCACTGATGAGGTAGGTTGAACAACCTTTTTTTTCGATGAGACACTGGTTTCCTGGTTCTACACTACCACGAAACATTTCTCCTTCTCGTTTGAAAACCATAGAGCAATTGTAGCGCCGTTGAATACAATCGGGTGTAATTGTCTTGAGTATGCTTAATTCCCGTGCTGCGCCGGCGTACTGCACTGCATCGTTGAGACTATAATTTTCTATATAAATTTGTGATCCCTGGTCAATTAATTTGTGCACTCCTTGACGGTAGGGAGTCCACATATCATGGTCATAAACCTGCTCAGAGTAAAATCCAATGGCATTGAAAAACTCAAAGGGTAATGGCCGGAAAAATATATGTATATGGGCAAATTGTTGGGGCTTTTGAAAGGATTGTTTGTAGTTGCTGAAATCTCCTGCCATCCACTGAGCGAGAGTGATTAAATCGTTGCTTTTAACTGAATTCATAAGCTTTTTTTAACTTGGTTATATAGCACTTGTCAAGGGAGGTACTGATTAGTAATTGGCGATTGGTAAAAAGGTAATTGGTAATTTGCGGCGAGTACCTCACTTGATTGAGAACCGCTATACCATTTATCAAAACTCTGGCTACGCAACAATTATTCGGCTTGTTTCATTGACTCTTTAGGTAAGGTGCGTCGCCCCGATATTGTCGATGAACATTAGGGATTGTTTGTGGCGACGCACCCTACAAATACTGTTGCATGATTTTTGATAATTGGTGTTATTTCGCGGAGAGCGATCGAATTTCTGAGGAAAATGATGCGGTTACTACTCCACTTCCTTTACTTGTTTTGATGAGGGAAACACGAAAGCGCAGGTTGGGATTGGCGAACCAAATTTTTTCTTCGGCTGCGGCGTTATCGTAGCTTGTCAGGAGGACAAAGGTGTCATCGTCTGTGATGTGATAGTCTGCGGCGGCGGGAATGGTTTCGGCATATCCTTGGTCTCGCAGTAATTTACCGCGATTGGGGACTGTCGGATCTGGGATTGGTACGAGGATACAACTGCCCTTCATTTCGGCGTTTTCGTCCCAATCTGTGTGTCCCTCCCAGGTCATTTTGAAGGGAGTGACTGCTTCGGTTGGGTCTATGTCGTAGGACTTGCAGAGGTCGATTACGGCTGTGTCATCGGGTGAGACTGCAACGATATCAATCACTGACTCGATCGCTTCAAAGTGTCGGAATGTCAAGTGATGGGCGCTGCGCTGCGATCGCCATTGTCCGAGGGAGTTGTCTACAAATTGCTGGATGTTCATGGAGATTATTGTACAAGCTGATTGACACAGATATTATTGTCAATAATTTTAAGATTGACAATATCACCACAGCTTGCGGGTATTGGTATTGTAGTATGTTGTTTGAGGATGGGAGTAGAAGGACTTGAACCTTCGACCTTGAGATTAAGAGTCACCTGCTCTAACCAACTGAGCTATACTCCCGCATCTAGGCTACTATAACACAACTGTTCTGAAAAATCAACTATTTTTGTATTTTTTTTTGCCGATCGCCCGCTGGCGAGTTTTCTGTAAGGGCTTAGGAGTTGATGGCGGCGGCAATTCCCGAAGCAGATCTCGTTTTGAGCTTCAAATTGCTCCAACAGCAAAAAGATCGATCGCCCCCAATCACAAATCGCGGGCGATCGATCTTTGTGTAAATTTATTGTAAATTTAATTTAAGGGCGATCGCTCAACCGCATTTATAGCCTCGATCAAAAAGATGAGGTATTCACCAATGAATTAACAATTCCTCAATCCCCCAATTCTCCCAATCTCAAATCGGAAAATGTCAAATCTAAAATCTCAACTTCTACCTCATATTTACGATATCAGCTATATATTGACTTAGGAATTAAGTCTTCTAGCTTCTGCCTTAAAAAATGGGTGATCTAGGAATTTAACCTATCTGGTACAGGTTAAAAGCCGGGTGCATAACCGCTCTGCCAACCACCCTAAAACAATAATTTCATCTGTAATTACTCAAAAATACATCAAAACTCAATCAAGCTTTTTTTGATCCAAAATATAAGGCAACAATTTAGCAAGATTTCTAGCATCATCAATCCCTCGGTGATGAGTTCCTGCTAGGGGTAAACCTACCAATTCTAAAGCTTTTGCCATACCATACCGTTTTCCCAAACCTTGCGTGTCAGTAAACAATTGTTTGAGATTGACATGAGGATAAGCAATGGGAAAGGAAACTTTATGAAAATTGCTATCCTGTTGAAATTGTTGCCGATCGAAGTCTCCCCAGGAGCCAAATACACCATGCGAGTAACCAGACAGCCAGTTTTTCAGCAGATTACACGCTTCCGGGTAAGTTGGAGCGCGATCGACTTGCGTTTGGGCGATCGATGTTAATGACGTGCAAAATTCGGTAAGAATGGGATGGCGTATGGGTTTGACGAAGCTTTGAAATTCATCAACGATTGTTAGTGTTGTGGATTTTATCATCACTGCTCCAATTTCGATAATTTCCATGTCATTTCGGGCGATCGATCCTTTGTCGCAGCAGGTTGCTTCAAGATCGAGCACGAGATAATAGTCGAAGTGTTTTAAATTAATCATAATTTAACCTAAGTTTTAATCGTCGCCGTGTTTCACTCGATAATGCAGCAGCATGAAACCGTTGCTGTAAATTTGGCGATCGCCTAGTTCCAGATTCGTCGGTGCGATCGCCCTCGCAAACATCGGAATTCCCGCCCCGATGACTACCGGATTCAACTTGACAATCATCTCGTCAATCTCAGAAAAAAGAGTTGCCGCTAACTCACCGCCACCGCACAGCCAGATATCTTTACCCGTTTCCTGCTTCAATTCCTGAACCAATCCAACAGCATTGTCCGAAACCAGTGCAACATTCCGATCTGGGCTGGCTGGCATACTGCGCGAAAAGACATACTGTTTCAAGCTGGGATAAGGATTAGTCAAACCCACATTTAGCCCGACTTCATAGGTTTTGCGTCCCATCAAAACAGCATCAAACTGCTTGTTTCCGGCGCGAATTCCTAGTGCTTCGTGAAGGTGCGCCGGAATAGTTTCGGGAAAGCGATCGAACAAATCGGCAAAATGTTCTCCTGACATCGGAAAACAATCAAATGAGCCATCTTCGCGAGCAATAAAACCATCAACGGTGCAAGCAACGTAATATATTAGTTTTCTCATATTTAACGTTTTTTAAGAAGTTTTGGGAATCACCAAGGCTGAAACCATCCTAGCAGTAGTGCTTTTCAAGTGCGCGATCGCCCACATCCCCACAGTCGATCGTCGGAAAGGGCGATCGGTACTCCGAAAGAAGATAAGCTGATGTCAACTAAATATGACTGCTGAAAATGGCCGAACAAGATGAAGCTTCCAAAACCATAAAAGTCACAATGCCCAACCGAATCCATCAAAAGCTCAAGAAGCTGTCTGACGAGTCAGGAATATCCATGTCTAAACTGATGCTCCTGGCAACTATCAAGGAATATAAGCTCATTGATGATAAAGATACCACCGAATAACCCCATTTAGTACCCAGTCTTGCCCCATTATGCTATCCTTTAGGGAAATAGTCAACCCTGGAGGTGTACTTATGACGCAAGATCAACTCGAAGCCCTTGTCGATGAACTCGGCTTAGTGGCTGTCGTTAGCCTGCTGGCAACTATTTGCCACAACAAAGCCCGACAAACCTTGTGCATGAAGGGACAAGGGGCTACTCCTTATACCTCTTGGAACAGCAATGGCTTCTTGCTGAAGCAGTTGATGACCAGACTGCGCCCGATCGGCAGTTGCGATCGGGATGTCAACCTTAACAGCAACTGAGGTTCAACCCGTGCAAGGGCGTAAAGCATTGATTTGAGTCGGTTAACTGCCGAGTATGTATGCTTTAACTGTCAGAGTACGGGTTGAAACTCGTCGCTTTTGAATCACGAATGGAGAGGACGGGACTCGAACCCGCATCGATCGACAGCAGCTTTCAGGAAACGCGCTTCCTTACTGCCCGCAAGCAGACGGGAACTGCCCCCATCTCGGACTGTTAATTCCTTTCAGTGCCTCTGCAACCCGCTGCCAGTTTGCGGTTTCAGGGAACGTCGCGAAGCAACTTTTTACCCTACTCAACAAACGCGATCGTCCTTTAGAGAGCCGCTTTACCTAGTTTTTACGGTGCCATTCCAATTAGGCGACCTCCCCAAAGTTCCTATTGCTAATTAGGTGGAAATAAATAAATGCAAGAATGTCATTGCGAGGAACGAAGCAATCGCAGGGTTTTCGGATTACTTCGTTGTCTTTTGGGACAGGTAATATATATGTCCATCTACTTAGAGGATAACAAATTTATCTGCAAAGTCCCAGAATATTTCATTAAGGAAGATGAAGGAATCGAACCCTTACAGTTGTTACCTGTACCCTTGTTTTCAAGACAAGTTGCTGACCATTGAGCGGCATCTTCCATGATGTAAAATATCCATGATTCCTATGGCTAAAACATAGGAAATCCACCAGGGAGGTACTGCCCCTCCTATCGCCGCGTTATCAGCACGGTGTCTCGCTTTTCGACTTCTGGTGGTGATATCAAATCCTTGCCAAATCGCACCGCATCGGTAGGGACACAGCA
>Ga0105049_10005884_pt1 | contig 14273 bp, 11 predicted proteins | sample MAT06_FD_78087 | JGI IMG/M metagenome (GOLD analysis project Ga0105049, IMG submission 78087) | Freshwater microbial communities from Lake Fryxell liftoff mats and glacier meltwater in Antarctica - MAT-06 | ecosystem: Environmental > Aquatic > Freshwater > Ice > Liftoff microbial mat | place...
CCGGGGTACTCGGCGCAGCCGACCACGCAGGTCCGCTATCGCCGGCGACCAGGTCCGCGCTTCATGATGCCGCTCAAGATCGATCTCGGCGCGAGCACGGCGAGCACCGAGCGCGGCATGGCTCCCGGCGTCGCGGGTGCGGTCGGCATCCACTGGGCGTCGCTGAGTCCGCGCCCGACGAAGTTCGACATCGGCGTCGGCGTGTTCGGCGGCCTCCACGTCGCCGAGAAGCGCGATGTCATGGACGACGACAACGCGCTCGCGTACGGCGGTGCCTACCTCGAAGGCGCGCGCATGCTGTCGACCAACGGCTGGGGCAGGACCTGGGCGTCGGTTCGCGGCGAGTACCTCGCGTCGGGCGCGTTCGGTCGCGAGAGCGATACCGGGCTGGGTGTCTCGGGTCGACTGAGCGCGGAGTTGTTCGCGAGTGGCGTCGGCATCGAGCCTCGCGGGTTGTTCCTCGGCACCTATGCCGTCGGTGTCTACGCCGAGGTCGGCGCGCGACAGATGGCCGAGGGCATCAATGCGTTCCAGGGCACGGTCGGGCTGACGTTCCGCACGCCGCTCGTGTTCTCGCCCTGATCACCAGCGACCGATATGCAGGTAGAACGCGTGCACGACCTGCTGCCCGACCTGTTCAGAGAAGCCGACTGACGGCCGGACGGAGCGCTGACCGATCAATGGGTTACGGCGAGAGTTGCTCGGGACGTCTCATGGTCGTCAGGGTGTCATCCATCGAGCGGCAGGCCCATCTGCGTGTAGCGGCGTACCAGGGCGAGGATCTCGTCGCCGAAGCGGGCGATCTTGGCAGGGCCCAGCCCGGGGATCCGGTGCAGGGCCTCGTGGGTGCTCGGGCGCTGCTTGTCGATCGCCTGGATCGTGGTGCGCTGGAACACCATGTACGCCTTCCACTTGAGCTCGCGGGCGCGGCGCTTGCGGAACCGATCGAGCTCGATCGCGATGCTCGACGTGCGCGGCGTTCGCGGAGCCGTGCGAGCACGCGGGGCGCGCGCAGTGGCGACCGAGGGCAGGGCGATGGTCGGGAACTTGCGACCACGACGGACCAGCTTGCGCTCGCGGATCAGCTGCTCGATCGCGGCATCGATCGAAGCTTCTGCTTGATCGGCGAGGCTGCCATGCTGCGGGAGGCGGAGCAGGCCGTTGACCTCGACGGGCTTCGCGCGACTACCGCGCAGCGCCTTGGTCAGCGTGCCCTTGCCGACGGGCCGGGTGTGCGCGGCGAGCGCGGCGAGGATGACGCCGACGTGGTCCGCGGCGAGCGGAATGATCGGCGCTTCCTCGACGCCGACGCAGCCCTCGGGATCGCGGCACGCATCGCAGATCAGGCACGCGGCGTGATCGTGGGTACCGGTGAAGTGCCCACACAGCTGCTGCTGGCGACAGACCGCGCGCGACGCGTAGTTCTCGATCGCGCCGAGTGCTTCCTCGTGCCGAGCTTGCGCGGCGATGCCGGCGCGATCGTGGAAGCGGCGCTGGGTGACCAGATCCGCCGGGCCGAACAGCAACACGCAGCGCGCAGGCAACCCATCGCGCCCGGCGCGCCCGGCCTCCTGGTAGTACGCCTCGAGGCTGCCCGGTGCCTGGAAGTGCACGAGCAGCCGGACATCGGGGTAATCGACGCCCATGCCGAACGCGCTGGTGGCGACCAGCACACGGGTGCGTCCGACGGAGAACGCGGACTGGGCGCGCTCGCGGGCGAGGGCGGTGCGACCGGCGTGATAGTGACCGGCGGCGAACCCGGTGGACCTGAGCTCGGCGGCGACCGACTCCGTCTTCTTGCGGGTGCTGCAGTAGATGATCGCGTGACCGGGGCCGGTACGGCCGCGCATGCCGGCGGCGTCGAGCGCGCCGATCAGCGCGGTCATCCGCGTTGCATCGCCGCGATGGTGCTGGACCTCGAACGCGAGGTTGGGCCGGCGGAAATCGCCGAGCACGCGCACCGGATCTCGAAGGCCGAGCGAACCGGCGAGCTCGGCGAGCACGCGGGGAGTGGCGGTGGCGGTGAGCGCGATCATCGGGACGTCGAGCACGTCGCGCAGCTCGTGCAGCCGCATGTACTCGGGGCGGAAGTCGTGCCCCCACTGACTGACACAGTGGGCCTCGTCGATCGCGACCATCGCGATCGGTGCACGCGCGAGCAGGCGCTTGAAGCTATCGAGCACGGCGCGCTCGGGCGAGACGTAGAGCAGCGCGAGCTCGCCGCGCATCAGCGCGTGAAACGCATGATCGCGCTCCTCGTCATCCAGCGAGCTGTGCATCGCCGCAGCCGGGATGCCGCGCCCCCGCAGACCCTCGACCTGATCGTTCATCAGGGCGATCAGCGGCGAGACCACGATCGTGGTGCCGCGGTCGGCGCGATGGTGGAGCACCGCGGGGAGCTGATAGCAGGTGGACTTGCCCGCTCCGGTGGGAAGCACGACCACGGCGTCACGCCCGGTGACCGCGGCTTCGATCGCCTCGAGCTGGCCCGCGCGCAGGCCGGCGTACCCGAACACCTCGCGGGCAACTTCGAGGATGGACTCCAGGGCCATTTCTCCCCGTAACACGGGGGTCTGTCACTTGGCCTGTCGTGGCCTGTCTACAGGCGCTGGAGCAGCAACGAGCCGAACGAGTACCCGGCGCCGAACGAGGCCAGGATGCCGTAGGCGCCGGTGGGGAGATCGTCGCTGTGGAGCGAGAATGCGATCGGGGCACCCGCCGAGGCGGTGTTGCCGTACTCGGGGATGATCACCGGGGCCTCCTCGAGGGTGGCCCCGCGGCCGAGGAGGCGCTCCGCGATCAGATCGTTCATGTTCTGATTCGCCTGGTGGAGCCAGTAGCGGCTGATCGCGGTCGGCACCAGGCCGTGCGCGGCGACGTGCTCGCCGACGAACTTCGACGCCGCCGGGACGACGTCTTTGTAGACGCGGCGACCCTGCTGATAGAACAGCTTGTCGGAGGTGTTCTGGTGCGTCGGGTCGAACCGGTTGATGAAGCCGAAGTTGTTCCGGATGTTCGAGCTCCACTTCGCCTGCGAGCGCGTGGAGAGGATCTCCCAGCCGGTCTTCGCGCGATCGGCCGGCTCGATCACCATCGCCACCGCGGCATCGCCGAACAGGAAGTGACAGTCACGCTCGCGCCAGTTGTTGTGGCCGCTCATGATCTCGGGCGCCACCGCGATCGCGCATGTCGCGGTGCCGGCGCGGATCGCCTGCGATGCGACCGTGATCGCCATCGTCGCCGACGAGCACCCGAGCATCAGATCGAACCCGAAGCCGCGCCCACCGATCGCGTTCTGGATCTCGATCGCGATCGCGGGGTACGCACGCTGCAGCATCGAGCTGCCGCAGACGACCAGATCGACGTCCTCACCGGTCCGACCCGCCGCGGCGAGCGCGCGCTCGATCGCGCGGACCCCGAACTCGGCCTGCACCGAGAGCTGATCGTCGGCACGGTCGGGGACGGTCGGGCACATTCGCTCGGGATCGAGCACGCCCGTCTTGTCGATCAGGTAGCGCTGCTTGATGCCCGAGCCGCGCTCGATGAACTCGGATGACGAGTGGCGCAGCGGCTGTCGGGTGCCGGCGGCGATCTCGTCGGCGAACCGCGTGTTCTCGAGGTCGACGAAGGCGTTGAACGCGACGCAGAGCTCGTCATTGGTGACGACGTGCTCGGGGTGCCAGACCCCGGAACCCGTGATCACCGTTTCGGTGGTAGCGCGCGGAGACATCGTCGAGGGTGTCGCACTTCTGCCGTTGCGACGGGAACAGGGCCTGGCCAGCCCACGGTCACGTTCGCGTCACAACGCACGGCACAGATTGCGCAGAACCCGACTTCGGCGTCCGGATCAGCGCTTGCCGAACGCGGCCGCGTACTGTGCGCGAACTCGTTGAGCCCGCGCGCGGGCTTGCCGGTCAGCGTCTGGACGTTGCCGGTCGGCGTCGCCTGCCAGTTGTTCGAGTACGCGGTGAGGTACTAGGCGGAACGGACGGCGCCGAGCACAGGCACGTAGCGCTGCGCACGCGCATCCCACGCGTAGGCGCGATCCGCGTTCGCGACCAGCTCGGGGATGCCGCGCTTGATCGCGCGGAAGCCGTCGGTCAACGGAACCTCGTCGACGATCACCAGCCGGCGCGGACGCGCATACTCGGGCAGCGTCGCGACCGCCACGGACAGCGCCCCGAGATCGAGCTCGGCGCTGCGATGCAGCTGCACTGCGGCGACCGCGTGCTGCTTGCCCGCGTGATCCGGATCCTCCACCGGCACGGCCGCACACAGCGCGACACCGGGTGCACCGTAGATCGCGTCCTCGATCCGCGACGACGCGACGGCCCCGAGGTGGGTGTCGATCATCTGCCCCTGGCGATCGATCAACGTGAAGTCGCCCTCGACATCGACCTCGAAGAGATCGCCGGTGACGAACCAGAGGTCGCCGGGCTCGAACGCATCGCGCAGCAGGCGCTTGGGGTCGATATGCGCGATGTGATTCCGCGACAGCTTCGCGACCAGCATGCCGGGCTCGTCGAGCCGTGCGCGCACGAGGTGCCCGGAGCCATCGCGCGTGAAGCCATCGCTGGCCAGGTCCCACGCGGCGACCACGACGTCAGGGGAGAACGGCAGCGGCCGACCTGCCGAGCCGATCTTCTTGCCGCGCGCGTTCGCGAGCACGGTGTTCGCTTCCGTCGACGCGTAGAACTCGAGCACGCCGACCGGACCGAACCGGTCGATCAGGCGCTTCCAGACGTCGCGGCGCAGCCCACTGCCGGCGAACAGGCGCACCGGGTTGTTCTTCTCGCCGAGCACCGGCGGCGCATCGACGAGCTTCCGGCACATCTCGCCAGCGTAGTAGACGACGCTCACCCCGTAGCGACGGATCTCCTCCCAGAACGACTGCGGATCGATCTCGGCACCCGCCTTGGGAGGCTTCGAAGCGAGGGCGAGCCGTGCGCCGCCGATCAGCGCGCTGCCCGTCGCGACCAGCGTCCCCGACGGGTGGTGGAGCGGTAGACAGCAGTACACGGAGTCGCGCGTGGTCAGCGTGGCGGCGGCGGCGGCCCCGAGCGCCGAGAACGCCCACCGACGGTTCGTGATTCGCGTGGCGCGGGGGAGCTCGTGCTTGCCAGGAGTGACGAACACCATCGCGAGATCGCGCGCGCGACCGGGATCGGGCTTGTACCAGCTCGGGAGCGCGACCTGCTCCGGATCGATCGCCTCCATGTCGACGACGTTCTCCGGTAGCACGCGCGCCTGACCCGGCGTCCACGGCACTTCGCCGACGCCACCGAGCACGAGCACCTTGGTCTTGATCGCCGCACGCACGCGTGCCGCGTTATCGGGATCGACGATCACGATCTCGGCCTCGCCGAGATCGAGGCAGCGCGCGATCAGATCATCGGCGGTATCGGGCGACAGCAGCACGCTGATCGCGCCGAGTCGGTTGATCGCGGCGGTTATTGAGAGGTGGCTCGGGCGCGACTTCATCATCACGCCGACCCGATGCCCGGGCTGGATGCCCGACGCGATCAGGCCGCGGACCACCGCATCGACGCGGCGGTTGGCCTCGGCGTACGTGAATGCGCGACCACGGAACAGGAAGAACGTGCGATCGCCGATCGCGCGCGCCTGATCCGCGAGCGCACGGCCGATCGAGATCAGCGAGTCGTCCTGCAGGTTGCGCAGCTTGTTGAGCCGCGGCAGCTGCCAGCGAGCGTTGTCGAGGTAGCTGCCCAGATCCTCCGACAGCTCGGCGAGTCGTTCGAGGCCCGTCTTCGCTGCCTTCTCGAGGATCTCCTTCGCGAGGTCGAGATCGAAGCCGGTGTGCTCGTCTTCCGTGGCGTCCTCGTCTTCGTCGGTTTCCTCGACGGTCGCGGGGCGCGCAAACGGATCGGGCGTCAGCCCGGCGCGCACGTCGAAGCCGTGTGGCGGTGCCGAGCCGGCGTTCTCTCGCCAGCGCATCCACTCGATCACGGTCGGCCACGTGATGGTCAGCGCTGTCGAGCCGACGACGAGCCCGAAGTGCCCGGCCTTGAGCGGCACCTCGTACATGACGTCGACCTTCGGCGCCGCGCGCCGGATCCCTCGCACGGCCGCGGGGCGGCCCATCTCATCGCGGCTACCAACGAAGTAGAGGATCGGTGACGTCAGATCGGCGAGCGCCACGGTGTGGCCATCGATCACGAAGCCGCCGCTCTGCATCCGGTTGCCGACGATCAGCTCGTCGACGAACTTGCGAAACGCCGGACCGGGCCACGCCACGAAACCTTGCCCGCCGAGGAACAGCCGCTTCGCCTCGCGCTTCTCGAGGGCCTCGCGGTCGTGCAGGTTGCGTACGAAGTCGAACAGCTGCGTCACTTCCTTTCGTGCGCTCAGCAGCTTGAAGCCCGTCGACGTGAACATGCTAGAAAGGCCCTCGATCCGGCTCATCGGCCACGACAGCGCGGCGCGCAGCCCGGCGAGGAGGCGCTCGGTGGTGTCCTCGCCGAGCTTCACGGTGCGATGCAGATCGACGGGGCTGCCCATCGTGATCACCGAGGCGATGCCTGCGCTGCGACGGAACGCGGCCGCCTGATAACAGAACATGCCGCCCTGCGAGTAGCCGGCGAGGTGGACATCCTTGCCGGTCGCCGCGCGCACGCGATCGATCGACTCGCTCACCGCGCGCACGTGATCGTCGAGCGTGCGGCTCATGCCGTCTTGTTCGCGCTCCGGCGCACCGAAGTCGCACAGCCAGACGTCGACGCCCTTGCGCGACAGGAACGCGACCGCGGAGACATCCGGCGAGATATCGTAGACCTCGGACGCGACCATCAGCGGCGGGATCAGCAGCAGCGGCGCACCGACGGGAACGGTGTCGGGATCGGGTGCCTTCTCGTAGCGACGCAGGCGATAGACCTTCTCCTCGTGCACCACCTCGAACGGCGCGCCGTACGGTGCGGTCAGCCGACCCGCACGCGCGATCTCGAGCGCGTTCTGCCACGCGAGACCGAAGCGGCGAAGCCGTCGCGCCCACCACACCTGCCGACGGCGCCGCGACGTCGAAGTGCCGCGTCGTTGCATTCGAAGAGGATCCTGCTCCGCCATGGGGCCAAGATAGATCGCAAACGCAAACGCAGCCCCGGACTCCAACGTAGAAACGTGTGACGGCCTGATGACCGCGGGACGCTCGTCGCGAAGCCGATCCGCGGGCCTTCCAAGCAGACGCCCGCGAGTTAGCGCTTCGACGTCAGCGTGCGGTGCGTCGTCCAACTCGCTCGACCGCAGGAGCACCTTCGACGGTGACGACGAGCCGTTTGCGCGTGCAGCGCACCGCCCAGCCGTGGGCTCAGTTGCCGGGAGGAGGCGTGGTCGGATACGGCTCGGGCTGACCTGGCGTGATCCCCCCCGGCGGCGGCGGCATCACCGGCTGCTCGTACTGCTGATACTGCGGCGGCGGCTGCTGATACCACTCGGGCGGCGGGCCCTGTGCGGGCGTCAGGCCGATCGCGATGCCGGTGTCGTCGTACTTGTTGTACTTGCCCGTCGCGAGATCGACGAGGAAGCCCGGCCAGACGAGGATGTTCACCCAAAACCACCCGGTGATGCTTTTTTGCCGCCACATCTGCACCGGCTGGAAGCCCGGCAGGTAGATCTGGATGTTGCCCGGGCGATCGGGCTCGAGGTTGATCGCCGTCGGCGTCTGGCCGACCGGGATACCGTTGAGATAGACGAACGCTCCCGGTGGGTTCGTGACGATCGGAACCGTCGAGCTGCCGGCGAACAGGGTCGCGCACCCCGTGACCGACAGGATCAACACCATCGAGAGCAACCGCTCCACAATCGTCGTCTTCTTCGTGTTCATACCGGTTCTCCCGCGAGGCGATAGCCGACGCCGCGCTTGCTCTCGATCAAGTCATCCGCGTTGACGCTGGCTAGCTTGCGCCGGACGCGGTGTACGAGCTCGCGAACATTCTCGCTGTCAGCCTGCACCGAGCGGAACGATAACGCGTCAGCAATCTCGTGCCACGCAACATATGCCAGCTCGGCGTCGGTCACCGCACGGCGGCGCTCGACCAGGAGCTGCAACAGCCCGAACTCCATGGCGGCGAGCTCGATCGATGATTCTGCGATCCGGAGCACACCGCCATCGACCCGCTGCCGGAGATCGAGCTGGTGGCCCCGGGGCGTCGTCACCTTCGCCGAGAACACCAGCTCGTCACGACGCGTGGACGCGGTGCGACCCGAGCCACGCGGCGGCTCCATCCTGGGGAGTGCCTCGGGCCAGAAGTAGAACTTCACGTCGCCGAGGCGGATCGTCGCGCCACTCGCGAGCTCGAGCTCGGTGACGCGTGCGCCCTCGACCTCGGTGCCGTTCCGGCTCGAGTTATCGACGATGGCCCACTTCCCCTCAGGTTGCGGCTGCTTGATGCAGGCGTGCTCACTCGACACGCTCGCGTGAAGCACCGCGAGATCGACGCGCGGATCGCGCCCGATCTTGCTGCCATCGACGAGCGCATGCGCCACACCCCAAGCATCGATCATCGAAGCAGTCGGCGCTTGCACGCGCGAGAAGATCTGCTCGCTGGTGATTCCTGGAGATGCGATCGCCACGCCGTGCGACGTGCAGAGCACGCCGATCGTACGAGGTGAAGAGCACAGCAGGCACGCGAGAATGCGAGGCACGATCGCCTGGTCGGAGGCTTCTGCGCAAGCGAACGGACCGCCCGCTTCCCGAGGCCAGACCCTCGATTACTTGCCTGGAGGTAGCTGTTTCTTGTCCTTGTCGCCGAACAGGCGCTGTCGGCCGCCCTTGCGGTTGTAGTGCATGGCGTAGAGCACACCGGCGATCCCGGAGAGCGGCATCGCGACCATGAGCACCGGCATGAGCAGGAACAGCGGGATGATCTTGCTGGCGAGGGCACCGAAGGCGAGCCAGGCCGCCGACGCGGGGACCGCCTCGCGAAACGAGCCGGCGTAGAGCCAGCCGAGAGGGCCGAGGAGCAGCGACGCAACGCCGGACTTGACCCACGACTTCTCGCCGGCCTTTGGCTTCTTCTGGAGCTCTTGTTTGACGCCATGCGCCCGCTTCGCGAGCGCGAGCGTGCCGCTGATCCCTTCGTCGTCGGCTTCGGCCTCGGCCTCGGCCTCAACCTCCACGACCGGGCGCGTCTTCTTGGTCACCAGCTCGGTCTGCCGCGAGCGCAGCGAGTCACGTTCGGCCTGCTGCTTCGCGCGTTGCTCGCGCACCTTGGCGAGGGCGGCGTCTTTACGGGACTTGTCCACATCGGTCTTGGCCTTGACCTCGACCTCCAGCTGCGCGAGCCGCTTCATCACGGCATCGTCGTCATCGGACACGTCCCGACTATGGCATGATCCGCCAGATGTCGCTGTCGTGCGTCCGGGGTCTGGCGATGGTCTTCTTGATCACCTGTGGCACCTGTGGCACCTGGGTCGCCTGTGGCGGTAACGCTTCGAGCGCCGACGAGCCGCAGACCGCGCGCGAGAAGCAGCTGCTCGAGGCGAAGAAGTCGGGTGAGCTCGACAAGGACAAGGACAAGAAGTGGGGCACGTGGCGGTACTCGGGAGACCGCAACGACTGCTTCTACGTGGTCGGTCGAAAGTGCTTCAAGACCGAGCCGGCGGCGTGCAAATCGCTCGCGTGTGACAAGAAGAAGAAGAAGTGCACCGTGGTCGGCGGCGGCCCCGCGACGGTCAGCTGTAAGTAGCCAAGTCGGACACCGACGGCAGTGCGCCTGGGTGTCGTGGACTCAGGCCGCCTTGGGGGCGACGACCTTCGGGATCCGGACGCGCGGGCCGATGTGGAACGCGAGCTTCGTGACGTTGCGATAGAACTCACCGTCGATGATCGGCGCGAGCAACTCGTCACCGGTCGCCTCGACGATCATCTCGCGGCACGGCCGGTCGAGGATGTCGCGACCGCGCATCTCCTCGCCACGCGCCATCCGCGGGATGTTGCGGATGATGCCCCACGGCGACGGCGTGCCGACGAGCGCGTTCATCAGGCCCGGCGAATCCGCCTTGCCGAAGAACCGGAGCACGTTGCCGAGGTTGATCGACATCGACGCGACGTGCACGCCGGTGAACTTGTCACCGGGGAGGCGCATGCCGTCGAGCGTGATCTTGCACCGCGCCGGCTCGAAGATCTCCTTCGCGTAGGTCTTCCACGAACCGAACGGCAGCTTCGACAGCGGCGTCAGCGCGATCGGCGCGGAGGCGATGGTGTTCGCGACGATGTTGACGATCGTGCGCGGGTTCGGATCCGCGGCCGTGTAGTACTTCGAGTAGAAGCGCTGACCGACGCCGCCGGTCGCCGACGCGAAGCCGTAGGTCCGGAACGGGGTCTCGACGCCGTCGACAAGCTGCATCCCGTCGATCACCATCGAATCGACCTCGGTCTCCTCGATCAGCGAGCCGGAGACACCGGAATTTTCGATCGACCGGCGGAGCGTCGCGAGGATGCCTTCGGCGTCGCCCTGGATCCCGACGTTGTTCGCCACGAAATCGATCGTGCCGCCTTTGGTGGGCAGCGTGACCGGCAGCTGCAGGGACTGGCCAACGAACTCGTCCTCCTGGAGCACCTCCATGCCCATGCGGAGCATCCAGTGCAGGGCGCCGTCCCCGCCATCGGCGACCCAGTAGTGGGCGCGCTTGCGGAGGAAGTCGCGGAGGACCGGCTTGATCAGGTCGAGCGAGGCGGTCTGGTGGACTTCACCGATGTTCCCGACGATCCGCTGAAGTCGCTCCGCCCGGTCGGGTCGGTTCTTGTTTTTGCGGCTGTTCGGGTTGGTGATGACGCCGATTTCCATCTGCCCAGGAACACAGCAATAGTCGGGCCCGTCGCCGCACTGCGTAACTCGTCGAGATCCTGTGCCCCAAACGACACTTATACGCCTTACTGCGTAGCAACTTACGCGGCGGCTGGATAGCCAGCGAGGCGGCACCTGGCATATTCAAGTAACTCTCGTGCGAGGTTTCATCGGCGTCCTGTGCGTGACATTCGCGTGCGGCGGTCCTCCGTCCCCGGGATCGGTCGCCGTGCCGCCGACGATTTCGATCGCCGCACCCGTCCTTCCGCGGGCCGAGTTCACCGTGGTCCCTGCGGAGCTGGCGGATCCCGGCATCCTCGATCGCATCCCGCATCGCACGCGGCTGCGGTGGTTCGGCAGCTTCTGGCTGCGCGCAGAAGATGTCGCACCGCAGGTGCAACGCACCGGCGACGACAACGAGTACGTGCTCCCCGTGATCGGCGAGACTCGGACGCGCATCCGGGTAGCGTTCGAGGATGACGACGCACGGATGGCGATGTGGATCGCACGCGACGATACGTGGTCGATCGCCGCGTTGCCGATCGAGCTCTCGGACGCGGCGGGGATCGCGCGTCGCGATGCCGGTGTGTTCGTCGTGCGCGGCGCGCCGTTGACGCTCGGTGAGAAGACCGGCGAGCGCCGCGCGGTGCAAGTTCGCGACGAGCTGCTCGAGCTGCGCGGCTATGTTCCCGACGCGGTGATCGCGCATGTCTGGATCACTGGTGCCGGCGATCAACCCATCACATTCGAGACCACGAGGAGTCATCACTGGCTCCCCGACGCGGATCTGCACACGCGCGTGAAGTTGCTGCTCGGCACCAAGCTCCGCATCGCGCCGGATGGCAAGTCGCTGGTGATCGCGACCATCACGTCACCCGACGTGACCGCCGTGATCGCGAACAACCTCGGCGAGTATCGCCAGATCGAGATCGTGCGGCCGTACGCGCGCGTGCTCGGCTTCGTGTCGGCGTCGGAGGTCACGTACACCGCCGACGAGCTGTCGACGCACGGCACCGGCACCGGGCATGGGTTCGGGATGAGCCACGCGGATCGGATCAACGTCCCTGCGGGCACCTGCTTGTTCGACCGCGTCGACGGTGAAGTGATCGGCGTGCAGAGCAAGCCGTCGACGCGGCTCGGGCGGCGTGGACGCGATGCCGACAAGTGGTCCCAGATCCACATCGGCACGTCGTGGACGACCGCGTCGGTGTTCATCCGCGATCAGAGCGACGATCCGCAGCAGCCGCGCTGGGAGTCGTGCATCCAGACCTCGCATCGTTGATACTCGGTGCTTGCGCAGCTGGATGCTCTTGATCGCAGCTTGCGGAAGTGGCGCGACGCCGGTGGTGGCGCCCAGGCCCGAGCCGGTGACAACGCGGCCGGCCGTCGAGGAGCCGCACGTCCCGATCGATCCGATCGCGGTGCTCGCGCCGGTCGAGGATCAGCCAATGTCGTGGTTGTCGCCGGGACCGGTGCAGCTCGAGCTCGGCGGCGCGGGGATCGAATCGCCAGGTGGCAGTCGGCCGATCGAGGTCGCGATCGTCGATCGCTCGAGCAACTTCGTGCGGGTGGTGGTGCGGCTGCCCGGCGCGCGGTTCTCGCTGTGGAGTGATCGCGCGCGACTGTTCGGCGTGCTCGCCAAGGATCATCGCTTCGCTCCGCAGTCCGGCAGGCCGACCGAGATGTTCGTGCTGCTGCGCGCCGGTGCGCGCGTGAAGCGCCTCGCGCGCAAGACCAAGCAGACGCAGATTCGCTACGTCGGTGCGATCGAGGTCGAGACCTGGGTCGCCGACGAGCTGCTCGGCGATCAAGCGCCCGCCGGGAGACGAAAGGGGAAGCGTCCGTCGGGTCGCCCCCGGCTGCGGTCGGCGATGCTGTTCCCCGGCTCGATCATCCGCACCGAGCCGCAGTGGGGGAACAACCAGCTCGCGGTCGCGGTCGATGACTACGCCGTCGACTCCGTGCAGGAGCTGGCCGACGGCTGGATGGAGGTCGCGTACGACGACGGCGACATCTCGGTGCGCGGCTATTCGTCGAAGCGTCAGCCGCCGGGGCAGCTGCATCGCCCGAAGGATCCCGACGCCCCGCCGCCGATGATCACGCCAAACGCCAAGGTCGTGGGCGGGACGTGCTTGTACAGCAAACGTGAGGGCGAGGCGATCGGCTACCTCGTCGGCGATCGCGACGTGCAGCTCGACCCGACGACATCAGGTTGGTGGACGCTGTCGATCGACACGCCGTGGGGACCGCTCGGCTTCGCGACGAAGGGCTCATCGGCGCAGGCGATGACGGCGTGTGCACCCGTGGCGACTAGCGTCCCGTGAACTCCGGCGTGCGCTTCGCGAGGAGCGCGGCGATGCCTTCACGAGCATCGGCGGTCGCGACCGTTTCGGCCTGCCCGTACGCCTCGGCCTGCGCGGCTTCGCGCACGTGAAGCTCGAGGCCGCGACGGATCGCGGCCTTGGTAGCGCGCACGGCAAGAGGTGCGGCTGCGGCGATCTGACGTGCGAGATCCTGCGCGGTTGCGAGCACGTCCGCGGCGGGCACCGCGCGATTGAGAATGCCGAGGGCCTCGGCCTCGCGTCCCTCGACGAGCCGGCCGGTGAGCAACAGCTCGTTCGCGCGCGCGACGCCGATCAAGCGTGGTAGCAGGTAGCTGATCGCCATGCCGGGCGCGAGCCCGAGGCGGACGAAGTTCGCGCCGTACTTCGCGTCGATCGCGCCGATCCGGAGATCGCAGACGAGCGCGAGCCCGAAGCCGCCGCCGACCGCGTGGCCGTTGAGCGCGCCGATGATCGGCACCGGGATGTCGAGTAGCGACAGGAACGGCTCGTACATCGCGTACGACTTCTCGTGCGGCGCGCGATCGCCGTCACGCTGCAGCGTCGACTTGAAGTCGGCGCCCGCGGAGAACGACGCACCGCTGCCGGTGACGATCACACAGCGCGCACCGGTGTCCTCGCGCGCCGTGCGACTCGCCGCCGCGAACGCGTCGAGTAGCTCGGGCGTCATGCTGTTGCGGTTGTCGGGGCGGTGCAGCGACAGCGTGCCCACGTGGTCGCCGGCGGGGCGCGTGTACAGGACGGCGTCCATGGACGACAGCGTACATGGGGAACTTGCCAAGCTGTGAATGCCGCAGCGAGGCAGGCCCCGCATGTGTGTGAGGTGGTTTCACACGACCAGCACGATCTCCGTTCGCAGGCGCTCGTCGTGCGCCCTTCAGGAGAATGAAGATCAACCTCAAGGCCCTCCTCACCACTCTCTCCTGACCACCGTTTCGGATCACAACGCGACGCGAAAGCCGACGCTGTCGAGCCGGAACGTCGGCGGGAAGCTCGCGCGTGCGTAGGTCCGGAGAGATCGCGCGTCGTAGCGATACGAGCCGCCGCGGATCACGCACGGTGCGCTGCCGGGCTGGATCGTGTTGCGCGGGTTGCGCTCGGGGCCGTGAAGATAGAACGACGGATCGTC
>Ga0105049_10005887_pt1 | contig 14269 bp, 10 predicted proteins | sample MAT06_FD_78087 | JGI IMG/M metagenome (GOLD analysis project Ga0105049, IMG submission 78087) | Freshwater microbial communities from Lake Fryxell liftoff mats and glacier meltwater in Antarctica - MAT-06 | ecosystem: Environmental > Aquatic > Freshwater > Ice > Liftoff microbial mat | place...
CAGAGCGAAGCGGCGTAGCCGCAAAGCGCCGCCCTGGGTAACCGGCCACCCTCGCAAAATCGCCCTGAAAGGGCAAAACATATGCCGATCACTCCCAAACGTATCGTTCATCGAATTCGATCTGGTGAAGCTTAAAAAATTTCCTTAGCTCCTCTTGAAACGTCATGGTCTTGTGATGTTCTGCTTGATTCTCAATGTACTTCACGACGCTATCTACATTGGATTCACTGACTGAAAATGCACCGTAACCACCTTGCCAATAAAAAGAATCATTGCCCGTACCTTCGCTGGATTTCATCCATTTGGAACTCCCTTTCTTGACCTCTTCAACGATGTCCTTCAAAGCATAGTTTTTAGAAAGTAAGAACAACGCATGCACGTGGTCATCCATTCCGCCAATTTTTCGCGAGGGGGACGATAGTTTTTCGAAGATTCCGGCTTGATAGGCGTACAGTTTGGGTTGAACTTCCGTCGCGATCATTGGGCGCCGATCTTTGGTACTGTAGACTAGATGAATCCAATTCCTTGCAAGCGATTGCGACATGTTTCGACCTTGGGATGTTTTGTGGTGTGGATGTTTTGCCCCTTCAGGGCGAAATCTATCATTCGATGGCATTACCCGGGGCGGCGCTTTGCGGTTTCACCGCGTCGCTCTGCCCCGGGCTGCCATTGTGTTAGCCCGTTGGGCTATAAGTCAATCACCCTGGCATCACACCGACTGTCAAGCTATCGGGCCGGTCGTGTGTGTTTGTCCTTCTGACCCTTCGGTAGGTGCCTGGCACCGATGGCGTTGCATTTTTTAGTAGCCCAACGGGCTTACACATTTGCAGCCCAGGGCAGAGCGAAGCGGCGTAGCCGCAAAGCGCCGCCCTGGGTAACCGGCCACCCTCGCAAGATCGCCCTGAAAGGGCAAAACATTCGCATCTCCGATCAATCGGCCATTCATGTTTTGCCCCTTCAGGGCGAAATCTATCATTGGATGGCATAACCCGGGGCGGCGCTTCGCGGTTTCACCGCGTCGCTCTGCCCCGGGCTGCCATTGTGTTAGCCCGTTGGGCTATAAGTCCATCACTCAGGCATCCCACCGACGATCAAGACATCGAATCGAACGCGTGTGTGAGCCCCTATCTCTTTCTTCAACACGCTAAAAAGCCCCCCATTCGAGTCCATTTGTTTCAAGGGATCCCGCTGGTAGGCACGCGGCCGGTCTTAACGCGGTTGGGAAATGATCTCCAGAACGCTTTCGATCAAAATCTCACCAGTCATTTCTCCAAGGCTTACCTGCGACACGTAGTCGTATCGCGGAAAGCTTGCATAGTCCACTTTCGTTAAAATGTAACCGAAAGCTTCATTGGTCAGTCCGAACAGCATGTTGTGTTTGCCAGTCATCTTGCGTTTGAGATAGAATCCGATGTTGGGCATGGCTTCACCGGGGATCGTGATGATCTGCGCGTCGCCGAGATCGATACGATTTATGGGAACAGTGACTGACCGATTGCTTCGATCGAATGAATAGCCGAGTGGAGAGTTGGTAATTACTTGCCAGAGAATCTCGGATTGAACAGGGAACGTCACTGGCGTGGCAGAACAGTTGAGGCGGGGGTTATCCTGTGAAATGGCCGAGCCGACGATTCGCTGAGCTTCGTCGGCCATGAGGTGCCCGATCCGCAAGCATTCATCCCAGGTGCGTGCGTCCTTCCAAACTGCTTCCGCTGAGTTCTTCGGTTGGTCAAGCAGTCGGTTGTCTGCGGTGATCATGCCCCCCTGCGCGCCGTTCATAAAGATTGCCTTGCCACCCATTTGATTCTCCAGCTGGTCGCAAAGTGGACCAATCACGTCTGGGCTGATAATCCCCAGCTCGTTTCCAAGCACTTCGGGATGGATCGCATAGTTGACAAGTGTGAAAATGGTCTCACCAGATGGGGTGATCGCTTGCAGAACACTCATGCGGCGATCGTAAAGAGCCGGCGCGTAATAGTTGTAAGCTATTTTACCTTTGGCCTGATCGGTTGCGATTTTGAGACGAGCTGCTTGGCGGCTTTCGAAGGCAGCGAGAATCGCTGTGGATGCTTGCTCAACCACAAAATCGATATAGTTCAGATCGGCCGTATGTCCTCCTTTCCCGTCCGGAAAGGCGTAAACATCTGGAGCGCTGTGCGTATGAGTAGCACCGATGACGATATTCTCTTTTGGAATGAAATCGACTTTAGCTCTCACGCGATCACAGAGGACCGCTGGGAAGCCGAGCAGATCGAGACTCACGATAGCAACACGGGTTGAACCCTGTTCGAGCACAACGGCTCTTACGGTCAATTCACCCCGTTTCTCGGTTGATGGTTTGGGGACACCCATCCCGCCAGAAATGGGGAGCGGCTTCAATGGCTGTATCGATTTAACAGCAGCACCTGCCAAAAACTGGCAGTTTGCGATCGATGGGCAGAGGAAAATCGCAGCACAAGCGAAAGCAATGTGGCCAAAGGACTTACAGGATCGCGTACGCACGGTGGGATCTCCCAAAAAATTGCTGGAGGGGCTAGGCTCGTAGATGCAGCCTTTGTCGTATGCTAGCATGTTTTCGCTGAAGGGTAACTTCGGTCGTGGTCTGAATCGGCTCTGTTTCGAATTTTCGAAGAGACAGCATTACCAACACAACAATTTTGTGGGGAGAACCGGGATATGAGAAGAAGCACTTGGAGAATTCACCATGGGTGGTTTATGACCTGCGTTTGTCTTGCGTGGTCCACTGGTAGCGTTGAGCGCGCCGCGCAAGCGCAATCCCCTAGCGTTAAATCGCTTCTTGCAGAGGTCTACTTTCGAGCCACCTTCGATGGTGGATATGAAGCCAAGTCGACCGTGGGTGAAGCCCCAATCTTGACAGCCGAATCCACTGACCGAAAGGAAAAAAGAAACGGCATGACGAAATCTGGTGTGACTATCGCCAAGGGTGAAGGCAAGTTTGGCGACTGTATTCGTTTCAGTGAAAAATCAAAGGATGTGCTCTTCTATCCGGGAACAGCGATGCACTATCAGACGGAAGACTGGTCGGGCACCACTTCGTTTTGGATGAGGTTGAATCCGGACGAAGACTTGAAACCCGGCTATTGTGATCCGATTCAAATAACGCAAAAGGGTTGGAACGACGGTTCCTTTTTCGTTGACTTCGATCTGACGTTGCCCCGCGACTTCCGGCTAGGGTTTTTCTCGGGCTTGAAGCATTGGAACCCGGAGAACATTCCTTGGGAAAAATGGCCAGTGGACAAGAGACCCATGGTGACGGTCAAGAAGCCGCCGTTTTCTCGAACCCATTGGACGCATATGGCGTTCACGTATCGCGATATAAACAGCAGCAAGGGGCAGTCATCGGAGGCGATTCTGTATCTAGATGGCAAAGCGCAAGGAAGCCTAAAGCAACCGATGAAAGTCGACTGGGATTTGTCTCAAACGGCGATCATGATCGGCATCGACTACATCGGCGATTTGGATGACTTGATCGTGTTTCGCAGGGTACTATCGGCAGACGAAATTGCATTGTTGGCAACGACCGCGTTGGAGCCAAACGCAAATTGATGCAGCGATAAAGCTATAACAGCGAACAAACTAAAGTCTTGCCGGAAAAAAAATTGTAATTTTCAATGAACATTTGCTGATTGCATTGCAAAGAGGCGATCATCCCCTTTGAAATGCGTTAAGGCGATCGGCAGGGTGAAAGATACCAGATGTAGTTCGGGACGATTGTCCCGAACGAATCAAGGGACGGGACATTGGTCCCATCCTACGGTAGTTTCCAATCCGCCGCTCGCCTAAGGTACCCAGATGTCGTTTCCATTGCAGGGTCCCAGTGGTGTCGTATCAATAGATTCCCGCACCGCCAAACATGGCCACTACGAAACGACCGTCTATCGCAGGCGTTGGGGTTTGCGTGACTGCTCTTGGATCGGTGTTCACGGACTCGTCTTCCACTCTGGGAGCCGCAGATAAGTTGTCTCACGCCTTTCGGTCAACCAGATTACGGAGACGATGACGCAGATATTCGTTTTCAACCGGCAAATTGTATTGGAATTGTATCGAGATTGTATGGGCGTTGTATCTGGATGAATAAGCCGTTCAGATAAACGCCCTAATTATCCTATTTCATCTGGTTTTCACCAAGTTGGGATTGGAGGAATGGCTTTGCTTGCCTACTCTACGTTGGGAAATCAGAGATCACTTTCGCGCGAGACGTAGAGCAATGAATGCGTAATCCAAAAGAATTATTGGTTGCTTCCAAAGCATTCACTTCGGAGACGGTCTGGATCAGTTGGTGGCATTTGTTTTCGTCGATCGCCTGCTACTTGGTCAGCCTCATCGTGGCCTGCTCAGATTTTTTCCCATTGGTGATTCGGTGTATTGGGAGTGTGGTCAGCGGCTTGGTCATTGTTAGGCTGTTCATTATCTACCATGACTTTAATCATGGAGCCATCCTGCGGAAGTCTTGGCTGGCAGCCGCGATCTTGAAATTTTACGGGCTTCTAGTGTTGAGTCCTGCTAGTGTCTGGGCACACTCGCACGACCACCATCACAAGCACAATTCTCGTTCGTCGGGTAGCAACACGGGCTCGTATCCGTTAATGACTCGCGATGAATATGTCAAAGCGAGCCGTTGGAAACGACTTGGGTATGCAGTGTCTCGGCACCCCGTTACGGTCTTCGGTGGTTACTTGACAGTCTTCTTGTATGGGATGACAGTCCGGTCGTTCTTTCTGCATCCGTGGAAGCACTTGGATGCCGGCATAGCGGTGCTGCTGCATGTGGGTCTTTTGGCTCTTTGTTGGTCGCAGGGATTGGATATTCTGATGTTAGGAATGCTGGTTCCGTTGATTATCGCGTGTGGACTTGGCGCTTACTTGTTTTATGCGCAGCACAATTTCCCGACCTGTCAGCTTCATCGTCGCGAGGATTGGCATTACGTTTTGGCTGCTCTCAAGTCGTCCAGTTACATTCGCATGAGCAAACTGATGCATTGGTTTACGGGCAATGTGGGTTACCACCACGTTCACCACTTGAATGCAAAAATACCTTTCTATCGGTTGCCGGAGGCGATGGCCGCGATGGAAGAGCTACAAACGCCGGGTACGACTTCTCTGCATCCGCGGGACATATTGGCTTGCTTTCGGCTGAAGCTATGGGATGTCGATCGCGGCCACTTTATCTCGTTCCGGGAAGCGGTCAAAGCCTAGTTGGGTTTATGCTGGGAAATCTCGCCATAGTGCGGGTTGTGCCGTCGGTTCGTCTGCAACTTGGATTGCTCTAGCCACCAGCTCGGCGGCCGCGGCTGCTTTTGCGTTGTCATTGCAGAGTAGTTCCAATATTGGTTGCCCTTCTTCCACCGGATCACCGCGTTTGCATTGCATTCGAAGTCCAACGGAAAAGTCGATAGTTTGGCCTGCAATTTTGCGTCCACCATCCATGGCTATCATCGCTTGCCCTATTAATTGCCCATCGATGGAGTGAATGAAGCCGGAAGACGGGGCTTGAAACGCTCTCGCTCGACCGATTGGCCGAGCGGCAGCCAGCGAGCCACCTTGGGCGTGAATCATACGTTCGAAGCGTTCCATGGCGGCGCCACTGTCGAGCAGTCGACTCAGTCGAAGGCGAGCGTCGTCCAGCAGGGACTCTCGATGGGTGCTCAGTAATAAACGAGTGGCGAGCTCGACCGTCAATTCGCGAACATCGGCAGGGCCTCCACCTTGCAGAACGGCGATGGACTCATTGACTTCGCACGCGTTGCCAACCATCTCCCCCAGCGGCTGAGTCATGTCAGAAATGATGGCGGTGGTGGGAACTCCTGCCTGTTTCCCCACGCGCATTAGGGATTTCGCCAGGGTTTCTGCTTGTGATTGCGTGGGTAGGAAAGCTCCGCTTCCAAATTTGACGTCGAGCACCAATGCGTTGAGAGATTCCGCGATTTTTTTGGACATGATGCTGGCGGTGATGAGAGGAATCGATGGGACGGTCGCGGTTACGTCGCGCAGGGCGTAAAGTTTTTTGTCGGCGGGGACCAGAGTTTCGGACGCTCCGGTAATCACGCACCCGACGTTACGGAGTTGATTTTGGATTTGTGTTTCCGAAAGATCGGTTCGAAATCCCGGGATGGCTTCTAGTTTGTCGAGTGTACCGCCGGTGATGCCCAGTCCGCGCCCGCTGATCATGGGTACATGTAACTCGCAACAAGCTAGCAGGGGAGCAAGAATCAGGGAAGTTTTGTCGCCGAGTCCACCGGTCGAATGTTTATCAACTCGCGGGGTTTCATCGACGGGTACCAACCTGGAACCGCTCTCGATCATGGCCTCCGTCAACGTCGAAATTTCTTCGTCGTTCATGCCGTTGAGGTAGATCGCCATCGACAATGCTGACATCTGATAGTCGGGAATAGATCCGCGAGCATATCCGGCGATCATGAATCGGATTTCGTCGTTAGATAAGGGCAGCCGATCCCGTTTATTGGCAATGACAACGGCAGGAATCATGGTAGGTCGACTAAAGGAGACAGGTTCGAGTAGACTGGTGGGATGCTCGAATGATACCCGATGGCGCTTCCGTCGTTTTGGGATTCGAGACGGACATTTCTTAAATTGGTTGAGGATTCACGATGACGATTTTGAACCAACGGCTCGCAAGCGTTTGGCCTTTTTCGGTTCTTTGGTTAGGTTTGGGTGTGAGCGGTTTCATGCCAGTCCGAGCGACCCATGCTCAGGAAATCGGCCTCGAAACGAAGCTTGCGACAGCCAAAGATCAAGCTCGCGGGCTGGCTTTCGCGTTCCAATCGGCAGCAGCCAGAATGATGCCGAGCGTCGTCACGGTGCTTGCAAAGCGGGAGGATGTGGATGAGACGTTGGACGAGTTAGATCTGTTGGATGAGAACTCCTCCAACGATTACAACCTTGGGTCGGGTGTGGTCATTTCTGGAGACGGGTTGTGTGTGACGAATCATCATGTGATCAAAGGTTCGAAAGGAATTCGAGTGCGGATGTCGGATGGTCGCGAGTTGATCGGAAAGGATGTCAAGTCGGATGCGTCCAGCGATGTAGCCATCTTTCGTATCGTGAGCAAGGAACCGCTGCCGGTTGCCACCATCGGGGATTCCGAGTCGCTGGCTATCGGAGATTGGGTGATCGCGATTGGAAGTCCGTTCGCTTTGGATCAAACGGTGAGTGTGGGAATAATCAGTAGTAAGGGTAGGACAATGCGCCAGTTATTGCAGGGGCAACTCCTGCAAACTGACGCGACCATTAACCCGGGAAATTCGGGCGGGGCGCTTTTGGATTTGAATGGCGATTTGGTGGGAATCAATACTGCTATTGCAACCACCAGCGGCCAGTTTCAGGGAGTGGGGTTTGCAATCCCCATTCGTAGGGTTCAATGGATAACCAAAGAGCTGATCGAGAATGGCAAGGTGCGTCGTTCCAAGCTGGGTGTGCGGGTCGAGAAAATTCCACAGTACATAGCCGAGGAGTTAAAAATCCCTGTGCGAGGTGGGGTACAGGTACAGCGGCTTACGCCTGCGATGCCTGCGTTTAAAAGCGGGCTAGAGATTGGAGACATTCTGCTGGAACTAGGTGACCAGAAAGTCTTTACGCCAGATGATTTTAGAAGTGTAGTAGAGCAGTTGCCGGCGGACCGCGCCTACCCCATCAAGTTGCTCAGGGATGGCCAACCCATGACAATCAACGTTCAGCCTGTGGTTGAAGAATAGAGTTGGGCAGCCCGCGAATTCTCAAAAATGGATGGAAATCGTGTTTTGATTTTGCCGCTTGCGCGGAATGCTGCTGAGCAATGGGGTTGAGGGAAGATGAACGGCTAGTAAGGTTAGGAAAAATGGGAATTTTTTCCCGTTGAGATCTTCCCTAACTGGGGGAGGAAGCTAAACTCGGGGCATAGGTTGGGTAGAGGAAAGCAAATGACTTGCTTTTGCCTTGCAGTTTCTAAGTGACTGAGCGGCGACCAACCTACTTTGATAAGCAACATAGAATTACTGCCTTTCGCATCTTGTTTGCGGCGGATTTTGTAAGCGTTAACTGGCCGTGTGGCCTACTTTTTATTTCTTCGAGGAGACTACAATGAAATTTCGCCCAGGTTTTGCCCTTGGGCTGGCCACAATGTTGTTCGGGGCCAGTAATGTATTCGCCGATTGCGGTTGCGGAAGCACCGGATCGACCGTTATGTCGGGATCAAGCAGTGTCGTAAGCGGTATGGTCGTCGGAAGCGGCGACGCTGGATGTGGGGCACAGATCAGCTACGTCGAAAAGACGATCATGGTTCCCTCCCAAGTTACCGAAAAGCGAATGGTGACCAAGTCGGCTTCACGCACCGAAGCGCGAACACGCACCTACACCGTCACACGCCAAGTTCCACGGACTGAGACCAAGACCAGCACCACTACCGTGTCGGTTCCAAAGCAAGAAACCACACAACAAACCTACACGGTTCAGAAGCCAGTTTCGAGCCAAGTCGAAGAATCTTATCAAGTCAATGTTTCTCGAACGGTAACCGAAGAAGTTCCGTACACCGTCAGTGAGACCGTCTTTGACGATCAAGTACAGACCTACTCAGTACAAGTTCCTTCGACCGTAGTCGAACAAGTTTCCTACCAAGTCGCTGTTTGCAAGACGGTTGCTGAAGTACAAAACTACAACGTCTTGGTTCCATCGACCGTGAACGAAACCGTCGACTACACCGTGACTGTACCTTACACTGTCGATGTCGTTCAGACCTACAATGTAACTGTACCAGTTACCACTCAAGAACAAGTTCCTTACACGGTTCAAGTTCCTGTGTTCACAGACGAACAAGTTCCTTACACGGTTCAAATGCCTGTGTACTCTGACGAAGTACAAACGTACAACGTCAAGGTTCCCTACACAGAGCAACGCTCTGCAAGTCGTCAAGTTTGCCGATCGTACCCAGTACAATCGTCTCGCACTGTTACCAAGGACATGGGATCCTACCAAACAGTCATCGAAGAAGTACCTGTAGTATCAAGCGGTTGCGGTGTTGCTGTTTCGAGCCGCTCGGCTGGCGGATGCGGTTGTGCAGCACCTGCAGCTCCAAGCTGCGGATGTGCAGCTCCTGCTCCTGCTTGTGGATGTGCAGCTCCAGTTGCATCCGGTTGCGGATGCGGCGAAGTCGCTGCCCCAGTGATGTCCACGCGCACTGTATGCAAAAAGGTTTGGGTTCCAAACATCGTGACGGAAGAAGTTCCTGTTACCACCATGCAAAGCCAAATGGTTGACGAGCCATACAATTTCACAGTCACACTGACTCGCGACGAAGCTCGTACACGAACTGTTAAGAAGGTTAGCTACACGACAGAAACCCGTTACCGAACGGTCAAGAAGTGCAGCATGACCACTGAACAACGTACTCGTAATGTCAACAAAGTTTCGTACACCACCGAGCAGCGCTCACGCACTGTCAAGCAGTGCCAAATGAAGACCGAAACTCGTCAACGTACTGTTGCCAAGACAGTTTGCAACACCGAGACACGTCAACGTACAGTCAATAAGACTGTAACCGAAATGGAAACCCGTACACGTCCAGTCACCAGGACTGTTATGAATACGGAAGAACGAACACGCACCATCAAGGTTCCACGTGTAGTTCAGAAGCAACTGACACGAACCGTCAGCAAAGTTGTATGCGAGCCACAAACTCAAACACGCATGAAGACAGTTGTTAAAATGGTTCCAGAAACCATGACACGCGACGTCGTTAGGACCGTAATGGTTTCTGAGCAACGCGTTAACACCTACAACGTCACCGTCTACGACAATGTAAGCGAAGAAAAGACGGATACGTACAACGTATGTGTGCCTTACACTGTTCAAGAAGAAGTTGACGTAACCGTGTGCAAGATGGTCCCACAAACTGTTACCGTTCCTGTTACGACCTACATGAGTGGTGCAATCAGTGGCAACGCTTGCGGTGCAGCGGCTGTCAGCAGCGGTTGTGGTTGTGCGGCACCAGCTGCTCCAGCTCCATCGTGCGGTTGCGGTAACTAATTTCAAAATGAGGTAGAACCAGCTTTGTTTGGCTGGATTCAAGCTCTTAAAAATCTAAACGGCCTGTACGAGCTATCTTGTACGGGCCGTTTTTCTTTTTCCACGGGAGGCTACAATGTTGCCATTGGAAGATGCCTTCTCAACTTCAACTGCCTCTAGTGCCTAATATGACTACTTCAAAGAGACTGACAGACCCTTTTGGTGCACGTGAATTACTTCGGGCTCCTCAAGGGCAGTTCGGCATCTATCGCCTCGCCAAATTGGAGAAAGATGGGATTGCAGCTATTTCGAAGTTACCCTTCTCGATTCGCGTCCTTTTGGAAGCGGTTCTTCGAAACTGCGACGGCTATCAGGTCTCGGAAGCGGATGTTGTCAATCTGGCACAATGGAACGCTGCCAAGCCAGCTGAGCTTGAGGTCCCTTTTAAGGCCGCGAGAGTGGTTCTTCAAGACTTCACAGGGGTACCGGCTGTCGTGGATTTGGCGGCCATGCGGGATGGCATGAAGGCCCTAGGAGGTGATCCCAAGAAAATCAATCCACTCATCCCTGTCGATTTGGTTATCGACCATTCCGTCCAAGTAGATTATTTCGGTGCCGCTGATTCCTTGTCCAAGAACGTCGAGGTGGAGTTCGAGCGCAACAAGGAACGTTACGAGTTTCTGCGATGGGGGCAACAAGCGTTCGACAACTTCCGAGTGGTACCACCAAATACCGGGATCGTCCATCAAGTCAACCTCGAGTACTTGGCCAAAGTTGTATTTTTGGGTACGGACCATGCCGGAGCGGTTGCCTATCCCGACACGCTGGTAGGGACCGACTCCCATACTACGATGATCAATGGACTCGGGGTATTGGGATGGGGCGTGGGTGGTATCGAAGCCGAGGCCACCATGCTCGGACAACCTCTGTACATGCTCATGCCAGAGGTGGTTGGAATGAAGCTGGTCGGTAAGCTTGCGGCGGGATCGACCGCGACGGATCTTGTATTGCGAGTCACCGAAATTTTGCGAAAAGAGGGGGTGGTCAACAAGTTCGTAGAATTCTTCGGGGAAGGAGTCTCGCGAATGTCACTGGCCGATCGGGCGACCATTGCGAACATGGCGCCCGAGTATGGCGCCACGATGGGTTTCTTTCCCGTGGATGATGAGACGCTCGTCTACTTGCGACGCACGGGTAGAACGTCGGACGAAATCGAGTTGGTTGAGCGATACTGCAAAGAGCAGGGACTTTTTCGAACCGACAGCAGCCCGGACTTGAGCTACACGAAGATCTTAACGCTCGATTTGAGCAGTGTCGAACCATCCTTGGCTGGTCCTAAACGCCCGCAGGATCGCGTCGCGCTGAAGAACCTAAAGACTTCGTTTGCCAAAGCCCTTTCGGCACCGATTGCCGAACGTGGCTTTGGCTTGGCCCAAGAGCAATTGGGAGCTACTGCGACAGTGATCGATAACGGCCATAGCGCAGACATTGGGCACGGCTCAGTGGTCATCGCCGCGATAACCTCGTGCACCAACACCAGCAATCCATCGGTGATGCTGGGAGCGGGGCTATTGGCGAAGAAGGCTGTTGCTCGTGGTTTGACCGTGAAATCCTTTGTCAAAACAAGTCTCGCGCCCGGATCGCGGGTTGTAACCGACTATCTGGACAAGGCAGGAGTGCTCGCGCCGCTGCAGCAGCTTGGATTCCATGTGGTTGGATATGGCTGTACGACGTGCATTGGCAATAGCGGTCCATTGCCCGAGTCGGTATCCAACGCCATCGTGTCTGGCAATTTGGTGGCCGCGGCTGTATTGAGCGGGAATCGCAATTTCGAAGGGCGTGTAAATCCACACACGCGTGCCAACTATCTGGCGAGCCCGGCATTGGTCGTCGCCTACGCGATTGCAGGGACAGTTGAGATCGATTTCGAAAGCGAACCGATTGGACATGATGCAGAGGGCGCTCCGGTATTCTTTCGTGAGATTTGGCCGACGGCCGAGGAGATCCAGAAGACGATCGACGAAAGCGTGCAACCCCAGATGTTCGTCAATCTCTATTCGACTGCGTTCACCTCGAACGAAACCTGGAACGCGATCCCGATCACGCCGGGGGAGTTGTACAAATGGGATGACAAGAGCACCTACATTCAGCGACCGCCGTTTCTTGAGGGTATCACTGTCGCAGACGGGACTATTTCGCCGATCCAAGGTGCTCGCGTTTTGGCGGTATTGGGCGATTCTGTTACCACGGACCATATTTCGCCGGCAGGCTCGATCGCCAAGGATGGGCCTGCAGGCCGATTCTTGGTTGAGAACGGAGTGCACGCTCGCGACTTTAATAGTTACGGCGCTCGGCGAGGAAACGACCGAGTCATGGTGCGCGGTACGTTTGCCAACATTCGGATCCGCAATGCAATGACACCCGGTATCGAGGGTGGTGTAACGAAGTATCTGCCAACCGGTGAACAGATGAGCATCTACGATGCCTCGATGAAGTACCAAGCCACCAAGACACCGCTCGTAATCCTAGCGGGTTCCGAGTACGGAACGGGTTCGTCGCGCGACTGGGCGGCTAAAGGAACGTTGCTATTGGGTATCCAAGCGGTGATTGCGATTTCCTACGAACGCATCCACCGAAGCAATTTGGTGGGTATGGGTGTTTTGCCTTTGCAATTTTTAAATGGACAAACGGCACATAGCCTGGGTTTGACCGGAGAGGAGTCGATCGATATCCCTTCGCTGAGCGACCAACTTCAACCGCGAAGCCAAGTACAAGTCGTTGCTACGAGGCCCGATGGCGGCAAGCAGACCTTCGAAGCCTTGGTACGAATCGACACCCCCGTTGAGATAGACTACTATCGCAATGGTGGCATATTGCCAACGGTTCTGCGAAAGCTCGCAGAAGCTTAGTTGCACGACGCTCCGCGTCGTGATGCCTGTGACGCGGAGCGTCGCACAACGCAGGGCATACCCAAAAAAGTATTATTTGACGACGCACAGGCAACGAATGTCGAACAGGCTTACTTGATCGTTACTTGATCGTCTGCATCCCTAGGAGGGTTACGAGCTGGACCAGATAGCAGTTTGCACCCAAAAAATCACCTGTCACTCCGCCGACGCGTCGTCGAACTAGCCCCGTGTAGTACAGCGTAAGGGCCATAGATAAAACGATGGACAGTCCGAATCCAAGCAAGGCTTGCGATAGTAGGCTTGCTTCAGCGGCGAAAAAGGCAAGGCCACCAAGGCTGAACGCAATCGCGACACCCGGGCCAAGGAAACCGGTCAGGATCGTTCGGAGGGTCGGGCGAGAGCCAACGTCGCGAGCCATCGTGTGGCGATCCGCGATCGGTTCCAGTTTGGACATCAGAATCAGAATAGACCATCGTCCCATTCCGGCGGAAAAAGGAATCGCGAGCCAAGCACCTGCCGTTCCTAGGTTGGACGTCAGAGCGATGCGAAGCGTCACTCCAAGGACCAGCGCCAACACGCCATAGGTTCCGTGCCGTGAGTCCTTGAGAATTTCGAGGACTTGTTCGCGAGTCCAGCCACCTCCCAAGGCATCGGTTGCATCGGCCAATGCATCTTCGTGAAATGCGCCCGTCAACATCGCTTCACACGCTATCGCGAGGGTCGCGGCCACCAAGGGGCTCCAGAAATATCCAAACGTCGTGTACGTTAACGCCGTGAACATTCCGATGAATACCCCAACTACAGGGAAGTAGACAACCGATGCCCGTAGGGCAGCTTGGTATTGCTCCATCGTTCCGCTCATTGCACCTGGAACCGGAAGACGAGTTAGAAACTGAACTGCGGTAAAGAATGCTAACTTCGGCGCAATTTTTTGTTCTTCGTCGCTCGAGGGATCGGTGTTTTGGGCTGAGATCATGGTGCTTAGGCCCTCAAGTACTTATCGTAGATTCGGCGGTTTTCTGCGCGCGTTGACTCGCATAATCGAACGAGTTCCTGGCTGCTAGGGAGCGTTAGGACGTAAGCCAATCTCGCGAGTTCTTTTTCCGAAACGGGTAAATCGTGTCTGGCTTGGGTGTTCATCAATCGCAGACCGGACTCCACGCCGCGAAGAAAGTTATAGCCTTCTTTAAGAATTTCCGCGTCAACGGCGGCAAGGTAGCCTGATACACGCAGTCGTTCGAGGGTTTCCAAAGTACCGGTTGCAAAGACATCGGAATTGTCGGAAACATGACGCAACAGCAGCAGCTGGGCAAGGTACTCGACGTCCAGCGTTCCGCCCTGGCC
>Ga0105049_10005888_pt1 | contig 14267 bp, 10 predicted proteins | sample MAT06_FD_78087 | JGI IMG/M metagenome (GOLD analysis project Ga0105049, IMG submission 78087) | Freshwater microbial communities from Lake Fryxell liftoff mats and glacier meltwater in Antarctica - MAT-06 | ecosystem: Environmental > Aquatic > Freshwater > Ice > Liftoff microbial mat | place...
GAGACGCTTAAAGCAAACGCTGACTGGTGGATTGAGCTCGGAGACACGCTGCTCGTCGCCGATAGCGCAGCGCGGTTGAATTTGTTGGCTCAATCCAGCCGCGTGCTGCGACGTTTTGATCTGCTCGATCCGGCACAGTTGGCGCTGCAATCGCGCGGCTGTGGGCAGGATGATTCAGCGCTACACCGCGCCCTTGAGCCGATCGCGATGGCCGGGCGATTTGCGCTGGTGCAGGCACCGAAGCCATTTGTACGCTATCCAACCGCGCAATCGGGCGATTATTTTCGCGTGCAGGTCAACGTTTCTTACGCGCGCGAGTTGGCAAATGTAGCGCCAAGTGAAAATGTCCAACGCGCACCCGACCCACTGGTCAGCGCCGTGGTCGAGCGAGTTTCAGCGTCACGCTGGTTTGCGGCGCTGGGTACCCTGGCGAGCTTTAACCGCTCAAGCTACGGGCTAGAAATCGATCAGGCGCGCGATTGGCTGGCGCAGCGCTTCAGTGCACTCGGGCTGCAAGTTGAGCAGCAAACCTTCACTTTTTCAGGCTCCGGCGGCGTGCAGGTCAGTGTCGAAAACGTGATTGGCATGCAGCTCGGTCGTGAGTTCCCGAACGAGTGGATTGTGGTCGGCGGACACTACGATTCGCGCAACATCAACAACACGCCCACCGGCACCGCGCTTACGCCCGGTGCCGAAGACAACGCCTCAGGCTGCGCCGGTGTGCTTGAAATGGCGCGCGTGCTGTATCGCACACCACCCAAGCGCTCAGTTTTTTTCGTCTGCTATGCGGGCGAAGAACAGGGCTTACACGGCGGTCACGCTCATGCCCAGCGCTGGCAAAGCCAGGGCGTTTTAGCCCAGCTGCGCGTCGCGCTGATCATGGACATGATCGGCTTTAGCGCCGATAGCGATTTAGACGTGTTGCTGGAAACCAACGCAACGCACGCCGCAACTTTGCACCCCAGGTGGTCAAACTACGCCAGCGTCTACGCACCCGAGCTTCGTGTGGTGCTATCCAACAGTGCCTCGGGCTCCGATCACGTGCCCTACTTGCAGCGCGGCCGACCTTCGATTCTCACTATCGAGAACGATTGGAACGTTTATTCCCATTACCATAAAAGCACCGATCTACCCGCCAACGTCAGCAACGCTTCGGCGATGGGTGGCGCCATCTTAAAAATGAACGCAGCCGCGTTGGCCGTTGAAGCCGATACCTCCGAATCGATCTGGCTCGATAGGTTTGAGGCGGACTGAGGGACCCGCTGCGGGCGAGGTTTCCGGCTAAGCGGATGATCCTCCGCCATAAGCCTGCCACAGCGCATTCTGAAAACGCCGATCTGGATCGACCCCTGCCTTTAACGCAAGCCACTGATCACTGCGTGGGTACGCGCGACGGAACTGGCTTGGCGTTGCGTGTAAGCGATAAGGCAAGTAGAAACGACCGTTGCACGCGAGCGCGGCATCAATCAGTCGCCGGGTCCAAACCGCTGAGGCCGCATCGGCTGCGGCAAATGAGCGCTGCTTGTAGTACAGAACAAACGAAAACACCGCCTCGCTGGCCCACGACAGATAAGTTTCCAGGTCTGGCGGCGCGTGGCGAATCGACACGTTGAGCGCGTTCACCTCGAAGCGCGCGAGCGTGCGTTGCAGCTCGGTAGCAAACGTGGCAAACGCCGCCTCGGGAATAAAGTACTCCTGCAGCAGATAAGTTGACACGCGCCGCGTGCGCGGCTCCAGCGCATCGGTATCAAGACTGGCTTCGTTATTTCGCCACACTACCGGCTCAAGCTCGAGCAAGTGTTTGCTCATTTCGCGCACGCGAATAGTTTCGCCAATGGGCAGCTCAGAGGCCGCCCAGATCAGGTTCTGGTCGCGCCCGTAGTCGGCGTTTTTGGATCGCAGGCGCGTCGTATCCGTGAGTGGCGCCTCGCTGCGTGACCATGTCACCGCGAGCGGGCGGTCAAAGCGTGGCGGGGCCAAATCGGCGTTGTGCAAAACGCTGCCCTGGACCTGTACGCGCTCGCGAAAATAGTCTGGGTACTCGGCCAATGCGACCCATTCGGCCTTGCGCTGAATTTTGTCGTTGATCGCAAGCTCAAGCTCCACCTCAGTCACCACGCCGAGGCCGCCATAGCCGCCCACCACGGCAAAAAAGAGATCCTGATTCTGCGTGCGATCAAGCTCACGCACACGACCGCCCGCGTCGATGAGCTCAAGCGCAACCACACTGTGGACCAGCGCACCCTTTCCGACATAGCGACCGTGGCAGTTGACCGCAACCGAGCCGCCCACGCTGAAATTGCTGTAGCTCTGCATGATTGCTACCGCCAGTCCGAGCGGATCGACGAGCGCCTGCAGATCGCGCCAGCGCATGCCCGCCTGCACGCGCACCCGCTGGCGCGCAGCATCCAGCCACACCAGCCGATTCATCATTCGCATGTCCAAATGCAGCGCCTCAAGCGCCACAATCTGCCCGCCCATGCTGTAGCGCGCCCCACCAATACACACAGCGCCACCGCTTGCGCTCAATGCCTCAACCACCGCCTGCGTCGTGCGCGGGCGCAGTATCTGCCTAACCTTTGTGCGATTGAGCTGGCTCACATCATCGACATACTCGCCCGACTCGCAGCCCGTTTGGCACGCAAGTGGCGCAGCAAGTGCCGCACCCAAGAGGTCACGGCGCTTCAAGCGGGTAACTTGGCAGCTGAAATCATGGACGTGCGCCTATACACACTTGCAGATCCAATCAAACCTTCAAACCCGCACCTTGCCGCGCCAAATATCTGCGTACATCACCCAGTCGGCAATGAAGCTGTAGAGGGGGTTTTTGAAGGTTGCGGGGCGGTTTTTCTCGAAGAAGAAATGTCCGATCCAGGCGAATCCATAGCCAATCAGCAAGCCGCCTAGCAGCCAGTAGGGATTGAGCGTCCAGAGTGCGGCCACGACGCACACCAGGGCGCCGGTGCTGCCGACAAAATGCAGACGGCGGCAGGTGAGATCGGCGTGTTCGCTTAAGTAATACGGGTAAAAGTTTTTGAAGCTGGCGAAGTGCTGGCTCATTGGTTTGGTCCCTTAAGCGTGGGCAGCGTTTGATTCTCAACGAGCATGCGTGGTTTCGTCCAGCTGTGCCATAGGTGTGGTCAACGCTTGTCTTTCGCAGCGCGTTCTTACCCTGACACCCAACCCCACCGAGGCTTTAACCCAATGAAATCTAAATTCGTGTTGATTGCTTTTGTTGCAACTGCGGCCTTTGGCCTTTATTCCAGCAGTTTTGCTGCCCCACAAGTGCAGGCGGGCGCTCACAGCCAGGCTCAGACCCAAGCATCTGCGCAATCCCGACAAGTGCGGCGTGAGCGCATGGGCAAGCGCGCGATGCTGCTGGCATCGTTGGCACCGGATGAGCGCATGGCGGTGATCCAGATCGCGATGATCGAGCGCGCGCTGCGGCAGAGCAATCGCGGCAATGAGGTACGCGCGTTTTATCAAGACACCTTGGCGCGCACATCCAATGTCCAAGTTCGCAGCTTGATCGATATGCGTTTGCTGCGCTTGGATGTACGCGAAAACGGCCCTGCGGCGACACTTCCGCAAATGCAGCAAAAGCTCGGCGAGACGCTGTCGCGCTTGCGTTAGGAATGCAGTATCGCCCACGCCTGCCCGTTCTCAAACTGGCAGGCGTGGGCAAGGTAACGCCTCAGTAACTGCCGAGAGCGCAAGCTGTAGCGCTTCCCGGTAAGCCATCAGCTTCCACATGGACGCTGCAGCGCACGTCGCCTTTCCTGCATCTGGCGCTTTTTGCGGTGTTTTTGTTGCTGGCCGTGGTGCCTTAAACAGCGGCAGTCCGCTTGACCCGTTTGTCATGCAGCACGCGAAAAAACAGCACCACATAGAACGCACCGATCAGGCAGATCTCAATGATCGCTGGCACACGTACCAGCGGCGTGCTGTAAGCCTCCATTACGCCTTTGCAGAAGTACAGCAACAGCAATAGCCCGGCATACACCGCGCCCAATCCGGGGCGCCATGCCTGCCACGCGGTCACCACCGCGAGCGGCGCAATGAGCAGGGTTAAGACGGTAGCAAGGGGCAGCGATTGCGGCGGCGTGATGACGCCGTACCAGATGGCTTGCAGCACCATGAGTGCCAGCAACAGGCCCAGCAAGATCGGGTTATGCCGCACGGCTGAGCTGCTCTGCAATCGTCGCCACGCGCAAGCCTAGCGCGCGACACAAGCGGGTCTCTTCGCGAGAGATTTCGCGCTCGCCCTTGGCCCCTGCCCAATGGCTGGCGCCATAAGGCGTGCCGCCGCTGGTGGTGGCCATCAAATCGGGTTCTGAATACGGCAATCCCACAATCAGCATGCCGTGGTGCAGCAGCGGAATGTGCATGCTAAGCAGCGTTGCTTCCTGCCCGCCGTGCAAGGAGCCCGTCGAGGTAAACACCGCGGCCGGTTTACCGATCAGCACGCCTGAAAACCATTCAGCACCCAGCGTATCGATAAACGCTTTAAGCGCTGCGGCCATATTGCCGAAGCGCGTGGGGCTGCCGAGGATCAAGCCAGCGCAGCTTTTTAAATCCTCGCGGCTGACAAACGGCGCGCCGGCTTCGGGAACTTCGGTGTTTGCGTGGCTCAGCGAGGGAACCGTCCTTAACACCGCTTGCGCGCTTGCAACTTCTTCGATTCCGCGCGCAATTAAACGCGCCATTTGCGCGGTGTGACCGCCGACTGAGTAGTACAAAACCAAAATTTTCATTGCTGAATGACCTGTTGCGGATCGAGCCGTTCTAGAAACCAATTGAGGCGCCAGCACAGATGGGGTCCGGTCGCGCGGCCGGTCATACCGACTGCACCGATCGTAAAACCTTGCGTCACGCGCTGTGCCACGCGCACATCCACGCGGCTCAGGTGCAAGTAAGTCGTGTTGATGCCGTGGCCATGGTCAATGGTGACTGTTCCGCCTGTGAGAAAAAGGTCTTTTTCAGCCAGGGTCACGATGCCAGCAGCCGGTGCCAAAATCGGCGTGCCGCTCGGCGCCGCCATATCGAGGCCAAAATGCGGGCGCTTGGGTTCACCATTGAGCACGCGCTGGCTGCCATAAAACCCGGTGAAACGCCGCCCCGGCACCGGTTGAATAAATCCGCTGAGCCAATCGGTGCGCGGATCATCCCGGCCACGCGCTGCAATCACCAGAGCCTCATCGGCTTGCATGCGCTGCAGTTGCGCAGCACTTGGGTTGACCGTGGCGGCGGGCAGCCCGCTGATGCGCTCGATTTGGTATGTCCTTGCTGCCACCGACAGTTGGTGATGAAGTTTGCGCCCCGATGCCAGCTGCACCTCAACGGTTGCGCTCGCAGGCGCATCGCGGCCGAGGCCAAACACAATATCGCCGCTAGGTGAGACGCGCAAACGCCGACCGTTAAACGTCACCCGCGCATCCGGCGGCACGCGCCCGCTGACCATCGCACCCTGCTGAGTTTGCTGAGGTAGGTCGATCAACAAATCAGCGGGTAGCGGCGCAGCGACCAGCGCGCTCAGCGTCACTAGCAGTGAGGCGATCATCGCGAAAACTCGAGCCGGCGCCCCAACACGCTGTCATCGATCTCCGATCGACAGTACGCCAGATGCCCCGACACAAAGGTATGGGTAATTTGCGCGCGAAATGTCTCGCCCTCAAAGGGGCTCCAGCCGCAGCGATAGCGCACTTCATCGCGGCGCACGATATGCGGTCGGTATAAATCCACCAGCACCAAATCGGCGAAGTAGCCCTCGCGCACATAGCCGCGCAGCGCCACCTGAAAACGCTCAGCGGGCGCGTGCGCGCATTTGCGCACCAGCGTGGGTAGATCGAGCACCCCTTGGTGAACCAGCTCGAGCAGCGCGGGCAGCGCATGCTGGACTAAGGGCATGCCAGACGGCGATTGTGCGTACGGCAAGCGCTTCTCGGCCAGCAGATGCGGCGCGTGGCCCGTCGCGATGATGTCGAGGCGATCATCGAGCAGCGCGGCACGCAGCGCTTGGCGATCCTCAACCGATTTAATCGCCGGATTGCATTTGATCAGAGCACCCAGATCCGCATAGCGCGAAGCCTCAAACCACAGGTGATGCACGCACACCTCAGCGGTTATCTTTTTGCCGGCGAGCGGGGCTGAATCAAACAGGGCGAGTTCTTTGGCGGTGGTCAAATGCAGCACATGCAAGTCAGCCGAGTGGCGACGGGCTAGCTGCACGGCTATTGATGAACTGGCGAAGCACGCTTGCGCGTCGCGAATCTGCGCGTGCAGCGCCACCGGGATGTCATCGCCAAAGCGCGCGGTCGCTCGGCTTAAGTTGGCCATGATGGTGGGCATGTGCTCGCAGTGGGTCGCTATCAACGTCGGTGAATGGGCGAAGATGCCTTCCAGAACGCTCTCGTTGTCGACCCGCATGTTGTCCGTCGAGGCACCTATAAACACTTTCACCGCGCAGGCTGAGCGCGGGTCGAGGCGCTTGATATCTTCTAGGTTATCGTTGCTCGCGCCCATGTAAAAGGCGTAATTCGCCAGCGAAGTTTCTCGAGCGCGGGCGTACTTAGCCTCAAGCGCCGCTGCATTCAAGGTGGGCGGCTGGGTGTTGGGCATTTCCATATAGCTGGTAATTCCACCGGCCACCGCCGCGCGCGATTCACTAAAAATAGTGCCCTTGGTCTCAAGGCCGGGTTCGCGAAAATGCACTTGGTCATCGATCATGCCGGGCAGCAAATGCAGGCCGCGGGCATCGATCAATTGCTCAACGCCGTCATGCGCGAGCACGGCGGCGATGGTCAAAATCCGCCCATCGCGAATGCGCACATCGACCGTGCGCGCTTGGCCTTCATTGATTAAATGCGCGTTTTGAATCAGGTAACGCATGCGCTCTAGCTTTCCACTTCAGGGACCGGATCATAGCCGCCGGGATGCAGCGGATGGCAGCGACAAACGCGCTTAAAGCCAAGCCAAGAACCGCGTGCCGCGCCAAATCGAGTGATCGCCTGAGCGGTGTAGCGCGAGCAGCTTGGCTCGAACCGACAGCGCTGCCCGAGCAGCGGACTCAAGCCAATTTGGTAGGCGCGAATAAGGTAAAGCAGGAGTTGACGCATTAATTCGCCACGCCGGTGCGGTTGCCCGGTCACACTACTTAGGCTATAACACGCGCCCTGCGGGGGACAAGGTGTGCTTTAAGCGCGCCAAAGTCGCTGGCCTCGCTTGAATTAAACCGCGCGTCCCAATGTGAATACAAGCGAGACACTGAAGCCTGTGGCTACAAAAACAAGCACCCCGAAAACCGCTGCTGCGAGCAAGCCCGCGAGCAAGTCTGCTAGCAAAGCCGCGACCAAAAAAGGCGCGAGTGCGCCGCTGGACGCCAATCCGCCGATCATGGTTCGCGAGCCGAAACCTGAGAAAGTCGAAATTGTTTTGCCTGAAGGCTATCGGCCGTCGGACAAAGAAGAATTCATGGGGCCGCTGCATCAAGAGTATTTCCGCCAAAAGCTGTTGCGCTGGCGCGATGACTTGATCGACGAATCCAAGCAAACCATCGACAACTTGCGCGAAGAAGTGCGCGACGTCGGCGACGAAGCCGAACGCGCCACTCGAGAAACCGAGAATTCACTCGAATTGCGCACCCGCGACCGCTATCGCAAGCTGCTCTCAAAGATCAGCAAAGCGCTTTTACGCATCGAAGACGGTAGCTACGGCTACTGCGATGAAACCGGCGAACCGATTGGCGTTGCACGCCTGGAAGCCCGCCCAATCGCCACGATGTCGCTCGACGCCCAAGAGCGTTACGAACACCGTCAAAAGCAAATGGGCGATTAGCCGCGGCTTTTTAGGAATCTGCACGACAAAGCGATTCCCGCCTTTGCGGGGTCGCTTAATTCCTCAATCCGCGAGTAAGCGGATCGACACAAAACACTGTGTCAAACAACACCCTTACTTTTCCCACACGGGATCTCAAACCGAACTGTGTAGTCTTCGCGAAAAATCGAAGTACGGCAGGGGTTCGCGTGGATTATCAGAGAATGAAGTGGGCGGGCATCGCTTTGCTGGCGGCACTTGTGGCCGCTGGTTGTCGGCCTAAAGACGAAGAAAAATCCAAAGTCGATGCGCCTGTCTCGGTTGAGGCGGCGAGCGTTGTGCTCGGTGACGTGACCGGCGCCTATTCGGGCACCACTACCCTTGAACCCGAAGCGCAAGCCATGGTGGTCGCCAAGACCTCCGGCGTCGTGCTGCGGCTCAACGTTGAGGAAGGCAGCGAGGTCAGTGCGGGCCAGACGCTCGCGGTTCTTGATCGCGAACGCTCGCTACTTGAACTCAATCGCGCACGAGCCACGCTCGACAAGCTGGAAAATGATTTTCGCCGCTCGCGCGAAATGTTTTCGAAAAAGCTGCTGTCCTCGGAAGACTATGAGCGCGTGCGCTTCAACGTCGACGCCGAGCGCGCGGCGTTCAAATTGGCGGAGCTTGAGGTGTCCTACGGCACGATTACCGCGCCGATCGATGGAGTGATTGCCAAACGCATGGTCAAAGTGGGCAACTTGATTCAAACCAACCAAACGTTGTTTCAGATCGATGATTTCAAGCCGCTGTGGGGCATTTTGAGCGTGCCTGAGCGCGAGCTGGCTACGCTGCGCGTAGGTCAACCGGTGCGCTTGCTGGTCGATTCATTGCCCGGCATTCCGTTCACAGGACGGGTGGCGCGGGTCGCGCCGGTGGTCGATCCGCAGTCGGGCACCTTTCGCGTCACAACCGAGTTCAACGACCCGCAGGGCAGGCTGAAATCCGGCATGTTTGGGCGCTTCGAGGTGGTGTTTGATCGGCGCGCGGGCGTGATGGTCATCCCGGTGGATGCGCTGATAGAAGAGGACGCGGCGCGCGCGGTATTTGTCATTGAAGGCGGGCTGGCCAAGCGCCGAATCGTCGGCGTGGGCTACCAAAACGGCAGCTTGATCGAGGTGCGCGAGGGTTTAAAAGTAGGCGAAAGAGTGGTTACGGTGGGGCGCACTACGCTGCGTGAAGGCGCCAGAGTAAACGCGCTTGGCGCCCCTGCTGGGAAAGCACCATGAGCTTGATCGAACTGGCCACCCGCAGGCGCGTCACCATCGGCATGGTGACCTTGACGATGGTGCTTTTTGGCGCGATTGCGCTGAAGGACTTGAAGGTCAATCTGCTGCCAGATTTAAGCTACCCGACGCTCACGGTGCGCACGGCCTATGTCGGCGCGGCTCCCGGTGAAATCGAAAATCTGCTCAGCGAACCAATCGAGCAGGCGGTCGGTGTGGTTAAAAACGTCAAGAAGGTCAATAGCGTCTCGCGCACCGGCCAATCGGATGTGATCATGGAGTTTGAGTGGGGCACCAATATGGAGCTCGCCGGGCTTGAGGTTCGCGAAAAGCTCGAAGTGGTGCAGTTGCCGCTGGAGGCCGAGCGTCCACAGATTTTGCGCTTTGATCCGTCGACCGAGCCTATCTTGCGTCTCGGCTTGGTCGATGACAGTAAATCGAAAGAGGGCGTTGATTCGCGCTTGAAGGCGCTGCGGCGCTTCGCCGATGAAGACCTCAAGCGCCGCATTGAGCCGCTGGCGGGTGTGGCTGCGGTCAAAATTTCGGGCGGGCTTGAAGACGAGATTCAAGTCGAGCTCGATCAGGAACGTCTCAAACAGGCGAACTTGAGTGCCGGCGAGGTCATTACACGGCTGGCGCAGGAGAACGTCAATTTGTCTGGAGGGCGCATTGAGGAAGGCTCACAGCGCTATCTGGTGCGCACCATCAACCAGTTCAAAAGTATCGACGACATGGCCGCGATGCTGATTAAAAACGTCGATGGCGTGCCGCTGCGCTTGCGTGACGTGGCGCGTGTGTATTCGGGCTCCAAGGAGCGCCAGGCGATCATCCGCATCGATGCGCAGGAATCCATCGAAATCGCGATCTACAAAGAAGGCGACGCCAACACCGTGAGTGTGGCTGCGCTGGTCAAAGCCGAGCTTGAGCGCATCAAAGAAAACCGCAACGCCCTGCCCGCGCAGACCAGCTTAAAGACGGTCGACGATCAGTCGCTGTTTATCCGCTCGGCGCTCGATGAGGTGATGTGGAACGCGCTGCTCGGCGGTTTGCTGTCGGTGATTGTGATTTACATTTTCCTAGGTCAAGCGTGGAGCACGCTGATCATTTCGCTGTCCCTGCCGGTGTCGATCGTTGCGACTTTTTTCTTCATGGGGCAGCTCGATTTATCACTCAATATCATGTCGCTTGGCGGCCTGGCCTTGGCCACCGGCATGGTCGTAGACGGTGCGATTGTGGTGCTTGAGAACATCTCAAGGCTGCGCGAGAAAGGCATGAGCGCGATGGCCGCGGCTATTCAAGGCACCCGTGAAGTGGCCGGCGCGGTCAGCTCCTCGGTGTTGACTCAAGTAGCCGTGTTTTTCCCGCTGGTATTCGTTGAAGGCGTGGCCGGCCAGCTGTTTCGCGACCAAGCGCTGACCGTCACGATTGCGATGCTGATCTCGCTGCTGGTCAGCTTGACCTTGATCCCAATGCTCGCGGGCATCGACGGGCGCTCACCGAATGCGTTCGCTATTGAGCCACGCGCCGCGCGCGGCAAACGCTTTACGCAGATTTTTGAGCAGCTGCCGGTGCGAGTGCTGGCCGTGGTCTGGCGCGTCCTCGGCGCGATCGGCTGGGTGGTCTCGCGCACGCTGATCCTCTTGGGCTCACCGATTATGTGGCTGTACAAGCGAGCAGCGAGTGCTTATGAGCGCCTGCTGCCGTGGGCTTTGCGCTCGCGGACCGTAGTGCTGTTGAGTTCGGCAATCTTGTTTGCACTGTCTATGCTCATGGTGCCCTCGCTTGGCTTTGACCTGATTCCGCAGCTTGCTCAAGGCAAGTTTGAGCTGACCGTCAAGCTGCCTCCGGGTACGCCGCTGGAGCAAACCGATGCGCTGGTTGGTGAGCTGCAGCTTGCTGCCACCAAAGCGCCGCACGTGGCAAGCGTGTATGGGGTATCTGGCTCCGGCACGCGTTTGGACGCCAATCCAACGGAGTCTGGCGAAAATATTGGGCGCCTGTTAATCACCCTGGACGCCGGGAGTGGCTCAGCTGAAGAAGCCCAGGCCACCGATTTTTTGCGCGAAAGCCTGCAAAGCCGTGTCGGCATTGAAAGCAAGTTTTCGCGCCCGGCGTTGCTCAGCTTTGCCACGCCGTTAGAGATTGAAGTGGCCGCCTATGATCTCAAACGCTTGCAAGTCGCTGGCGCCAATCTCACCAATCTGCTCGAGAAGTCAGATCGGTTTACCGACGTCAAAAGCTCAGTCGAACGCGGCTCACCGGAGATTCAGATCAACTTTGATCAAGACCGCGCCGCGGCACTGGGCCTCACGACTAAACAAATCTCCGATCAAGTCGTGCGCAAGGTGCGCGGCGAAGTGGCCACGCGTTTCTCGGTGCGCGATCGCAAAGTAGACGTGCTGGTTCGCGCCCGCGAAGACGACCGCGCCTCGGTGGACGACGTGCGCAATCTGATCGTCAATCCTGAAAGCGCGCGACCGGTCACTTTGAGTGCCGTCGCAACGATTATCTCAACCGAAGGCCCGAGCGAGATTCGGCGCGCCGACCAGGAACGCATTGCGCTGATTTCCGCTAACTTGCGCTACGGGGATCTCTCCAGTGCCGTGGCTGAAATCAGAGCGTCCATCGCCAAAACGCCGATCGCAGCCGGCGTGACGGTGCGTTTTACCGGGCAAAGTGAGGAGTTGAACGCCTCACTATTGAGCCTCGCCTTTGCGCTGGCACTGGCGATTTTTCTGGTTTATTTAGTGATGGCCAGCCAGTTTGAATCGCTCAACCATCCCTTTGTGATCATGTTTACGATCCCGCTGGCGCTTGTCGGTGCGATATTTTCACTCAAGCTGCTGGGCTTGCCGATCAGCGTGGTGGCCTCGATCGGCATCATTTTGCTGGCGGGCATTGTGGTCAGCAATGGCATTGTGCTGATAGATCGAATCAACCAGCTGCGCGAAGAAGGCGTGCCCAAATTCGATGCCATTTGCCAAGCCGCATATTCCCGTTTGCGCCCGATCGCCATGACCACAATCACCACACTGGTCGGCTTTTTGCCGCTGGCACTCGGCTTAGGCGAAGGCGCCGAAATCCGCCGCCCGATGGCCGTGACAGTCATCGGCGGCCTAACCGTCTCCACCCTGTTGACCTTAATCGTGATCCCCGTTATCTACGACCTCTTCGACCGCAAATCGGATAAGTACTACGTCAACCGAGTAGCCAAGCTCTCGCTTGATCCAGAGCAAAGCCCCGCATGAAATCACCAAGCCAGCACCAAAGCCGCCCGATGCCCCCGCGAAAAAGAAGCGCGCTCACCCCAATCCTCCGAAACAACAGCCGAACCCCACCGAGTCAGGAGCCGAGCCCCTTCAGGCTCTCGAATCCTCGGGCAGGATGCCCGATGGATGAGCAGACATGACCCTCGCTGAGCTAAGCCTTAAGCGGCCCATCTCCGCGATCATGTTTTTCGTGTCGATGGTGGTGATTGGATTGATTGCGTCGACGCGTTTACCGCTGGAGTTTTTGCCAGAGATTGACGCGCCGGTGGTGTTTGTCTCGATTCCGTACCAGGGCTCTACACCCGAGGAGATCGAGCGCGAGATCACGCGACCGGTGGAGGAGCAGCTGTCCACGATGAGCGGCATCTCGCTGATGCAATCGACCACGCGCGCGGACGGCGTGGACATCGTGATGTTTTTTAAGTGGGATAAAAACGTCGCGATCAAATCGGTCGAGGCGCGCGAGAAAATCGAGGCGATTCGCCAGGAATTGCCAAGCGATCTGCAGCGCTTTTTGGTGCTGAAATTTTCAACGGGCGACCAGCCAGTGCTGGGTTTGCGCGTGTCGAGCGACCGCGATCTGAGCAATTCGTGGGATTTGCTGGATCGCAAAGTGGTGCGCGCGCTCGAGCGCATGCCGGGCGTGGCGCGCGTTGATTTACGCGGCGTGCAGCCGCCGGAAATGCGCATTGAGCTCAAGCCTGATCGACTGACCGCTACGGGCATAGACGTGGTGACACTGTCTAACCTGCTGAATCAGTCGAATTTTGCAGTGTCTGCTGGACTGGTGCGCGAGGGTGGCCTGCGCTATCGCGTGCAGCCGAATGGCGAGTTTCGCTCGATTCAAGCGATCAAAGATCTCGCCATCAACGCGCAAGGATTGAAGCTGTCTGATGTCGCTGATATCTCGCTCAAGCCGCAGCGACGCACCGAAGTACGGCGCCTCGACCAGCGCGGGGCGATTGGCATTGATGTGTTCAAGGAACGCGGGGCTAATTTGGTCGACGTGGGGCAGCGCACGCTCGCGGCGGTTAAGGAGATTGGCAAGAGCCCCGAAATGGCGGGCATTGAGCTTTATTTCATCCAGGACCAGGCCAAAGGCGTGACCTCATCGTTAGCTGAGCTTGCAGAAGCGGGGCTGGTCGGGCTGCTGCTGTCACTGGGCGTTTTGTATCTTTTCCTGCGCCATTGGCCGTCAACGCTGATGGTCAGTCTGGCAATCCCGATTTGCTTCGCAATGACTTTGGCGTGCATGTACTTTCTAGGCGTGACGCTGAATATCCTGTCGATGATGGGCCTGCTGCTGGGCGTCGGGATGCTGGTGGACAACGCGGTGGTCGTAGTGGAAAGCATCTACCAATATCGCGAAAAATACCCCGACAAGCCGGTGTATTGCGCAATTGCCGGCACGCGCGCGGTGAATGTCGCAATCAGCGCGGGTACGCTGACCAGCATCGTGGTGTTTCTGCCGAACATTTTCGGCGAGCAGAATTTCATCAGCATCTATTTGTCGCAGGTCGCCATCACGATCACCATTTCGCTGCTTGCGTCGTGGCTGGTGGCGGTGAGTTTGATTCCATTGATTTCGGCCAGAATCAAAGCGCCGAAATTTCTAATGGAGCGTCCGGCCGAAAAGGACTACCGGCAAAAGTACGCCAACCTGCTGCGCTGGACCTTGCAACACCGCTGGCTGACCCTGCTTGGCATCACCGTGCTGCTCGGCGTGAGCATGATTCCAGCCACAAAAACCAGGTTTGACATGCTGCCGGCCGGTGAGACGCGCAATTTGGAACTCGAGTACGAGCTCAACGGCGTATATCGCCTGGAAGTGATTGACCCGTCGGTGGCGCGCGTCGAAGCGTTTTTGCAGGCCAATCGGGAAAAGTTTGAGATCAAGAGTATTTACAGCTACTTCGACGAA
>Ga0105049_10005893_pt1 | contig 14263 bp, 10 predicted proteins | sample MAT06_FD_78087 | JGI IMG/M metagenome (GOLD analysis project Ga0105049, IMG submission 78087) | Freshwater microbial communities from Lake Fryxell liftoff mats and glacier meltwater in Antarctica - MAT-06 | ecosystem: Environmental > Aquatic > Freshwater > Ice > Liftoff microbial mat | place...
AGTGTCGGAGTGGCAAAGTGAAGATCAAGACCTTCCGGGATCTCATCGTCTGGCAGCGCAGCATGGATCTGGCGAGAGCCCTCCATCGCGAGACGGAGCAGATGCCAAGTTCGGAGATGTTCGGGCTGACGAGCCAGATGCGTTGCGCCGCGATATCAGTTCCGATGAACATCGCCGAGGGCTTGGGCAGGCACACACGCCCCGAGTTTCTGCACGGCCTTCGGATCGCGATGGGCTCGCTTCTCGAACTCATGACGGCGCACGAGCTGGCGACAAGCACGGGCCAAATCAAGCCTTCGGAACGAGTTCTCGAGCTGCTGGCAGAGACGGACCGGGTGCTCAACGCGCTCAGTCGTTCACTGAAGACGAAGTCTCAGAAGGAGCGTCGGTCTCGAAAGGCCTGAACACTTCGCCACTCCGCCACTTCGCCACTTCACCACTTCTCTCTTCGCCCCACCCCCTCGATCTCGACCGCCTTGCGTACGACGACCAGCAGGTCCTGGACCTCTTCCGGCGTGGCGAGACCACCGGCATCTTCCAGTTCGAGTCCGGCGGCATGCGCCGCCTCCTGGTTGAGATGAAGCCCGACCGGCTCGAGGACCTCATCGCCGCCAACGCCCTCTTCAGGCCGGGCCCGATGGACCTGATCCCTGACTACAACCGGCGCAAGCACGGCACCGAGGAGGTTCCAAAGGTCCACGAGATCGTTGATCGCTACACCAGCGAGACCTACGGCGTCATGGTCTACCAGGAGCAGGTCATGCAGATCGTGCATGGCCTCGGCGGCATCAAGCTCCGCGACGCCTACACGCTCATCAAGAACATCAGCAAGAAGAAGCACGACAAGATCGAGAAGGAGCGCCCCAAGTTCGTCGAAGGATCGCAGAAGCAGGGCCTCTCCAAGCAGCAGGCCGAGCATCTCTTCGAGCTCATCCTGAAGTTCGCGGGCTACGGCTTCAACAAGAGCCACTCAACCGGCTACGCCATCGTCGCGTACCAGACGGCGTATCTCAAGACATACTTTCCAGCCCACTACATGGCCGCGTTCCTGACCTACGAGAGCCAGGCGGGCAAGGCCAGCGAGTGGATTCCATACCTGGAGGACTGCCGGCGCACGCGCACGATCGATCCCACTTCCAAGGACCCCCGCAACCCGCGCACCATCAAGACCGGCATCGAAGTGAAGCCGCCCGACATCAACTTGTCCAAGGCGGACTTCGTGGTGGTGAGGGGGGAAGGGACTGGGGATCGGGGACTGGGCACTGGTGAGGGAACCAGCAGTGCGCGTGGTGACGTCAAGGCCTCGACTTCCTCCGCTCCTTCTGCTTCCCCAGTGCCCGATGCCCAGTCCCCAATTGCTTCCTCCCACATCCGCTTCGGCCTCAAGGCCCTCAAGGGCGTGGGCGAGAAGGCCATCGAGACGATCATCGCCGAGCGCGAGAAGGATGGGCCATTCACGAGCCTGTTTGAGTTCTGCGAGCGCGTGCCGCCGGGCACCATCACCAAGACGATGATGGAATCGCTCGTGAAGTGCGGCGCGTTCGACGGCATGCACGGCCGCAACAACCGCGCCGCGATGCTCGCCACCATCGAGAGCGCCACCACCGCTGGCGCGAAGGTCGCGGCGGACAAGGCCGCGGGCCAGGGCGGACTCTTCATGGGCGAGGCGCCCGTCGCCGGAAAGAAGAAGTCCGGACTCGCGCAGGGCCCCGCCGTCGTCCTCGCCAAGGCCGAGCCCTGGCCCGAGGCCGAGACGCTCAAGCAGGAAAAAGAGACACTGGGCTTCTACGTCAGCAGCCATCCGCTCGAACGCTGGAAGCACTGGACCACGCCCTTCGCCAGCGCGAGCACGTCCAAGATCAAGGAGCTGCCCCAAGACGCGCGCGTCGTCCTTCCCGCGATGATCCAGTCCGTCCGCCAGATCCTGATCAAAAACGGCCAGAGCGCGGGCCAGCGCATGGCGATCCTCACCGTGGAAGATGCCACGGGCCTCTGCGAGGCCGTCATGTTCAGCGAGTGCTTCGCCAAGTTCCAGCACCTGGCCATCGGCGAGGGCGTCGTCTTCGTGCTCGGCCGCATCGACCTCAAGCGCGGCGACCCGCAGATCATCGTCGATCGCCTCGTGCCCATCGACTTTGTCCCCTACGACACCGGCCGCCTGCGCCTCTTCGTCGATGAGCTCCGCTTGAACGGCGGTGCCGACGCAGCAGTCACGCGCGTGGCCCAGCTCGTGACGAGCAAGGCCAACACCCCCGGCGCCACCTTCGGCCTCGACCTCTACATCGGCACCGACTCCAGCGTCGCGCTCCTCCAGGCCGATCCCAAGCTCAAGATCGCCCTGGAGCCCGACCTCTTCAAGGCCATCGAGGGCGAGCTCGGCGTCGGCATGGTCAAGGTCGCTGGCTCCATCGTCGACAAGCCGGAGAAGAACGACCGCCAACGCTGGACCAAGCGCCGTTCGGGCGGCGACGACGACTGAAGAACTTCGGCAGACCTTCGGATCACTTAAGGCGTGTCGACGACTCAGTACGGCAATCGATCAAAGCCGCATCAGAGCGGCGGTCGGGAAGCACCGTGCTTCTTTGCTCGTGTTTCCGACGAGATTGAAGTAACGTGCCCGCGCAACCGATATAAACCCGACACGCGTCGCAGTCGGCATGGGTCGATCCGGCAGCGCGGCGGACGTTGGAGCGCGGTCGTGGGTCTGCTCTTACCTCAGAACCTAGGGTCCCCACACTGGCCCGCCGAGGCCCCGCTGCCGATCGGCCGCCGCCCACTGGCCGTCGAGTCGCGCGATCAACTCCGCACCGATCGACTCATCATCAGGCCGTGGCGTCGCACAGACCTGCCCGCGTTCGTGCGCGTGATCCGCACCGGGCGTGAGCGGCTCCTCAAGACGGCCGGCTTCATCCGCGAGCGTGAGAACGAGCACACGCTCGTTCTTCGCCAGCTCGATCTCTGCCGCCGCGGCGATGCTTCGGGCTCTGCCTGGCGCCGCCTTGCGTTCCTTGACGACGGCCGTCTTGTCGGCGGGCTCAACCTGCTTCGAATCTCGCGCGGCCTCACGTTCGAGGCCGAGTGCACATGGTGGGTCGCGCCCGACCTCGAAGGGCTCGGCCTTGCGACCGAGGGTGTCAGCGCGATGATCGATCATGCGATGGCGGATCTGCCGCGCGGGCTGGGACTGCACGCGCTCACGGCCTACGTCCAGCGCAACAACGCGGCGAGCGCTCGCGTCGCGCACAAGTCCGGCATGGTGCGCTCCAGCGAGGCACCGGTCTGGCTCGATGTCGCGGGCGTATCACATCCGCACGAGTCGTGGCAGCGCACGATCACGATGACGACGTGACGCGGTCCGTGGAGTCCCCGGAGTTGTGGCCAAGAGCGCTAGTTGACGCCCATCGCGTCCATGCCGCCCGGCGCCAGGAACGTTCCATCGCGCGAGACGCGAAGCTGGCCCGATGCGAGGAGATAGTTGAGCACCGCCGTGCGGAGCTCGGCCACCGCCGCGTCGCGATTGTCGCGAGCGTTCAGCACCGCCGCCTCCGTATCGAGCAGCACCTGCGTGGTGATGAGGTCGCGCTGCAGGAGCTGGCCCTCGCGCCGTCGCTCGTTGATCTTGACCTGCTCTTCCGCGAGCTGGAGCTGGAACCGCGACAACTCAACCCGGCGCAACGCGCTCCTCACCTCCACCATGATCTCGTCGCGCGACCGCTCAAGGTCGCGCTCGGCGCGCCGAAGGCGAATGATCTCCGCGCGCCACGCCAGCCGCTCCTGCTCACGATCCAGCGGCAGGCTCAGCGTCACGCCCGCCTCATAATCCAGATCATCGGGGCTTGGCGTCAACCCGCCGACGCGCTCGCTCGGATCCGTCCTGACCCCGACCCGCCCCAGGAGGTCGAGATTTGGCAGCAGGTTGTTGCGAGCGTTCACGACCGCGCGGCGTTGATCATCCACCTGGTCCCGCTCGTTCTGGAAGTCCAACCTGAACTCCAGCGCCAGCGCCGTCGCCTCCTCAAGCCCGATGTTGGGCTCGGGCAGCAGGATCTCACCATCAACAATGGCAACGAGCTGATCGGGCGAGAGGCCAAGCCGGATCTTGAATCGCTCGAGCTGCAGGAGATATCGCTCGCGCAGGTTCGCGCGCGAGTTCTCGGCGCTCAGCACTTCGCTGTCGGCGATGCCCGTCTCGAAGGCCTCGAGCCGTCCCGCCGAGACCAGCGCCCGCGTGCGCGTCGCGTTCTCGCGCAGGTTCGCGAGCTGGATGTCCTGGTTCAGGATCTGTGAGCGTGTTCGCACCAGCGCGAAGTACTCCTGCGCCGTCAGCACAAGGTTCTCACGCCTGAAGCGCTCAAACTCTCTCGCGGCGTAAACCAGGTTGCGTTCGGCCTGGATCAGGTCTTCTCGCGCTACATCGCCCGCGCCGCGCAGCAGTGGCAATCGCCCCGAGAGCGCGAGCCTGGACGACTGCTCGTAGCGGCCGCCCGCGGTCTCGCGCAGCTGCTCCGTCGCGTCCCAGACCCACGACGCCTCAACCTCGCCTCCCGCCGGGAGTCGCTGGGTCGCACGCAGCGTGTTCACGATCGATGCCGCGTGAGAGAAGTCGCCGTCGTCGCCGGAGCCTGTGATCTGTGCCCGCGTGTCGTTGAAGAACCTCGGTCCCCACAGATGCCGCTCACGCAGCAGCCCGATCGCCGACAAGATGTACTCTTCCTGCGCAGAGAGGAGTTCGCGCCCGCCCGTCTGCACCTGACGCAGCGCCACCGGCAGCGTGAGCGATGTCGTGCCCGCAGGTACTTGCGCCCCCGTCTCCAGCATCCCGCTCTGGGCCGAGAGAGACGACAGCCGCCCGGAGACATTCCGCGCCGGATCGGCCATTGAATAGCTCAGCGTCGCCGCCGCAGGATCGCGCGTGTCGGGCGAGCGCACCAGCGACGACGCCGGACGCTCCTTCACATCCCCACCCGGCACGGGCGAGATCGCAAGGCCATCTCCAAGCCGCGCAGACTGGTCCTGAACCAAGCGCGAGAGCCGAGCATCAATGGACTCTGTGCTAGGTGAACACCCGCCCGCGAGTGAGGCCATGAGGACCACGAGCAAGGATGTTTGTGCTTTGTTCATGCAATTTCAGGGAGCAAGTTCTAAACGTAGGCCATACTTCGTTGAGACTTCGTGATAAGATACCCTAACTTTATACGATCAATGGTGGAGGATTCGTAAGCCGGATCCTAATATGGGCACGCCGACGGTGGTGCGTCGGGGGTAAATATGTTATTAACCTGTTCGGTATCTCTTCAGCAGGAGTCCACCTCCGATGCCCTCGGTAACCCATGACGGGCGGAGCTTCATGATCGACGGCCGCCGCATCTGGCTGGTCGGCGGACGGGTGCCATACCTGCGCCTTTCGCGCGAGCAGTGGGCCGACCGTATCCAGCAGGCCCGGCTCGCGGGCCTCAACACCATTGAGGCGCCAGTCATCTGGAACCGTCACGAGACGCGCCCGGGTCGCTTTGATTTCACCGGCGAAAACGACCTCCGCCACTTCATCGATCTCATCGGCAAGGCCGGCATGTACTGCGTCCTTTCTCTCGGGCCTTATCAGGGACCGGGCTGGGACATGGGTGGCCTTCCCGCGCACATGCACGCGCTGGGCCCCAAGGCGCTTCGCACAGCGGTCGGTTCCGGTGGCGGCCCCTTCCTAGAGGCCTCGGCCAAGTTCCTGACCGCAGTCGCCGACCAGATCCGCGGCTGGCAGGTCACCGCTCAGGGAACCGGCGGCCCCATCGTCATGCTCCGCCTCGAGAGCGGCTGGTCCTGCGGCCAAGACCAGCTCGCCGGCGCGTACCTCGGTGAGCTCACGCGCTACTGCCGCGAGGCGGGCCTCAACGTCCCCATCGCCAATACCAACAACCTCTGGCAGATCGTCGAGGGTCAGATCGACGGCTGGAGCGGCTCGACGCAGATGCTCCCGACGATGCGCCAGCTCGCTGCGGTCCGGGGCGATGCACCGCGCGTCGCCATCGACCTTGACCTGGGCGTCACCCGCGTCTGGGGACGTGAGGACGAAACGCCTCCAACGCCCGCTCAGGCTTCTCGTCGCCTTCTCGAAGTCTGCGCTGGTGGCGGCCAGTTCGTTCTGACCTCTTTCTGCTCGGCACCCACGCCCGGCTTTTTCGGCGGCCGGCTCGGCGATTCGCCGGGCGAATTCGTCGCGGCCTCCTCCATGCACGGCGCGGTCGTCAACGATGCGGGCGAGCACGGCGAGTCATACGAGGCCGTGCGTCGCGTGGCCCACTTTGCCACGCGTTTCGGTCGCGTCCTCTCCAGCTTTGACCCTGCATTCCACCCCATCTCGCTGCTCCCGCTGGATGCGGGCAAGTCCGCCGCAGCACTCGCGGCCTCAAAGCGCAAGTCCGCTGGCAAGGCCAGCGAGGCCGCGGCCTCCGGCGTCTCGGTCGTCCACGCCACGGGCTCGCAGGGCGGCGTTGCGTTCCTCTTCGACGACCCCGCCAACGTCGGCAAGCCCTTCCAGACCCACACGCTCCTCCTGGCCGACGGCACCACGCTCGCCGTTCCGCTCACTGGTGGCGGTCAGGCTTGGTGTCTCCTCGGCGTCAACGTCACGCCGCGATGCCGCGTCGACTATGCCAACCTCAGCACGCTTGGCGCTGTGGGCCAGTCCCTCACGCTCTTTGGTCCGGCCCGCGCGCCCGGCATCGTTTCGGTTAATGGCAGCCCGATCGAGTTCGTGGTGCCCGAGGGTGATACGCCGCTGGTCGCTGCGCACGAAGGCCTCACGCTCGTCGTCGTCAACGAAGACCGTGCCAGCGCGATGGTCCTCAGCGACGAGTCCGTCTACATCGGTGCCGCGAGCCTGACTCCCGAGGGGCTTCCCATCGCTCCCAGCGGCGTCAAATCCTGCCTGCGCGTCGGAATCGATGGCGTCGCGCGACAGCACACCTTCGAAGCACGAAAGCCCCGCCCCGCCTCCGGCAAGGTCACGCTCTCGGCCTGGTCCCACGCCAGCGCGGACGACTATGCCACCGGCGAGAGCGCCCGCTTCGCCACAATCCCCAAGCTTGCAGAGCTCTCGGCCCTGGGCTGTCCGTCTGGCTACGGCTGGTACCGCCTCGGCCTCTCCGGCAGCGCGGGCAAGACTGGCTCGCTCGAAGTCGTCTTCCCACATGCTGGCGACCGCCTCCTTCTCTTCATGGACGGCAAGCCCGCAGGCCTGGTGGGCGAGGGTCCGGGCGCATCGCCCGAGGCCAAGCTCAAGATCAAGAAGGGCAAGTCGCGCGTCGTCATCCTCGCCGACAACCTCGGCCGCTTCAGCGAGGGGATCAACATGGGCGAGGGCAAGGGCCTCTTTGGCGAGGCCTACGCCGTCTCGCACCTGAAGATCCACGCCCCCAAGCTCGTGCAGGGCCGCCCGATCGAGGCGCTCACCTTCCGCGCCCCGCTCTGGGAAGTCTCCGAGGGCGACGCGACCGCGCCGATGCGCGTGACGTGGTCCCTCACGCACAAGCGCAAGACCCCCGTCATCATCCGCTTCAGCGGCCTGCCCAACGCCGCGATCCTCGCGATCAACGACGTCCCGCTCGCGTACCTGGATCCCAGCGGCCCGCGCTACGTCGTCCTCTCAGAGGAGCAGCTCTCAAAGGCCAGCCCCACGATCGTGCAGGTCGCGATGATGAACCACGGCGATGTCGAGAACGAGCTCGAACGTCTCACCAGCGGCGTCGAGTTCCTCGAAGGCGTCGCGGGCCTCACAAGTGATGCCGAGCTCGCCTTCGCCAAGTGGGAAACGCCCGCGCCCGCCGCGTTCAAGCCCGCCAAGACCGATACCAAGTCCGGCAAGGGCCTCCCCGTCTGGTGGCGCTCCACCTTCACGACCGACGATTCCGGCGCGCCCCTCTACATGCAACCAGCCGGCCTCACCAAGGGCCAGTGGTACATCAACGGCCGCCACGTCGGTCGCTACTTCGTCGCGCTCGCCAACGGCAAGCCAGTCCCGCCTCAGGACCGCTACCTCATCCCCGCGGCGTGGCTCAAGCCCGGCCAGCCTAACGAGATCACCATCTTCGACGAGCACGGCGGCGCGCCAAACAAGATCAAGCTCGCGCACTGACAAAGCCGATGCGCAGGATTCCCGGGTGTCGCGCCACTCCGTGGCATGTTTCCGCCTGCGCATTCGCACTCTTCAGCTTCCCACGCCTCCCGCACACCACGCCGCTCGAAGACGATTCAGCACTGACGTCAGCGGGGCTGATGGCGCAGTGATCAACTATTCAAGCAGTCAAGTGCCCGAAGTCCGCGAGCCACCGCTCCGACAGCGATGCCGCTGCACTCCTCACACGACCACTCAACCACTCTCTGCGGCCACCCGCTCAGCTCAGCGGCCGGAACGCAATCAGCGTCAGGTCCATCGCACCATCATTGTCCGTCGTCGTCGTGTCGTTGATCCGCACCTCGACCTGGCCTCGCCGGTCAGGCAGAATGCCGCCGACACCCGCGTGCGTTCGCGTTGAGCCGCGCATCCGCACCAGCAGCGCGCCATTCCCAAGCTCGCGATCCACGCGCATCGATGCTGGCCCAGCCTGACCACCCGCATCCACCGCGCTCCCCATCACCGGGCTCCAGCGCCACGTGCCCGCCGCGGCGACCGCCACGACCTCACCATCACCAACATCCAGCGTCGTCGTGCGCCAGTCCTCGCTCGCAAGAGCCGTGAAGGGCACATCGCGCAGCGACGCGAGCGTCTCTCCAACCGCGTGCGTCGCCCGCGTGATCGAGGCCTCGGCCGATGCAAGGCGCGTGCGCGCAGCATCAAGCTCCGCGCCGCGATGGGCCGCGAGGTCCGTCGCGCTCGTCTCGATGAACGCCGCGAGCTCCGTGCACACCGCGCCAGCCGCCCGTGCCTGCTCGGCCCCGCCCTCGAGCGCCTTGCGGAATCCATCGCGAGTCTCGGGCGATGGCGAAGCAAAGAGTGCATCCTGCGCCGCCGCGGCCTGTCCCCAAGCGCCCGCAAGGTCCGTGTTCACCGCCGCCGCGAGGCGAGCCAGCCCGCCCGAGAGTCCCTGCGCCAGCGCATCAAGCCGGTCGCGCTCGGCGTTCGCGCCACGCACACGCGCAAGCTCCGTGTCCGCCTCGCTCAGACGCGCACTCAGCGCGCCCCGCGCCAGCGTCAACTCCGCAACCTCACCCCGCGCCGCCGCGACCTCCGCCTCAAGCGCCGTGCGAGCCACCTTTGACGTGTGCCACAGATAGCCCGAGCCCGCGGCGGACCCGGCGAGCAGAACAGCCAGCGAGAGTGCAACAGCCTTCATGACGAAATCTCCGTGTCGGCAGGGCCCAACCCGCTCCGCCGCACGAAGTTGTTCGGAACCGCCACACGCCTCTTTCACCAGCCGCCGCACGCCGCACGTAACCCGCACTTTCACGCCTCGACCTCACCCTCCCGCCGGTACACTTGCCTCAACACCCCGCGAGACTTCCATGCCCGAGTCAAACCTCCAGTCGCCCGCCCAGCCACGTAGCCACGCCGCCATCTTCGAAGCGCGGGCCGATGCCCTCTTCACCCAGCTCAAGAAGGACGGTCTCTGGAAGGAACTCCAGATCATCTCAAGCCCCATGGACGCCAAGGTCCGCCTGCGCACGCTCGACGGCAAGTCGCGCGACGTCCTCTGCTTCTGCAGCAACAACTACCTTGGCTTGGCCAACCACCCCGAGGTCGTCGAGGCCGGCGAGCGCGCCCTGCGTGACTTCGGCGCGGGCACCGCCTCTGTCCGCTTCATCTGCGGCACCTTCACGCCGCACCTTGAGCTCGAACGCCGCATCGCCGAGTACATGGGCACCCAGGCCTCGTACACCTTCGTCTCCGCCTGGACCGCCAACGAAGCCCTCTTCCCCACCCTCTGCGAGCCCGGCGACACCATCATCTCCGATGAGCTCAACCACGCCTGCATCATCGACGCCATCCGCCTCGCGACGACGATCAAGAAGGGAATCCACAAGGCCGTCTACCGCAACAACGTGCTCGAAGGCGAGAAGAGCCTCCGCACCGCGCTCGAGGCCGCGAGCCTGAACAGGTCCGAGTCCGGCAAGCCCGGCCAGATCTGGGTCGTGACCGACGGTGTCTTCAGCATGGAGGGCTCGATCGCCGACCTCCCGAAGATGCGCCAGTTGTGCGACCAGTTCGACGCCATCCTCGTCGTCGACGACAGCCACGGCCACGGCGTCATGGGCACTAAAGGCCGAGGCACGCACGAGCACTGGGGCATGATCGACGAGGGCGAGCCCAGCCCCGACGCGCTCGCGGGCATGAGCACGCTGAGCGCCATGCTCGATAAGAGCATCGACAAGGGCCGCGTCGACCTCTTCACCGGAACCCTCGGCAAGGCCCTCGGCGGCGGCGCGGGCGGCTTCGTCGCGGGCAGCAGGAAGGCCATCGACCTGCTCATCCAGCGCGGCCGCCCAACACTCTTCAGCAACGCCCTCCCCGTCACCATCGCCTGCAGCGCCAGCAAGGCCATCGAGATTCTGCAGCGCGAGCCCCAGCGCGTCGAGCGGCTCCGCAGCAACGTCAAGTACGCGCGCGAGCAGCTCAAGAACGCAGGCTTCGACGTCCTCCCGAGCCCAACGGCAATCTGCCCCATCATCGTCCACGACACCGCCAAGGCCATCGCGATGAGCAAGCGCCTGCTCGAACTGGACATCTACGTCATCGGCTTCGGCTACCCCGTCGTCGCCGAAGGCCACGCGCGCCTGCGCTGCCAGATCTCCGCAGCCCACACCACGCAGCACATCGACGCACTGGTCGACGCGCTCAAAAAGCTGTGAGGCTTCGCGCAGCGGAATGCAAAGCGCCGGGCGGGCTCGCGCTCTTGCTTCATGAGCTCGCCCGCGGCCCTGAAGCCCCGCCGATTCCCCCGCCCATTCCGATGGGCACCCATCAACAGATCCCGTACACTTGCCTCCATGCGCTGGAACTTCTTCAGTGGTGAGTACCCCATCGATCCCGCGGAAGTCGCGCGCCAGTTGCACTCGCGATGGCTCAGCCGAGCGCTCGCTTCAAAGAAGGTCTATCCAAGAATCCCGGTGCGTCCCGTCGCCGAGGGCGGGTTCTCGGGCCTGACGCAGACAGAAGAAGGCCGCGCCGCCATCGACGCCTGGTGGCAGGCGACGCTCGAAATGGTCGATGATCCAGACCCAGCATCAGATCGGGCCACAGACTCCGATCAATCCGACTCCGACCCATCCGACCCAACGTAGCTCCGCCCCGCAACATACAACTCCCCGCCCCCATGGAGGCGACCATGCCCGACCCAGCACCGATCGTTCGCACCACCATCAACCGCAAGTGGACGATCAAGATGGCCGTGATCGGCGTCGTCCTCCTCGGCTTTGGCATCTGGGGCCTGATCGACGCCGCCGTCGTCTATCCCCGCCGCGGCTACGTCGCGGCGTCATGGCTCGAGTACCAGTACCTCGACCTCTTCTCACGCTCGCGCCCGCCGCTGGACGCGCGCGCGGGCATCGCCGATCCCAGCGCTGAGCTCCAGCGCCTCGAGCGCGCCGCCATCGACCGCGGCTCTCTTGATCCCGTCGACAAGGCCCTCGCCGAGTGGCTCGATCAGCTCAACATCGTCGGCAAGCTCGACGGTCTCGCCGCCACCGCCATCCCGCGCACCGACTTCCGAGGCGATCAGGTCACCGATGCCCGCGCACGCCTGACCGAACTCACCAAGCAATGGACCGAGAGCGGCGAGCAGCGACAGTCGCCCAGCAAGCTCTCCTTCTGGGACATTCCCGTCCAGTGGCTCATCATGGTCGTCGGTGTCGCCGTCGGCCTCTACATGTTCTTCCTCATCTTCCGCGTCCGCGCCAAGTCCTACGGCTGGGAAGCAGGCCAGATGCGCCTCACGCTCCCAACAGGCGAGAGCCTGACGCCTGCCGACCTCGAAGATGTCGACAAGCGCAAGTGGCACAAGTTCTTCGTCACGCTGAAAGTCAAATCCTCCCACGCCCAACTAGGCGGCAAGGGCATCGAGCTCGATCTGCTTCGCTACGAGCCGCTGGAGGCGTGGATCCTCGAGATGGAAAAGACCGCCTTCCCCGATCGCGTCGAGCCCCCGCCGCCAACCACGACAGACTCAACGCCCGACTCCGCCCCGCAGTCCATGCCCCAGTCGATGGTAGAAACGCAGAAAGAATGAACCAAGCCCTCTCATCCATCGACTGGTCTCTCTGGGGCGCCGCGATCGTCTTCACCATCGCCAGCCTCGTGGGCATCGTCCTCACGATCATCACGCTCCCGGGCACATGGCTCATCCTCGTCTGTGCGCTGCTGACCAAACTCTTCTGGATCCACGACTTCATGCCCTGGTGGGTCATCATCGTGATGGGCGTGCTCGCGCTCCTGGGTGAGATCATCGAAGCCCTGGCCAGCGGATTCGGCGCCGCCAAGACCGGCGCCACCAAGGCTGGCGCCATCGGAGCCATCGTCGGATCACTGCTGGGCGCGCTCGGTGGCTCTGCCTTCTTATTTCCACTGGGCACCATCGCCGGCGCCTGCCTCGGTGCCGCCATCGGCACGCTCCTCGTTGAAGTCGGCTACGCACGCCGGACCTTCAAAGAAGGCGCCTGGGCTGGCACCGGAGCCGCGGCGGGCCGCTTCGTCGCGATCCTCGTGAAGGGCTCCATCGCCGGCCTCATGGCACTCCTCGGCGCCTCCACCATCCTCTATCTCGCGATCGCAGGCTGAACGCGCCGCACAAACTTCGCCGCACGCTTGTGCTCCACGTTCTTACCTCGTGCTCTTCGCCTATTGCCTAGCTGCCTCATGCCTTGATGCCTTCTTCCTCACACCTTCATCTCGCCGCATCTTCCCAAGCCATCGCAACCCAAAGCCCGCGCCGTCCCTAAAGATGTCGTGACAGCACCGTGACAGCACCATGACCGCAGCATGACAGGCAAATCAGGCACGCAAGGCACGTCAGGCCAAACCGAATTGGAAACTCCACCAAGCACCCCGCCGCGCACGCGCACGCTCACGCCCGCGCGCTCCCTCTCGTGGCAGCGTCTGGGCCATCCCGCGATCGCGCCCGCGATCCTCATGCTCCTGCTCGCAAGCGTGCTCCTGCTCCCACTCGCCGGCGCACGCATCTACGGCCGCTGGGAGACAACAGTGCTGAAGTACGCGCCATGGCTGGAGCGCTTCCGCCCCGCGCGCAGTGATCCAAGCGTCGTCTTCGATCTCTACTTCGTCCCCGACCACCAGCAGCGCCCCACGCCGCTAGACCCCGCCGATTACAGCGCCGACGCGTTGCGAGGCATCTGGAAGGGTGAACCCGCCGTCTGGGTCGGGCTCAACTTCGACGTCCGCCGCATCGGCTGGTTCGCGCCCACAATCGAGACCACGCGACTCGAAACGCGCCTGCAGCCCAACCCCTTCAAGCCTGACGACACCTGGTCAAACGCCAACCTCGAAGCCAGCAAGGCCGCCTTCGTCGCGATCCTTCGCGATCCGGCACGCAAGAGCCGCCCAGATCTCGCCGCCAGGTTCTTAGATGGCGACCACGTCAAGGGTCGCAAGCTCTGGTGGGGCGTCCTCTGGAACTACGCCACACTCGCAACGCTCGCGGCCTTCTGCTTCAGCATCGCGTCGCAGCCTGCCTGGTGGCGAAGGTGGGCCTCTCGCCGCCGCCTGGCCCGGGGCCGCTGCGGCCGATGCGCCTACGACCTGCAGGCGATGAAGACCTTGAATGCCGCCGTCCGCTGCCCAGAATGCGGCGAGCAGTGGGAGTTGGATCCGACCCCATGACATCCCCGCCCCACCGCCGCCCCTTGCCCCCACCAGCCTCCACGCCTAACATCCCCTCCCCGAGACTGGATTCTCGTGGTCAAGTTCTTCAATCCTGACGGCCATCCCTGCGGAGCAGGGTGATCCCGTCCCGTCCCGCCCGGAAGGCGGCGAGCCATGCCCCCTCGCTGGGGCTTCGCGTCCGTCCTATCGGCGGCGTGCGCCCCAGCGACTTCGGTCTGAGTGACCTCGGAGAGCCCCCCATGCGTCGTCAAACGTTCCTCTTGAAGCCCGGCCAGCCCGTCAAGCACTGGCACATCGTCGATGCCGAGGGCGTTCCCCTTGGTCGCCTCGCCGCCCAGGTCGGTCAGGTCCTCATGGGCAAGCACCGCCCCGAGTATACCCCGCACGTCGATTGCGGCGATGGCGTCATCGTCATCAACGCCACCAAGATCGGCCTCA
>Ga0105049_10005896_pt1 | contig 14261 bp, 9 predicted proteins | sample MAT06_FD_78087 | JGI IMG/M metagenome (GOLD analysis project Ga0105049, IMG submission 78087) | Freshwater microbial communities from Lake Fryxell liftoff mats and glacier meltwater in Antarctica - MAT-06 | ecosystem: Environmental > Aquatic > Freshwater > Ice > Liftoff microbial mat | place...
ACGGTCCAGAAGGGCAAGACCTATTACATCGGCGTCGCCGGCGCCGGCGAGGACCCCCGCCGCTACGACCCCAAGAACGCGGGGAGCGGGCGCCCCGGCAGCACCGGGTCGTACTCGATCGCGACCTCGCTCAACGCCGCCCCGACCTTCTCCAAGATCGCCGACCTCCGGGCCGCGACGCCCGGCGAGGCCTTCGAGATCACCTGGGAGGCGCTCGCCGCGGCGGGGAACGAGGCCGACGCCGAGCGCGACCACCTGAACTTCATCATCACCGGCGTCCTCTCGGGCTCCGCCACGCGGAACGGCGCGCCCGTCGTCCCCGGCGTCACGCGGATCGCTCCCGGGGAGTCCGTCCTGTGGACGCCCGCCTCCAACGCCAAGGGGACGGCTCGCGCCCTCAACGTCGTCGCCACCGACGGGCTGCAGACCTCGGGGAAGGCCGTCCGCGTGAACGTCGCCATCAACACCCGCCCGACCCTGGGGAGAATCGGCGAGGTGGCCGTCGGGCCGGCGTTCGATCAGTCGACCACGTTCGGCCTGCCCTTCGACCTGCTGGCGGGGAGCGCGGACGAGGCCGATCGTGATCGGTCCGACGTCCTGTCGTTCCGCATCACCGAGGTGCTGGCGGGGACGTTCAGCATCGACGGCGTCGCCGCGGTGCCCGGCTCGCTCCTGCGGCGCGGCGGCAGCCTCACCTGGGCACCGGGTCTCCCGGGCGGCTTCGTCGGGGCCGTGCCGGCGTTGCGCATCGTCGCGTTCGATGGGCGTGCGGCCTCGCTCACACCCGTCACGGTGACGCTGCGGGTCGGGTGAGGGGGACGCTCTGTCTGAGGGCGGGGGGTTCGGGCACGGCCCTTGGGCCGGAGGCCGTGAAGTCCGGCGGGGGTTCTCGATCCGGGCGGCGATGAGGCAGAGGGCGGCTGCGGCCTTCCGGCTGTGCTCGGGGACGTGGTCGCTCACGATGACACCCTCGAGGGCGTGGAGCGCCAGGAGTCTCGCGTCGCCGATGAAGAGCAGGGCGCGGGTGCGGGCCAGGCGGAGCGTGGCGTCCAATCGCTGCCGCGCCGGGGCGTGCTCGATGCGCAGGAGGAGCTGCGCCGTGGTGAGGCCGTGCTTCTCGGCGATGAAGGCGGGGGAGAGCGAGACGCAGGCGAGGTCGTGGAAGAGGGCGTCGGGGAGGGGGGACGTGTCAGCGACGGCGGCGGCAGTTACCATACGGATACCGTATTATAACCCAGATGTTTGGCAAGGGTCAGGTACTCGAAATAGCCGTATGACCGCGATCTAGCGCCACAAGCGGTCACTCGCAGCCAGTGTCACCGCCCGGGGGGGCTGCTCCGGAGGCGGACGCGCAACTTCTGACTCCCCATATGCGGACCCGCCGATACTGGGCTTCTATGGCCGATTCCAAACGCGGTGCGGGTTCCGACCGGTCTCGTGCGGTGCCGGGGGGGTTGTCCCTGCGTCGCCGGGCGTCCCTCCTGATTCTGCTCGCCGCGGCGGCGTTCGTGCTCGCCTCCATGGTGGCGTACGACCCGGCCGACCCGCCCAGCCACCTCGTCTATCCGCCCAACCATCCCGTCGCCAACTGGTGCGGCCCTTTCGGCGCGGCCATCGCGTACACGCTCTTCAAACTCCTGGGCTTCGGCGCGTGGGTGCTGGCGAGCTTCCTGACGTTGGGCATCCTCTCCGCCGCGGCGGGGGGGCAGCCGCGGCACGCGCTGGTGCGGGTGCTGGGGCTGGCGATGCTGACGGCGTCGCTCTCGTGCCTGCAGCACCTGATCCTGCCCGGGAGCGGCTCGATGCCGGACCTGGCGGGGGGCCTGATCGGCTCGGTGGGGACGACGGAGTTGACGTCCCGCTTCGGCGGGCTGGGGGCGGGCCTCATGCTCGCCGTCATGGCCTTCATCGGCGCTGTCGTCGCCATGGACGAGTGGCTGCTCGCCGCGTTCGGGTGGATGTGGGCCAAGACCCGCGAGCACGGCGTGCCCGCGGCGAAGGTCGCCGGCGTCGCGGCGGGCGGGGTGGCCCTGGCGGGGGCAGCGGCGACGGCCCGCGTTGGGGGCAGCCTGTTCACCCGCCTCGTCGCGCGGATCCGCGGCTCGCACCGCGCCGTCCGCCTCAACGACGTTGACGACGACGTCCCGTCCCCCGAGGCCGGCGCAACGAGGCGGTCCGGCCGCGTCGGTGAGGGGGGGAGGAAGGGGCCCGTCGCGGCGGCCGAGCCGCTGGAGATCGACGATCCCGACCTTGAGCGGGTGGAGGGTGAGATCGAGCCCAAGCCGGCGCGGGGCAAGAAGCCGGCACCCGCCCGCGCCATGGCGCTGGACGAGGACGAGGAGGCCCAAGACGAGATCGACGACTCGGCCGACGCGGCGGGGGCGGAGGAGGACGACCACCTTCCCGGCGCTCCCCAGGTCTTCGACGCCGAGGCCCTGCGGCAGAAGATCGCGAAGCTGCCCATCGCCTTCGGGCAGCAGAATAAGCAGATCGCCACCGACGCCGACCTCCGCAAACTGCGGGCGGCGGGGGAGGACGTGCCCGACGTCGCGCCCGAGCTGGCGGCGGACGCCCCGCCCCCCAAGGCGTACCAGTTCCCGGGGATGGACCTCCTGGAGAACCCCGAGGAGAACTTCAACCTCAAGCTCGAGGAGTACGTGCGCGAGCAGGCGTCGGCGCTCGAGTCGGCGCTGCAGCAGTACCGGATCGCGGGCTCGGTCGTCGGGATCGAGTCCGGGCCGGTGATCACGCTCTACGACGTGCGGCTGGCGCCGGGGACGAAGGTCGCCGCGCTCTCGGCGGTCGCCAGCGACATCGCCCGGGCGCTCAAGGCCGTCAACATCCGGATCGTGCCCAACATGGTCGGGCGCGACACGGTGGGGATCGAGGTGCCCAACGCGCAGAAGGAGAAGGTGCGCCTCAAGGAACTGATGGGGCAGACGGAGAAGTTCTCCGCGATGAAGCTCCCGATGTTCCTGGGGAAGGACGCTTCGGGCGAGCCCCTGATCGAGGACCTCGCGAAGATGCCGCACATGCTCATCGCGGGCACCACGGGCTCGGGCAAGAGCGTGTGCATGAACACGATCATCATGAGCTTCCTCTACACCAAGAAGCCCAGCGAACTCAAGCTCGTGCTGGTGGACCCCAAGATGGTGGAGATGAGCCAGTTCAAGGACATCCCGCACCTCATGTGCCCGGTGGTGACCGAGATGGGCAAGGCCGCGGCGATCCTGGAGTGGGCCACGACGAAGATGGACGAGCGGTACGCCCTCCTGGCCGAGGCCGGCTGCCGCGACATCGCCGCGTACAACGACCTGCCCTGGGAAGAGCTCAAGAGCCGCTTCGGCGACCTCTCCCCCGAGGAGGAGGCGCGGGTCCCCCGCAAACTGCCGTACATGGTCTTCATTATCGACGAACTGGCCGACCTGATGATGACGGCCAAGGAGGTCGAGAGCTTCATCATCCGGATCGCGCAGAAGGCGCGGGCGGTGGGGATCCACCTGATCCTGGCGACGCAGCGGCCGCAGGCGAACGTGGTGACGGGGCTCATCAAGAGCAACATGCCCTGCCGCGTGAGTTTCAAGGTGGCCAGCGGGATGGACTCGCGGATCGTGCTGGACCAGAAGGGGGGCGAGCTGCTGCTGGGGCATGGGGACATGCTGTTCCTGTCGCCCCGCTCGTCGAAGCTCTCTCGCGCGCAGGGGACGCTGGTGGACGACCAGGAGATCCGGCGGGTGGTCCGGTTCATGCGCGACGTCGCCGGCCCCTCCTTCGAGCGCCAACTCATGACCCTGCGCCGCAGCGACCAGGGATCCGACGAGGACCGCATCCTCCAGAGCCAGAACAACTCCTCCGCCTCGCTCGCCGCGGCCCAGGAAGACCCGATGTTCATGCGGGCCGTCGACATCGTCCTCGAGACCAAGCGCGGCAGCGTCTCCCTCCTGCAGCGGCGCCTCGCCATCGGCTACACGCGGGCGAGCCGCCTGATCGACCTCATGGGCATCGCGGGAATCCTCGGCGAGCACAAGGGCTCGGTCGCGCGCGAGGTGCAGACGACGCCCGAGGAGTGGGCGGCGATGAAGGCCCTCGCCGCCGAGCAGGCGGCCAGCCAGGGGATCGCGTTCCCCACCGAGGACGGCGAGCAGCAGGCCGCGCTCTTCCCCGAGGCGAAGCCCGACGCGGAGGAGGCCCCCTTCGACGCGACGGACGCCGACGACTCGGACGACGAGGACGGGGACGATTCAGACGACGAGGGCGAGAACGTCGGCGAGGAGAGCGACGACGCGGAGGCATCCGAGGAGTTCGACGTCGAGGAGGACGAGGACCTCGCCGAGGACGAGGACGACACCCCGTCGCCCGCCAAGCGGCGGGGGTGATCCAGGGTCGGAACGAGCCCCGAGCGTGAACGAGCGGGACGCCTGGAACCCCCGCGACCCCGCCGACTCACGCGCGCCGCCCGGCGCGAAGCGCCGCATCACCCCGCGTCCCGCCCCGTCGGTCCCGACCCGCGCCCGTGTAACGCGCCGATCGTCCCCCCGTACACCTAGCGGCGGTTCGGGGCGTCGCCCATCCATATACTCGGCCCGTTCTCGCCGAACCCGTCCCCGACCCCCGCGTCGAAGGACCGATCCCTCTCGTCCCACTCGCGGGCCATCGTGCGGCCCGCATCCCCCCTGAAAGGACCCGACCGATGACCACGTGTCCCGCCCGCCTCCTCCGAATGCCGCGCGTCGCGCGGGCCACCGCCGTCACCGCCGCCCTCCTCGCCTCCCTCGCCGGCGCCGCGACCGCCCACGCGGACCTCCCCGCCGCCCTCGACCGCGTGCACGGCAAGGCCCCCGTCGTCGTCGTCGTCCGCGACCTCGAGAGCGTCTACACCCGCTTCTCGACCCTTGCCAAGAGCATGAACGTCTCCTCCGACGAGGACGACGACAACCCCCTCTCCATGGCCGGCAAGATGCTCGAGGCCAAGGGCCTGAAGCGCAACGGCTCGGTCGCCTTCGTGATCGTCCAGAAGGGCGACGAGCCCGTCAACTTCGAGTCCGAGAACCCCCCCTTCGTCATCCTCGTCCCCGTCACCGACTACTCCGCCTTCGTCAAGGGCCTCGGCGCCGCCGAGACCAGCGGCATCGCCTCCATGACCATCGAGGACAAGCCCGCCTTCGCCAAGGACCTCGGCGGCGGCTACGCCGCCATCGCCCACGACAAGCCCCTCCTCGAAGGCTTCGAGGGCGAGGGCGGCCACAAGGCCGAGCACGCCAAGATGTTCGGCGCCGGCGGCGGCCGCACCGCCGACACCGCCGACGTCCTCATCATCGCCAACATCCCCATGCTCCAGGCCCAGCTCACCAAGGGCGTCGCCGAAATGAAGGAGCGGGGCGAGATGATGGCCATGATGGCCGGCCCCGCCGCGGCCCAGGCCGCGGGTCCCCTCAAGCTGGCCCAGGTCGTCTCCGAGAGCTTCATCCGCGACGCCCAGGTGGGCATCATGGGCCTGGGCCTCGGCGAGCAGGGCCTGTGGATCGACCTCTCCGCCCAGTTCAAGGAAGGCTCCGAGATCGCCGGCTTCTTCGACGCCAAGGGCAAGGCGTCCAAACTCGTCTCCCGCCTCCCCAACGTCCCCTTCCTCTTCGCGGGCGCGTTCGACCTCTCCGCCCCCGGCCTCAAGAAGATCGCCAGGAACATCGGCGCCATCCAGGCCGAGGCCGCCGACGCCGCCGCCAAGTCCAGCGGCGCCGAGGCCCCGCCCACCGCCGGCGGCATCACCGCCATGCTCAATGACGTCGACAACATCGACGGGGCCTCGTTCGTCGTGGGCGCCAGCCCCGGCGGCATCATGGGCGGGGTCTTCGCCAACACCTCCTACTACATCGCGACCAAGAACCCCGAGAAGTACATCGCCTCGGCCCGCGAGTCCATGATCAAGGCCGACGGGACGGCCGCGGGCGGAATCACCTTCAAGAACGAGTACAAGGCCAGCTCGGAAGAGATCGGCGGCGTCAAGGTCGACACTTGGTCCATGAAGATGAACATGGACCCCAACGACCCCAACGCCGCCCAGATGCAGATGGTCCAGGGCATGATCTTCGGCCCCGGCGGCATGTCCGGCTACACCGCCCCCGTCGACGGCGGCGTCGTCATGACCATGAGCCAGAACCGCCCCCTCATGACCGTCGCCCTCGAGTCCGCCCGCACCGGCGAGAAGGGCCTCACCCAGGACTCCCTGCTCACCGACGCCCAGGCCAAACTCCCCGAAGGCCGCGCCTTCGAGTTCTTCCTCGGCACCAAGTCCATCATGGACACCATCGGCGGCCTCATGCAGATGATGGGCGGCGGCCAGGCCTTCCCCATCCCCGCCAAACTCTCCCCCATCGCCGTCGGCGGCACCACCGACGGCGGCGGCGTCCAACTCCGCACCTACATCCCCACCGATGTCCTCCAGGCCATGGCCGAAGCCGGCAAGGCCGCCCAGGGCGACGATGACGAGGACGACATGGACGACGACGGCGACGCCCCCGCCAAGGCCCCCGGCTACCAACCCCCCCGGGGTGCCACGGGTCGGCCGGTCCCCGGCAGACCCGTGAGGCCCCCGCCCAACTTCCATCCACCGCCACAAGGGCGGGCCATCAGGCCCGCCCTTCTTCATTCCCGCTGCGATGCCTCTCCTCTACCCTCCCCCATGCCCACCTGGCATCTCTCCCCCACCCGCTCTCTCCCCCTCGACCCCCCCCGCGTGGTGGCCGTCATGGCCATTCTCAACCTCACCCCCGACAGCTTCGCCGCCACCACCCCCCTCTCTCCAGACACCGCCGCCGCCCACGCCCTCGCCGCCGCCGCCGCGGGCGCTGACCTCCTCGACCTCGGCGCCGAGTCCACCCGCCCCGCCTCCGCGCCCGTCCCCGCCGATGAGCAACTCGCCCGCCTCCTCCCTGCCCTCCGCGCGATCCGCCACGCCCTCCCCGACATCCCCATCACCATCGACACCCGCTCCGCCCCCGTCGCCGCCGCCGCCCTCGACGCCGGGGCCGACGCCGTCAACGACGTCTCCGCCGGCCTCGACGATCCCGCCATGCTCCCCCTCCTCGCCACCCGCCGCCGCGGCGTCATCCTCATGCACCGCCTCGCACCCCCGCCTCACGACTCGTACTCCGACCGCTACGCCACGCCCCCCGCCTACGCCGACGTCGTCGCCGAGGTCATCTCCTTCCTCGCCGCCCGCGCCGCCGCCGCCCTCACCGCCGGCATCCCCCGCGACGCCATCGTCCTCGATCCCGGCCTGGGCTTCGGCAAGTCCGTCGAGCAAAACCTCGCCCTCGTCCGCCGCACCGCCGAGATCGCCGCCTTGGGCTACCCCATCCTGAGCGGCGCCAGCCGCAAGAGCTTCGTCGGCCGCCTCTCCCTCGGCCGCGACTCTGCCCCCGCCGAACGCCTCCCCGGCTCCCTCGCCGTCACCCTCCTCCACCTCGCCGCCGGGGCCTCGATCTTCCGCGTCCACGACCCCGCCGAGCACGCGCAAGTCCTTCGCATGGCCCGGGCTATGGCTACCCCCCCAGATGCCGCCCACCCCCTCTCATCCCCTCGCCGCACCCCCACCCCGCCCGCGGCGTAACATCCATCGAACCCGGCCGCGAGCCCCCTCCCGGCCGGCCCCAAGGAGCGCTCGAACATGGCCAGTGCCAACGTCAAGGAATTCACCGACGCCAACTTCGACAGCGAAGTCCTGCAGTCGCAGTCCCCCGTCCTGGTCGACTTCTGGGCCGACTGGTGCATGCCCTGCCGCACCCTCGCCCCCGTTATCGACGCCGTCGCCGACGAAGTCGCCGGCACCGCCAAGGTCGGCAAGGTCGACACCGAAGGCAACCGCCAGGTCGGCATGAAGTACGGCATCACCGCCATCCCCACCGTCCTCATCTTCAAGGGCGGCCAGGTCGTCAAGCGCTTCGTCGGCTTCAAGAAGAAGGAAGAGCTCGTCGCCGCCCTCACCGAGGCCGGCACCAAGTAATCCCCCCGCCAGACGCCTGACCACCCTCCTGCCAGAGCCTCTGGCGCAAGCCAGAGGAGCCGGTCCTCGCACACGTTGAGGAACGTCTTCTCGATTCGCGCGGGTCCAGGCGCCGACCCGCCCTCCTCCGGCCCTCCCCCCGTCCCGGGACCGTGCTCCCCGCGGCTCCACGCCCCCCCGGAGCGTCAATGCCCCAAGTCGACCCCGCCCCCGCCGTCACTCCCGCCGACCGCTTCGACGGCCGCCCCGTCCGCTGCGGCGTCGTCGGCGTGGGCCGCATGGGCCGCCACCACGCCCGCGTCTACGCCGAGCTCGCCGGGTGCGACCTCGTGGGCGTCGTCGACTCCTCTCCCGAACGCCGCGCCGACCTCGCCGAGCGCTTCGGCTGCCGCGCCCTCGAACGCCCCGACCAACTCCTCGACCTGGGCGTCGACGCCGTCAGCGTCGCCGTCCCCACCACCTCCCACTACGAGACCGCCCGCCCCCTCCTCGAAGCCGGCATCGCCTGCCTCATCGAGAAGCCCCTCGCCGGCGACGTCGAGACCGCCCGCGCCATCAAGGATCTTGCCGAACGCACCGGCAGCGTCCTCATGGTCGGCCACATCGAGCGCTTCAACCCCGTCATGCGCGCCATGCAGCGCGCCGCCAGCGCCGGGCTCGAGATCGTCCCCCGCTTCATGCAGGTCGTCCGCGTCAGCCCCATGACCTTCCGCTCCGTCGACGTCGGCGTCGTCATGGACATGATGATCCACGACCTCGACGTCGTCATCATGCTCATGGGCGGCCGCGAGCCCGACTTCATCCGCGCCGCCGGCGTCGCCGTCATCACCGGCCATGAAGACCTCTGCAACGCCTGGCTCGAGTTCAACGGCCCCCACGGCCGCTGTGTCGCCAACGTCACCGCCAGCCGCCTCGCCCTCAAGACCGAACGCGTCACCCGCATCACCGGCGAGAACGCCTACATCAAGATCGATTACGGCGCCAGGAAGGGCACCATGATCCGCCGCATCGCCAACGAGATCCAGATGCGCGAGGTCCGCGAGCAGCTCGCCCGCGGCGAGGACCTCACCAGCCTCAAGTGGGACCAGCTCGTCAACATCGAAGAACTCGCCGTCGACGACGCCGAGCCCATCGTCGCCGAGATCCAGGCCTTCATCGGCGCCGTCCGCACCGCCCAGCGCCCCCCCATCGACGCCGAGGCCGGCTTCGCCAACGTCCGCACCGCCCAACGCATCGTCGAAGCCATCAAACGCACGATGTAGCCGCCAGAGCCTCTGCCGCAAGCCAGAGGAGCCGGAACTCGCACTGTTCGTCTGACGTCTTCTCCATCCGCGCCGTCCGTGCGCGGCACCTCACGACCCGCCACGCCCCACCACCCCGCGCGCCGTGCCACCGACTTTCGCCTTGGGAAGTCGGTGGCACGGTGCCCCCATCCTCTACCCCCACGCCATCACCCGAGCGGCACCCCCACCACTCCCGAACACCCGCCCCGACGACGGCCGACTCCACGCCTCATCTCGCCCAGCAATTCCACCTGCAATTTCGCCATTCGATCTCCCCTTATTCGGGCCGACTCCCCATACTCTCCCCCGCCCAACCCCGGGCGAGACAGGACAGGCCCCCCGCGTCGAGAGCGCGGCGGGCCACACCAGAGGAGAGAGACCCATGCCCACGCCGTCCCTGCGCACCCTGTCCGCCATCGCGGTCGTCGCTGGCCTCACCGCCGCGGCGTCCGCCAGCCCATACACCGTCGCCGGCTACAGCTGGGACACCGTCAACAGCTTCAACGCCGCGACCCTCGTCGGTGGCCCCGTCACCTTCAGCAACGCCACCCCCTTCCCCGCGCTCGTCGGCGCCGAGCGCGACCTCAGCCTCGGCCGCCTCCTGGGCAACGGCACCCCCGGCAACAACCGCCGCGTCAACATGGGCGACCAGAACAACCGCGCCACCGTCGAGCTCACCTTCGCCGGCCTCAACGCCCTTCCCAACGGCGCCGGCGAGGACTTCGTCGTCTACGAGCAGGGGGACGCCAACCAGCCCGAGGGCTTCGCCGTCGCCGTCCGCCTCGCCGGCCAGTCCGCCTTCACGCCCTTCCGCTACGACATCTTCGACGCCCAGCAGGCCGCCACCGGCGCCTCCTACTTCGCCACCGGCTTCGACCTCTCCGACTTCGGCCTCGCCCCCGGTGCCGCCATCGACGCCATCCGCATCGTCAACCTCATCAGCACCGACAAAGTCGCCACCCCCACCGCCGACGGCCAGGGCTTCGGCCTCGTCGGCCCCACCGGCTTCATCCCCGACGCCCGCGGCCCCGGCTCCACCTACACCACCGGCTTCCCCGGCGGCGAACTCGACCCCGACATCACCTACGTCGGCAACCTCCACACCCTCGTCCCCGCCCCCGCCGCCCCCGCCCTCTTCGCCCTCGCCGCACTCCGCATGGGCCGCCGTCGCCGCTAAGACGGCCCGCCCACGCCGAACGTACATCGCCCGCCTCGCCCCAAAACCCCGGGATCACCCGGGGTTTTTCGCGTCTACACCGCCGCCTCCCCCGTCAGAGCCTCTGGCGCAAGCCAGAGGAGCCGGACCTCGCACTGTCTGACAACCGTCTTCTCCCTCCGCGCCGTCCGTACGCCGCACATCACAAACCGCCGCGCCCTCCATCCCACGTCCCCCGTGCCACCGACTTCGGCCCTGCGAAGTCGGTGCCCACCGCGCCGACATCCTCCACCCCCACGCCATCATTAGAGCTTGTAGAACTCCATCCACTGCGCTGTCGTGACCTCGGTGCGGGCAAGGTTGTACTCGTACGCCACGCTCCCGCGGCCGGTCACATACCCCCGCGGGTCGGCCCGGTCATAGGCGGGGTTGTTCACCGCCCCGATCGTCACTCACCATCACCGGGTGAAAACCCGGAAATCCCGGACTCGACGCGCCCCGCTCTTCTACGCCCCGGCCCTCATCCATCACCCCCGCGGCCGCGAACCCCTCTCCCGCCCGGACGTATAACCATCCCGGCGGTCTCTCCGCCCGTCCGTCCCCCGGAGCCCCCCCTTGCACAAGCGCGCCCTCATCGTTCTCTTCGCCACCGCCCTCCTCGCCGGCGGGGCCGGAGCCTGGGCCCTGCGCGCTCACGACGGGCCGTCCCCCGACACGAACACACCCGAGATCACCGCCATGAAGACCGCCACCACCACCCCCCTCATCTCCAAGCTCGGCCACGACATCACCCCCCTCTCCCCCGCCCGCATCGAGCAACTCGCCGAGAAGCTCTCCCCAGCCGACGCCAAGATCATCCTCAACAAGGGCACCGAGCCCGCCTTCTGCGGCACCCTCCTCGATAACAAGAAGGACGGCACCTACATCTGCCGCCTCTGCTCCCTCCCCCTCTTCGCTTCCAACGCCAAGTTCGACTCCGGCACCGGCTGGCCCAGCTTCTTCCAGCCCGTTGACGCCGCCCACGTCTCCGAGCACGCCGACAACGCCTACGGCATGAAGCGCACCGAGATCCTCTGCGCCCGCTGCTCCGCCCACCTCGGCCACGTCTTCGACGACGCCCCCCAGACCCCCACCGGCCGCCGCCACTGCCTCAACTCCGCCTCCCTCGAGTTCATCGAGAAGGGCGCCGACTTCCCCGCCGCGGCACTCCCCATCTCCACCAGCAGCACTTCCGCCGCCAACACCCAGACCGCCTACTTCGCCGGCGGCTGCTTCTGGGGCGTCGAAGACCGCTTCCAGCAGCTCCCCGGCGTGATCGACGCCGTCAGCGGCTACATGGGTGGCAAGAACCCCAACCCCACCTACAAGCAGGTCTGCAACGGCGACACCGGCCACGCCGAGACCGTCAAGATCGTCTACGACCCCTCCAAGATCTCCTACCCCCAGCTCCTCGAGAAGTTCTTCCGCTTCCACAACCCCACCCAACTCAACCGCCAGGGCCCCGACTACGGCACCCAGTACCGCTCCGCCATCTTCGCTACCGACGACGCCCAGCTCGCCGCGGCCACCGCCTTCATCACCGCCCAGCAGGCCACCGACCGCTACAAGACCAAGAAGATCGTCACCCAGCTCGCCCCAGTCGCCGCCGCGGGCGAGTTCTTCGCCGCCGAGGACTACCACCAGGACTACCACGTCAAGAACGGCGGCCACTGCGCCCTCCCCGAGGAGTAAGCCGGCGTCCCCGAGTGCCGCGGGTCGGCCCGTCTCCGGGCAGACCCGTGGCGCCCGGTGAACCCTCGCGTCCGCCAGCACGCCTCGCAGCCCACATCCCCGTTGACTTCGACTGACCCGGGGTCTCTCGCCCAGCGTTGATGGTTTATCGGACCACATTACGGACATTGAAGGGCGTAACTTGGGAGATCCTAGGTAAGATAGGAAAACCTATCCTCTAAAATCAGTTCAGAGGCGGTCCGATAAACTATAAAATCGCGGAAGAGATCGAACCCCGTTTGTATCAATCCGCGTATCGTGTGCACGTCGAGTCCGGGCCTGCGCCATTACGGTGCAGCCGGAAACGCCCCCCGCGGCCTAGCGGCCGCAATGAGAGAGAGAAGAGACAAGCCATGCGCACCCAGTTCGCCCTCGCCGCGCTCGCCGCGGCCGTTGTCGCCAGCACCGCCGGCGCCGCCCTCACCGTCACCGCCAGCTCCTTCGACCAGGTCGCCGCGCTGAACCTCGTCGGTGCCAGCGTGACCCAGATCGGCGCGGGCAACCCCGGCGGCGTTCTCCTGAACTCCGGCGGGTTCGTCGGCGCCCCCAACACCCTGAGCGGTGTCAGCGTCGTCGGCGGCACCCTCGCCTTTCCCGTCAGCAGCGTCGTCTTCGCCGACGTCGGACCCACCCAGGTCGGCAACATCGCCTCGGTCCTCACCGGCGCCCCCACCGACATCACCTTCACCCTCCCCGGCCCGGGCGGCCCCGACGGCACCGTCGGCGACGGCAGCTTCAGCCTCTCGAGCGGCGACATCGTCGGCGTCGGCTTCGCCGCTCCCATCACCGCCCTCGCCGGCAGCACCATCGACCTCTTCGTCTTCACCAACACCGACGGCGCCGGCACCGGCGACATCGGCATCTACCTCGGCGGCCTCCTGATCGACAGCATCAGCGGCGTCTTCGTCCCCGGCGGCGCCGCCGGCAGCGGCACCGGCGGCCTCGCCATCAACATCCCCGACGGCCTCGTCTTCGACGCCGTCCGCGTCCGGGGCGCCACCGGCAACCTCGAGATCGACGCCATCGGCGCGATCATCCCCGCCCCCTCCGCCGCGGCCCTCCTCGGCCTCTCCGGCCTCGTCGCCCTCCGCCGCCGCCGCTGATCTCCGCTCCCGCGGAACACGCCGGTCTCGGTCTCAAATCACATCGGCGGCGCGGCGACCACGCCGCGCCGCCGATCATTTCGTTGGGAACCACGACCGCCGCCCGCGAGCACCCGCCGCGTCCCCCGCCCCCCGTCCACTCAGCAGCGACCGCCCGCCAGCACCCTGAACAACGCTTCGATGTCCGCGTCCGTGCCCTCGTCACCATCCCCGTCGAAGTCCGCGCTCCCGCACGTCCCGGTCGGGCACGCCCCGCCGGCGAGCACGGCGAAGAACGCTTCGATGTCCGCGTCGGTCCCTTCGTCGCCGTCCCCGTCGAAGTCGGTCGAGCCACACGTCCCGGCCCGCACGGTCGCCTGGAACACGCCGACGTTGTTGAACCAGCCGGTGCCGTCGGACGTGCCCAGGAACAGCCGCCGCGCGCCCGCGGGCGCGATGATCCGCTGCGGGTCGCCGTTCGTCCGGAGCCCGTCGCCGATGAAGAAGACCTGCTTGAGCAGCGGCGCGATCTCGACGTAGTTCTGCGAGGCCGGCGTCAGGAAGCTCGTCGCCGCCGGGGCCGGGGACGAGGTGGGCACCGAACCGTCCAGGAAGACGCCGATGAGGCAACTCACCTTCTCCCAGCACGCCGACGCGATCCCGTTCTCCGCCCCGGACCCGTGGCAGAAGCCAGACCCGTACGCCCCCCCGTCGGGCGGGTAGGAGACGCCCGGCGAGAATCCGGTGAACCCGCTCACGTCGGCGACCACGATGGATTCCCCGCCAACGAGCGCGATCGGCACGAGCACCGGCGACTCGAAGGGCGCGACGTCGCCGCCCGCGGCCGCCGACCCCGCGGGCATCCCCGCCAGCCACGGATTCGCCCGGCCCGGGATCGAGACCGAAACCGACGGTTGCGCGAGCGCGGCCGAAGCCCCGCCGAGCACGACCGCCGCACCGGCCCGTAG
>Ga0105049_10005898_pt1 | contig 14259 bp, 16 predicted proteins | sample MAT06_FD_78087 | JGI IMG/M metagenome (GOLD analysis project Ga0105049, IMG submission 78087) | Freshwater microbial communities from Lake Fryxell liftoff mats and glacier meltwater in Antarctica - MAT-06 | ecosystem: Environmental > Aquatic > Freshwater > Ice > Liftoff microbial mat | place...
CGGGGTGGTGCTGAGCCGTGGACGAGGTGAGGACGCGGCAGCGGATAGCGGGCGGCGATGAGTGCAAAGCGTTCCCAGAAGAGAGCGCCTTTCCAGCTTCGCCGACCCAGCCACTTCTTCCATGCGCGTCTCACTTCGTCGTAGAAGCTGCACAGCCGAGGCGCGTTTCCGGTCTTGCCGGAGGAGACCGAGGCACAGCACGTGGTGAAGCGCAGCGCCGTCGCGCACGGCCCTCAGTCCGTCGCGCAGGAGCTACCGAAGGGTCATGCGCTTGGAAGTCCGATCCCCAACCGGCCGGCTCGTCAGCCGCGCTGCGCGGCTGCCAGGAACTCGACGAGGTCGGAGGCGACGAGCGCGCGCGCTCCGAGTGCCGCAGCGGCGAGATCGCCAGCGCGGCCATGGATCCACACGGCGCGCGCGGCGGCGTCGAACACGGTCCAGTTCACGCTCGCGAGGGTGACCGTCTGCGCCAGGTACGCGACCGCGATCCCGGCGAGGACGTCCCCGGCTCCGGCTGTAGCCATGCCGGGGTTGCCGGTGTCGTTCTCGAACGTGCGCTCGCCGTCGGTGACGACGGTAGCTCGACCTTTCAGGCACACGATCGCGCGGAAACGCAGCGCGATCGCGCGCGCGGCCTCGACGCGTCCATTCGAATCGAACGGCACATCGCGTCCGAGCAGGCGCGACGCCTCGCCTGGATGCGGCGTGAGCACGAGCACAGCGCGGCGGTCTTCGGCGAGTCGCGGGTCCGCCGCCAGGATCGTCAACGCGTCCGCGTCGAGCACGAGCGGCACGTCGGCGCGCGCGAGCGCCTGGCGCACGATCCGCGCGGCGACTTCGTCGAGCCCGAGTCCGGGTCCGACGAGCGCAGCGTGGTGATCCCCGGCCGCGACCGCGTCGAGCGGGTCGCGCAGGAACACGGCCTCGGGCGCGGCCGGCGCGACGATCGCCACGAGCTCGCGGTCGCGGCAGGCGACGCGCACGAGCCCCGCGCCCGCGCGCTGCGCCGCGCGCGCCGCGAGAATCGCCGCGCCGGGCATCCATGCGCTGCCGCAGGCGAGCAGCACGCGGCCGGCGGTGCCCTTGTGCGCGTCGAGCGGCAGTTCGGGCGGCGGAGGCGGGGTCCAGGACATGCGGCCAGTCTAGGGACCGGCGAGCGTGCGCGCGGCTCGCCGCCTAGCGCACTCCGAATCGCCACGGGCGACGTGCGACGGAAGCAGCGCCAATCGGATCGGAGTGCACGCGGGCTGAGCCTCTTCGCGCGTGCTCAAAACGCGACTTCCGTGCGCCCGACCTCGCGGCCGGCCCAGTTCGTGATCCGCTTCTCTTCCCACGACGCGAGCGCGGAGAGCTCGTCGGGCTTCGCGAACTCGAAGCGCCGCAGGAGCTCGACGATCACCGGGTGCATGCCGCGGTAGTTGCCGTCGTCGATCTTGATCGCCAGCGCGCGCTCGCTGCCGCGCACCCCGATCGCGTACACGGCCTCGCCGCCGACTTTCGGGAAGAGTCGCCCGCCGGAAATGCGCGCGATATCCGTGCAGATGCGCTGGTGGTTGCCGGCGATCATCGCCGGGTTCGCTGCGACCGAATCGAGCATGCGCTCGCAGGCCGAGCGGCGCTCCGCGCGCAGACCGCTCGGGTTCGCGACGCGCGCGAACGCCGTAGCCAGCGCCGTGAGCGGCATCTGGAAGGTCGGCGCGCTGCAGCCATCGATCGCGGTGTACATCTCGCCGTCGGCGAGCCCCGTCATCTCGAGCACAGCTTGCCGCACGAGCTTCTGCGCCGGGCCGTCGGCATCCAGGTAGTGATCGGTGTCCGCGCCGAGGTGCTGCGTCAGCGCGAGGAACCCGGCGTGCTTGCCCGAGCAGTTGTTGTGCGCTGCCGTCGGACGCGCTCTCGCGTCGCGCAGCGCGTTGCGCACCTCGGGATCGCCCGGCGACTGCGAACCGCACTGCAGCGCGCTCGCGTCGAGGCCGAGCCGCGCGAGCACGCTCTTCACGCCGTCCGTGTGGATCGCTTCGGCGTTGTGCGACGAGAGCGCCAGCGCGATCTCCGCGTCACTGAACTCGAACTGGCGCGCCGCGCCGGTCTCGATCAGCGGCAGGGCTTGCAGGCACTTCACGGAGCTGCGCGTGAAGATCGGCGACTTCCAGGAGCCCATCCCGTCGATCACGGTGCCGTCCGGGTCGCACAGCACCCACGCGCCGCGATGCTGCGATTCGATGCGCATTCCGCGGTACACACGCACGAGAACGGGGTTCTCGGGATAGAGCTCGCTCCCGTCCGGAACGGCGTGCGGATGGGCGGCTCGGGAGGGCTTCGTCCGGGGCTCGGCGTCCATGGTCGGAACGGCGGAGGATACCACGCAACAGAACGGCGTCTTCCGACGGACCCCGGCGCGTGGCATCCTCGGGTCGTGGGACACGAGGATCCGACCGCGGGCGTCGTCATGGTACCGGTCGAGCTGGCGCGGCTCGTCCTGTACGACAACGCCGAGCAGCAGTTCATCTACCTGCGCGAGGTCGGCGGCCAGCGCGGCTTCCCGATCGTGATCGGCGAGTCCGAGGCCAACGAGATCCGACGCGTCGTGACGGGCCAGCGCACCGAGCGGCCCCTGACGCACCAGCTCGCCTACCAAGCGATCCGCGATCTGGGACACGACCTGATGCGCGTCGACATCGTCGACCTGCGCAACAACACGTTCTTCGCGCAGGTCGTGCTGCGCGACACGACCGGATCGATCACGGCCGTCATCGACGCGCGTCCGAGCGATGCGCTGGCGCTGGCGTTGCGCGCGAAGTGTCCGGTGCGCGTGGCCGAAGCCGTGCTCGCGAGCCTGCTGCCCGACCAGAAGGCGGAGGGCGACGAGAAGTCCGAGCCCGGTCCGACGACCTGAGTACGGAGCGCGGGAAGCTCTGGCCGAACGCGCGTCGGTCCGCTTACGCTGCACACGGAGGCGTGGCAGAGTGGCCGATCGCGGCGGTTTTGAAAACCGTTGTGCCGCAAGGCACCGGGGGTTCGAATCCCTCCGCCTCCGCCAGATCCTGAGTGCGGGGGGCGCCTTGACCTGTCTCTCTCTGATACTTCGTAGGGGTGCGTACGTCCCACGGCCCTGACTGGAGATCGAGTCGACATGCTCACGCTGGCCACTCCACTCGTCCTCGCCGCCACCGGCCTCTTCGCTGCCACGCTGATTCCGACTGACGAACTGCTGGGCGGACAGCCCTGCCCGGGTGCGTGCCCCAACACGTGCCCGATCGCGCCCCAAGATCCGACCTACGGCGGCAGCAGCTGCGTCGAGATCCAGGCGACCTGTTCTCGCGTGATCAATATCCCCTGTTCCACGAGATGATGGCGCGCCAGGATCACAAGTACGAGGCCATACTCGAGGACGAATTGATCGAGCGCATCACCTTGTTCGCGGAAGATGCGATCGCGCTGTCGGGCATTCCGCCCGAGTAGACACGGAGCATCTTCAAGAGTCCGCGGCGGTGCGCAATCGCGCGATCGCGACGCCTTTCTCGTCGTGCAGTTCGAGCGAGTTCCCGCGCACGCTCCACGAGCGCGCAGCGTGCAGCGCGGCGGTGAACGCGGTCTCCTGCTCCATCAGTTCGGGCGATCCGCCCATGCGCGTCATCCCCAGGTTCTCGATGCGCAGCTTGGCGCGGTCGACGGCGTAGGGGCCAAAGAACGAATTCAGCCCGCTGTTCCCGCTCACGCTGCCGGAGTCCGAACCGAACGAGACCGAGGCTTTGCGCGCGCCCACGCCGGGGATCGCGGGCTTGCCGCCCACCTCGACGAGCAGCCATTCGGTGTCTTCCAGGGGAGCGTTCGCCTGGGTCTCCTTCGGGCCGGTCCCCTCGGGATCGGGCTCGGAAGTCGCGGGGTTCGAACTCGTCGATTCGCAGGCGGCGACCAGGGCGAGGACGGTGGAGAGCAGCAGAGCGGGCGCGTGTTTCATCGCGGAGATTCCGTGCGGACTCGAAGCCGGTGTCGGGGCGTGACGAGAGCGCACAGGGTGCCTTCGAGGGCCCGGATCGCGACAGCTTCGACGCGCGGACTCGTCGCGCGACTGGACGCCGCGCCGCCGTGCGCGCACGATCCCCGCGTGCGGAGGACATCGACATGATCCAGAAGGCGACCCAGAAGGCGCGCAACGTGCTCGGTGGCGAGCTCGCGGTCTGCTCCAAGAAGCCGCTCACGGGGTTCTTGCGCACCGGCTGCTGCGAGACGGGACCGGACGACCTGGGCGTGCACACAGTTTGCGCGCTGATGACGGCCGAGTTCCTCGACTACAGCCGCCGCGCGGGCAACGACCTGTCGACGCCGATGCCGGAGTACGGGTTCCCCGGCTTGAAGCCGGGCGACAAGTGGTGCTTGTGCGCCGCGCGCTGGCAGCAGGCCTTCGAGGCCGGCGCGGCACCGCGCGTCGACCTCGCGGCGACGCACGCGGCGACGCTCGAGATCGTGCGCCTCGAAGACCTGAAGCAGCACGCGATCGCGGGCTGAGCGCGACCCACTCATGAAGAAGCGTCCCCAGAAGTCTCGCGGCTACGTCCACGGTTTCACGCGCGACGAGCAGGATCGGCTCTACAGACAAGCGCGCTTTCTCGAACCGCGCGTGCACGAAGGGATGCCATTTCGCCGCACGAAACAGCTGATCGAGATCGGTTGCGGCGTCGGCGCGCAGACGGACATCCTGCTGCGCCGACATCCCGAGATGCACGTCACCGGCGTGGATGCGTCGGCGACGAACCTCGCGCGCGCGAAGGCTCACCTCGGGAAGTTGCCCTGGGCCAAAGGCCGCTACGCGCTCCACGCGGGCGACGCGGGCCACCTCGATTTCGCGGCGGACAAGTTCGACGGCGCGTTCCTGTGCTGGATCCTCGAGCACGTCGCGGACCCGATGCTCGTCCTCTCCGAAGCGCGGCGCGTGCTGCGGCCCGGCTCGCCCATCGTCGTGACCGAAGTGCAGAACGCGACCTTCTTCCTCCAGCCGTACAGCCCGCACACGCTGACGTACTGGAAGGCCTTCAACGAGCACCAGATCGCGTTGCGCGGCGACCCGTTCGTCGGCGCGAAGCTCGGGAACCTGCTGCAGGCCGTCGGCTACCGCGACATCGAGGTCGCGGTGAAGCCCATCCACCTGGACAACCGCGCGCCCGGTGAACGGGCGGAGTTCCTCGAGTACTGGACGGAGCTCCTGCTCTCGGGCGCGGGCGGCCTGAGCGGCGCGGGGAAGGTCTCCAACAAGGTCGTCGAGGGGATGAAGGTCGAGCTCCAGCGCATCGCGCACGATCCCGACGCCGTGTTCTTCTACGCCTTCGTCCAAGCGCGCGCCGTCGTGCTCTGACGGCGCGAGAGGAGTCCGAGCCTGGGTGCGCTCGGACTCGCGTGCCCCGGATTCCGCGGCGTTGCGTGCGTACCTGCTTCACGGGATCCGAGGCCGATCGGGATCGATTCGCCTCGCCCGAGGTCCCGACGCCAGAGCGGGATCCGCTTGTGGCCCCAGCGTCGCCTTGCCGCCCTACGAGGCCGTGGCTAGGATTCCCCGCCCCACTCGCGGAGAGATGGCTGAGTGGCCGATAGCGCCGGCTTGCTAAGCCGGTGTACTCCGCAAGGGGTACCGAGGGTTCGAATCCCTCTCTCTCCGCCACCTTCGCGCGCGCCCGGCGCGCAGCGCTCGCGCACGTACTCCCACACCGCCCGCGCACGTACCCGCACACCGCTCGCGCGCGTACGCGCACACCGCTCGCGCACGTAGTCGCACACCGCTCGCGCACGTAGTCGCACACCGCTCGCGCACGTAGTCGCACACCGCTCGCGCTCCACGGCCTCGCACTCGCCGACGCCACGCCCTTGCGAGCGAGAGACCGCTCCTCTAGACAGCAGACGATGAGAGCGCGCTCCGTGCACGAGGATGGCCCGCGTCGTGGGACGGCGTTCGTCCCGACGATGCTCGCGCTGGCGACGCTCGGCCTAGCGCTCGGGGGCTGCGCTACGCAGCGCAAGCTGATCATCACGTCCTCGCCGCCCGGAGCGCTCGTCCGACTCGACGACACCGTGGTCGGGTCGACGCCGTACGAGATCGCCTTCGACGCGTACGGCACGCGGCGCATCACGCTCTACAAGCAAGGCTACGCCACGACTTCCCAGCAGGTGGAGATCGATGCGCCGTGGTACCTGACCTTCCCGCTCGACATCGTGACGGAGGTGCTGCTGCCATTCGGCTGGAAAGACATCCGCCGCTTCGAGATCCCGATGCAGCAGGACGTCGGTCCCGTGACGCGCCCCGACCTGACCGCCGTGTTGCAGCGCGCCGAGAGCTTGCGCCTCGCCGAACCCAGCGGACCGCGGCCTTCCACCATCCCCGCGCCCCCGCCGCCTCCGAGACCGGAAGACTGACGAGCCGGTACGGCGCACGCATCGACGACGACTCCACTGCCAAACCCGATTCAGAGCGAGGTATCCCGCGTGTCCGCACGAGTTCGCTTCGACGGTCGCCGCGTCACAGTACAAGGTCTCGGCCTCTTCGGTGGAGGTGTTTCCGTCGCGCGTTTCCTCGCGCAACGCGGCGCGCGCGTGACGGTGACGGACACGCGGACCGCGACGGAACTCGCGCCCGCCGTCGCGGAACTCGCGGGGATCTCGCTGCGCTACGTGCTCGGCGAACACCGGCGCGAAGACTTCGTCGACACGGATCTCGTCGTCGCGAACCCGGCCGTCGCGCCATCGAACGAGTGGCTCACGATCGCGCGCGCCAGTGGAGTTCCGATCACCAGCGAGATCGCGCTGTTCCTCGAACTCTGCCCGGCGCGCATCGCCGCGGTGACGGGAACGCAGGGCAAGAGCTCGACGTGCAACACGCTCCACCAGCTGCTCGTGGCCGACGGCCGATCGGCGCACTTGGGCGGCAACATCGGGCGCTCGCTGGTCGAGTCGGCCGAATCGATGCACGCCGACGACATCGTCGTGCTCGAGATGTCGTCCTATCAGCTCGAGTCCCTGCCCAGAGCACTCGGACAGGACGGCGTTCCGCCGCGCGTCGAGGTCGTCTGCGTGACGAACGTTCTCGCCGACCACCTCGATCGCCACGGCACGATCGAGGAGTACGCGCGAGCCAAGCGCCGCATCCTGGAGCTCGCCGCGGCGAACGGCGGCGCGGCGGTCCTCTCGGCCGAGGATCCGCGGCTCGCCGCATGGAGTGAGCCCGGCCTGCGGCGCATCGACGCGTTCCCGACGCGCGCTTCCGAGCGCGGCCTGAACATCCACGCGGAGACTTTCCGGCTCGATCGCGAGACCCTCGGACACATCCGCGACCTGCGGCTCCCGGGCGCGTTCCAGCGCGAGAACACGTTGCTCGCCCTGGGTCTCGCCCGGCTGCTCGGAGCCGCCCCGGCCCGCCTCGCCGCGGCGATCCCCGCGCTCACCGCGCTCCCCTACCGGATGCAGGACCTCGGGAACTTCGGCGGCCATCGCGTCTGGGACAACGGCGTGTCGACCACCCCGGACTCGACCCTGGCGGTCTTCGGATCGCTGGCGCCGGGGTTCACGCTGCTCGTCGGCGGCAAGCACAAAGACCTGCCGCTCGAGGGCCTGCTCGAGGCGGCGCAAGGTCGGGTTCGGCGTGTGGTTTCCTTCGGAAACGCCGGGCCGCTCCTGCGCGACGCGTTCCAGGGCGCGGGCATCCCGGCAACCTCGGTCGAGACCGTCCCCGAGGCCGTCCAGACCGCTTTCGGCGCCTTGAAGGACGGCGAGGAGATCCTCTTCTCACCCGCCTGCTCGAGCTACGACCAGTATCTGAACTTCCAGGAACGAGCCCTGGCCTTCCGACACTCCTTGGAGCAGTTTCGCGCCGCCACGACCTCCGCGCCGGAACGCCGTCTCGACAAGGGGGGTCGCGGGGGCTAGACCTGAAGGAACGTGCGCGCCCGACCGGGCCGCACTCAACGGGATGATCTGCCAGAACTGTCTCAAGAACGCCGCGACGGTCCACGTCACCGAAATCTCGACGCCCGTCGTCGCGCCCGTGGAGTCGGCCCACGACGGCTCGACGGGCGCGGAGGCTCAGCAGCAGGTCAGCGAGCAGCACCTGTGCGAGGTTTGCGCCCAGACTCTCGACCTGCCGCACGCTCCCGCGCTGCAGAAGGCGCAGCTCGACATCTGGAAGCTACTCCAGATCACGGCCAAGCAGACGCGCCGCAAGGGCGGACCGACGTGCGCGGGTTGTGGTCTCCAGCTCGAGGAGTTTCGGCGCAAGGGCCGCCTCGGGTGCCCGCAGTGCTACGACGCGTTCGCGGCGCACCTCGGTGAAGTTTTCGAGCGCGTGCACGGTGCGCGCCAGCACGTGGGCCGCCTGCCGGGCACGGACGCGATGATTCCGGCCGCCCCCGCGGACAGCCTGGCCCTGGCGCGCGAGCAGCACCTCGTCGATCTGCGCCAGAAGCTCGAAATCGCGATCCGCGAGGAGGCCTACGAGAACGCGGCGCGCCTGCGCGACGAGCTGAAGCAGCTCGAGGAACCGCGAAAGAGTTGACCGGCCGCTCGTTTGCGCGGATTCGCGCGACGCACGCCTTCACCTCCCCGACCTTGAAGGTCGAAAGGTCAGAGTTAGCTACCATCACCGCACCGGTGGACGCTGGCTCGTCTTCCCCGGTCGTCCCTCACCGCGCACAGGCCCTGGAGACACCATGTTCGACCGCTTCACCGACCGCGCCAAAAAGGTGATGAACCTGGCCCGCCAGGAGGCCCAGAGGTTCAACCACGAGTACCTCGGCACCGAGCACATCTTGCTGGGCCTCGTTCAAGAAGGCAGCGGCGTCGCAGCCAACGTCCTCAAGAACATGGGGATCGACCTGACCAAGATCCGCAGCGAGGTGGAGAAGATCGTCAAGACGGGCTCGACGATGGTCTCCGTCGGACAGCTGCCCTTCACGCCGCGCGCCAAAAAGGTGCTCGAGCTCTCGATGGAAGAGGCCAGCAACCTCGGCCACAACTACATCGGGACGGAGCACCTTCTCCTCGGCCTGATCAAGGAGAACGAAGGCATCGCCGCCCAGGTCCTCCTCAACCTCGGCGTCAAGCTCGAGGACGTGCGCGAGGAAGTCCTCGACTTCCTGGGCGCCGAGTCGAACGACGAAGAAGAGGAAGAGGGCGGCGCGCAAGAGGGCAACGAGAAGCCCCAAGGTGCGGGCAGCCAGGCGCAGGGCAAGAGCAAGACGCCCGCGCTCGACAGCTTCGGTCGCGACCTGACCGAGCTCGCCCGCGAAGGCAAGCTCGATGTGGTGATCGGGCGCGCGAACGAGATCGAGCGTGTCATCCAGATCCTCTCCCGCCGCACGAAGAACAACCCGGTCCTCCTGGGCGAGCCGGGCGTCGGCAAGACCGCGATCGTCGAGGGTCTCGCGACGCAGATCATCGAGAACCGCGTCCCCGACATCCTGCGCAACAAGCGCATCGTCGTGCTCGACCTAGCGCTCATGGTCGCCGGCACGAAGTACCGCGGCCAGTTCGAGGAGCGCATCAAGGCCGTGATGACCGAGGTGCGTCGCGTGCGCGACGTCGTCCTGTTCATCGACGAGCTGCACACGCTCGTCGGCGCGGGCGGCGCGGAGGGCGCGATCGACGCGTCGAACGTGCTCAAGCCGGCGCTGTCGCGCGGCGAGATCCAGTGCATCGGCGCGACGACGCTGGACGAGTACCGCAAGCACATCGAGAAGGACGGTGCGCTCGAGCGTCGCTTCCAGGCCGTGAACGTCGAGCCGCCGAGCCCGGCGGAGACGATCGAGATCCTGAAGGGTCTGCGCGACAAGTACGAAGCCCACCACCGCGTCCGCTACACGGACGAGGCGCTGGAGACTTCGGTCGAGCTGTCGACGCGCTACATCAACAACCGCTTCCTGCCGGACAAGGCCATCGACGTGATCGACGAGGCCGGTGCGCGCGTGCGCATCAAGGCCATGGTCGCGCCGCCGGACCTGCGCGAGCTGTCCGTCGAGATCGAGCGCCTCGAACGCGCCAAGGACGAGGCGGTCAGCGCGCAGGACTTCGAGAAGGCCGCGAAGCTGCGCGACCAGGCCTACCAGCTCAAGAAGAAGCGCGAGGAGATGCAGAACCGCTGGCGCGCCGAGCAAGCGGACAAGGAACAGGTCGGTGAGGTCACCGCCGAGGTGATCGCCGAGACCGTGTCCAAGATGACCGGCGTGCCGCTCACGCGGCTCGAGAAGGCGGAAGCCGATCGCCTGCTCCAGATGGAGAAGGAACTCGGACTGATCGTCATCAACCAGAACGACGCGGTCACCGCGATCGCGCGCGCGGTGCGGCGTTCGCGCTCCGGTCTGAAGGATCCCAAGCGCCCGATGGGCTCGTTCATCTTCCTCGGACCCTCGGGGGTCGGGAAGACGTTCCTGGCCAAGCAGCTGGCCAAGTTCATGTTCGGCAGCGAGGACGCGCTCCTCACGATCGACATGAGCGAGTACATGGAGAAGCACAACGCTTCGCGGCTCGTCGGCGCTCCGCCGGGCTACGTCGGCTACGAGGAGGGTGGCCAGCTCACCGAGAAGGTGCGCCGCCGTCCGTACTCGGTCGTCTTGCTCGACGAGATCGAGAAGGCGCACCCGGACGTGTTCAACATGCTGCTCCAGATCATGGAGGAAGGTCGCCTGACCGACTCGTTCGGCCGCCACGTCGACTTCCGCAACGTGATCCTGATCATGACGAGCAACCTCGGCTCCCAGCAGATGAAGTCGGGAGCGAAGCTCGGCTTCGACCGCCTGAGCCAAGCCACCAAGCCCAGCAACGAAGAGCGTCGCAACCGCATGCGCGCCGACATCATGATCGAGGTCGAGCGCTACTTCCGGCCGGAGTTCCTGAACCGCTTGGACGAGCTCGTCGTCTTCAACCCGCTGACGAGCGACGACCTCGCGCGCATCGTCCACCTGCAACTCGACGAGGTGCGCAAGCGCCTGGCCGACAAGGGCGTTCGGCTCGACCTCGAGCCGAAGGCGATCGAGTTCCTCATCACGAAGGGATACAGCGAGGACTACGGCGCGCGCCCGCTGCGACGCGCGATCGAACGCTTCGTCGAGGACCCGCTCGCGGAGCACATCCTGCGCATGGGGTCCGGCTCGGCCGAACCGATCCACGTGTCGGTCAGCGCGGACGGCTTGACCCTCGCGTTCGAGCAGACGAAGCCCACGGAGCCCGTGCCGGCCTCCTGATTCCGGGCCGGATCCGTCGATCGAAGGAGGCCGTCCCTCGGGGCGGCCTCCGTACGTTCCGTCCCATTCGTTTTCGCTTCCGATCTCGCGTCACCAGTTCGGCGCAAACCGGTTCAGGCCCCTCATGATCCTCCCGATCGTTCTCGCCATCAGCGCGCTCGTCACGAATCCCGCCCCGCAGGCGAAACCTCCGAGCCCCGACGCTGCGCGCATCAAAACGGCTCTCGTCGAGTTGAAGGAGGCGTTCGCCAAACCGGATGCGGGTCCGCGGATCCGCGCGATCGAGGGCGCGGCCGACATCTCCGACGCCGACGTCGTGCGCTACTTCGGCCGCGGACTCGACGACAAGGACGTGTCGGTCCAGAAGGCGTCGATCGAGGCGCTGCGCTTCAGCGCGCACGCGAAGGCGCTCGACGAGTTGCTCGCGCGCGCGAAGATGAAGGCCGCGAAAGACGACCTGCCGCTCTACGCCGCGCTGATCCGCGCCATCGGACAGCACGAGGACCCGCGGGCGATCGAGGTCTTGACGGACAACCTCTGGTCCGCACCGGACGCGCAAGTGGTGCAGGCCAAGATCCTCGGGCTCGGCCGCGTGCGCACGAAGGAGTCGCTGAAGGCCTTGACGGATCTCATGGAAGTCGCCGGGCCGTACAAGATGCAGCCCTTCATGAAGGACTTCCGGCTCGCACTCTGGTCGCTGACCGGAATCGATCAGGGCGAGTCCCGCGACTTGTGGTTGCGCTGGCATCGCGAGAACAAGTCGGCCGTGAAGATCCAGGCGCAGCCCGCGACCGAACCGCGCGAGCTCAGCCGGAGGTGGGAACAGTACTGGGCGAAGCCTGGCGCGGAAGGCGGGACGGAAAAAGGCCGTGGCCGCGGCGGGCGTCGCGAGGGCGGAGAGGAGTAGTCGCGGCGCCTGACCTCCGGCCCACCGAACGGACCAGAGTTCGCGGGCGCTTGAGGTTCGCCTCCCGCGCGGGTCGCCGCGGGGCCGACCGTCAGCCGCAGGATGGATCTCAGTCCTGCCAAGTCTTGTGCACGAGGCCGTCGTGGAACTCGACGTACGTCGAGCCCTCGATGTGCTCGGTCTCGTCGCCCGAGAACACGAAGATCAGGCGCCCTTCGCTGCGCTTCGTGTCGCGGTAGGTCCACTTCCAGATCTCGGTCGCGCCCTCGATCTTGGTGCGCGAAGTGGGCTCGCCGATCAGGGCGCGGACGTACTCCGCGCTCCGGCCGGGCTCGATCTGTTGGAGGGTCGCCGCGCTGACGTAGCGCCCGGTGCGCTCGCGGTGCGAGTCCACGTTGATGATGCACGCGGAGACGAGACCGGCGACGAGGAGGAGGGACAACGAGTGTGCGATGGCGTTCTTCATGGCGAGTGTGTGGCGGCGTTCCCTGGGATGTGATGGGACGCGCGGATGGCGCGCCCTCTCGACCGCTCGAACATGGTTCGGGTCCGCATGGCGCTACGCCAATCCGTGGTCGCGATTTTTCGTGGATCGCCTGTTACCCGTTCGATCCGCGCTCGTCTCCGGGAGGTGAAGGCCTCCAGCGAACTCTTGTGTGTCGAGCCCGGGTCCACCTCGTGGCCCTCCGAGTTGTCCCAGATCGACGGCGCCCCCGATCGGCTGTGGCTGCGCGGGGAGATCGCGTGGATCGAGCGCCGACCGCGCGTCGCGATCGTCGGCACGCGCGGGCCGAGCCCCTACGGCGAGGCGCAGGCGGCGCGGTTCGCGCGCGAGCTCGCCCGCGCCGGCATCGTCGTCGTGTCCGGCATGGCGCGCGGCATCGACCAGGCGGCCCACACCGCGGCCCTGGACGCCGGCGGGGCCACCCTCGCGGTGCTGGGCAGCGCCGTGGATCGCCCCTGGCCCGACGGCGAGGTCGCGCGCCGTCTGATCGCCACCGGCTTGCTCCTGAGCGAATTCCAGCCCGGCACGGATCCGCGCCCCCACCACTTCCCGCTGCGGAATCGGCTCATCTCGGGCCTGTGCGTCGGCGTGCTCGTCGTGGAGGCCGCGGCGGCGTCGGGATCGCTGATCACCGCGCGTTGGGCGGCCGATCAGGGCCGTCAGGTCTGGGCTCTGCCTGGGCGCGTCGATCATCCGCTGTCGCGCGGGACCCACAAACTCCTACGCGAGGGCGCCGCGCTCGTCGAGTCGCCCGAGGAGATCGTGCGCGAAGTGCTGGGCTCCGCTCCGTCCTCCGAACCCGGTGGCGGATCCCGGACGACCGCACCGCTGCCCGAACCCGCGAGCTCGATCCTCGACACCCTCACGGGCGAGACGCGCAATGCGAGCGAGATCGCCGCGATCCTCGGGCTCGACGCCACGCTGGTCCTGACCGCGCTCGTCGAGCTCGAAATGGCCGGCCGCATCGCGCGCGGTCCCGGCGGGCTCTACCGTCGGCACGGCTGAGCGACGGCTGAGCGACGGCTGAGCGACGGCTGAGCGACGGAGGCGCGACTGCTGAGCGACTGCTGAGCGACGGCTGAGCGACAGCTCAGCAACGGAACGGCGGCTGAGCGGGCGAGGATCGGGGAGCGCGCCGGCCCGGACGCTCCACGACTCTCAGCGGACGCTGGCCACCGTGTGCCCAGCCACCACGAGCAGGAGCGCGAGGACGCCGCAGCCCAGCGCGAACACGGCGAAGCGCCGCGGTAGCCCCGGCAGCGCTTTCGCGTCGTCGGGTTCGCTGTAGAACGCGGCCAGCGCGACGATCCCCGCACCAATCGCGACGAACAAGACCAGGTGGAACAGGATGTCGTTCACGCCACGACCTCGGGTGCGGGTCGGGCTTCGGGCTCGAGGTGTTCCAGCCCCTCGCGCTCGGCGACGCTGTACACGTCGAGCCAAGCCAGGATGTTGAGCAGCCCGCCCACGGCTCCGAACGCGAGCCCGGCATCGACGTAGCGGATGTCGGCCCGCACGAGCGCGTGCCCGTGCAGCACCTCGAGGATCCAGGCCGGCGCGCCGGCCAGGAACTGCCCGCTCCGGTAGTAGAAGTGCCGCTCGCGATCGAGGTTCGCGCCGTCGGCCAG